>OLRG01000855.1_pt1 | contig 26896 bp, 19 predicted proteins | sample 1672331 | NCBI WGS metagenome assembly OLRG01 (sample SAMEA3136672, study PRJEB25190) | human gut metagenome
TCAAGAAGCTGCAAGTCAACATGAAGAACATCCGCAAGAAAATGGGCGTGACGCCCGGCGAAAAGCGCTACATCATCAATGAGCTTGGCGTCGGCTACCGGATGCTGGCGGAGGACGAGGCATAGCGCTGCCAAAGTTCTTCGCCGCTTGACAGGCGTGGTACAACACAAATGAGCTTTTTCCGTTTCTATACTAAACGGAGAAGGCTCATTTTTTGCCTGGAGGATCAAAAATGAAGAGAACATTCAGCACGGAGCTTGCCTATGTGTTCGGCATCGTATTTGTCGCGTGGGGCGTTGTCCTGATGGAAAAGGCTGACTTCGGCGTTTCCATGGTGGTCGCGCCTGCATACTTTCTTTACCGTTGGCTGTCTCCCGTGTGGAGCTTCGTCACCTTCGGCATGGCGGAATACTGCTTGCAGGCGGTGCTGCTGCTCGCTATGCGCCTGCTGCTGCGGCGCTTCCGCGTGTCGTATCTCTTCTCCTTTGTCACGGCGGTCGTCTACGGTTTTGTGCTGGACGCTTTCATGCTGCTTGGCGCTATGCTTCCGGCGGGCAGCGTCTGGCTGCGCGCGATATACTATGTGCTGGGGATGCTTTTTTGCGCGGCCGGAGTTTCCGCCATGTTCCACACCTACATTTCACCCGAGGTCTACGAGCTATTTGTGAAGGAGGTCTCCGCCCATTTGGGTGCAGACATCAACCGGTTCAAAACCGGGTATGACTGCGTGAGCTGTCTTGTCGGCGTGGCGATGAGCTTTCTTGCCTTCGGACTTTGGCACTTCGAGGGCGTGAAGTGGGGGACGATCCTGTGCGCGCTGATCAACGGCTATATCATCGGGCGATTCTCTGCGTTCTACGAAGAGCACTGGACATTCTGTGACCGCTTCCCGTGGCGGAAATATTTTGCGCCGGACGCTGCGACGCAGACGAACGCGGAGTAAAATAACTTTTATCTCTCTGCGCCGGTGCGCAGATAAAAAAGCTGCCCTGCTTGTGCGCAGGGCAGCTTCAATATTGCTGATAATGTTGCAGCAGGCGATTTTCGCAACTGCGTATCGCCGGTTCCTCTACGCCATTTTTACGCCATTTCTGCGTGGAGATGCGTAGGGTAATAGGAACATATATGTTTTGACTTCATCCGAAAATGCCTGTCATATCAGGCCTTATCAGCATTTATGCGTTTGCGGAGAGTTTCAGAAACGGGCTCGCTTTCGACGATTCCGAGTTTCATAGATCCGAGCATCTCCTTCGTTTCCCAGCCGCGGCCGCGGCTGACATAGCAGTTTATTATAGCATGGGTGCCCGGGCATTTCAAGCCGTCACTTGACCGGATGATAGTTGTCCGGGTCGAGATACTGTGCCGCCATGCGCACGTACCAGTCCTTCGTCTCGTGCCAGTCGGTGCGGTCCTTGTCGGTCAGCTCGCGCAGCGGCTTTGCGGGCACGCCCGCGACGAGCGTCTCCGGCGGAATGATCTTGCCCTGCGGCACGAGCGCCGACTCGGCCACGATGCTGCCCGCGCCGATCTCGCTGCAGAGGCTGAGCACCGCGCCCATACCGATGCTGGCCTCCGGCCCGATGGCGCGCGCGTGGATGATCGCGCCGTGGCCGATGGTCACGCGGCGCGAAATGGTCACGACGGGATCTTCCCCGCCGGTGTGGATAATGACGCCATCCTCGACCGCGACCTCCTCCTCGAGGACGATGCGCGAGGCGTCGGCGCGGATGACGGCATAAGGGCCGATATAGCAGCGCTGGCCGACGATCACATCGCCGATGAGCTCCGCGCTCGCACTGACGAACGCCGTCGGGTCGACCTGCGGGGCTTTCCCGCCAAAGGTATAGAGCATAATGGTCTCTCCATTCAAATAAAAGATGCATGATTTTATCATGCACAGCCGCCGGATGCAAGCACAACGCCCGGGCAGGAGGAACCTGCCCGGGCAAACGTATTCGGATCGCAATTACAGACTGCGTGCCGCCTCGTAGCCATCCCAGATGGCGCCGAAGATGTTGCGCACACGGCGGCCGTCGCCGAGCGCGAGCACGGTCTCATAGTCATCGCGGATCGCGTCAAAGAGCGCGTGGTTGGCCTCCATGCCGACCGCAGTGATGACCGTGTCACCCTCCGCCAGCGCGGGCACGCCCTCGACCTCGTAATAAACGCCCTTGGCATCGACGGATTCCAGCGCCGCGCCCTCGACGATGTGCACGCCGTGGAACACGAGCAGGTCGCGCAGCATGAGCTCATTCATGGCCGGCAGCTTGGCCGAGCGCAGGAGCTTGCGCCGGGCGAGCAGCGTGACGGTGTGGCCGTTTTGCACCAGGTGCAGCGCCAGTTCGCAGGCGACGAGTCCCGCGCCGATGATGACGACCGACTTGCCGGCTTTCGCCTTGCCCTCGAGCACGTCGAGCGCGCTGACCACATTGTCTCCGTCCGCACCGGGCAGTGCCAGCGTTCTGGGCGTGCTGCCCTCGGCGACGAATACCGTCTGCGGCTTGAGAGAATCGAGCAGCGCCTTATCCGCGCGTGTATTCAGACGCACGTCCACGCCCAGATGCGCAAGCGTGGCGGCATACCAGGCAACAAGATCACGATCCGCCTGCTTGAAGTGCGGCACACCGGCCGGTTTGAGCGCGCCGCCGAGGGCATCGCTCGCTTCGAGCAGCGTGACATCATGGCCGCGCAGCGCGCTCACGCGCGCCGCCTCCAGGCCGGCAGGCCCGCCGCCGACAACGACCACGCGCTTTTTCTCCGCTGCGGGCGTGATGCCGACGAGCCGCTCGCGCGCGCACTCGGGGTTGACCGCGCAGGAGCCGACCGCGCCGTCAAACGCGCGGCCGAAGCAGCCCTCGTGGCAGCACAGGCACGGACGGATGAGCGCGAGCTCGTCGTTGCGCACCTTGCGGACGTAGTCAGGCTCGGTCAGGAGCGGACGCGCCAGACCGATCATGTCGCAGCGGCCGTCTCGCAGCGCCTGCGCCGCCAGATCCGGATCGTCCATGCGTCCGGCAGCCAGCACCGGCACGTCCACGACCTGCTTGACCTGCTCGGCAAACGGCAGATAGACGCCCTTGTCAAAGTACATCGGCGGATGCGCCCAGTACCAGCTATCGTAGGTGCCGGCATCAACATCGAGCGCGTCGTAGCCCGCATCGACCAGGATCCTGGCCGCCTGCAGGCCCTCGTCCGTATCGCGGCCGAGCTCGGTGAACGTCTCACCCGGCACCGCGCCCTGACGCAGATCCTTGATATAGCTCTTGAGCGAAAAGCGCAGGATGACCGGGAAATCCTCGCCGCAGTACTGCTTGATCTTCTGCACGATCTCGATGGCGAAGCGCAGGCGGCCGTTGAGATCGCCGCCGTACTTGTCCGTGCGCTTGTTGAACAGCGACATGGCAAAGCAGTCGAGCAGATAGCCCTCGTGCACGGCATGCACCTCAACGCCGTCATATCCGCACTTTTTGGCGATAGCGGCCGACACGCCGAACTGCTCCACGAGCTGCTCGACCTCCTCCGTCGTCAGCTCGCGGCACTCGATGCGCGGGTTCCAGCGGTTGCTGATCGTACTCGGCGCGACAAACTTGCGGTCATGTATCATGGCGGGCATGGCGCTGCGGCCAAGGCCGGCCGTGAGCTGCACGAAGATCTTGGTGTCAAAGGCGTGCACGCGGTCGGTCAGCTCGCGCGCGGCCTTGATGTATTTCCCGGGGCAGATCGTCGGGCACGGGAAAGAACCGGGGCTGTGGATCTCAATGTTGTTGTCCACCCAGTTGGCGCCCGTGATGATCAGGCCGACGCCGCCGGCGGCGCGGCGGACGAAATAGTCCACGGCGTCCGGCAGGTAGGCGCCATCCTCATCGTTGTGCGTGACGGTGCCCATGGCGGCCATGAAGTAGCGGTTTTTAATGCGCGTATTGCGGATCGAAAACGGTGTAAACAGCGGTTCGTATGCGGGGTTCATGTGGTTTCCTCCTTCTCTGGTTCGGGTTGTGTATCAAATTGCGCGGCGCACTCCGGTGACAGTTGTCCCCAGGCGACTGCCTCCTGTGCGAGCGCGCAGCGAAAGCGCGGATGCGCGATGCGGATCATGGCGCAGATGCGCGTCTCCAGCGGTTGATTGTGCAGATCGGCCGCGCCCCACTCTGTGACGATGTACATGACATCGCTGCGCGGCGTCGTGACGACTGCGCCGGACGGAAGATGCGCGCGAATGTTGGACGTGAGCGTCCCGTCGGGCGCTTCGTGCGTGGAATGCAGGCACAGAAAACTCCGTCCGCCGGCAGAACGCGCCGCGGCGCGGACAAAATCGAGCTGACCGCCGACGCCGGAATACTGCCGGCCGTCAATGGCCTCGGCGCAGACCTGCCCGGTCAGATCGGCCATCAGGCAGCCGTTGACCGAGATAAGCCCCGGCTGCTGCGCGGCACGGAACGGATCGTTGAGCACGTCCACCGGGATCATGCGGATGTGCGCGAGCGCAAAATCATCCAGATGCCCCGCCGCGTCGAGCACGATGGACGCCTCGACCCGATCGAGATCGACCGCGCCGCTGGCCATCAGGCGCAGCTGCGCCTGTGTGAGCACCTCCGTGTAAATGCCGAGCCGTTTGCGTCCGTGCAGCCCGTAGGCGACGGCGTTGGGAATGCCGCCGATGCCGACCTGCAGCGTATCGCCGTCCCGGACGAGCGGCAGGATGTGCGCGGCAATGCGCGCATCGAGTGCATCGGGCGCTTTATAATGATAGGTATTGAGCGGATGATCCGCGCGGCAGAGCGCCGTGACCTCCGAGACATGGATGCGATGGTGCTCGCCGCGGGTGCGCTGCTGAAAGGCGTTGACCTGATAGATGCGCTTTTCGACCTGTGTATCGAGCGAACTCCAGGCCGTGCCGCGCGGGCCGTAATACAGATACCCGTCCGCATCCGGCTCGGACACCTCGAGCATCAGCGTATTGACACGGTAGACCTCGCGCGCTGCGCGCACGGTCTGGTGAAACTGCACGGAGTTTTCGTGCAGGCCGCCGCGCTGCTGAAACTTGCGGTCGGCGCGGCCGAGAAACAGGGAGTGATACGGCGTGCGCGCAAAGCAGGCCGGGTCGGACAGGGCGCGGCTCTCCGTGCCGTTGACGACGGTCACGACCGGGATGCCGCGCAGCTCCGCGCGGTCGCTCACCGCGTCGATCAGCACGGCCGGGAAGCTGCCGGCGCCGCCGGCAAAGATGCGGTCGCCGGGCGCGATCAGCGCCGCCGCCTGCTCCGGCGTGCAGAGCCTGCGCGCATAGATCTCACGCCAATCCATCGTGCTCACGCCTCCCGCCGTGCAACGGGAAAGAAATGATTCGGATCCAGGTACGCCGCCGTGAGCCGGACATACCAGTCCTTCGTGGCCTGCCAGCTCTCGCGGTCCGCCTGCGTGAGCGGGCGCAGAGGCTTGGCCGGGATGCCGGCAACGAGCGTCTCCGGCGGAACGGACTTGCCCTGCGGCACGAGCGCGGACTCCGCCACGACGCTGCCGGCACCGATCGCGCACCCAAGGCTGAGCACCGCGCCCATGCCGATGCTGGCCTCCGGGCCGAGATAGCGCGCATGGACGATCGCCCCGTGCCCGATGGTCACACGCCGGGACAGCAGGCAGCGCTTGTCCGCCCCGCCGGCATGGATGATGACGCCGTCTTCCACCGTGACCTCCTCCTCGAGAATAATCTCGGCGGCATCGCCGCGGATCACGGCGCCGGGACCGATATAGCACCGCGGGCCGACCGTCACATCGCCGATAAGCTCGGCGCTGGTGCTGACAAACGCCGTGGGATCGACGCGCGGGCATTTTCCATGAAACGAATAGAACATGATCGGATCTCCATTTCTGATAATAAGGGGGGAGCGACCCGGCCCGGGGGCCGAGCCGCTCCAAAGAAAAAAGAAGGGAATGGGGGGATTACCAAAGTCAGGCGAACTTTGCGATGGTCGCCTCGCACTCGTGCATCATCTGGCCGATGATGGTCTGCACGGGCAGCACATCGTGGATCAGGCCGGACGTCTGGCCGCAGCAGATGACGCCGCAGTTTTCCACGTCCGCGTTCTCGAAGAACATCTTGCAGGCCGTCTTGCCGGCCATGTCCTCGGCCACATCCTTGAATTCGCAGCCGGCCTGCTCCTTGGCAAAGACGCGCTTGGCGACTTCGCTCTTATACATGCGCGTGGAGTTCTGGAACGAGCGCAGAAGCAGGATCGTCTCCATCTCGTTGGCGTGCTCGACGAGGTAGTTTTTCACGGCCGGGAGCACCGGGCACTCCTCGGACAGCAGGAAGCGGGTGCCCATGTACACGCCTTCGGCGCCGAGCATGAGCGCGGCTGCCATCTGGCGGCCGGTCGAAACGCCGCCGGCGCAGATGACCGGAATGTCAAGCGCCTCCACACAGCGCGGCGTGAGCACCATGGTGCCGAGATCGTTCTCGCCCGGGTGGCCGGCGCACTCAAAGCCGTCGGCGACGACCATGTCCGCGCCGAGCGACTGCGCCTTGAGCGCGTGCTTGACGGTGGTGCACTTGTGGATGAGCACCATGCCGGCGTCCTTGATGGCGCGCACCATGTCGTCCTTCGGCGGGCGGCCGGCGGTCTCCATGACCTTGACGCCCTCTTCGGCGCAGACGCGGATGTAGCCCGCATAGTCCGGCACGACGAGCGACGGCATGAGCGTGAGGTTGACGGCAAAGGGCTTGCTCGTCATGGACTTAATCTTGCGGATCTCCGCCTGCAGCTCATCGGCCGAGGAAAACGTGCTCGACGACAGCAGACCCAGGCCGCCGGCCTCCGACACGGCGGCGACCAGCGGTGCGCGGGAAATCCACTGCATGCAGCCCTGCACGATGGGGTATTCGATCCCCAGCATTTCGGTAAGTTTGGTACGGATCATAGGTATTACCTCCTGAAATATTCACGTGTGCCGCTGTGCGGCGTCTGGTTGTTTGTGATTTCACAATAGCAAACCGTCAGTCGCTTCACAACGCTGATTTCTCCAAAAAACAGCAGTTGCCGCCGTGCGCCGGATGGGCACGGCCTACAAGATGCGCGCGTCAGCTCGCCTGGACACTGCGCGCGCGCAGCACGGCCGTGAGCACTTTTCCGGTCGCGCCCTTGGGCAGCTCCGGCACGATCTCGATCTCCTTCGGCGCGCGGAACGTCGGCATATGCGCGCGGCAATACTGGCGCAGCGCCTCCGCCGTGAGCCGGCTGCCCGGCATGAGCACAACGCTCGCTTTCACGTGCTCGCCCCAGGTCTCGTCCGGCACGCCGTAGACCGCTACCTCGGCCACGTCGTCGCAAAGCTGCATGATGACATTGGTGACCTCTCCGGGATAGATGTTCTCGCCGCCGGAAATAATGAGATCGTCTGCACGGCCGCTCAGGAACAGGTACCCCTGCGCGTCGAGCATGCCCATGTCTTTCGTGCGGTACCAGCCGCCGACCAGCGCCGCGTGCGTCGTCTCGGGCGCATCCAGATATTCCAGCATCCGGCCCGGGCCGCGCACATAGATCTCACCCGCGGTGCCTGCCGGGCAATCGCTGCCGTCCGGCGCGACGATGCGCACGGCCGCGCCGGGGATCGGCCGGCCGACGGACGAGAGGTACTTACCGCCGTCGCGCAGGTGGTCTTCCGGCAGCAGCGCCGTGACGGTGCTGCCCATTTCCGTCATGCCGTAGGACTGATAGAAGCTGCAGTGCAGCTTCTCGATCGCGCGCTGCAGCAGCGCCTTCGGGATCGGGCAGGTGGAATAGTTGACGGTCTTGAGGTGCGAGAGATCATAGTTCCCGTTGTCCGTCTCGTCGAGGATCCACTTGAGCACCGTCGGCACGACACTGATGGACTCGATGCGCTCGGACACGAGCGTGTGCATGTAATCCTCAAGCGCGAAATGATCCTTGAGCACCATCGTGCCGCCGGTCGCAAGCGACAGGTGCGCACCGATGGCGGCCGAGTGGAACAGCTGCGCAATGAACTGATACCGCTGCCCGTCCGGGTAGGGATAGACCTGCAGCATGCTCACGATCTCGCGGAGCATGCCGCCGTGCGTGTAGACGACGCACTTCGGCTCCCCCGTCGTGCCGCTCGTGTGCAGGCGGCAGGCGACATCGTCGCGCGAGACCGGCACGTCCGGCGGCGTGTCCGGCTCGCCGCTGACGAGCGCGCACAGCGCCGAGCGGCCGTCGACCGGCTCCAGCCGGATCAGGCGTACGCTGTCCGCGCACAGCCGCTCGAGCTCCGCGCCCCACTCCGGCTTCTCCGCCTTGAGAAAGGCGACCGACACCTGATTGCGCGCGAGCATGCGCGCCTGCTCTGGCGGCGTGAGCCGCCAGTTGATCTTGACCACAATAGCGCCGAGCTGATAGAGCGCAAACTCGGCAATGATCCACTCCGGGCAATTGCGCGACAGGATCGCGACCCGGCTGCCCTTGCGCACGCCGAGGTGCCGCAGATAGTGCGCCGTCTGGTGGATGTAGCGCTCCAGGTCGCCATAGGTCAGCCGCCAGTCCTCGTATACAATGGCCTCGCGCTCCGGGCAGCGCGCGAACGCATCGTCCATGAGCGCGCCAAAGCTGCTGCACCGTGAAAGCTTCTGAGCAATTTCCCGCATGGGTGATCCCTCCGATCCTCTTTTTCATGGTTCTATTCTTTATAAAATTGTGAATTATCTCCCGAAACGGTCAAAATGGAAAGAACCCACTTGCACGTTCCGGATTTAACGTTTATATTTTAACGTGCATAAAACAAACGCACACCGTCATTCCGCCAGAAACGACCATCGTTGTTTTTGCACATGAATCGTCACTTTCACGGCAGCGTTTTCATAGCGATTGCACAATTATGCTTTTTGCTGGAATTTCAAGCGTTCCCGGGGATATGCAATCGTCGTTTCTGCACAGGTTTTGTGCAAATACGCACACTTTTTTCGTAACTCCTGCCCTTTTCGTTTGCAGTCTGCCACCTGTATAATTGGAATTGTTAAAAAACAGTCATTCGTCACTTTCGCGCATTTTTGTTGTCTTTCGTGCGTGCGATGAGGATGGACTGAAAAATACAGGAGGTTGATACAATATGAATAAACCACTCGAAGGTCTTTTCGTCGTGGAGCTGACGACCTATTGGGCCGCCCCCTCTGCAGGTGAGTTTCTGCGCTGCCTCGGCGCCAGAGTCGTCAAGATCGAGACCGGCAAAGCGGGCGACTCGGTTCGCTACTGGGGCCGCACCTGCGGCATGCCGATCGAAGCGAACGAGAACCCCTCGTTCGACCTCTTCAACGGCGGCAAGGAATTCATGCACATGGATCTCAACGATCCCGAGCACGAGCGCGTGCTGCACAACATGCTCGCCAAGGCGGACGTGTTCCTGACGAGCATGCGTCTCGGCGGTCTGAAAAAGCACAGCCTGGACTATGACACCCTGAAAGAGAAATACCCGCGCCTGGTCATGGCGCACGCCACCGGCTACGGCTGCAAGGACGGCCCGCTGTCCGCTGCCCCCGGCCTGGACGCCGTGGCATTCTTCGCCATGAACGGCCTGATCTCCGACCTGCGCCTGAATCCAGACGACTCCCCGATCTGCCCGCCGACCGGCATGGGCGACCTGACGACCGGCATGCCGCTGTTCGGCGCGATCATGACGGCGCTGTTTGCCCGCGAGCGTACCGGTAAGGGCGATTATGTGTCCGCCTCTCTCTACGGCACCGGCAACTGGGTCACATCCGCGATCAACTCCGGCACGCAGTACTTCAACCCCTGGCCGCGCTCCCGCTTCACGCAGAGCCCCATGGGCCAGGCGTTCGAGACGAAGGACGGCAAGTTCGTGCAGATCTTCGTCAATGAGTACGAGCGCTACTTCCCCGTCTTCTGCAAAGCCTTCAACATCGAGGACATGCTCGACGACGAGCGTGTGAACACGCGCCCGGCGCTGAACGTCAACGGCAACTGTGCCATCATCGTGGCGCGCTGCATCGAGGAAGCAAAGAAAAAGACCGCCGACGAGATCATGAGCGTGCTCCAGGCCGGCAACGTGCCCTGCACCGTGCTGCGCGGCATCGGCGACAAGTACAAAGAGCAGGAGCAGCTCGACCAGTGCCTGTCCAACGGCTACCTCGGCGAGGGCACCTACGAGAGCGGCAAGCACTACTATCAGCCGCAGATCCCGATCTACATGGAGAGCGTCGGCGTGCAGAACTACTTCGCGCAGAGCAAATCCATCGGCGCGGACAACGACGCGCTGTTCGCGGAATTCAGCAAGTAAGCAGATCACTGCCGGACGACCGGCCAAAGGGGTGCCGGACGGCACCCCTTTTTGCAAATCAGCCCCGTCCCGGGGACAGAAAAATGGAAGTGTGGTGGATTCTGAATGAAATTGTCTTTGCAACTGATCCTGGAAACCCTGACGGAATACGGCGCACAACTGATAGAGACCGACGGCGATTTTGCCTTCACCGGCGTACAGATCCTGACCTCTCCCACGGATATTCTGGAGCCGGACACGCTGTATGTCTGCACACCGAAAGTGCTCCCAAAGCTGAAAAAGCAGCTTTTTGAAAACCACTGCTTCGTTTTCAAGGCCAAGCCGTCCCAGCTGCAGTGCCATCATGCGCTGCACGGCATCCTGCTTGACGAAAACACCGACCTCAACGAGGTCGTCAACCGGCTCATTACCCTCTTTACACAGTTTCACGCCTTTGAGTTTGCCATCAAGGAGGCCTCTCTCGAACGGCGCGGCTACGAGCCGTTTTTTGAGATCGCCAAAAAGGCGTTCCCGCACTGTCTGATCGTCGTCACGGACTCGGCATACAACATCGTGTGCTCCACGCGCAGCTCCGTCGATGACATCCCCTATTTCCGCGACCTGCTCCAGCGCGGCTATTACAGCCGCGAGGATATGAACCAGATCGCAAGCTGGGGCTACTATGAGGACGAGCGCAAGTGCGTCCAGCCGGTGCTCTACCCGGCGGAAAAGACCATCTGCGGGTACCCGTTTCTCGTCCGCTCCTACAAGAATCACGGCGCGGCCTACTGCTTCATCGGCTGCTATTTTCTCGATGTGCCGCCGACGCAGCGCGACATCTCGCTCTACACCTGCCTGACGCAGGAGCTGGAAAATTACTATAAAGTCAACGGCATTTTTGACGCCGGCATGCTCGGCAAACAGCAGCAGCTGCTCGACGATCTGATCCGGCCGAAACAGAACTCGCCGGAATATTTCCACGACCGCTGCGCGCAGCTGAACATTCCCTATCAGGGCACGTTCCGCATCGGCCTCGTGCAGTGCGAGAGCTCGACCCTGTTCAAAGTCTCACACATCTCCAATCAGCTCCGCGCCCACTGCCCGCTAGCAAACTACGGCGTGTTCCAGTACGGCTCGTCCGTCATCATCCTCTTCCGCGACTGGAACGACGCAAACGTGCGCACGCAGTCCGGCTTTTCCGAGGACTGGAACGCCCTGCTGACCACCCTGCGGCAGAACAAGGCCTGCATGGGCATCAGCCTGCTGTTCAGCGATGTCACGAAGCTCTACGTCGGCTATCGGCAGGCCGAAGCCGCATCGAATATCGGCAAGCGCCGTGATACGGACGGCGCCGCCTATTTTTACTCGAAATACTATCTGGAGGACATGCTCGAGCATTATGCCGACACCATGCCCCTCGAAGACACCTATACGCACTATCTGGACCGGCTCATGGACGATAACAACAGCGTCTGCAGCAACATCAAGCTCCTGTATTACTTCCTGTGCTCGGAGCGCAATATCTCCCTGACCGCCAAGCATGTGCACATGCACCGCAACAGCGTCATCTACCGCATTCAGAAGATCCAGGACATTCTCGCGCTGGATCTCGACGATCCGGATGTCCGTCTGCGGCTGATGATCTCGTTCAAGATCCTCGAAATGACCGGCCGCATCCCGCACTGGGAAACGCCGCACGGCGAGAACGATACCGGCAGCAGCGGCATCGTGCATCAAGAGTGACCACCGTTTCGCGCCCGCTTTCACCTGAAACAGGAGAAAGCGGGCGCTTTTTTTCGTCATTTCTGCACAGTCGCTTGTGCGGCGGCGGGAAAAAATGTCGTTTTGAATGACGTTGTTCTGCGCCGCGTGCCTCGTTAAAATGTAATCAAAGTCAGGAAAGTACGTGCTTTCCCGTGAGAGGAGCAAGATTTTCATGAGCAAATACGGTTACTATCTCGGCATGACGCCGGAGCAGCAGGATATCGTCAAAATGATCCGCGAATTTGCCGAGCGTGAGCTCGATCCGGTCGTGAAAGAATATGATGAAAAGGGCGAATTCCCGGTGCAGCTGCACGAAAAATGGGGCGAAATGGGCCTGTTTGGTCTGGACGTGCCGGAGCAGTACGGCGGACTGGGACTCAACGCCGTGACGCGCTACTGCATCAGCGAGGAGCTGGCCAAGCATGACGCCGGCTTCACGATCTCGAACAATTCCTACTCGTTCGGCCTGTCGGCGATCCTCGCCGACGGCACGGAGGCGCAAAAGCAGGCCGCCTGCGCGCGCATTCTGCGCGGTGAGGGCATCTCCATGGCGATCACGGAGCCGCAGAGCGGTTCGGACGTCGGCAGCACGCGCACGAGTGCAAAGAAAGTGGACGGCGGCTACGTGCTCAACGGCGTCAAGTGCTTCATCACGAACGCCACGCTCTGCTCGGCGTGCGTGGTGCTGGCCGTGACGAATCCGGATGCGGGCTATCACGGCATGAGCCTGCTGCTGGTGGAAAAAAGCGACGCCGGGGTGAGCGTCGGCAAGCACGAGGACAAGATGGGCATCCGCCTGTCGGACACGGCGGATTTCGTGATGGAGGACGTGTTCGTCCCCGCCGACCGCCTGATCGGCACGGAGGGCAACGGCTTTGCCCAGACCATGAAATTCCTCGCCGGCAAGCGCCCGGTCAGCGTGGCGGGCGCCGTCGGCGTGGCGCAGCGCGCGCTGGATCTGGCCGTGGACTACGCCAGGGAGCGCAGCTTCAAGCACGGGCCGATCGCAAAACTCGAGGGCATTCAGTTCCTGATCGCGGACATGGAGATGCGCATTCAGGCCTCGCGCGCCATGGCGGTCTACGGCGCGCAGATGACGGACGCCGGCATCCCGATCGGCACGCTCGGCAACTCGCTCAAATGCTTTGCCTCGGAAATGTGCTACGACGTGGTAAACATGGGCCTGCAGGTCTTTGCCGGCTATGGCTACAGCCGCGAATACCCGCTGGAAAAGCTGCTGCGCGACGCGCGCATCTACAGCATCTTCGAGGGCACGAACCAGGTGCAGCGTCAGGTTATCGGCAAGACGCTGCTCGGCTGAGGGCGGTGCCGCGTGAACATTCTCGTCTGTATCAAGCAGGTCCCGGACACGACCGAGATCCGCATGGATCCGAAAACCAACACCCTCATCCGCGCCGGTGTGCCGAGCACCGTCAACCCCTTTGACAAATACGCGCTCGAGGCGGCCGTGCAGCTCCGCGAGGCGCTCGGCGGCACCGTGACCGCCATGACCATGGGGCCGGCGCAGGCGGCGCAGGCGCTGCGCGAGTGCTACGCCCTCGGTGCCGACCGGATGGTGCTGGTGTCCGACCGGCGCTTCGGCGGCGCGGACACTTATGCCACAAGCTACACGCTCGCACAGGCCGTGCGGGCGCTCGGCGGCTTTGACCTGATCCTCTGCGGCCGGCAAGCCATCGACGGCGACACGGCGCAGGTCGGCCCCATGCTGGCCGAGCATCTGGGGCTACCGCAGCTCACGTGCGCATGCGCCATCACGATCGAGGACGGCGCGATCCGCATCCGGCAGGAGGGCGAGCGCGCCTACCGCGTGCTGCGCGCGCCGCTGCCGGCCGTGGTCACGGTCGTGAAGGCCATCAACGAGCCGCGGCTGCCGAACGTCATGCGCAAGCTGCAGGCCAACCGCATGCAGCCGCAGACGCTGACGGCAGACGATCTGCCGGCACTCGATCCCGACTGCATCGGCCTGCACGGCTCACCGACAAAGGTATCAAAAACATTCGTGCCCGTGCGCACCAAGCAGACCGTGCGCATCGACGGCACGCAGCCGGAGGCCGCCGTGGCGTCTCTGCTGGCGCAGCTCGACGCGGCGCACATCTCGCTGGAAGGAGGCGGGGATCATGTCTGAGAGCAAACACGTCTGGGTCTTCCTCGAAACGGAGGACGGGCAGCTGCGCAGTGTCGGGCTGGAGCTGCTGGGACAGGGGCGCCTGCTCGCCGACAAGATGGGTGAACAGCTCGTCGGCGTCATTCTCGACCCGCACGCCGGCACGCTCGCCGCGCAGGCGATCGGCTGCGGCGCCGACACGGTCATCACCATGGAAGATCCCGCCTTGGCGCACTACAATACGGACATTTTCACCGCCGCCATGTGCCGCCTCATGCGCAAATACGCGCCTGAAGTGCTCATGATCGGCGCGACGAACGTGGGGCGCGACCTCGGGCCGCGCATCTCCTGCCGGCTGCACACGGGGCTGACGGCCGACTGCACGCATCTCGACGTGGACGCGCACCGCTGCGTGCTCTGGACGCGGCCGGCCTTCGGCGGCAATCTGATGGCGACCAATATCTGCCCCGACACGAAGCCGCAGATGGGCACCGTGCGGCCGAACGTGTTCCGCGCGCCGGCATTTGACCCTGCGCGCACCGGCGCGGTCTTTGTGGAATCGCTGCCGGAGGACGCCCGGCGGAGCAGCACGGAGCTGCTGGAGCTGATCCCGGTGCTCGACGCCGCGACCGCGAATCTGACCGAGGCGCAGATCATCGTCTCCGGCGGACGCGGCCTGAAGGGACCGGAAAATTTCGCGCTGCTGCAGGAGCTGGCCGACACCGTCGGCGGCTGCGTGGGCGCATCCCGCGCAGCGGTCGACGCCGGCTGGATTTCCCCCATCCATCAGGTCGGCCAGACGGGCAAGACCGTCTGCCCGCGCGTCTACATTGCCTGCGGCATTTCGGGCGCGATCCAGCACCTGATCGGCATGAGCGCATCCGACACCATCATCGCCATCAACCGCGACCCGAACGCGCCGATCTTTCAGGTGGCGGACTACGCCATCGTCGGCGACCTGTTCCAGATCGTACCCGCTCTGACAAAGGCGCTGCGTCAGCGCCGGAAACCGGAGCAGGCATAAGGACATAAAGAAAGGAGCCAGACCATGTCCTATCAGGAATTTCTGAGCTTTGAGCGGCGCGGCGCCGTCGGCATCGTGCGGCTCGCGCGGCCGGAAAAGCTCAATACCATCAGCGCCCCGTTTTACGAGGCCATGATCGAGCTGCAGCAGACCGAGATCGTCGGCGATCACGACCTGCGCGCCATTGCGCTGCTGGCAGACGGCCGGCACTTCTCCGCCGGCATCGACCTCAATTACGCCAAAGCGGTGATCGGCAAGCCGGGACGCAGCCTCTACGGCGTCTATCACTGGCAGCAGGCCTACCGCTTCTGGAGCGAGTGCAACCTGCCGGTCGTGGTCGGCATCCAAGGCGCGTGCATGGGCACCGCCATCGAGCTCATCACGGCGTGCGATATCCGCATTGCCGCCGACAACGCGAAGTTTTCCCTGCGGGAGGTCGACGTCGGCATCAGCACCGACCTCGGCGGCACGACCCGCCTGACCAAGCTCATCGGCCCCGGCATGACAAAGCTGCTGGCCATGACATGCGAGGATATCGACGCGCAGGAGGCCGCGCGCATCCGGCTCGTGGAGCGCGTGGTGCCGCTCGGCGAGCTGGAGCAGACGACGCTGGCCTATGCCGAAAAGCTTGCGGCCAAGCCGCCGATCGCCGTGCAGATGTGCAAAAAGTGCATCAACATCGCTACCGACGCCGGCATCTCCGTGGGCCTGCTGGCCGAGGAGATCCAGGGCATCTACACCGTATCGACCAAGGACAAGGCCGAGGCGGCCGCCGCCATGCTCGAAAAGCGTCCCGGCCGCTACACGTGCGAATAAACCAGGAGGAAACGTCCATGAACATTCTTGTCATCAACGGAAGTCCCCGCATGGAGCGCAGCAACTCGCTGCGCATGACGCGCGCCTTTCTCGAAGGGCTCGCCAAGACCTGCGACACGCAGGTCGAAGAACTGACCGTGGCCAAAATGCACATTGAGCCGTGCCTCGGCTGCCTCAACTGCTGGAAGCGCACGCCGGGCAAGTGCTTCCGCGACGACGATATGGCCGCCGCGATCGAAAGCTACGTCACGGCCGACCTCGTCGTGTGGAGCTTCCCGCTCTACTACTACGCCCTGCCCGGCCAGCTCAAGTGCTTTCTCGACCGCACGGTGCCGATCAACCGCCCCGTCATGTGCGACCGCACCGACGGCAAGGGCAACGGCAAGCACGTCACGCGCTACGACCAGTCGCACCAGCGGCATGTGCTGATCTCGACCTGCGGATTTTTCTCCCCCAAGGGCAACTACGACGCCGTGCTCGCACAGTTTGACCTCATGCTCGGCGTGGGCAACTACACGACGCTCTTTTGCGGCGAGGGCGAAATGATGCCGGTGCCGCCGCTGCAGGAGCGTGTGGAAGAATACCTCGGCTATGTCCGCCAGGCCGGCGAGGACTACGGCAGCTACGGCACGATCCTGCCGAAGACGCGCAAGCCGCTCGAAGAGCTGCTGCTGCCGAAAGAGAAATTTGAGGAGATGGGCAACAGCTACTACGCGCACTGCGAGCGCAAAGCCCGCGAGCGCGCGCTGCAGGCACAGGCCGAGCAGCAGACCTGACCCCGATCGGAAGCAGCACACGGCAGCGCCCCGGGAGGCGCTGCCGTGTGCTGTTCTTCTCTTTTCGCGGCCTCATTCCACAAGCGTCAGGCGGTCGCTTCCGCCGTTGTCCGGCTCCGGCGGCTCGTCCGTGATCTCCGGGAGCTTGCCCTCCATCCGCAGGATCTTGAACGTGATCATCAGCCGCAGACGCACATCCGGGTCGTCCAGGTCGAGATTGAGCACGTCCTGAATGCGCTGCAGGCGGTAAATAACGCTGTTGCGGTGCATGTGCACGCGCTTAGCGGTCAGGGAAATGTTGCGCTCCGTGTTCAGGTAGTGGTACAGCAGCAGGAGGTTGCTGTTGCTGTAGCCGCGCTCCCCGGCAAGCTGATCCAGATAGCGCACAATGACGTCATCGAGCGCGAATTTTTCCCGGTAGCATTCGAGCATGTCGTTGAGATAATACTTGGAATAGTGATACTCCAGCGCATCGGGATCCAGCTTGCGGCCGATCTCGATGGCGGTCCGCGCCTGATCGTAGCCCATGCGCAGGCGTCCCAGCTCCGTGAATAGCAGGCTCACGCCGATATGCGCATGGTTCTTGCCCAGCAGCGTCAGCAGCTCGTCCCACCGCTCGCGGAACAAAAGCTGCTCCCCGACCGGGTAATCGTGCCAGTCCTGAAAGAGGATAAGCACGCTGTTTTGATACTGCATCACGCCGTAATTGGCCACGTTGCTCCACGCGCGCAGCTGCAGCACCATGTACCCCGCCTTCGAGGTGGACGCCTGCTCGTCGAGCTCGATATAACCGAGGCGGAAGTTGCCCGTCTCCGGCAGGCGCAGGCCGCGCGCACGGTCGCGCACCAGCTCCGGATTCTCCTCCCCATAGCGCAGGAGATCATGAATCATCTGCTGGCGCTGCGGCATGCTCTGGCTGTAAAAGCCCGTCTCGCGGAAGTAATGGTCGAGCTGCTCGGTAAAGCAGCGGAACAGCTCCTGATCCACCATCGTCGGCAGCCGGCCAGGGAAATAGCAGCCGGCAAAGGAATAAAACATCCCGTTGGCAATGTAGGAGCGCAGGATCACGGGGTCGTTGCAGATATTCGGCGGCACCGACAGCACCGGACGCAGGTACCGGTCACTGACTTCAAAATAGCCGGCCTCCGCCATGAGCTGCAGCGAGTCCTTGTCGTAATAGCCCTGCTCGAGCATTTGATCGACATAGATATTGCCCGACCCGCGCTCGCGCGTGGCACCGATGATGTTATACGCCGAGTCGACGACGACGATCGTCGCGTCCGGGATCATCTTCCGCCCGACCTCCATCAGCGGCTCCAGCCCGGCGTGCGCGCGCACGGCCAGACGCATCTGATACTCCAGTGTCTGCAGGCGGTCAAACAGTGTGAGCAGGTGGTTCGTCACCGCACCGAGAGAATACTGTTCGTCATACAGCAGCGCATTGACACCGGGGCGAACGGGCTCCGCATCCTCCGGGCGCGCCCGGACAACGAAAAAGTGGTCGTGCAGCAGCCCCTTCGGTAAGCGGCGGATCACCTTCGGCTCGCTGACGTAGAGCACGTCTTCCTCGAGCGTGTTCTCGGACTCGGGCGTGAGCATCTGGACCCGGCGGAAGGCAAATGTCCGCTCCTGCTGCATTACGACCCGCGCGTCGAACGGCTGCATGCTCTCGGCGATCATTTCCACGGACAGCGTCATGATTCTCTCCTTTCCGTGCTGCGCAAAACGGCAGTCACAAGTGCATATTCCCACACAAATTTTGAGGAAAAAAGTTCCTTTCCGCAAAAACACCGGAGATCCGAATTTTTGGAGACTTCTACGATGAAATTGGAAGCCATTGGCGCAACTTTCGCGCTTTTGCCCGCATTCTCCGTGTTTTTGCGGCTTTTTTGCCTCATCTTTGTCTTTATTGTAACAATATCACGGCGAATTGTTCAGGGCATTTGTTACGAAATGCGGTTTTTCTCGCCGCCGCGCACTGTGCATTTTCTACGATTGCGTGCGCGTAAAGGGCGCTGCTGCTTTCATTTTGCCTAAAAGCAGACACCCGGGCGGCGCATAAATTCGTAGTCTCCTATGAAGACCTGTCCGCGGGGGTTCGATATAATGCGAGTAAGATAATAAATTAACAAGCCGTCGGAGCGTTCGAATGATTTTGTATAGGAGCGAGCCAGATATGGATAACATCAGCAGATTTCAAAAAACGACCGGCGTCGGTCAGATCCTCGACGAGAGCTTTGCACGCTGCCCGGAGCGCGAGGCCATTGTATTCGGCGACTGGCGCATCACCTACCGGGAGCTGCAGGCACTCATCTACCGGACGGCGCACTGCCTGCGCAGTCTCGGCATTGCGCCGGGCGACCGCGTCGCCATCATCTCGCGCAACTGCCCGGAGGTCATGATCGCGGAAATTGCGATCCTGAAGCTGGGCGGCACCGTGGTCAAGTTCAACTGGCGGCTCGCGCCGGAAGAAATGACCTACCTGCTCGATCTCAACGAGGTCCGGTGCGCCTTCTTCAAGCCGGAGCGCGAGGACTGGGGCGACGCCCTGCGGCAGCACTATGCCGGACGCATCACGTTCCTGTCCCTGACGCCGGAAGCCGACGGCCGCTCCGCCCTCTATTCCCTGCTCGCAGGTATGCCGGACACGCCGGTGGAGACCGTCGTTGCGCCCGACGCCCCTGCCTACCACATGCACACGAGTGGCACGACCGGGCGGCCGAAGTGCGTGATCTACTCCCACGCGCGCTATCTCAACCAGCTTGAGAGCATGCTTGAAACGCTGGAGTTCCCGGACGGGCAGGTCTATCAGTACATCTCGCAGCTATTCCACTCCGCGTGCACCGGCGCCTATCTCACGCTGGCGACCGGCGGTAAGCTCATCATGATCCCAAACTTCACCGTGAGCGACTATGTGGAGAGTCTCGTGCGGGAAAAGGTGCGCGCCATCGGCGTCATCCCGCTGATCCTGCAGGGCATCCTCGATGAGATGGACCGCAAAAACTACGACCTGTCGCACCTGAAGGTCATCAACTACTCCACCTGCCCCATTTCCCCGGATCTGCTGCGGCGCGCGCTCGACCGGCTCAACTGCCGCTTTTATCAGTCCTACGGCATGACGGAGATGGCCAGCACCGTCACGGCACTGCTCCCGGAGGATCACCTGATCCTCGGCGGACGGTATCTCACCTCGGTCGGACGGGCGCTGCCCGGCGCCGCCGTGCGCATCGTGCGGCCGGACGGCTCGCTGTGCGATGCCGGTGAGGAGGGCGAGATCTGCGTGCGCGGGCAGGGCATGATGCTCGGCTACTATCAGATGCCGGAAAAGACCGCGGACGTGATCCGCGACGGCTGGTATTTCACGCACGACGTTGGCTATCTCGACGAGGACGGCTATCTCTACCTGCGCGGCCGCAAGGATTCGCTCATCATCTCCGGCGGCGAGAATATCTACCCCGAGGAAGTCATCGACGTGCTGCTGAAAATGCCCGAGATCGCCGAAGCCGCCGTCTACGGCATGCCCGACCCGAAGTGGGGCGAGCACGTGAAGGCGAGCATCGTCTGCAAGTCCGGCCGGTCACTGACGGTCGAGCAGGTGCAGACATTCTGCCGCGCCAACATGCCGTCGTTCCGCATGCCGCGTGAGGTGGAATTCTTGCCGGAGCTGCCGAAGAACGCCACCGGCAAGGTGCTCATCCAGGCGCTGAAAAGCCGCTGAGCACGCGAAAATACAGCACACTGGCGCGTCCCCGTCTGCCCGGCAGATGGGGACGCTTTTTGCCGTTCTGACCACGGAGGCGCAAAAAAGCAGGGCCGCTGTTGCGGCCCCGCTTTTTGATCGGGAGATGCACTTTTATTCGCCGTCGCCGAATTCCTTCTCGATGGCTTTGTTGTCCGCGCCCAGTGCTCTGTGCTGTGCATAGAGATCCTGCACGCCGAGGCTGTCAAAATAGATCGGCATCTGCGCCAGATACGCCTTGTTGCCCGACGGATAGGTGTGCTCGATCAGGTAGCCGTTGGAGACCGACTGCTCGAGCCACTCGCCGGAAAAGCGATCCTTGTACTGGTTAAGGATGCAGCTCGGCACATCGTAGGCGACGAGCTCGTCGAGGATATCCTGCGCGTCGCGCTGGAGCGCGTACTCACGGATGATGTCCACGAGCGCGGAGCGGTTGGCAATGATCGTCGTCGACTCCTTGGTCGTGAAGCGCGGGTCGGTCACAACCTCTTCCGGCAGACGCAGCGCCTTGGCAAACTTCGGCCAGACATTCGTATAGTCGTTGACGAACACGTAGATGTAGCGGCCGTCACGGCACTTGTAGCCCTGGCCGAGCGGGCTCATGGTGTGCGCTTCCCGCGGCCACTCATAGCCGTAGTTGCAGTTCGTGGCAAAGCCGGCGGTGACGAAGTTGCCAGTGCCGTACAGGGACGTCATGACGTAGTCGCCCACACCCGTCTCGCGCGCTGCGAGCAGGGCTGCCAGCACGCCGCTGAGCAGCGTGATGCCGGTCGTCGTGTCGCCCATGCCGGCAGGCGGGTAGATCGGCGGGCTGTCGGGATCAGTGCGGGTGTCAAGGATGACGCCGTTGGCGCCGAAATAAGCGATCGCGTCAATGCCGGGGCGGTTGACCAGCGGGCCGTTGATGCCGTAGCCGGTGACCTGACCCATGACGAGCTTCGGGTACTTGGCGTGCAGCGTCTCCCAGTCCAGACCGAGCTTTTTCAGGCCGGCCGTGCGGGTGCTAGTGATGAATACGTCCGCCTTGGCGAGCATGTTTTGCATGAGCTTGAGGTTCTTGGGATCTTTCAGATCCAGCGCGACACACTCTTTGCCGCCGTTGAAAATATCGTGGATGGGGTTCTCTTCCGCCGTGATGGGCATGCCCATAGAGCGGCCGTAGTAACGGCAGAAGTCGCCGATCGGCGGGGTCTCAACGCGCACGACACGCGCGCCCATGTCGCGCAGGAACCGCGCCGTCGTCGTCGCGGACCAGTAGCTGGTCATCTCGACCACGAACAGTCCCTCGAGTGGTTTTCTCATGGATATAGCCTCCTTGTTGATGCAGATTTTTTCTGAAATTGCAACGGTTTTCAGTTTGTTGAAATGAAATGGGTCCGATGCTTTGTCTATATTATAACGATTATTTTGGCGCTTGTTACCTGTATTTCTTACAATTCTTTTGCCCCTGCGGACGTGCATTTTTGTGCTGTGTTGCCATAGATTTTCGGGCGCTTCCGGCACGAAAAAAGCGCCGCATCCGAACGGGCGGATGCGGCGCGGGAAACAAAGGGAAAAATCGCTCTTTACGGTTTCGGCATCAGGTAGAACACGATGTGCACATCGGCGCAATGCACGCCGTCGGCGTCCATGACGGGCACATCGAGCGGGTACTGCCCCTTGCCGTGCTCTTCGACATAGGCAATGCGCTCTTTGGCTTCTTCCTCCGTCATGGAGATGTCCACGATCAGGTCGCGCTTGGTCGGCTTGCGGTAATCAATGTTCACGCTCTTGATGATCGGCACATACTTGCCGGCATAGGTGCACTTGATCAGCGTGGCGCCCGAGGACTCGGCCAGCACGAAATAGCTGCCGGCATAGACGATGTTCACGTGGTTAAGGTGCATGCTGTTGGCAGGCAGACGCACGACCACATGGCGCTCCTCGGCGACTTCCGGGATGAGCCCAGCCACGTTCAGGAAGTTGATCTTCCCGTGCTGGAGATTGTATTTCGCCTCTTCAAAAAAGGCTGCGTTCATTTCCGCCATGTCTGGCTCCTTTCTCTTGCGCAGAGCTCAGTCGGCGACATACTTTGCCGCCAGGCCACGGATGATGGTCTCGGCGTCGCCCATGACCTTCTCGACCATGTCCTTGGTCTTGGGCAGATCGGTGATGCGCTGCGCGCACTCGCCGGCGCCGGCCATGGCGTGCTCCACGTCGCCCTTATAGGTCGCGGCAACACCGTGACGCTCGAAGGTCAGCAGCTCCATCGGGATGCTCGAGAAGTCATCCGGCACACCGACGTAGGAGCCGGGGGCTTCCTTGGCGGTGTTGTAAGCATGCTGCAGGGACACGTCGCTGCGCAGCCAGCGCGCCGGGCCGACAAAGCCGCGGGCAATGATCGTGCCGCCGTCGGCGCAGTCGACGACCATCTTCTTCCACAGTTCGCAGAAATCGCTCTCTTCGGTGGCGAGGAAGCGGGTGCCCATCTGCACGCCGTCAGCGCCCATGGCGAAGGCCGCCGCGATCGACTTGCCGTCGCAGAAGCCGCCGGTGCCGCACACGAGCGTGTTCTCGTCAGAGAACTTCTCGATGATGTCCGGCAGCAGCGTCATGCTGTGCACCGGCTGCCACGCCGTGTGCATACCGCCCTCGTGGCCGGAGGCAATGAGGACCTGCACGCCGGCCTTCTTGCAGCGGGCCGCGGTGCGCACACCCGGGAACACGTGCATCCAGATCATGCCCTGCTCCTTGACGAAGTTTGCCCAGGGCATCGGGTCGCCGGCCGTGGTGACGAGCACGCGGAAGCGGCGCTTCATCTCGGGATCGGCCTCGCGCAACTCCTTGATGGCCTGCATGACCTTCATGGCATTGGCCTTGACCTCCGCAGAAACCATGACGTTCGCGCCGAAGATACCGTCGGACTCCTTGGTCTCTTCAAACACGCGGGTGAACATTTTCTTGAAGATGGTCACATCGTCATCGGTGGTCTCGGCGTGTGCCTGCTTGCAGAAGTCTTCAAAGACGATGGGGTTGGTCTCGCGGGACGTGGTGGCAAATGTGCTGCACAGGCCGAGGCAGCCGGCGTTGGCCGCCGCGATGCACAGGCTGGTGACCGGATACGGACCCATGCCGGCCTGGATGATGGGGTATTTGAGCCCGACGAGCTCGGTAAGTCTGGTTTTGATCATGATGTTTTTCTCCTTTCATACGCTGTGTGTGACCGGCAATGTGCCGGAATGTTACCTTTCTGACTATGACTACTATATCAACTCTGCACACCGCATCCCAGAGCACCGGCTACGAAAGTGACCGCCGATCGCAGCGGCGAAATTAGGCACCTTGACCAGCGGCGCATCTGGAAAGTGTCCCCCGTGCAGAGAATGTCTGCACAGGGGACGGTGGATCTGACGGGGATATTCGGATCAGCAGAGACCGACCGCCTGCCACAGCGGAACGCTGGCCACCATGGCAATGATCGTCATGACCATGTAAGCATAGGACGCCTTCTGCGCGCAGGGATAGTCGACGCACTTGTCGCCGGTCATCTTGATGAAGCCGACCACGGACGGGTTGCCGTAAGCGGTGTTCCAGTACGTGCCGCACAGCCACTCGACAAAGACGAGGATGAACATGCTCATGCCGTGTGCCTCCATGAGTGGTCCGAAGATGGCGATCATCATCGTGAGCATGCAGGTCTGGGACACGATCACGTAACGCAGGGCAAACGTGATGATGCACAGGCAGGGAACGAAGATATACGGGCTGCTCATGATGGGCGCGAAGATGGGGCCGAGCAGGCTGGCCAGCCATGCGCTGACGCCGGTGGTGTTCATGAACTTGGCGATGCTGAGGATGCCGCCGATGAAGACGACAAGCGTCCACTGGCCTTTGGCGTTGGCCTCCGGCGCCGTCAGCAGGCCGGCGGCGAAGAACGCCACGTCAGCCGCGATGGCCACGAAGCCGGCGTCCACGCCGTGCAGCTTCTGGGTGATCCAGAGGATGATGGCGATGGCAACGATGATGATGCCCTGCTTCTCCTTCTTGGAGACGGCGCCGAGCGCCTTGTACTGCTCCTTGAGGAAGGTCACGTCGCCGGCGAGCTTTTCTTTCGGTTTGCAGATGATCGTGCAGTACAGATAGGTCAGAACGATGAGCACGAGATACCAGACGATCGTGCACTTGAGCCAGGAGCCCCAGGTGAAGGCGAGGCCCTGCATGAAGCCGATCATCAGCGCAACGAACGCCGAGCCGGACATGAAGGCAATGCCGAGGATGTACGTGCCCATGAAGTTGGCAAACCACAGGCCGCGGGCCGCTTTGCTGTTCGGCTCCGCGCCGACAGCCTCACAGACCTGGCCGATCAGGGGCGCCATGATGGAGGTCTTGGCATAGGAGCTGGGGATCATCGGGGTGGTGATGATGCCCGCGAGCATCATGGCCGTGACCTGGCCGCGATAGGTGCCGGGGAACTTCGTGAGGACCCACAGCGCCAGGCGCTTCATGAAGCCGCTGTTGTTGATGCCGACCGACATGATGAACACGCCGATGCACAGCCAGACGGTCGTGCCGGAGAACTCGACCGTGACGTCCGCCACCTTGCCGAGTTTGAATACCAGCAGCATAACCATGGTCGCAAGGGTCGCGACCCAGTCCGGCAGGGCGCCGGAGATCAGGCACGTCAGCAGGAAGCCGAAGCACCCGAGATACTGCCAGCCCTGACGGCTCATCATTTCCGTTTCCGGCGGCAGGTAGGCGATCAGCAGCATCAGGACAATACCGCCCAGAATGCCGAAAATCGTCTTTTTCATTTGCTTGCTCATGAGTTTCACTCCTCCTTAATGAATGGTTCTCAACTTGCGCTTTCGTTAGTTAATTATCTGTCAAGTTGATTTTAGGTTACACCGAATTCAGCACTTTTTCACCAACAAAGACTACGAAATCCGCAGAGAGAAAAATCATTTTTTTGTAGTCCATAACCAAGCGGCTGGAAAACACACATACTGCTGATTTTCACGTATTATATTAGGTGTTCTCTGCACACTTTCCGCCCGAATTGTACAAAAACGGGTGCGCATTGCGCTGCGTTATCCGTTTTTTGCAAGCCGTACGCGCTTTGTACATTTCCTCCAAAACACGTCGCTGCGCCCGGCCGCAACTTTGGTCTGAATACTGTTGAGACCCCCGCCCCGCTTTGATATATTTTTGATTAGCAAGGCGACAGACGCATTTTTCAAACCATTAAACATCATTAGGAGGTAGCATACATGAAAACAAAACTGACTGAAATGTTTGGCATTGAGTACCCGATCGTCCAGAGCGGCATGCAGTGGCTGGCCGTGCCGCAGCTCGCGGCCGCCGTGTGCAACGCCGGCGGTATCGGCACCATCAACGTCACCTGCTGGCCGACGCTCGACGAGTTTGCCGACGCGCTCGACGAGATGAACAGCCTGACCAACAAGCCCTACATCGTCAACATCTCCCTCGCCCCGACCCAGCGTCTGGACAACGAGGAGATCCGCAAGACCATCCGTCTGTGCGGCGAAAAGCACGTTGCCGCCATCGAGACTAGCGCCGAGGATCCGCGCGAATTCATCGCCGACATCAAGTCCGCCGGCATGCGTCATTTCCACAAGTGCCCGAACTACAAGGTCTCCATGAGCATGGAGCGCAAGGGACTCGACGGCGTCATCATCGCCGGCTACGAGGTCGGCGGCCATCCGTCGGCTGACGGCGTGGGCACATTCGTCATCGCGCGCCGCTGCGCCGCGGACATGAAGATCCCGGTCATCGCCGCCGGCGGCATCGCGGACGGCCACGGCCTCGCGGCTGCGCTCGCGCTCGGCGCTTCCGGCGTTGCCATGGGCACCCGCTTCGTGTGCGTCGATGAGTGCCCGATCTCCGACAACCACCGCCAGTGGGTCATCAACCACACCGAAAAGGACACCGTGCTCTGCCAGAAGACCATCGGCAGCATGATGCGTGTGTCCAAGAACAACGCTTCCCTGCTCGCCAACGAGATCGAGAACCGCGGCCTGCGCACCGGCAAGGGCCCGATGGACATCCTCAAGGAGCAGATGCCCGTCATCACCGGCCAGAAGACCCGCGTGGCCTTCCAGGACGGCAATGTCGACAGCGCGATCTTCTGCGCCGGCATGGGCATGGGTCTCGTACACGATGTTGTGCCGGTCAAGGTTCTGCTCGACCGCATGGTCAAGGAAGCCGAAGAGACCATCAACAGCATCAAGGCGTCCTTCTGATCGCATAACACGCTCCACACACCATCCTTTCTATACATCCACACCTATTTCCTTCCCCCCACTCAAGGCGCGGATGCAGCCGCGTCCGCGCCGCAGCAACAGCGAGAGCCGCCCCTTTTCCCGGGGGCGGCTCTTCTATATATCGTTTAG
>OLRG01000856.1_pt1 | contig 26870 bp, 25 predicted proteins | sample 1672331 | NCBI WGS metagenome assembly OLRG01 (sample SAMEA3136672, study PRJEB25190) | human gut metagenome
ACGCCACACCGACGAAATGCGTAGCATTTTGGAGGTTAGCTCTGAACAGTTACGAATGTGTATAGAAAAGAGGTTGCCCAAAGGCACCATGTCTGCAAAGCAGAGGCAAATTCCATACGAATAGGTTGTGTCTGCTTTGCAGGCACAAATATTGTATTAAGATTTGCTTATGGGTCTAAGGCTGAGCTTTCCGAATAGCCGCATTCTGACTGTATACTTCTGTTCACCGCATATCTTACTTCGACCTATGCAACTGTCCATGAAAACTCACCTCCGTTTAACTTTCAAATTTTGTCAATGATTGACCACTTATAGAAGTGGGGAATCTCGCATAGAGATAATCCTTTTGGATAATAACAGAAAAATCTGGAAAAGACAACCCCCTAAAAACAATTTTTATAGTAAAGTTTTCTTTAGTTTTTTGGGGGAAAACTTGAAATGTCGGGCGCTAAAAAAATGGATAGATATTGAAAATATATAGATTTTCGGTTACCATTAGTTGAGATAGGCGCCATGCGGAAAAATATGCAGCTTAATCCCCTGGGAGATGGTTTGGCCTTTCTGGCGATGATCTCATGGGGCTGCTATTCGGCGTTGATCAAGAAAATCGGTGAGTGGGAATATCCGATCGTGGCCGTTACAAGAAGAGTGTATTTCTATGGTATTCTATTTTTGATCCCAGTGCTGATCCAGCAGAAAGCCAGCTGGAAACCGGAGATACTGATGAAGTCGGAAGTCCTCGCCAATTTCCTGTTTCTGGTGCTTCATGAGAAAATGACCATGGCCTCAGTGGCCGGTGCGGCACTGATATTCATTGGTCTGGTTATTTCACAGAAAAAAAACAGTCTCTTTTTAACAGAAAGGAAAATCATCACATGTTCGAACGTATCAAACCTACAGATACAACTATTGAAGTTGCACTACCGTTTTACATCATGTCCCAGATAAGCAATATCTTTTATTATGCAAATATAAAAGATAAAGGACTTACGATGTATGATGAAAAATTTGGTCTTGCTCTGGCTCGCAAAAAACCAGAAATTCGGTCACAGTATTTTAAGATTCAAAAAACATGGCATGAAAAATGGATAACAAAATATCCCGACGTGCCGGAAACAGATGAATACATCACACATGACAAAATCAATAAGAAACTTTCATATGATTTTGAAACATATGGATACTGTAAAACCAACATTTCTGAAGATGACATATGGCATCTTGTTGATACTCTTCTGTACAACAAAGAATCCGACCCGGATGTCATTCGAGCAAAAGAAAATGAAATCAATGTGCATCGTAAATCCGAAGCCATGTATGGTGATGACTAATGTCAGCACCATACATATTTTTTAAAGAAAGGAGTTGAATCAGTATGATTTCGAAAGAACGACTCAGAAAAATCATTTACAATAATACAATTTTTGATACTGCAACGGATTTAAACACGCATTATGACAAACATAACGCATCTATCCAGAAAGATGTGGACCGTGCAATATCCTCAGGAAAAATGGCTAAAGCAGAGGTGTCGCGATTGGTCTTACTATGTCAGATACAGCAGATGAGAATATCGAGAATGTTCCTGACAACATCACATTGAAGTATACAGATGGTACAGAGTATGTGATTGATGGGGAAGATGCCTATAATACAATTGTAAGCTTAAAAGACAGCGGAAAATCCTGGTATGTATTTAATCGGCTGGTTGATACAGGGAAAATTCAGTCTTTGGATATCAAAGGGCATTATTGTAATTTTGAGGATGAAAGTCAGGAAAATTACGACAGAATATATACGATTGCGGAATAGGCTGCAGAAGAGGTAAATATACATAGGTACATTCAGAGTGGGATGTTTGAAGATTGCGAATGCTGCCGCATAAAATATTAGCCGGTATATATTGATTTTAGGATCAACATGTACCGGCTGTTTTATCTTTTGTAAACAGGATTCCTCTTTATTATTGACCAGATTCATACAGCAACCAATGCAACCGGTGACCTTGTTGTGGCAGCCTGTGTGGCATCCACAGAGGGAACACTGGATCGTACAGCACCGGCTTATACGAGAGATGTAAAAAAATAACGCTGTGAAGCCTCAGTCTTTTTGGCGTTTCGTCTTGCGAAGCAGGACATTTCATTATATAATGAGCGTTAGCAAGAAGTGTGTCATCGCCATAGGGCATCATAGATTTTGATGAGGAAGGATGAGCATATGTGTTCTGAGACAGCATAAACAGGAATGATGACAGAATGAGGGATAGAATAATGAACAGAGAGTTCAAAGATGCACTGGAGGATTCTCCGGTTATAGCAGCCATAAAAGATGATAATGGCCTGAAGGAATGCCTGAAAAGTGACATTCAGGTTGTTTTTATTTTATATGGAGATATCTGCAATATCGCGGATATTGTAGATACGGTGAAACAGGCAGGAAAGATGGCACTGGTTCATCTGGATTTGATCAATGGCCTTTCTGCCAAGGATGTAGCGGTTGATTTTATAAAAAAATATACAAAAGCTGACGGTATTATTTCGACAAAACCTGCATTGATCAAACATGCAGGCGAGATTGGACTTACATCGGTGCTGCGTTTATTTGTCATCGATTCCATGGCTTACGAGAATATTCAGAAGCATGTGAAGGGGGCAAGACCGGATGTCATTGAGGTACTGCCGGCACTGATGCCGAAGGTTGTGAAAAGAGTTTGTCGAATTTCGCAGATTCCGGTTATTGCAGGAGGGCTTGTGTCGGACAAGGAAGATGTGATGTCTCTTTTGCAGGCAGGCGTTGTCAGTGTGTCGTCGACAAATAAAGAAATCTGGTTTATGTAAACAACAACAGGAAGAGGAAATAGAAGATGATTGTATATTTTATACGGCATGGGGAGACAGATTTCAACAAACGCTGTCTCATACAGGGAATGAGCGACATTCCATTAAATGACAAGGGGATTCAGCAGGCTGGCATTGCGGCGGAGTGGTTTGAAAAGCAGAATATTACATTCGACAGAGTTTTTGCAAGTCCACTTGTGCGGGCAAGAAAGACGGCAGCCATCGTTTCGGGCAGAACATTTGAAGAAGTGCAGCCTGATGCAAGAATCCGTGAGATGGATTTTGGTGTAGATGAAGGCAAGCCGTATTCGCTGATTAAGGATTTATTTGATGCACCGGAGTCTTATATTCCGCCGGAAGGTGCAGAGAGTATTGAAGAACTGCAGACCCGTGCACAGAAATTCCTGGATATGCTGTCAGAAATGGCGGCATCAGATGAAAGTGTACATACTGTGCTGGCTGCTTCTCATGGGGCTGCTTTGAGAGGTATTATGAGCTGTATCAATCACTGTGAATTGAAAGACTTCTGGCGGTCAGGACTTTCAAACTGTTGTGTTTATAAAATTCATCTGGAAAATAATGTGTGGGTGGAAGACGGGCTGATGCATCCGATTGAGGAGGCAGAACAGTTTAAATCCGGCAAAACCAAGGAGGCATAGAAGCAGAATGATTAAAAAGATATTGAGTCTGGTTGATCAGAAATTATTGAGATTTATCATTGTCGGCTGTATTAATACCGTTGTCGGTACGGCCATCATGTTTGGTCTGTATAATCTGGCATCCTGCAGTTACTGGGTGTCATCTGCAGCCAATTATATTTTGACGAGTATTTTGAGCTTTTTCCTGAACAAGTATTTTACATTCCAGAATAAAGAACGTTCATGGAAGCAGGTGGCGAAATTTATCATTAACATAGCGGTATGCTATGTGCTGGCCTATGGTATTGCAAAACCGGTTGTTATGTACATATTATCCGGCGCCGGTCAGAAGATTCAGGAGAATGCAGCCATGCTTGCCGGTATGTGTCTGTTCACCGGATTTAACTATATCGGACAGCGTATGTTCGCATTCAAAGAATAATTTCTCCGGAGCGCAGCAGTCCGTCGATACGATAAAAGTCATTATTTTTGAAAAAATTTAAATTTTTTCAAAAAAAGGCTTGCATTTTTCAAAAGCATCTGGTATTATAAGTGAGCACGCAGAAGTGGCGGAATGGCAGACGCGCTAGATTCAGGTTCTAGTGAGGTAACACTCGTGTGGGTTCAACTCCCATCTTCTGCATGATTTATAAAAACCTGAGTAGAGAAGGAATCCCGAGTGGATTCCTTTTTTGCTTTATGCAATATGTGATATACGAAATGATTCATATCAACCAAATGTCCACCAGAATTTCACCAAAAGCGGCAGATGATTGAACACCGTGTTCGGATAATGGCTATCAGCATCCTAATAGAGGGTGCTTTTTTCTTTTTAGTGAGGAAAAATGTTATCAGAAACAGATATAGATATCAGATGCAGGATATACATGGTATAATAAAAACAAATTTTGAGAAATGGGGGGAAGGCCATGTATGCACAATTGAAGCTGGAATTGGAGGCAGATGATATTGATTATAGGAAGTCATCCAATTTACAAGGAATTTTGATGGAGAATATAGATACGGAGTATGCAGGCATTCTGCATGGCAATCAACTGAATCCCTATAGTCAATGTCTGATTCGGGAGAATGGGAAGAATATCTGGTGTATTAAAACGCTGACGGAGGAGGCTTATGAGCAGATCATTCAACCAATGTCAGAAGTGAAGTCTGTGGTTTTTAAAAAGAGTGGTCGGGATGTAGGGGTGACTAAATGGCAGATGGATCGATGTGAGGAGCGGGAATTGTTGGATGAGTTTTATGACACATCGTGTCCGAAATATCTGGATATACAGTTTATGTCGCCGACAGCCTTTAAGCAGGATGGTCGGTATGTGATATATCCGGATTTGCGATTGATTTACGGCAGTTTGATGCGGAAATACAGTGCTGTTTCCGGAGAGTTGGATATGATTGATGAAGATTTGCTGAATCAGTTGACAGATCACAGCTCAATTACACGGTATCGACTGCAGACAATCCTTTTCCCTATGGAAAAAACCAATATTACGGGATTTGTGGGGAATATCAGTATTCGTGTACATGGCCCGGAGACGCTGGCCAGATATGTGCGGTTATTGTTGAGATTTGGCGAATTTTCCGGTGTGGGTATTAAGACCGGCATGGGAATGGGGGCTATGCGATATAACAGGAGGGAGCCGAAATGACAGAAGAGAAAGTGAAACTGATAACGGGCAGTTTGCTTCATGATATAGGTAAAGTCATTTACCGACAGGGAACAGACAGGAGAAATCACAGTACAGCCGGCGGTGATTATCTGAAAGATGAAGTGGGTATAACAGATAGGGTTGTGTTGGACTGCGTGAAGTATCACCATGCAGCGATGCTGAAGGGGGCTGCATTAGATGATAATAGTCTGGCTTATATTGTTTATCTGGCAGACAATATTGCAGCTTTTGCTGACCGTCGAAAGAAAGCGGAAAGTGATGAGAAAGGATTTGAGTTGGCTGTACCACTGCAGAGTATTTTTAATATTTTGAATGGTAATCATGAGGAATTTTATTATCAGCCCGGGGATATGGGGGATGACAACGGCATCAATTACCCGTCAGCGGAGAAGAAGAAGTTTTCGGAGGCTTTTTATACGAAAATCCGACAGCGATTGACAGATAATCTGAAAGGTTTACAGTGGACAGAAGAGTATATCAATTCCCTGATGGCAGTTATGGAGGCGAATCTGACTTATATACCATCTTCAACAGCCAAATCCGAGCTGGCAGATATCTCTCTTTATGATCATGTGAAGCTGACAGCGGCCATTGCAGCCTGTATTTATGATTATCTGAATGAAAAGGGACTTTCATACAAGGCGGCATTATTCGAGCATGAGAAGTCATTTTATGATGAAAGAGCTTTTATCTTGTATTCAATGGATGTATCCGGCATTCAGAACTTTATTTATACCATTGCCTCAAAAAATGCGCTGAAAACATTGAGAGCTCGGTCATTTTATCTGGAAATCATGATGGAACATATCATTGATCTGTTTCTGGAAAAAGCAGAGCTGTCGAGAGCCAATCTGATTTATTCCGGCGGTGGGCATTGCTATATTTTGTTGCCGAATACAGAGAAAACAATCGCACATATTCAGGATTTTCAGCAGGAAATGAAGCAGTGGTTTCTTGAAAATTATCAGACAGAGCTCTATGTGGCGACAGGATATGCAGCATGTACAGCTAATGCACTGCGAAATATGCCGGATGGCAGCTATAGTGAAATTTATCGGAAATTGTCGATGATGATTTCGAAACAGAAACAGCATCGGTATGAAGCGGCAGATATTTTGTGGTTGAACAGACGCAAAATGGATGATTATACAAGAGAGTGCAAAGTCTGCAAAAACATCGGTCATGTGAACAAAGAGGGCGTCTGTACAACCTGTCAGAAAATCAGTGATTTGTCGAAAAATATTCTTTACGACAAGTTTTTCGGCGTTGTTAAAGATGAAACCCAGGAAAAAGGATTGCCGCTGCTGGGGGGCTACAGTCTGATTGCCTGCCATGATGAGAAAGATGTAAGAAAAAAGTTCATGTCGGATGATGCACTGGTGCGCATTTACGGCAAGAATGCGCTGTACACAGGCAAAAACATTGCAACAAAACTGTGGGTAGGTGACTACAACACAGGAGATACTTTTGAACAGCTGGCTGAGTCTGCAGAGGGTATTAAGCGTATTGCGGTTTTGAGAGCGGATGTGGATAATCTGGGACAGGCAATAGTATCAGGTTTTGACGGAAAAGTCAGCGGATTATCGAGAACGGCCACATTGTCCAGACATCTTTCAATCTTTTTCAAATATTTTATCAGAGATATTTTGGAACATGGTGAGTACAATTTAAGCGGTGAGACAAAAGTGCATCGGAGAAATGCAGCTATTATCTATTCCGGCGGTGATGATGTATTTATTGTGGGTGCCTGGAATGAAGTGATTGAGCTGGCAGTGGATTTGAGAAATAAATTCAAACGCTATACACAGGGAACGTTGAGCTTGTCGGCAGGCATTGGTATGTATGGGGCATCCTACCCGATTGCAGTGATTGCCGGAGAAACCGGAGTGATGGAAGAACGCTCAAAATATTTGCCGGGAAAGGACGCGGTGACGCTTCTGGAAGATGGTGAAAGCCATGAGATGATGGCAGACAACGAGGAGAAGTCTATTAGTGACGGTACATATCAGTGGGACGATTTTGAGGATAAAGTCGTTGCTGAAAAATACCGAACCCTTGCCGCATTTTTCGACACCACGGAAAAAAGAGGCAGGAGTTTCCTTTATAAGATACTGGAACTGATTCGACAGCAGGAAAGAATGCTGAAGGGTGAAGGCGACAAAATCGGTTTTGCAAGACTTGTCTATCTGCTGACAAGGCTTGAACCAACGAAAGACGGAGAAGAAAAAGAGGCATACAGGCATTTTTCAAAGTGTATGTATCAATGGATCCAGTCACCGGAAGATTGTCGACAGCTGAAAACAGCCATCAATTTATACGCCTATATGAACAGGTAGAGGGGAGAAGGCACAGATGAAAACAATAAATGAAACTAATTATGTAGATAAAGCGGAGAAAGCGATTCGGTCATTAAGAGACAAAGCAGAACAGCAGCGAAAAGGACGAGGAGAACTTAAGATAGTTACCACATCTAAAATAAGGAATCTTTTGGCAATGACAGCGGATATTTATAATCAAGTACTTCGTTGCCAAAAGGATAGTCTGGATGAAAAATTAAAAGGTAGAATGGAATATCTGAGAGTGCGTTTTATGTATGAATGTGGGCGTGATGACAAAGACAAACTGGTAACAAATTTTGTGAATGAAGCGCAGATTTTAGATGTTTTGAAAGAAATTAACGGCAGCAAAAAGAATTATATCTTATTCAGTCGATATATGGAAGCATTGATTGCATTTCACAAATACTATGGCGGTAAAGATTGATAGGGGGAGAAAAAATTATGTACGCAAAGGTAAGAATTTCAGGGGATATTGAAGTCAAAACAGGTATGCATATCGGCGGCAGCAGCGCTTTTTCAGCCATTGGTGCGGTGGATTCACCGGTCATCCTGGATGTGCGGAGCAATCTGCCGATGATTCCGGGCAGTTCTTTAAAAGGGAAGATGCGAAGTTTGCTGGCAAAGGAATTTAATGAGGCGATTGTGGAGCCGGACAATGACCATGAGCGATTGACAAGACTTTTTGGTTCTGCCAAGAAAGACAATGTTAAGAGAAGTCGTGTCCTTTTCTCGGATATGGTACTTGATAATGAGCAGGAACTGCGTGATGCGGGATTGCAGAGTATGACAGAGGTCAAATTTGAGAATTCTATTAACCGTACGACAGCGATTGCCAATCCAAGACAGATTGAGCGCGTGGTTAGAGGTTCTGTTTTCAGACTTGATTTGATTTATGAATTGGAAAATATGGACGAGTTTCTGGAAGATATGGAAACATTAGGAGAAGGCATGAAGCTGATGCAGTATGATTATCTGGGCGGCAGCGGTTCACGTGGTTACGGCAAAATCCGTTTTGAAGCCCTGGAGGCAGATGTGGTTGTGGGTCAGGTAGATGACGATGCGATGACAAAATGCAGAGAGATTTTGACAAAAGCAGTAGAAATTTAGGCCTGGAGGGGTGAAAATTGAAATACAGCATTTATCAACTGGATTTTTATAATGGCGTCCGTTTCGGCAAAGGACGACTTGAAACCACAGAGATGACGTTTCATGCGGATACACTGTTTGCTGCCTTATTTCAGGAAGCCATAAAGCTTGGGAAAGAGAAAATCTTTCTTGATGCTGTTCGGAATGGCGCTCTTCGCTGGTCTGATGCTTTTCCCTATAAGGGCAGACAGTTATTTCTTCCGAAACCAATGTTTCAGCCGTCGGTGAAAGAAACGCAGGAACAGGGAAATTCCATACGTAAGAAACAGTTTAAAAATATGAAATATGTTCCGATAGAATATATCAAGGCTTATATGAAGGGGGAATATCCTGAAAAACACCTGGAGGATTGTAAGAAAATAGGCAAAGAAGGCGTCAAAACAGCAGTGGCTGTACGCGGCCATGAGGAATCGGAGCCTTATCGCGTTAGTGCTTATTACTTCAATGCAGGGAATGGCCTGTATCTGATTCTGGGAAGCAGCGGCGAGGCTGCAGAGATATTGTTTGATGATTTAATGGAAAGTTTGTCGTATTCCGGGCTTGGCGGCAAGAAAAGTGCCGGCTTAGGTCGATTTGAATATGTGAAAAAAACGGTTCCGGATATGCTTGGAAAAGCATTGCGAAGTGGTTCTGAAGGAGCTTCAGGTCATTTCGGGCAGTCTGCGTCGGGTGAGTATGCGGTCCTGATGTCAACAGCGCTGCCTGAAGAGGAAAAACTGAAAGATGTTTTAACAGATGCATCTTATAGTCTGCTTAAACGCAGCGGTTTTGTGGATTCCACAACATTTGATGATCAGCAGATGCGGAAGAAAGATTTGTATGTGCTGGCAGCAGGTTCGTGTATGAAAAATGTTTTTGACGGCTGCATGGTGGAGGAGAAAAATGGCGGCAGACATCCGGTCTATCGTTACGCTTATGGCTTATTTCTGGAGGTGGATGTATGAGACAGATATTAAAAACATACAATCTGGAATTAAAAGTTCAGGGGCCGGTTTTTGTGGGAAACGGTGAAGAAATACAAAAAAAAGAATATGTTTTCTTAAACGGCAGACATGCACTGGGTGTTGTTGATATCGAAAAACTGTATCAGCTGGCAAGGAAGAAAGGGCTGGCATCTGATATGGAACAATTTATGGTGCGGGATACAAGGACAACTCTGAGACAGTGGTCAGACAGTCAACGGATAAAGCCCGATGAGCTGAAAACCTGCATGAAATATATTGTCGATGCCGGTGATATGCAGCAGGAAAAAGGTCGAATGCAGATCATGGCCTGTATCAAAGACCCTTACGGCAAGCCTTACATCCCAGGCAGTTCTATTAAGGGCATGCTGCGAACGATCCTTCTTGGGGCGGAGATGATCCAACATCCGGAGAAATACGAGCATCTGGCAGAAAATATACAGGACGACCTTTATAATGGCAATGAAAGAAACCGCAAGAAGGTTTTGAGTCGTAATATTAGTGCAATTGAAAATCAGACATTTCGGACATTAAATCGCCCGAAAAGCAAACCGCAGGATGCAGTCAACGACTGGATGGCGGGCGTTATTGTCAGCGACAGCGAACCATTGTCAATGAAGGATGTGGCAGTTTGCCAGAAATGGGAGCAGCACGTCAATGGTACTGAAAAGACATTGAATTTAATGAGGGAATGCATCCGACCGGGAACGGTCATTCGCTGTCAGCTGACCATTGATGAAACAATCAGTCCGTTGACAGGTGAGAAACTAATGGAGGCGGTTAAAGTCTTTTATCAGCGATATAAGAAAGCTTTTCAGCAGCATTTTCCTTATCAGAGTGTGGCATCAATCTCAGATGCAACAGTATTTCTTGGCGGCGGCAGTGGATTTGTCTCAAAGACGATTATCTATGATCTTTTCCAACAGAAAGAAGCTGTCCGGGTAATAAAGGATATCTTCCGAAAGACCAATGTGCCACGGGAGCATAAGCACGACAAGGATATAGGCCTTGGTGTGTCACCTCATGTGCTGAAGTGTACAAAGTTGAATGGGAAAAAGTATATGATGGGACAGTGTGAATTAAAGCTGCAGGTGATGTAAAAAAGCAGTTGTTTGGTGAGAAGGAACAGTCAGTCAATAGGAGATGCGAGAATGGAGGATTGACTGACTGGTTGCTTTGAAAATATCAGATTTCAATGCAAATATGGGAAATATGTGTTAAAATAGGTGTGTGCAGCGGTTCATTAGAAAAAAAGAAAATTTTGCCGCGCACCGCATAAATACTGCATTTGGAGGCGATTGTGTATGTTAGATATAAGAAAAATATACAAGAAAATGATTTGCCACGCAAAAGAGTCAGAAAAGCCAGCAAAATAGCGGGCTCTGGCGGGCAGTATTTGGAAATAAGATGCCCCGAGAGGGGACGGAAACCAATAACAAACATTAAAGCATTACGATACTGTTTTTTCTCATTTGGAAATAAGATGCCCCGAGAGGGGACGGAAACGGTCAATATAAGCTACCATTGTACTATAGCTCACAAGAAAGAATTTGGAAATAAGATGCCCCGAGAGGGGACGGAAACCTTAATTTCATCGCTTGCGATGTCGTATACTGTAGCTTTATTTGGAAATAAGATGCCCCGAGAGGGGACGGAAACTGGTTTGTTACTTTAATCATGGCTTAATTTTCCTTTATTTGGAAATAAGATGCCTCGAGAGGGGACGGAAACTTTGATGCCGTAAATGATGTTATCGACGTAACATTTTGATTTGGAAATAAGATGCCCCGAGAGGGGACGGAAACTAATGTCTGTAATGTGTTCGTTTAATTCCATGCACTTATTTGGAAATAAGATGCCCCGAGAGGGGACGGAAACTATGAAATTGCTTCTTTTCTCCTGCTTCTGTTCAAATCATTTGGAAATAAGATGCCTCGAGAGGGGACGGAAACGCAATCTGAGTTTTACTTAATCCAGATCCGTTATTCAGTCTATTTGGAAATAAGATGCCCCGAGAGGGGACGGAAACAGATTGGGCTTTTCAACCCAAAGAGTTTCGCTATTTGGAAATAAGATACCCCGAGAGGGGACGGAAACGCGGACTTAGACGGCTGCTTATTACCGTTTTCAATGTGGGATAAATTTGGAAATAAGGTGCCCCGAGAGGGGACGGAAACAAACTAGTTGTCGGCGTTGGCTTCTTGAGCTTCCTGATTTGGAAATAAGATACCCCGAGGGGGGACGGAAACGATACATCAGCATCATTTGAATGTACTTCCTTAATCTTATTTGGAAATAAGATGCCCCGAGAGGGGACGGAAACTTTTTCTCGCAGGTACAAAGATAATAGAGCGAATTTGGAAATAAGAAACCCCGTCAGGGGACGCAATTTTATCGTTACAAAACGATGAAAGGGGGATGAGTACGTGAGTTTACTGTATGTGAATGAAAATGGGGCGCTCATTGGTATTGAAGGCAACAAATGTGTGGCGAAGTACAAAGATGGCATGAAGACTTTTATTCCAATTGAGTCATTGGAAGGTATCACGATTATGGGGCAGTCGCAGGTGACGACGAAATGTATGGAAGAGTGCATGATGCGTGGGATACCTGTGACTTATTTCTCAAAAGGCGGAAGATATTTTGGGCGTTTAATGTCCACGGGCCATGTGAATGTTGAAAGACAGCGAAAGCAGAGCGCATTGTATGATACGGATTTTGCAGTGGAACTTGGGAAGAAAATTTTGAGCGCCAAGGTGAAGAATCAGAGTGTGGTTTTGCGGCGATATGAAAAGAGTAAGTATAAGACTCTGGAAGAGGAACAGCAAATGATGTCGATTTGCCGTAACCGTATTCTTACAAGCAAGAAGATAACGGAGATGATTGGTTTTGAAGGTCAGGCAGCGAAAAGCTATTTTCAGGGGCTGTCCAAGTGTATAGACGAAGAATTTAAATTTCAGGGGAGAAGCAGACGTCCTCCGAAAGATGAATTTAACTCCATGATCAGTTTCGGGTATTCGCTGCTGTTGAATGAAGTCTATTGTAAGATTGAGATGAAAGGACTGAATCCTTATTTTGGATTTATTCATCGGGATGCAGAAAAACATCCAACCCTTGCAAGTGACCTGATGGAAGAGTGGCGTGCAGTCATTGTCGATGCAACCGTGATGAGTCTGATTAATGGTTATGAAATAAAGAAAGAACATTTTCAGACAGATCTGGATCAACCGGGATGTTATCTGACACGGGAAGGGTTAAAGATTTTTCTCAATAAGCTGGAGAGAAAGTTCAGAACAGAGGTCAGATATTTAAAATATACAGATTCGGCCGTCAGTTTCAGAAGGGCAATTTTACTTCAGATGGATCGTCTGGCAAAAGCCATTGAGGAAGGAGATGCAAGTATCTATGAGCCGATTATCATCCGATGAAAACGTTTTTAAAGGCGATTTTTATGAGGCGGAGAAAGAAGCAGATATGAATGCATTTGGTGCCGAAGATGAAGAGTATTATTTTCAGATAGCTGAAAATCTGGAGGATGACAGGCAGTTTATTTTGATTATCTATGATATTGTGGATAATAAGCGGAGAACCAAATTTGCCAAATTATTGGAAGGCTATGGAACACGCGTACAGAAGTCGGCTTTTGAAGTCATGCTCTCGCAGAAAAGCTATGAAAAACTGGTAAGAGAAATACCGCACTATATCAATCCTGCCAGTGGGGAAGACAGTGTCCGAATATACCGGATGATCGGAAAGGGTCGTGTGAAATCCTGGGGAGATGTTCCAAAACAGCAGGAAGAAATTGTTTTGGTATAAAACAAATATGTAGCACTTTCGTTTGTAAATATGGTAGAATATAATTGTTCAGGGTCAGATTATGAGGATATTGGCTCTGGACAATTGTATTTATACGCAAAGAGAGATGTGCTATATGAGTAAGACATATTTATTTTCACCAATCGGGAATACAGACCCGATTAAATATTTTTACGATGGTTCTATGCTGCATATTTGCCGCTATTACAAGCCGGACGTAGTAATTCTCTATTTATCTCAAGAGATGATCCTGCATCATGAGAAAGACAATCGTTATGTCAGAAGCATAGAATTATTGGGAGAGAAACTGGGGCATACTTTTGAAGTACGAATCATCCGGGATGAGCAGATGGTGGATGTACAGCAGTATGACCTGTTTTATCATGCGTTCCGCAGAATCATTGCGGATATAGAGGAAGAGATGACGCCGGAGGATACACTGATCGTGAATATGGCATCGGGAACACCTGCCATGAAGAGTGCGCTGCTGGTCATGGCAACCCTTGCAGAATATCGTTTTCTGCCGATTCAGGTTTCGACACCGAAGCGCCGCAGCAATCTGGGGCGCGAAGATTATGATGTGGAGAAGAACTGGGAAATGGATACGGACAATCGGCCGGAGATGAGGAAACGTTGCGAGGAAGTGCGGTGTGTGCATCTTGTTCAGTTGTTGAAGATGGATATGATCAAGAAACATCTGCAATCCTATGATTATCATGCGGCTTTGCAGGTAGGCAGAGAAATTCAGAGAGAGCTGGACAAAGAAGATTATGCCTGGCTCGAAACAGCTGATGCCAGGACAGTGCTTGACTGGGAGAGAATGAATCGTTTCCTGCCAAAGAATAATGGTGTTCTCTGGCCGGTGAAAGCGGAGGACCAGAACAGAGTCCTTTTGGAATATACGTTAAGCCTTGATTTGAAAGTCAAACGCGGAGAGTATGCGGATTTTATCAGAGCAATCACACCCCTTGGCGTGGATTTACTTGAAAGAGTGATTAAGCAGTATTGCAACATTCATATTGAAGATTATTATTCAAGCCGAGACAGTCAGAAATGGAGCCGGGGAAAACTTGCAAATTCAGAGGTGCTGAAAATTCTAGATCGCAAGTTTAACGATGGTTTCAGGTATGGTCCGATATACTCTTATCAATTAAATACCATTGTTCAGGCAAAATGCAGCGATGCGCTAATGGCTCAGCGGGTTCAGGAACTGGTGAATGTGGAGCAGAAAGTCCGCAATCTGGCGGCGCACAGCATTGTGTCAGCAACACCTGAGTGGGTAAAAGAACGGACCGGCAAATCCGTGGATGAGATCATGTGGCTTATCAAGTATATTTGTGAGAAGGTCGGCATTGCAGACGGTCAGGAGTCGTGGCGTTCCTATGACCGGATGAATAAGAAAATCATCGAAAGACTGGACAAAACACAGCTGTAAGCAGCACGCAAAGGCATCGGTTGAATGACAAAAATCACAAGTAGACACTTTTTAAGATAAGTGTCCATTAATGAACAAAAAATATGCGATTGATGGTTGTAAATTATGCTGTCCATTAATATAATATTTTTTATGAGAAAATCAACATGTTATCTATTAATGGAACAATTTATGAAAAAGGAGCATTTTTATGAGAAATGCATTTCGGATTTTTCGCCGGGATTTGAAGCGGATTTTGCGCAACCCGGCAGCATTACTGGTCATCATAGGTGTGTCGATCATTCCGTCGCTCTATGCATGGTTCAATATTGTTGCAAACATTGATCCTTATGCCAACACCTCTGGTATTAAGGTAGCTGTTGCCAATAATGATCAGGAGGCGTCGAGCAATGGCCTTTCAATCAATGCAGGTGACGAGATCATTACGAATCTGAAGGAAAATGATCAGCTGGGATGGACCTTTGTGTCGGAAGACGAAGCCGTTGAAGGCGTCAAATCCGGCAAGTATTATGCGGCGATTGTTATTCCGGACAATTTCAGTGAATCATTGTTAAGTGTCCTTTCAGGCAAGCTTAATACACCGGAATTGGAATACTATATCAATGAGAAAGCCAATGCCATTGCACCGAAGATTACGAGTACGGGTGCAAGTACGATTCAGTCTCAGATCAACAGTACATTCTCATCGATTGCAGCAGAGTCTGTGTCGGATGTTGTTAAAAATTCTGTGACAGATGTAGCAGATGCTGTAGGCAATGTGAATACGGACATCAATGAGATGCTGAAGAAAGCAGATGCCAATATTCAGGCGTACGAAGATTTGTTGGACAAGTTTAACAACAGTTCTGATTCTACCAAGGATCTGATTTCAGATGCCCAGAAGGCAGCAGGTTCACTGGATGACGCAGCGGCCTCAGGCGCATCTGCTCTGGATGACGCGGATACGATCATTCAGAATACGAGAACAGCAGCCGGAGATTTTTCCGCCATCCTGTCCTGGTCACTTTCCAATGGAGAGCTGCTTTTGAACCAGGCACATAGTTCTGCTTCAGAGGGGTTGACAGAGTTGGAAGCCAAGGCAGGCAAGATTAATACGACGGTTGGCGATGCACTGGATTCAGCCAATTCTGTTGTATCATTAAATGGTGAGATCCTGGATAATATGCAGGATCTTGTGAATCATGTGGCTGATGAAGTGGATGGACAGATTGCCAATGATATCATTGACAGACTGAACAGCAATATTGCCAGTCTTCAGGAGCAGAATGACAAGAATCAGAAACTGATCGACAGTCTGACTGTAGGTAATAACAGCATTTCAGATGCAATCTCCACAACATCCACAACACGTGAACAGCTGTCAGGAATTGCTTCTGACAGTATCGGCAGTATTCATGCTTTCAGGATTTCCATGGCTCAGAATGTTATTCCTGAACTGGACAAAACACTGGATACATTCTCAAGTCTGACGGGTGAGTTGTCCGGTCTGCTCAATGGCGTACCGACAGCTTCCGAGCAGTTCCAGTCGGTTTTTAATCAGCTGGATACAAGTCTTGCGGATATCAGGGACGCTTTAAGCGGTACGACCTCTGCACTGGCAAGTGTCAGTGGCAAGCTGAATGACATCCAGAGTGATGTGAATGCGCTTGTAAGTTCCGATGCATATAACAAACTGCTCAAACTGGAAGGCATTGATGCTGACCAGATTTCTGAGTTTATGGCATCACCGGTTGAACTGGATACAGAGACTTATTTTGCAGTGAAGAATTACGGTTCTTCCATGATTCCATTCTATTCCAACCTGGCAATCTGGGTGGGCGGTATTGTTCTGATCGCGATCATTAAGATGGAAGTAGACAGAGACAAATCTATGAAAAACTATACGGCATCAGAGATGTATATGGGCAGATGGCTGCTGTATGTCGTAATCGGTATCATTCAGGGCTTTGTTGTGTGTCTGGGTGATACGCTGCTTCCGGGGGCGCAAGTCGTGCATCCGGTAAGGATGGTTATTCTTGGTATGATTCTTTCTTTTGTCTATGTTAATATTATTTATGCATTGTCTATTTCATTCAAGCATATCGGCAAGGCACTGTGCGTTATCCTGGTTATTCTTCAGATTCCGGGATCATCAGGTACATACCCGATTGAAATGACACCGGCATTCTTCCAGAACCTGCACCCGTTCCTGCCGTTTGCGTATGGCGTCGGTGCTATGAGAGAATGTGTAGCAGGTGTATATGGACATGTCTATGAGAAAGATATACTGATTCTGTTATTATGCTATGTGCCGATTTCACTGCTGATCGGACTTGGTCTCAGGCCGGCCCTTGCCGGACTGAACCGCCTGTTTGACAGAAAGCTTTCAGAGACAGAGTTTATGATCTGTGAAGAACCGGATGAAACACTCAGCCGTCATGAACAGCTGAGAATGCTTTTGAAGGCATCTCTGTCTGTTGACAATCTGAGAGAAGAGACAGCTGCAAAGGCACAGGCTTTTGAAGGCAATTATAAGAAGATGGTGCGTTTCGGATTCCTGGCGATCATCATTATTCCGCTGATTTTCCTTGTTCTGATGTTCAGTCTGGAATCAAAGATCGTATTCCTTGTCCTGTGGATCCTTTCAATCATTATTATCGCTGTATGGCTGATCGTTGTCGAGTTTATTCACAATAATCTGCAGGAACAGCAGAAGATTGCAGGTATGTCTTTTGAAGAAATGCTTGAGAAATTCCGTGGAAAGGGGAAGGAATAATGAAGAATATTCTGCGTGTTTTTAAGAATGACTTAAACAAGATTCATAATAATGTTATTGCCATGATCGTTATCATGGGTATTCTTGTTATTCCGACTCTTTATGCATGGTTCAATATTGCAGCCAGTTGGGATCCGTATGGTAGTACGGATGGCCTGAAAATCGCCGTGGCCAGCGAGGATGCAGGTTATACAAGTGAACTGATCAAAGTGAATCTGAATCTTGGTGATGATGTCATTAAGGCATTGAAGGAAAATGACAATTTCAACTGGGTCTTTACAGATGCAGATGATGCAGCCGATGGAGTTAAATCCGGCAAATATTATGCGTCCCTTGTTATTCCTGAGGATTTTACCAGGGATATGATGAGTGTTTTTACCAGTGATGTGACACATCCTCAGATTATTTATTATATTAATGAGAAGGAAAATGCCATTGCACCGAAGGTTACTGAAAAGGGTGCCAGCGCTGTACAGCAGCAGGTGAATGACACTTTCATTGAAACCGTTTCAAAAACAGCGCTGGAGGCAATTCAGCTTGTCAGCAATGCTGCTGATGATGAAGATGATCAGGAGTTGGCAGACAAACTGTCAAAAACCCTGAACCAGGTAGCTTTTGATTTGAGCAGTGCGGCCAATACAGTGCAGTCCTTTGCAAATCTGACAAAATCGGGTGCGCTGATGCTGGATTCAACCACTGAATTTCTGAAGCAGTCCGGCTCTGGTGCAGAAAACAGTGTCGAGGCTTTTGATAAAGCCGGTGAGGGCATTGATTCATTAAACAGCGCTTTGACAGGTACCACAAAGACGATTTCTGATGCATTGGCACAGAACAAGGAATTCTATACAGCTGTGTCAGATGCGGTGGGCAAAGCGCTGGATTCTTATAATACAGATGCGGAGGCATCAGCAGATGCTTTATATGCCGTATCAGACAGAATCCAGGATGTGATCGACCGCTATACAGAGATAGAAAATTCCCTGACAGACATCGGCAATGATTTTGATTCCCTGAAGATTTTAAACACAGCTATCAGAGATATTAATGGTTTGATCGATACGGCGATTGCAAGACAGACAGCCATTCGGGACAAGATCAATGAAGCCGCCGGCAGTCTGACAACACTGACAGGGGATGCATCGGATCTCAAGAAAGAAATAAATGATCTGATCGCACAGACAACGGATTCCGTTGAAGAAGTAAAGACAAGCTATGAAGAGAATGTCAAGAGTGGTCTGAATGATCTGGCAGGCAGTCTGTCATCCACAGATTCCTCCATTACATCTATGTTCACAGCGTTGAATGACAGTGTCCAGGATATTGCAGGTGTCACCGACAATGCATCCGGGGATCTGTCGGATGTTCAGAAAACATTGGAAGATTCGGTGAATCTGTTAAAAGATGCTTCTGACAAACTTACCACAGCATCCAGGAAAGTATCAGACAGCGGCAGTATGGATGCCCTGACCGATCTTCTGGAGGAAAGTCCTGAGAGCATGGCTTCATTCATTGCTTCTCCGGTAAAACTTCATGAGAACCAGATTTATCCGATTGAGAACTATGGTTCTGCAATGGCACCGTTCTATTCAACACTGGCCATCTGGGTTGGTGCGGTTGTAATGGCGGCTATGCTGAAAGTTACTGTGTCAGAGAATGCGAAGAAGAGACTAAAGAATCCAAAGGAACATCAGCTTTATTTTGGACGAATGATCCTGATGGTTTGCCTCGGTATTCTGCAGAGTGCACTGATCTGTCTGGGAGATTTGTATTTCCTCGGTATTCAGTGTGAACATCCGTTGATGTTTATTATCACGGGCTGTTTTTCAAGTCTGATCTATGTCAATATTATTTATGCTTTGACGGTTTCCTTTGGCGATATCGGTAAGGCAGTTGCTGTTGTGCTGATGGTTATGCAGGTAGCCGGAAGCGGCGGTACATTCCCAATCGAATGTGCACCGAAGTTCTTCCAGGTTGTATATCCACTGCTGCCTTTCGTACACAGTATGAATGCGATGCGTGAGTGTATTGCCGGATTCTATGGCAATTATTACATGGTTGAGATGGCTAAGATGGCATTATATCTGATCCCGTCACTGCTTCTCGGTCTGCTTCTCAGAAAGCCGATTGTCCGACTCAATGAAGTGTTTATCGAAAAACTTGAAAGTACAAAACTGATGTAACGGGAAACCGGTACAACAAGAAACAGATACAACAAGAAAAGCCCCTTTACAGAAAGGGGTTTTTTCTGTACAATGGAACTATTGAAGAATAAGATATTTTGCAGCTGCAAAGAGGTTGAAGGGCTGCAGAATGATAATGAAAGGAAGATATACAATGACAAATCCAGTTGTAACAATTACAATGACAAACGGAGATGTGATGAAGGCAGAATTATACCCTGAAATCGCTCCGAATACAGTGAATAACTTTATTTCCCTCGTTCAGAAAGGCTTTTATGATGGCTTGATTTTTCACAGAGTTATTTCCGGTTTTATGATTCAGGGCGGTGATCCGCAGGGTACAGGTATGGGCGGTCCAGGCTACAGCATTAAGGGTGAATTCGCCATGAATGGTGTGAGAAATGATCTGAAGCATACAAGAGGTGTTCTGTCTATGGCACGTTCCATGATGCCGAACTCAGCAGGTTCACAGTTCTTCATTATGCATGCCAATGCACCGCATCTGGATGGACAGTATGCAGCATTCGGCAAGGTTGTTGAAGGTCTTGATGTCGTTGATAAGATTGCATCTGTCAGAACAGGATGGCAGGATAAACCGGTTGAAGAGCAGAAGATCCAGTCTATGACAGTGGAATTGTTCGGTGAGACTTATCCGGAACCGGAGAAATGCTAATAAGCAACAGCTGAGTATGGCTGCCGCAAGATGCCGTTATCGCAGAGTGATCTGCGGCATTTTGGGCGGCCATTTTTAGAAGGGAGGGTGAGAGATGGCGATTCTTGTTGTGCGGATTGAAGATGTGTCAACCCTTTTAATGAATGAGTTTTTTGACTATAACGGAAGGTGTTATGCCCTGACACGTTCAAGGAAAGAGAATACGGATGTTTGTATCAACCTTGAGGATTTTTATGAGGGAACGGTTCAGAGCGAAAGTCTGGAGGACATACCGGTGGTCTTTGTAAAAGCACAGGATGGCGGCTGGGCTGTGATCGGGTACTATAAGCGGGCAGAAGTGCGCAAGAAGATTATGCGTCCGTCTCTGTTCCTTGAAGGTAATATCCGGGCAGACGTCAGAGAAGCATGGCTGTTTTCTGAGGATGAGCGGAAGCAGATATTTGCAGCACATTTCGGAGAGCGGTATTATGAGGTTGTAGAAGATGATGATGCCCGTTATCAACCGTTGATGGCGTGTATGACAGACAACCTTGGACAAAACAGTTTGCTGCGGTATGATTGTGTGGATATCTTTCTGCAGAGTACCATCCGGAATCAGTATGAGGCGTGTCTGGCAGAATGCGAACGACTGGCTTCGGCGCTGATGTGTGAGACATGTACGGATCTGAGGGAAATCAAGCGGCTTGAAGTGTGTGGGCGGCAGGCGGCTGTGCTGAACGGCAGAGAAGCAGACGGCTATTATTATGAAGCGATGGCGGATGAGCAGTTGGGCAGAGTACGACAGGGCATGAAAGCTATCGAGAAAGCCCTTCGTATCGAACCGGAGGGGGCGGATCTGATGGCGCTCAAAGGACAGCTCCTTGTGGGTATGGGAAAGGCTGATGCAGCGGCTCAGTGGTTTCATAAGGCCTGGTATGAAAGTGGAGATGATGATTATCTGATGTTGGAAGGCCGGGCATGGCTTTTGGATGAAAAGCCGGATGATGCACTGGATTGTTTCAAGAAGATCAGCGACAAAGGACTTCTGGATGCGGCCGGGATCAAACTTAAAGACATGGAGCAAAGGTGGCCGCCGGTCAGCGCCAGAGGGGTTCGGGGTTAACAGAAGAAACTAGTACATCGTTTTCGAAATAACTACACCATTCACTTGCCAGCGGAATGAAAGGAGCGGATTTCATGAGTGAACAGGAAAACATTCTCAAGTTAAAAGCAATGATTGAGGCATCGGATAATATTGTATTTTTCGGTGGTGCAGGGGTATCTACAGAAAGCGGTATTCCGGATTTCAGAAGTGAGACAGGTATCTATAATACCGTTCACAAATACGGCTGTTCACCGGAACAGATTCTTTCTCATACATTTTTTATGAGAAAGCCGGAGATTTTCTATGATTTTTACAAGTCAACCATGGTTTACAGAGAGGCGGAACCTAATGAAGCCCATAAGGCACTGGCGAAACTGGAGAAGATCGGTAAGCTGAAAGCAGTTGTTACACAGAACATTGACGGACTGCATCAGAAAGCCGGTTCAGAGAAAGTCTATGAGCTCCATGGCACCATTATGAAGAATTACTGTATGAAGTGCGGTCAGTTCTATGATCTGGATTATGTGACGGCTTCCGAGGGTGTGCCGAGATGTGAGAAGTGCGGCGGTATGGTGAAACCGGATGTTGTGCTCTATGAAGAAGGTCTGGATGATACCACCATCAGCAAGAGTGTGCGGGCCATTGCGGAAGCGGATGTGCTGATTATCGGCGGTACATCACTGAATGTTTATCCGGCAGCCGGTTTTATTAATTACTACCATGGCAATAAGCTGGTACTGATCAATAAGAGTGAGACACCATACGATCATGAGGCCAACCTGCTGATCCATGACAGCATTGGCAAGGTATTGAAAGCCTGCGTGGCAGATTTGTAGAAAGTGCAGTGCAATCTGAGAAATGCTTTTGTACATTCGATGATAAATGTATATTTTTAGGCATTTTAACTAAAAATATATTGAAATAGGACATATAAAGCGTTATAATGTCTATGTTGTAAAACATCTTTTCAGGGCAGGGTGCAAGTCCCTACCGGCGGTAAAGCCCGCGAGCGAAGAAGAATGGCATGATTATTTTTCTGATGCATGATCCGGTGAGATTCCGGGGCCGACAGTATAGTCTGGATGAGAGAGAAGAAGATTTGCATTTTATTTGAATGTTGACCTTTGTATGTATGCCCTGAATTCTTTGTGTGAGGATTCAGGGCTTTTTCTTTATGAAATATGAAAAAGAAAATTCTGACAGGATTCTTCGCCGGAATTTCCTGATGTGACTTTTGATAAAATGTAATCTCCATGAAAAGAATGCTGTACAGAGTCGCAGATGACTGACTTGCAAGAATGTATCGGAGGTATGGAAATGGAAAAGTTTTATCTTGGATTTGACGCAGGAACACAGAGTGTAAAAGTAACCGTATATAATGAGAAAATGGAATGCGTGGCATCTACATCAGCACCGACAACACTGACTTACCCTCATCCGGGATGGGTGGATATGGATGTGGATGAATATCTGGCGTTGACGATAAACGGCATGGCTGAATGTAGTCGGCAGATGCGTGAGAAAGGCCTGGATCCGAAACAGATCCAGTCTATTATGGGGGATGGTATCATCTGCGGAATCGCAGGTGTGGATGAAGAGGGCAATGCCATCACACCATATATTAATTATCTGGATTCAAGAACCCAGGAGGATGAAGTGCTGATCAACAGCTGGGATTTGGATATCTGGGGCAGGGAAACAGGCAATCCTGAGGCAAAATGCATGTTTCCGGCACTGTTTGCCAGGTGGCTGCTGAAGAATAATGAAGCTTTTAAGGCCCGCGGAGCAAAGTTTATCCATAATGCGCCTTATGTACTGGCACATCTGGCGGGGCTGAAAGCAAAGGATATGTTTATCGACTGGGGCGCTATGTCCGGATGGGGCATGGGCTATAAGGTTGAAGAAAAATGCTGGTCACCGGAGCAGTTGAAGATTCTTGGTATTGAGGCATCCATGATGCCGAAGATTGTCAAACCATGGGATATTGTCGGACATTTGACAGAAGAAATGGCAGAGAAGACGGGACTGGCAGCAGGAACACCGATTTGCGGCGGCGCTGGCGATACGATGCAGTCCATGCTTGGCAGCGGCAATATGGGAGCAGGACAGGCTGTGGATGTGGCAGGCACCTGTTCTATGTTCTGCGTTTCCACAAAAGGCATTATTCCTGAACTCAGTAAGAAGGGGGCCGGACTGATTTTCAACAGCGGTACATTGCCGGATACCTATTTCTACTGGGGATATATCCGTACGGGCGGCTTGGCGCTGCGCTGGTTCAAGGACTCTGTATGCGGGCAGGAAAAAGACGGTGATTATTTTGATGTACTGAACAATGCAGCCAAAGATGTCCCGGCAGGCTCTGATGGCGTATTATTCCTGCCGTATCTGACGGGCGGTACCAATGACGTGAAAGAGGCCACAGGCTGTTTCCTTAACATGACGCTGGATACAGATCAGGCTACTCTCTGGCATGCGGTATTAGAGGCTATCGGCTATGACTATATGGAAATTACAGACCTGTACCGTGGTGCCGGTGTGGATATGAGCCGTATCACCATCACAGAAGGCGGCAGCCGCAGCGAAATCTGGAACCAGATGAAATCCGACATGCTGGGCAGCGAAGTGATCACATTGAAGAATGCCGGCGGCGCTGTGGTGACAGACTGTATCGTCGGTGCCTATGCACTGGGACATATCACGGATATGAAAGCGGCATTGACAGAAAGTCTGGAGATTAAGAAACTGTATTATACCAATGCGGAAAATCATGATTTTTACGCTAAACAGTATGCGCTACAGAAAAAACTGGTGAAACAGGATATGAAAGAGGCGTTCCATACATTGAAAGCGCTGCACTAAAAAGGTGGGCTGCCCTTGAAAAATGATTGGCCTGCAGCTAAGAAGTATTGATAACGGGATTAAAATGTGTGGAGTGCGGTTTTAATGTATCGTTAAATGGGTTCAAATGAACAGTTCAACACAGGCACACTTGCGTTGCCCAACATTGGCAGCAGTACGTAAGGCACTAAAAGACAGTGCCTAAGTACTGGCCATGTTGGAAGCACCTGTGTCTGAACTGTTTCATTTGAACCCATTTTTTGAAGCTTTTGACTGCACGCCATGCATTTCTAATCCCAGTTCTGTAGTGTTTTGAGCTGCAGGCGATTTGTTTTTTGGGGCAGCCCATGTAGACAATAATAGACTCGAAAGATGTAGATTGTTGGTGTAATATATAGGTATAGGAATTAGGAGAATAGATTTATTCGGGAGGTGATGATTTGATGGAAGAGCCTTTGATTATTAAGCGGGATGAGATAATTTTTAGGATTGGATTATATATATGTTTGATTGCGCTTCTGTGCCTTATCGTATCCTTTGCAGTGATATCGTATAATCAGTGGTGGCATGGTTCGGTTTATGATGAAAGTTTAATAGCCGAAATTTTTCTGTGGATATTTTCATTTTCTATTGGCGGAGTTCCGCTTGGTTTGCTGTTAATTTGGGATAGTTACAGACATGATTATAAGTTGGATGAAAATGGGATTACCATAAGATATCGCAGCAGTGTATTTCGAACGGTCAGAAGGTGGGGTGAATGTGATTGTCTGGGGGTGGAATGTCTGATTTACCCTAAAATCACCTGTTCAAGAGATATTGGCGGCTCTGTGCTGGAAATAAGTTATACGCCGGAAATATGGGACAAGATGAGTGTTTATATGGCACGGCATGGTGTTAAGGTATTGGAACCGGATCTGCAGCAGATTTGGTACAAGCAGCAAAGGAAAAATCCGAAAAGTATTTGTGCTTTGCAAGATATACAGGGTGAATTGAAAATTAGTGACCAGACGTTTTATGGGAAAAAATTAAATGGCGGGATAAAGCCGTTATCTGCGATTGTTATAGCTTTAATGCTGTTTGGTTGGTATGTTATTTTGGCGTTTGAATATGGTTCATTGCTTCGATATGCATGGTTATTATTGATTATTGCGGTAATTGCCGGATGGATTATTTATGGCGAAGATGCAGAATGGGGAAACGAATGGATAGTCAGCAGAACTGGGATACAAATTACGACACGGCGGAGTAAAAAAGTGATTTTTTATGAGTGGTCGCAAATCAATCGAGTAGGAGTGGGCAGTTGTGGTTCGGAGGCGGCATTTTTTTATATCTTTTTTACTGCAAATGGTAAATTTAAGAAAATGAGAGTACGGTTTACAGAAAAAAGATATAAAGAATTTCTTGCATTTGTGCCGGAGGGAAAAGAAACAGACCCAATGACAAGTGATTATCAGATTAGATGGCGTTCGGCGATGAGAAGCTATGGCAAAAGCCGGGATGATTTTGATGAATGGTAGAAATGAAATCGTTAAAAATGGCGAGAAGAAGACAAAAAATCTTTTTCACGCCATTTTAATATTTCGCGGTAGTTTGTTACATTGGCTCGCTTATTTAATCCGTTTAGCCAGTACGGCAAATCGTCCGTCCGTTGTATAGTAATCGCAGGTGGACAGTGTAATAATCTCATCTCCGAATGACGGTGCATTTTCCTCGTCATAGTACAGGGAAAGGTTTTTAATGTTGTTCAGATATTCTTCAAAATCATAGGCAGTCTCTGCGTTGATGAAGTCATAGTATTTGAATTCTTCTGAATCCGGGTCATAGGCCTTGGACTGGAAGGAGGCAAATATTTTGTAAGTGCCCGGACGATACATGGTATCAAAAGTAACAATAGAGTGTTCTTTCAGATAATCATTGTCCTGGAAATCCATCAGCGGGCCGAACATGGTGCCGTTTTTCATATGATGACCGTAAATAATGGTGTCAGTGCTGGATGGGTTGAAGGTACATCTGGAATCGACAAAAAGCATACCGCCGATATCATAATCGCCGTTGAAGTTCTTGCGCAGATAGTGCTCAGGGTCATCCGGGGTGTACATGACGGGATTGTTGATATTGGTGCCTTCAATGGAAAGCCAGCCGATGAAATCCTTATTCTCATTGTATAAATCACCGTATTTCTCCATCATGGCCTCAGATTCAGCCACAGGGTCTTCTTCATCGGAATCATCGGAATCATCGGAAGCTTCAGTGGCATCAGTGTTAATTCTGTCAGCCAGCTGGTCAATGTTCTTCTGGGTTGTGTGTGCCTGCCATGCGTATTTGCCAAGGGAAAAGGCACTCCAGCCAAAGCAGATGATGGCAATGATCAATATGATTGTTCCAATTACTCTTTTCATATAGTATTCCTTCTTAAATATATTATTGTAACTGTTCAGAGCCAGCCTCCAAAATGCTACGCATTTCGTCGGTGTGGCGT
>OLRG01000862.1_pt1 | contig 26718 bp, 20 predicted proteins | sample 1672331 | NCBI WGS metagenome assembly OLRG01 (sample SAMEA3136672, study PRJEB25190) | human gut metagenome
TACCTGCACGCTCATATAAAGTAGCAAGCTCACTGTAAAGATATCCAGGATAACCTTTACGGGAAGGAATCTCTCCCTTGGAGGAAGAAACCTCACGCATTGCCTCACAGAAAGAAGTAATATCTGTAAGGATAACCAGAATATGCATACCTTTTTCAAAAGCAAGATACTCTGCTGCAGTCAGGGCGATCTTCGGAGTCAGAAGACGCTCAACAGTAGGGTCATTTGCCAAGTTCAGGAACATAACAACATGATCGGAAGCACCGCTCTCCTCAAATGTTCTGCGGAAAAACTCTGCAACATCATACTTAACACCCATTGCAGCAAACACAATGGCGAAATTTTCATCGGAATCAGCACCCAGAGATGCCTGACGCACGATCTGTGCCGCCAGCTTATCATGTGGAAGACCGTTTCCGGAGAAAATCGGAAGCTTCTGTCCACGAATCAGGGTGGTCAGACCATCAATTGCAGAAATACCGGTATTGATGTAGTTACGCGGATACTCACGGGTAACCGGGTTCAGCGGCAGACCATTGATGTTCAGGCTTACCTCCGGTGTGATCTCGCCCAGCCCATCGATTGGCTGTCCAATACCGTTAAAGGTACGTCCCAGGATTTCCGGGGAGAGCCCGATTTCCATAGGATGACCGCTAAGACGTGTATGAGTGTTTCCAAGGGACATATTATCTGTACCCTCGAAAACCTGAATTACTGCTTTATCTTCGTATATTTCAATAATACGGCCAAGCTTTTCGGTACCGTCATCCATACGGAAGGAGACGATTTCCTCGTAGGAAGCGTTTTTAACGCCTTCCAAAACTACAAGAGGGCCGTTTATTTCACTAAGGCCTAAATATTCGATTGCCATAAAAAACTTACCTCCCTATCAGCCGTTTCTCTCTAATACGTTATCATAGAATCTGTCGATGTCAGCCTTATACTGGTCAAACATCTCAGGTTTGTTATTCGGAACATCATATTTGATAGCAATAACACGCTCAAAAATATTGTCCTCCTTCAGTACGGAAACCGGCATTCCCTGATTAACAAGGGAACGGCACTTCTCGTACAGATAAAGGATGATCTCCATCATATTGAACTGCTTGCTCATCGGTACACAGGTATCCTCTGCATGGAACGCATTCTGCTGAAGGAATCCAAGACGGATAACCCTTGCAATCTCCAGAGTCAGCTTCTGGTCATCCGGAAGAACATCACTACCGATCAGCTTAACGATTTCCATCAGGGAACTCTCCTGGTTCAGAATCGCCATCAGCTGATTACGGTCGCTTACAAATTTAGCAGAAACATTATCTCTGTACCATGGGGTTAAATCCTCCAGGTACTCACTATAACTTGTAAGCCAGTGGATAGCCGGGAAATGACGGGCATAAGCCAGAGATTTATCCAGTCCCCAGAAACAGCGGACGAAACGCTTTGTATTCTGTGTAACAGGCTCGGAGAAGTCACCTCCCTGTGGGGAAACTGCACCGATGATGGAAACAGAACCCTCTGTTCCATTTAAGTTCTGCATCATACCCGCTCTCTCATAGAAAGCGGAAAGCTTGGAAGCCAGATAAGCCGGGAAGCCTTCCTCTGCAGGCATTTCCTCCAGACGTCCGGATAACTCACGAAGAGCCTCAGCCCAACGGGAAGTGGAGTCTGCCATGATGGCAACGTCATAACCCATGTCACGATAATACTCAGCCAGTGTAACACCTGTATAAATAGAAGCCTCACGGGCTGCAACAGGCATGTTTGATGTATTGGCGATCAGAGTGGTACGGTCCATCATCAGGTTTCCGGATTTCGGGTCGATCAGTTTGCTGAAGTCCTCGAGAACCTGGGTCATTTCGTTTCCACGCTCTCCGCATCCGATGTAGATGATGATATCCGCATCGGACCATTTGGCGATCTGATGCTGTGTCATGGTCTTTCCTGTACCGAAACCGCCCGGAACAGCAGCAGTGCCGCCCTTTGCGATCGGGAACAGGGTGTCAAGGATTCGCTGACCGGTAATAAGTGGAACGCTTGCCGGGTAGCGGAGCTGTGTCGGCCTTGGGATACGGATCGGCCATTTCTGGGCGAGTGCCAGATCTCTGGTTGTTCCGTCGTCCAGCTGGACAGTTACGATTGGTTCCAGGATCGTGTAGTCGCCATCCGGAACAGCTTTGATAACAGTTCCACCCGGGACATCCGGAGGAACCATGGATTTGTGAAGGATAGAAGCAGTTTCCTGTGTTTCTGCAATGATCGAGCCAGGCTGGACGATATCGCCCTCCTTTACGGTCATATGGACGGACCATTTCTTCTGGGTGTCGAGAGAGTCTACGCTGACACCACGGGAGATATATTTGCCGGAAGATTTTGCAATCTCTTCCAGCGGACGCTGGATACCGTCAAAAATATTGTGGATGATACCAGGTCCGAGAAGAACAGAGATGGCATCGCCGGTGCCGGTAACAGTCTCGCCCGGACGGAGTCCGGTGGTCTCCTCAAAGACCTGAACGGTGGTCATGCCTTTTTTGAGTCCGATGACTTCGCCTACCAGGTTGTCTTTGCCGACATAGACCATCTCGGAGATCTTGAAGCCGGGATCGCCTTTCAGATAGATGACGGGACCGTTGACACCGTAAATAATACCTGTTTTATTCATGATTCAGTCCTCCGTCAAATTTGAATTCTTTGCGCATTGCTGCCAGATTTGTGGCAAAGGAGTTATCGATCAGGATGTTTTTGCCCGGAATCTCCGCGCGGATCCCTCCGAGAAAATCTTCGGAAGAAACGAGGAGTGTACAGCCTGTCTTTGCACTGAGTGCATCTGCAAGTTCTTTGTCCCCGGCAGAAAGATAGATCTGGATCTCGTCATCTTCTGCGAAATCTTTTGCTTCTTTGATGCGGCGGCAGAGGTAATCCTGATATTCCGGAGTAGAAGTAAATTTGACCACTTTGTCTTTGACTTCTGCAAAAAGTGATTCTTTGAGTTCATTCTGTCTGAGAGACCAGTCTCTCTTGAGAGTGATCTGTTCAGCAGAAAGTGCCTTGTTTACTTCTCTTCGTACATGTTCGGCCTCAGCTTTGACTTCAGCTTCGGCAGTCTGTGTTCTGGATTGTTTATGTTCCTCCAGGACCTGCTCAAGATATGCCTTGTGGTCCTGAATGGCTTTGGCGGCATCTTCACGGGCCTCATCCAGGGAGACCTCGTAAAAGTGCTGCAGCTTTTCATCTATTGTCATTACATTTCACCTGCCTATAGTTTCAATCCGATTGCTTCATTTACATATGAAGTGATAAAGTCCGGCTTGCGGCCGGTGCCGTGTCTGTCAGGGATTTCGATGATCAGCGGCGTTTTGTGATGGAGCCGGACTTCATCGATGATCTCAGGAAATTCCCGGCCGAATTTCTCGGTAAGGAGAATGATCCCAATTTCTTTGTCAGAAACTGCATATTCCAGAGATTCCTTCAGTTCACTTCGTTCATGGACAACGACGCCCTCCACACCTGCCAGACGCATTCCGGTGTAGGTATCGACGTTATCGCTGATAAGATACATTTTCATAGAAACCGCCTCTTAGATCAGAGTTTACCAAGGATCATAAAGGAAATGATCAGTCCGTAAAGTGCGATACCTTCTGCCATAGCTACGAAGATGATGGATTTACCAAACAGGGAACCATCTTCGCTCAGGGCACCGAGAGCTGCGCTTGCAGAGCTTGCAACGGCGATACCGGAACCAAGACCGGAGATACCTGTAACGAGAGCTGCACCAAGGTAGCCAAGACCTGTAGCGAGTCCGTCAGCAGAAGAGGAAGCAGCCTGTACGCTTGCTGTTCCTGCGAAACTTACGATGGTTGCCACGAGAAGCACACCGAAGAAGAGGAAGCAGTTGGCAATCAGAGATTTTTTGTAGCGTTTTTTGCTCTTTTCTCCGAGGAAAAAGCAGCCGAAAGGTACGATAATGCTGAGTGTCAGTGCGATTGCGGTTACGATTTGAATGATCATGTTCATGGTGATATCCTCCTGATATAAAATAAAATCTGTTATTTACTGAGCTGTTTTGCTGTTCTTTTTCATGAAAGGCTGGAATTCGCGGCCGTTTCCTGCATAGAAACGACTGAAGATCTCATAATATTCCAGACGTAAAACCTGAATACCAACGATCAGTCCCTCCATGGCACATACGAAGATGTTGCCGAGGATAACGACGATCCAATTGGGACTTCCTCCCTCTGTGGCTCCGGCGAGCATCAGGACAACCTCCATCATGGCGGCGTGGCTGACGGCAAAAGCACCGATACGCAGGAAGGAAAGTGTGTTGGAAAGGTAACTCAGCAGAACTTCAAATAATTCAAAGAAGCTCTGGACAAAGAACATACCTTTCTGTTCCGGAAAGATCTGTGATTTTTTCTCTACCAGGTTGGTGAGAGGCTCTTTGAGGAACATCAGGATCAGCGGAACTGCAAACATTACAGTCAGAACTGCGGCTGCCGGAAGTTTTTTGCCGGAGATGAACAGTCCGACGGTCAGTACGATAGATCCATAAAATACAAGTCCGGCTACGGCATTGCTGTCGAACCAGGTTCTCTCGACATCTTTGTTCCGTATGGAATTGATGATGTTAAATACCATACAGATCAGAATGATAAACATTCCGAAGCCGATCGCGATCACGAATACGGCATTCAGACGTCCTACAAGCGGCACATCCATCATGGCATTCATAGGTTTGAGCCACCGTGCCTTGAGAACATCTTCGAATCCGAAGAAGCTTCCGTACATAAAACCGAAGAAAACGGAGAAAACACCGGCACAGCCGATGATGCCTGCGAGATCCATCTTTTTGGTTTTGTAGAGGAACAGTCCGCCGAGGAACAGGACCAGTCCCTGTCCGACATCTCCGAACATGGCTCCGAAGATAAAGGAGTAAGTGATCGCCACAAACCAGGTCGGGTCCATTTCGTTGTAAGCCGGAAGACCGTACATCTTGACATACATTTCAAATGGTTTAAAAAGTTTCGGGTTTCGAAGTTTGGTCGGCGGTTTTTTCTTCGCCGGTGCCTGCTGGTCTTCCATGAGACAGAAGATCTTGTCATCATCCTGGATGTCCTTCTGGAATGCGAGGGCATCTTTTTCTGTCATCCAGCCGCAGAGGATGTAGAATGTGTTTGCTTCACCCTGTGTGCAGGCTGCAAGTTTACGGATGTCGAAATTTCTTGAGCAGGCTTCCAGGGCTGCCTTGGCAGAAACGATCTTGCCGGCATAACCTGTGAGGAAATGCTGATATTCTGCCTTGTTTGCATCTAATCCTGCGTGGATATCGCGGTGGCGTTTGTCGAGTTTCTCGAAAGCCTGTCTGGCGGTACCCTGGTATTCATCCGGAACGAAGATGCGTTCAAAATGCATGGAAGAATAAACAGCATGTACCTTATGAGCTTCGTGCTCAGGGACAAAATAAACGCCGTAGACGTACTGTTCATCTTCTCCACATTTGATGAATAAGGTGTCCAGATTGTCATAAATGTATTTCTCAAATTTCTGCAGATACTGTTTCTCGATACGTCCGAACCGATAATGGATATATTTGAAGTTCAAGATTGTTGAGATGTCGTAATCCAGATCTTTGAAAGGCCGGATGATCTTGAGCGATTCTACCATTCCGGCATGTTCTTCCTGAAGTTTCTGTTTCTGCTCTTCCAGGATATTGGCATGTTTCTGGATCCTGTCGACAGTGGCGAGAGCAGTTTCAACATCCATCTGTTCGGAAGTGGCTCTCTCGGATTCATCGAGCTGTTCGTAGAAACTGTCAATGATCGTTAATGCTTCCCGATAGGGGTTGATCTCCAGAAAAGGCGACAGGTTAGCGACATCTGTGAGCTCTGCGAGAGCACTTTCCAGATGGATCTCATATCTGGAAAGATAGGTCTTGGTCAGTCTGTCAATATCCGCCTTTGGCCCGGTGATGCTTAAAAATTTCATTTTTTCAATCAAAGTAAAATACCTCCGGGATTTTAATTGTTACGAATATACCGTATTGCTTCTTCCGCCGGGATACCATAACGGACACATTCGATGGCGATGGTCAGGCGGTTTACTTCGTGTTCTTTGTGATACAGGTAGGAGTACAGGACTGCCACAGAATAAGGATCCTTGCGTGCTTCTTTTTCAAGAGTGGTGCGAAGCATGTAGTTATAGAATTCTTCGATGTTCTGAGCGGAAATATGACTGTATTTCCTTCCGTAGTAGGTCTTGCGGAAAATAGACCGGGTCTCTTCATAGGATACAGCTTCCACAAGAGAAGTGGTTTCTTCTTTTTTGAGTTTGTAATTCATTGGGATCAGCAGCGCGTAAATGTCAGCCGGTGCCATATTGAAATAACGCTTGGAGCGGAAAATAAACTGAAGGTTCAGCATATCAAATTTCTCTCCATAAGCTTTGGTGATCTCTGCGAGATCATTTCCAGAAAAAAGTTTCTTACGCACATGCCAGATCAGGGAAAAATAATAAAGGTCGAGAGCCATTCCATAATCAAACAGAAGAGCGCTTTCGCGGTTCTGAATCCTGGACAATGGTCCATAAAATTCATTTCCCTTCAATGCATTGACAAATTCCTCCATATTGCTGCAGGCGACCAGCCGGTCGATATCCAGTTTGGAATGCCTGCGGAAAAATTCTCTGTACGGAGAAATATCGACCGGGTCTGTGTCGCGGTGATCAAACAGATTGGTCATGATCTCCTTGAGCACACGGATCTCGTAACGTCTGGAATAAAGATCCAGGAATTTACGCTGTTCCGGGTTTGCAAACTGGTATATTTTTGAAAAATTGTGAAAGATCGAGGCTTTCAGTGATTTTTCAAGCAGTCCTCTGTGGCTTGTCGTTTCATCCAGAGAAGCCCAGATTTCGGAATATTCCGGTGTTTTTTTGAGGTAGGCCGCTACCTGTGGGACACTGGAAAGCTCCAGGATCTCAAGAATCTGTTCCTCGCTGGTCAGCTTGCTCTGCATGGCACGGATCTTGGTAGAGATTCCGCTGTAAGAAAGGAGATTTCCCATATTGCGTCACTCCTTTCAGGATTCAAGGAGCCTGTGGAATAAATCTTCCGAGAGCTTTTGGTGGTTTTGTCTGTAATAAGCATCCAGATCGTTAAGAGTCTTCTCTGTTTTTTGTCGGAGAAGTGTAAGTTCCTGGTCTTTCTGCTCTTCAAGACTGTTGCGAAGTTCCTGTATTTTTTTGTTGGTTTCCTGCTCCAGAGCTGCATCGAAATCCCTGCATTGCTGTTCCATTTCTGAGGAAAGAGCTGCCTTCGTCCGGTCTGCATCTTCCATAATACGCCGGGCGGTCGTTTCTATTTCAGATAACTTATTAAGTATCTGTTGCATTTTTTACCCTCCTTTGACCTGGTTTTTTTGGAACTTGACCATATAATACACCTTTTTAGTGTGGATTTCTAGTATAAGTTGCATAAAAAATGGTTGAATTCTTTATATTAAATATACAAAATACAAAAGAAAGAATAATTGCGAATAATACTTGTTCCAAATATAAAAAACATGTATGATAGAAAGAAACAGGATAGAAAAATGGAGAATATTATAGATTATGAGATTAAGAAATATACCAGGCGCGAAGGACGCCATTACAGGAAGTAACTATGTAGTGCAGGAACCGGCATCACACAAGGGCAAATGGACGCAGGTGTTCCCGAAAGACCAGCCGCTTCATATCGAAGTTGGTATGGGAAAAGGCCGTTTCCTTATGGATATGGCAAAGCTTCATCCGGAGATCAATTATGTAGGGATCGAGATGTATGACAGTGTGCTTCTCCGTGCACTCCAGAAGCGAGAGAGACTGGAGGAGGAAGGAGAGAAGCTTACAAATCTGATGTTCATGTGCATCGATGCAAGGCTGCTCCCGGAAATCTTTGAGAAGGGCGAAGTCCAGAAGATCTATCTGAATTTCTCTGATCCGTGGCCGAAAGCACGCCATGCGAAGCGAAGACTGACATCCCGTGAATTCCTCGCGCGTTACGAGCAGATCCTGGCAGATGACGGAGTGGTGGAATTCAAGACAGATAATAAGGGATTATTTGAGTTCTCTCTGGAGGAAGTCGAGGCGGCAGGATGGAAGCTCCTGGCACATACCTTTGACCTTCATAATCAGGCAGAGATGATGGAAGGTAATGTGATGACAGAGTATGAGGAGAAGTTTTCTTCTATGGGGAATCCTATTTGCAAACTAGTTGCGAAGCAGGGTGCACATACGAAATAGAAAGAGCATATTATATAGGAAGAATCTTCGCAGCGTGGCTGATGCCGGCTGCGGGGTACAACTTCCGGAGGATATGCCATGCCAGCCAGAAAAGGAAACAACCGCGTTCAGACAAAGCTCGCCCAGTTTACCTACGACCACAGGCAATTGAATGATCGCATGTCAAAAATCAGGAAAAACGCCACAGAATTAGGCAAATTCCTTGACTCCATGCCGCCGAAAAAAGGGGAAAAAGAAGAAAAATAAAAATTTTTTAAAAAATTATAAAAATTTCCTTGACTTTTGGTATAGAGTTGCATATAATAATTATTGCGTTGAGAACACAGACGCACAACTAAATAAGGAATGCGCTTTTAGCTCAGTTGGTAGAGCACCTGACTCTTAATCAGGGTGTCCAGGGTTCGAGCCCCTGAAGGCGCACTAAGGACACTGTTTTTGCGGACATTGCGATTGCCGCGGGGACGGTGTTTTTTGTTGCAATTAGCATTTGCTCAGAGTAGAATAGTGAAAAATTAGCAAACACTGATAAATGAAAGGATATATTTTTATATAAAAACCCAGATATTTTTTGCAGAAAAGATATGATATACTAACACACAAGAAAAATGTATGAGAGGAAACGGAATGAAAAACCTGAACAATACAGAGGGAATCGACTTTGTGATTACCTGGGTAGATGGCAGTGATCCTGCGTGGCAGCAGGAAAAGAGAAAGACGCTTGAAGCTTGTGGGTTGAAGTCAGCGGCAGATGACAGAAAAGAGAGATACAGAGACTGGGATAACCTTCAATACTGGTTCCGTGGTGTGGAGCAGCTTGCTCCGTGGGTACGTAAAGTTCATTTTGTGACATGGGGGCATCTTCCGGAATGGCTGAACACATCTGCACCGAAACTGAATATCGTTAATCACGAGGATTTTATTCCAGAGGAATTCCGCCCTACATTTAATTCTCATACTATTGAGTGGAACCTGCACAGGATTCAGGGATTATCTGAACGCTTCGTCTATTTTAATGATGATATGTTTCTGTTGGACAAGGTAAATCCCAGGGATTTTTTTCAGGGGGAAAAGCCGGTAGATATGCTTGCCCTGCAGCCTGATGTGGCAAATATAGATAATGCAGTTATGCCGTATATTTATCTGAATAATGCCATGGTTCTCGCAAAATATTTTAAGAAATATGAGAATGTAAAGAAACAGCCGGGGGCATATTTTCATATAGGTTATCCGCCGATGTATTTTTTCTATAATTTTTTGGAGATGGCATTTCCGAGATTTACCGGTTTTTATACGGTTCATGGTGCTTCACCGTTGAAGAAGCAGACATTCGAAACACTGTGGAAGCTGGAACCGGAACTTCTGACAAAAGTATGCAGTCATGCTTTTCGGCATAAAGAAGATATCAGCCAGTATGTACTTCGGGAGTATCAGAAGTTAAAAGGTGATTTTGTGCCAAGAAATATCCGTAAACTGTGCAGTTATTATGATGTTTCGCAGAACAATGAAAAACTGCTTCGTACCATTACCGGACACAGAAATAAGATGGTCTGTATTAATGACAGTAACCATGAAATAGATTTTGAAAAGGCAAAAAAAGAGATCAATACTGCACTGGAACAGAGACTAGGCCAAAAATCTTCATACGAAAAATAAAAAGAGCACGGAAGAGGAAGAATAATGAACATCCTGTTGGTGGGAGGCTCATGCAGCCTGATGGACAGTATGATCCTGAAACTTCGAAAAGAAGGACACAGGGTATATATACTGACTGGAGATAAGTATAAACATAATAAATATGAGAGAGTATTTGAAAAATATGAATTTCCATATGACACAGAAAATCTGAATTCTATTTTTGAAAGTGTCAATCCGGATGCGACAATTCTTATGGGTGCTTTTGACACTAATTATCACTGGAATGAAGAAGAGAGAGAATCTGTTCGTTTTGTGTCTCATCTGGTCAACATTCTGGTGGCATATTCTACAGTTAGGAAAGGGAAACTTATTTTTCTTTCCTCAGATGAGGTTTATAGCGGAAATTATATAAATGACATTAAAGAAACAGAAAAAACTATCGGATTTGGAATGAAAGCAGATATCCTGTCACAGGCAGAAGAGATATGCGAGAATTTCAGAAAGAACCGAAGTACGGATATTGTGGTTCTCAGACTGGATCATCTGTATTGCATTCCGAGAGACAGGAAAGATGTAAATAATATTTGTGCCCGGATGTGTCTGGAATGTCTGAGCGAGGGATACATCAAAGCCGACACAGACCATACGTTTTCACTGTTGTTTGAAAAAGACGCAGTAGAATATATTTATAAAGTTGTCAGTACCGGAAAACATGAATATTCGCTTTATCAGCTTTCTTCCAATGACGTGGTCAGTGAGCTGGAGCTGGCAGCCATGGTACAGGAGCATATGGCGGACAGTGCCAATATTGTGACTTCATCTGGAGGTATCGGCCGTTGTGTCCTGTCCGGAACACGATTCGAGAAAGAATACGGTGTACATGCCTTTGGTGATCTGAACAGAAATATTGAAAAAATGGCAGCGTATATGCAGAAGCACAAGGCTGTTTTTGTAAATGAAGATAAACTGGAACTTCCATGGTGGAAGGTCTTGTGGAACCAATGGAAATGGCTGCTCAGTGTTCTGTTTCCGTTTGTGGAGAATCTGATTTGTTTTATTCCGTTCTTTATGATGAATAACAGAACGGTAGGCAGCCGATATTTCGCGAACCTGGATCCGTTTCTTCTGTATGTTCTGCTATTTGCAATCGTGTATGGACAGCAGCAGGCAACTTTTTCTGCAATATGTGCAGTGGCTGGATATATGTTTCGGCAGATGTACACGCGGAGTGGATTTGAAGTTCTTCTGGATTATAACACTTATGTGTGGATCGCACAGCTGTTTATTCTTGGTCTTGTAGTCGGATATATGCGGGATCAGATCAAGACTATGCGTATGGAAAGCGAGGAGCTGGAGGCTCATCTGTCGAGGCAGATCGCAGATATCAAGGACATTAATGAAAGCAATGCCCGCCTCAAAGGCGTTATGGAGCAGCAGCTGATCGACCAGAAAGACAGTATCGGCAAGATTTATACGATCACACATACACTGGATCAGTATATGCCGGATGAGGTTATGTTCTATGCGGTAGAGATGCTGACGAAGCTGATGCGGACCAGGGATGTGGCGTTGTACAATGTCGTCAATCAGGATTATGCCCGAATTTTCTCAGCAAGTTCCGCCAAAGCAAGAAGTCTTGGAAATTCAATCCGTTACAGGGAAATGACAGAAGTGTATGAGGAACTGACAGAAGAAAAGGTTTACATCAACAAAAATATGGATCCCCGTTATCCTCTGATGGCACGTGCCATCTATGAGAATGGAGATATTAAAATGATCATCATGCTCTGGGGACTCAGCTGGGAAAAAATGACTCTGGGACAGGCAAATCTTCTTACTGTAGTCAGCTATCTGATCCAGAATGCAGTTCTGAGGGCACAGCGATATATGCAGGCACTAGAGGAGAATCGATACAGTGAAGAAGGATCGAGGATTCTCAGAGAGGATGCATTTAAACCACTGGTGAAAGCCTATATGGATGCGGAAGCAAAAGATCTGGCAGAATGCGTATTTCTGAAGATAGATGCCGATCCGGAACAGTACAGACAGATAGATCAGCTTATGGCAAAAAAACTGCGAGACAGTGATTATCTTGGAATCCTTCCAGATGGAAAGTTATATGCACTTCTTGCAAATACAACAAAAGAAAATGCCGGTTTTGTGCAGGAAAGATTTGAACAGAATGGCTATAGTACAGAAATTGTGGAGAAGATTGCAGTATGTCCGGAAGAATGAGGCTGTTTATAATTTTACTTGTTCTGAATCTTCTGGTGGTTGTGGTGTATCTTATCTGGAACCATCTCAGAAGAAAGGAAAAAAGCTTAAGTACATGGATGAAAGCAGGAATGATGCTGTTATGTCCGGTTGTAGGACCGACCTTTGTGTTTGTGGCATTCTGGACTAGCCGGCTTTTTATGCTGATGTCCATGGATCTTTCTGATGTGGTATTCAGTAAGGAAAGGGTAGAAACATTTATACGTCCTGATGAAGAAACAGAAAAAAATATGGTTTCACTTGAAGAGGCACTGGAAGTTACCGACAAAAAAAGTCTTCGAAGTTTTATCCTTAACGTAATTCGCGGCGATTATAAGAACTCTCTGTCGTCTATCGCACTGGCACTGAACAGTGAAGACACGGAGACTGCTCATTATGCTGCGTCAATTCTTCAGGATGTGCTGAGTGATTTTCGTGTCGGTGTACAGGAAAAATACCGTACCCTGGACGAAGACGAGGAGCATATCGCAGAGAACTGCGTTAATCTTCTGGAATATATGAATCCTGTTGTTGAACAGAAGGTTCTGACTGATCTGGAGCAGCGTTCCATGGCAGAGCGTATGGAAGAAGTTCTGCAGAAGGCATGGACGGCAGACAGACAGAAGATAAGCAGTTCCGTCTATGAGAAGGTGTGTCAGAGACTTCTTGAGACTGAAGATTATGAAAACTGTCGCAAATGGTGTGCCCGTGCCAGAGAGCAGTATCCGGAGGCTCTTTCCAGCTATACCTGTCAGCTCAAGCTGTTCTTTTCCTGCGGCGACCGGGAAAATTTTTTCCGTGTCATGCAGGAACTCAAAGAATCTGATATTACGATTGATAATGAGACACTGGAACTTATCAGAATATTTATGTAGAGGATGAAACAACATGTTAATGTCAACACTGGTGATTTTACGATTTACAGGTATTTTTACTGCATATACGGGAATTACAGTGCTTTTGCCGGAAATCATGTTCCGCAGAATACTGAAAGGCAGGAGGCTGTCAGAGCAATTTCTGATGTCCTATACATTTGGAAATTTTTATATTATTAACATTGTATTTGCACTTCAGCTGCTTCACATTTCGAATTTTTTCACGCTCACAGCAGTCACAGTTCTGATGAGCATATTGATCGGACTTAAGGTTAATCGAATCCCTCTGAGACGGAAACTTGCAGAGGGCAAAAAAATATTTTGCAGGCTGTCCGATGGAAGCCTGGGTATCAGGTCTGCTGTTAGCAAATTTGGAGAATGGATGAAATCTGGATGCAGATATTTTGGAAAGTTTTTTTGCAGATATATTGTGAAGAAACCAATACAATCTGTATTTCTGATATTTATCTGTGGAGCACTTCTCTGGATTTATGGCCGCCAGATCATACTTACTTATGGTTATCGAGCATCGGATATTCCGGTGCATTTAAGCTGGATCAATCAGATGAGCAGAGGAAAAATCTTTTCCAAAGGTGTTTATCCGTTTGGATTTCATTGCATGATCTACTATCTCCATACCGTTTTTGGAGTAGATACTTATGTAATCCTGTGTGAGTTCTTCTTTGTTCAGGTTATTTATCTTCATGCAGTGCTTCTGGTCATGCTGAAGCTGCTCTGCAAAACAAAATATCTTCCGTATATCGGTGTATTTGCATATATCGTTGGAGATTTCTGGTCAGGGCAGACTTATTCAAGATTTTATTCTACATTGCCACAGGAATATGGGATGATTTTTGTGATTCCATCGATCTATTTTTTAATCAGATTTTTTCAGATACGTAAGGAAAATCTGAAAGACAGGGAAACTCGAAGGATTCTGCAATGTTTTGCGATGGCATTTTCTCTTACACTGGCAATTCATTTCTATGGGACGATGATTGCAGGACTCTGCTGTATTGGCATTGCGATGGGATTTTGTTTTCGGTTTGTGAAGAAGGAATACTTCTGCCGCATTATGGTTACAGGAATTCTCAGTGTTGTACTGGCGGTTCTTCCGATGGCGATTGCGTTTGCAGGCGGAACACCTCTTCAGGGCTCTCTGGGATGGGGAATGAGTGTCATTAATGGAAGTCAAAATGAGGAGTCTGATGCAGATAATACTACACAAAATAACAAAGTACAGGTTACATCGGGCAATGGAAAGGTTACAGAGATCGATGTAAGTAAACTGCCATCCGCTAAAAAGGGTGAAACAACGGTTGTTGTCAAGCAGAAAAAACCTTCTTTAGGAGACCGGATGCGGACAGTGGCAGATAAAATCAAGGTCATATCAGATAAAATTAAGACCATTCCGAATAAAATACCGAAGGCAGTCAGGACAATGTCGATACGAATCAGAAATATAGTTGTTCCTGTAGACTGGCAGAAGATGGGAACAGCAGTAATGACGGCTTATGCGGGTTTACTGCTCTTGGGATTGGTGTTCTGTGCTTTTCGAAAAACAGAATATGGAGCGGCACTTATGTCAGTTGGATTCTGTATGCTGATACTGACCGTTCTCCTGTGTGCGGGTCCATTTGGCCTTCCGACCCTGATGGATGCGGCACGATGCAGTATTTATTATGCATATCTTTTACCGGTGGCGGGAGTTGTGCTGGCAGACGGGATTTTATGTTTTATGACGATGCCCCAAATTTTCAGAAACAGCAAAAACGTATTATCCTTAGGAATATCTGTAGTCCTTCTGATTGTGTTATTGCAAAAGGATTTGGTAAAAAATCCGGAGTTTTCATCAGGATATGTAACAAACGGTGCGATTACCTGTCTTACGAATATTATCAGAGAAAATGAGGATGAAACATGGACGATTGTTTCTGCAAACGATGAAACGCAGATGGGTCTGGATCATGGATGGCATTATGAAACGATTACGTTTTTGAGACAGCTTGAGAAAATAGATGAGGATACAAAGATTCTTATTCCAACGAAAAATATCTACTTTTTTATTGAAAAGATACCGCTGGATTATAGCGTCAGCTATGCCGGCAGCGGACAGTCTATTTCTAAGAAAGGTGCAAGTCAGACGCTTCCAAATGTTGGCGGGATTGGAATGTATCAGGGCGAAAAACGCTGGATCGTAATGTCAAGAATGTATTACTGGGTACAGGCTTTCATGAAAAAATATCCAAATGAAATGAAAGTTTATTATGAAGATGACCAGTTTATCTGTTACAGAATTCCGCAGAATATGTACCATCAGTATAATTTTGCGATTGATTATGGATATAATCAGGTAGAAACAGAGGAACAGGAGGCAGAGCAGTGATGGTTTCAAAGAGGAAATTTTTCAGTATTGCGACCATGATGTTTGTCTTGTTTTTCCTGTTTCAGTTTTCTATGGTACTCAGGGACAGCAAGAACACCTATGATATAAATTCCAGTCTTACAGAGAAAAAGGCTGATGGTGAGAATCAGTGGACGCCTTCTGACAGCAACAGTACCACAGTGATCGGAGCTGACAGTTCTGTTGTCTTTGTCGGAAATGAAAACGGTGACATGGGAACAGCCATCAGCAGATGGTGTACTTATGCCAAACGAAAACTGATCTCCTGTAAATCCGTAAGTACATATAAAGCAGATGACAAAAATCTACCGGAAATGATGATTCTGGAATCTGAGAAATATGCAGATGGCGACAACCTTACTACACTGGAAATTCTGGAAAAGAAAGGCGTAATTATTGTCTTCGGCTGTTTGGAAAACGCAAAAAATATTCAGAATAACAAGGCTTTGATGAAATTTCTTGGGATTCAGAAAGTTGTTGCAGAGGAAACACATCTTACAGGAGTGAAACTGTTTGAAGGACTGCTCCTTGGAGGAGAAGTGACCTATAATACATCGAAAGATAAAGAGGAAAAGAAACGTCAGGATCTGGAACTCGATGTTCCCTGGTATCAGGTAGGAAGCGGAACCAAAACCTATATGGTGGGACTTCTTGATGAAAAAACAGGAAAAAATGTTGAAAATGAGGATCTTCCGACAATCATCTGGCGAAATGGAATAGACTACGGAAGTGTCTTTGCGGTAGTCGGAGATTATATGAAGGACAGCACAGCTCTTGGACTTCTGGATGGAATGCGGGCAGAAGCATTGTCATATACCATTTATCCGATCGTCAACGCACAGAATCTTTCCATGGTTAATTTTCCCGTTTTTGCAGACGAAAACAATACTGAAATGCTGAAACTATACAGTCAGTCTGTAACTGGTATTGCGAGAGATATCATGTGGCCTGCATTGATTTCTGTTGTCGAGAAAAGTGATATGAAAATGACCTGTTTCATTCAGCCGCAGGCAGATTACACAGATGATATAGAACCTAAATCCGGGAACCTGGAGTTTTATCTGAAGCAGATGAAGGAGCAGAGTGCTGAGGCAGGAATCTCTCTGGAATATCAGAAGCTGGACAAAGCGGAAGATAAGGTCACAAAGGATACAGAGTTTTTTGAAAATGAGAAGATAAACTATCGCTTTGGTGCAGCATTTGCAAAAGAAAAAGATCTGAAAGGAATTCTGAAAGACACGGATTCAGGTCTTCTTGGAGATGTCGGAACTCTGGTCTGTGACTATACAGAGAACCAGCCGGTGGTCTCTTATTACAGTGATTCTGTAACATTACAGACTGTTACAAGTGACGGTATGAATTATGCATACAGTGACGATATCAGGATGCGAAGCATTCAGACCGCGCTTGGATATACAAATGTTATGCTGGATATGTATGACATTTTCTGGCCCCAGGAGAAAACGGATCGATGGGAAGTCATGCAGAAGCGTTTTTCCAGTAACCTTCTGACATATTGGAAAAATTTCAGAGATTTTGACAGCACCACTCTTTCTGAGAGCAATGCAAGAATCAGAACGTTCCTGAATCTGGCATATAGCCAGTCTCGAGAAGATAATACAATCACGCTTCAGACATCAGAGGCAGGAAGCTGGTTTATCTTAAGGACACATGGTGAAGAAATCGATGAGATTGACGGCGGCAGCCAGACAGAAATAGAAGCGGATGCATATCTGATCTGTGCCGAAGATACTACAGTAAAAATCCGTCTAAAAGAGCAGGAGCTTTACTATGATACCCGCAAAAACTGATGTAGAGAGAGGTAAGAGATGAAGGTTTGCTTAGTGGCAGAGGGCTGCTACCCATATGTGGTCGGTGGTGTTTCCGGATGGATCAACAGCCTGATCAAGTCTTTTCCGAATATAGAATTTATCCTGCTTGCAATTGTGGCAAACAGATCTCAGAGAGGAAAGTTTGTATATGAGCTTCCGGAAAACCTGACACAGGTATATGAACTGTATCTGGATGACTGTGAGTGGGATGAAGGAAGAAAAACGAGAAAGAGCAGAAGAAAAGCCCGTCTTTCCAGGAAAGAATATGAAGAAGTCCTGAACATGGTTCTCAACAGAAAGACCGACTGGGGAGTTGTTTTTGATCTGTTTCACCATGGCGGCATCTCTGTGGACAGCTTTCTGATGGGACCGGATTTTTTTGAGATTGCCAGAGAGTGTTATAACAGACAGTATCCGAATATTATATTTTCAGATTTCCTCTGGACACTCCGTTCCATTTATCTGCCACTGTTCTGGGCATTAAAGATGGATGTGCCAAAAGCTGATCTGTACCATTGTGTTGCTACCGGTTATGCAGGTGTACTCGGAAGTATGGCAAAGCATTTCCACGGAAGCTCGCTTCTGATCTCCGAGCATGGAATCTATACCCGAGAGAGAGAAGAGGAGCTGATCAAAGCACAGTGGGTAAAAGGTGTCTACAAAAATATCTGGATCGAACAGTTCAAGAAGATGTCACTTCTGGCGTATGATAAGGCAGATGCTGTTACCTGTCTCTTTGAACGTGCCAGAACGCTTCAGATGGAACTCGGCTGTCCGGAAGAAAAAATTCAGGTGACGCCAAATGGAATTGATGTAGATGGTTTTGCAGATATACCAGGCCAAAATCCAGAAGAACAGATGATCAATATAGGAGCTGTTCTTCGTGTCAGCCCGATCAAGGATGTAAAGACGATGATACAGGCATTTGCTTTTGCCAAAAAAAGTGTGCCGAAGTTAAAACTCTGGATCATGGGTCCGACCGATGAGGATGAAAAATATGCACAGGAATGTTTTGACCTTGTGGATTCTCTTGGAGTATCCGATATTGAATTTACAGGAAGGGTCAATGTGAAAGAATATCTAGGGAGGATGGATTTTACGATTCTTACCAGTATCAGTGAGGGACAGCCGCTGACAATTCTGGAAAGCTATGCGGCACATAAGCCGACGATCGCGACAGATGTCGGAAACTGCCGGGAACTGATCTATGGCAATGATGATGGATTTGGAGCAGCAGGTATTCTGACTCACATCATGAATCTGGAGGAAATCGCCCAGGCAATGATAGACCTTGCCATAGATCCGGAAGGACGGGAACAGATGGGTGAGGCCGGATATAAGAGGGTTACTTCCTTTTACCGGATTGAGCAGATGAAGGAAACTTATAAAGAGATTTACCGTAGATTTGCAGAGGAGCAGCAGGTTGAATGGACAGAAGAACCCTTTCAACTGAAACGATAGAAAACAGGATGGAGACAGGATAATGGCTGGAATCGGTGTTAAATTAAACAATATATATGGAAAAAGAACGCTGACAACCAATATCATCGGCATGGGTTACAGTACGGTCATGACCATTGCTCCAATGCTTACTGTGATTGGTGCACTTTGTATTATGGAGCATTTTCTTGGCTTTGATTCAGTCGGATATGCTACGAGAGAGTTGTTCTCCTGTACAGTACTGTATATCTTTATATTCTCGCTCCTTACAGCATCGCCGTTCAACTCTGTATTATCCAAGTACATGTCGGATATCATTTATGAGGAAACCTTTGAGGATATCCTTCCGTGTTATTATGTCGGGATGATCCTGAATATTACATTCAGTGCACTTTTCGGAATTCCGTTCTGTATCCACGAGTATCTTGTGGGAAATGTGGATATCATCTATGTTTTCACCGGATATTGTGGATTTGTTGCTCTGGTACTGGTGTTTTATTCTATGCTGTACCTGTCGATCTGTAAAGATTATAAGAAAATTTCCTTTTTCTTTATGATCGGTATGGCTGTGACAGTACTGTTGTCTTTTCTGTTTGTAAAAGTCATTCATATGAGTATCACCTATGGAATGCTTCTTGCACTGGCCATTGGTTTCTGGATGATCGCCTGTCTGGAATTTGCTCTGATACGAAGCTATTTCCGGGAGAACAGCGGAAGATACCGAAGGGTATTTCACTATTTCAGAGAGTACTGGCCGCTTGTGCTTACCAATTTCCTGTATACGCTGGGACTGTACATCCATAACTTTGTATTCTGGACGACAGATCTTCATATGGTGATAGTCAGAAGCTTTGTATGTGTGACGACCTATGATATGGCAACCTGTCTTGCGATGTTCACAAATATTTCTGCGAGTGTGATCTTTATCAGCAGGGTGGAGATGAACTTCCATGAAAGGTACAAAGCGTACTCGGAGGCTGTTATCGGAGGCAGGGGAGCCGATATTGAGATCACCAAGAAGCGAATGTTCCGGCTTCTGGCAGAGGAACTGCTGAGTCTTGCCAGAATACAGTTCATTATTACGCTGGTTATTTTCCTGTTATGTATGATCTTTCTTCCGCAGGTCGGATTTGGAGGCATGACGCTTCGGATTTATCCTTGCCTTGCAGCGGGATATTTCATTTTGTTTTTGATGTATGCGGAGATTATTTTTCTGTATTATTTCGATGATTTTAAGGGCTCTGTACTTACCGGTCTGTCCTTCTGTATCGGGACATTGATCGGGAGCATAATTGCTACACATCTTTCGGATATCTGGTATGGGATCGGACTGACAGTCGGAAGTTTTATCGGTTTTGCAGTCGCGTATCGCAGGCTTCGGTGGATGGAAAAGAACCTGGATATACACATTTTCTGCAATGGACATCTGCTTCAGAAATCAAAAGGAAGCTGTCCTTCACCGAAGGTATTTGACAGATATGAACAAAATTAGAGGAGGGAAAAAATGACATTGGGAGATTTGTTAACGATATTTTTGATAATGATGGGAATCTGTCTTCTGGTGATGGCAATCTTATCACTGGCAAAGAGAAAAATGACGGAACCGTTCTGTCTTGCGTGGGCTATTGTATCAGTGCTGCTGGTTATATGCGGAATTCTGATAGAGCCTTCCGAACTGGAACGGTATGTAAGTCTCAGGATTTTGATCTTAATTTTTCTTATAACGATTGGAGTTGTATGGACTCTTTGGTTCATAAGCACACAGCTTTCAATTCTGATGCGGAAGAATCAGGAACTGGCAATGCAGATATCCCTTCTTAATCAGGACAGTGAAAGAATGCTGAAGAAATTAGAAGAACTGGAAAAAAGGATCGACCAGCATTTTGTAGGAGGTGATGATTTAAAAAAATGAAAAAAATTCTTTTTGTGATCAATACGCTTGGAGGGGCAGGAGCCGAAAAAGCTCTGATCGAGCTTCTGAAACATTTCCCGAGGGAACAGTATGAAGTATCTCTGTATGTCCTTCTGGATCAGGGAGAACTGATCTCTCAGATTCCGGAACATGTAAAGGTTCTTAACAGGGAATATTCAGATGCCTCTGTTCTCTCAAAAGAAGGGAAAAAAGTTCTTAACAGAAAGATATGGAGGCGTCTCTGGATTCGGGGAGCGGTGCTCAGAAATTTACCGTTTCTTCTCAGAAATACCTTTGTTATGTTAAAAAAAGGCAAGCTAAGTCCGGATAAGCTTCTCTGGCGTGTAATGTCAGACAGTGGACAGAGTATCAAAGAACATTATGATATGGCAGTCGCCTATCTTGAGGGTGGAGCGACCTATTATGTCCATGACCATATTAATGCTGACCGGAAGTTTACATTTCTCCATGTAGACTATGGATTTGCCGGTTATACCAGAGAGCTGGACAGAAACTGCTATCCGGATTTTGACAGGATTTTTACAGTGTCCGATGAAGTGAAGAAAAGCTTTGTCAAGGTGTATCCGGAGTGCAGCCAAAATACATATGTATTTCATAACCTCATAGATCAGAAAGAAATCCGAAGGAAAGCAGAACTTCCGGGAGGATTTGAAGATTCCTATGATGGGAAGAGGATTCTCACCGTTGGAAGGCTGACAGCACAGAAGGCATATGAGATTTCGATTGATGCAATGAAAATCCTCAAAGATCATGGTGTAAAAGCCAGATGGTATGTTCTTGGAGAGGGAGAACTGAGAGAAAAGCTGCAGAGCCAGATCAACCGTCTTGGTCTGCAGGAAGATTTCGTGCTTCTGGGAGCAAAGACGAATCCTTATCCGTATTACAGACAATGTGATCTGTATGTCCATGCGACTCGTTTTGAAGGGAAGAGTATTGCAATACAGGAAGCACAGACTCTTGGATGTACGATCCTTGTGTCGGACAGCAGCGGAAACAGGGAGCAGGTCATTCAGGGAGAAGACGGAATGATGTGCAGCCTGACTCCGGAGGCAGTCAGCAGAAACATAGAAGAACTGCTGAAAAATCCACAGAAATGCAGAGAGCTTGGGCAGAAAGCCTCTGTTAAATTATCATCAGAAGATAAAGATGTACTGAAACTATTCCAAATTTGAACAACAAAAGAAAGACTGAGTATATGGAAAAGAAAAAAGAAGTATTGATTATTATTCCGGCCTATAATGAGGAAAAGACAATTACGGCACTTTTGGAGCAGCTTGAAAAACCTGAAATCTCAGAACTTGCAGATGTTCTGGTCATGAACGATGCCTCCTTGGATTCAACGAACTGGATCACAAAGAAGAGAAATCATGCAGTGGTAACGCATGTGTTTAATCTGGGTTATGGAAGTGGTCTGCAGCTTGGATATAAATATGCAGTCCGCAAAAAGTATCAGTATGTGATCCAGATGGATGCAGACGGACAGCATGATGTATGTAATATTCCGGCTATTTATAAAGCACTGACAACACCGGATAAAGACGGAACAGTTCCGGACATTGTTCTGGGATCGCGATTTATGGAAGGAAGCACAGAATTCCCGGTTTCTGCGGCAAAAAAAATTGCCTTCGTGTGGTTTCGCTTCCTGCTTCGCAGAGGGACAGGTAAAGATTTTACAGATCCAACCACAGGACTTCAGGGTCTGAACTGGAAAACATTTCTGTTTTATTCCAAATATAATAACTTTGACGATAAGTATCCGGATGCAAATATGCTGATGCAGATGTCTCTTCTTGGATTTCATATAAGAGAAATCCCGGCAGTCATGCATCCTCGTGTTACCGGAGTCAGTATGCATTCTGGACTGAAACCATTTGTCTATATGTTTCGAATGACCTTCTCGCTCATGGCGGTGTGGATACGGGAAAAAATTCTCAAAATGGATGTAGACAAAGGATATGATCTGGAAAAACATTAAAAACGAAAACTTTTACCATACAGATGACTTTCATCTGGAGTACATATATAAGGGAAAGGATTAGTGAAGTTTGAAACAGAAATCGAGGACAGAATATTCTGTTATGAATACAAGTGTTGCATTTGTGGCGCAGATATCTGCGATTCTGATGGGATTTTTTACCAGAGTAGTTTTTACCAGAATGCTCAGTGAAGGATACGTTGGAATCAACGGACTGTTTACCGACATCTTAAATATACTGTCATTGTCGGAACTGGGGGTTGGAACAGCAATCACCTATGCCCTTTACAGACCGATTGCGGAAAATGACATTTCAAAGCAGCAGATCCTTATGCGTATGTTCCGGATGTTCTACCGGATAACTGCCGGATTTGTACTGGTAGCAGGGATGTGCCTTATTCCATTTTTGGATATTCTGATGAAAGACCGTCCGGATGTAGATCATCTTGTGCTGATCTATCTTTTGTATCTTTTGAATTCTGTGGTCTCATATCTGCTGATTTATAAAAAAACACTTATAGATGCACATCAGATGAATTATATCACAGTGTTGTATCATAATGGGTTTCTGGTGTTGCAGGATATCTGCCAGATTATTATACTGATCACGACCAGGAATTTTGTGCTGTTTCTGATTGTTGCGGTAGTGTGCACGATTACAGGAAACGTCTTCATGTCCAGAAAAGCAGATGCACTGTTTCCTTACCTCAAAGAACCCTGTTATGAAAAACTGCCACAGGAAGAACGACAGGATATCTTAAAAAATGTCAGAGCCATGCTTATGCATAAGCTTGGAAATGTTGTGGTCAACAATACGGATAATCTGTTGATCTCCAGTTTTGTTGGCGTAATTACTGCGGGAATTTACTCGAATTATTATCTGGTGATAGGTTCCATCCGACAGGTTCTGGATCAGGCACTGCAGGGTGTGGCAGCAAGTGTCGGAAACCTTGGAGCTACAGAAGATTCCGAGAAAGTGAGCAGGATTTTTGACCAGTTATTTTTTATCGGTTACTGGATATATGGCTTTGCCGGGATCTGTCTGTTTGAACTGCTGAATCCGTTTGTGGAGCTGGCCTTTGGAAAACAATATCTGTTTCAGCGGGAGGTAGTGCTTGTTCTGTGCATTAATTTCTTTGTCAATGGAACAAGAAAAGCTGTGCTGATATTTAAGGAATCTATGGGACTGTTCTGGTATGACCGTTACAAAGCAATCGCGGAGGCAGTCCTGAACCTTGGAATTTCGATTCTTCTGGTTACACATTTTGGTGTGGTTGGTGTTTTTGCCGGAACTTTCTGCAGCACAGTGCTTACGTCTGTATGGGTGGAGCCTTACATCATTTATAGATATCGTTTCCAGAAATCGGTTCGGGAGTATTTTGGAAGGTACAGTTTGTATCTTATTGTTATGGCAGCTGCCTGGGCGGTTACAGAATTTTGCTGCCAGATACTCAATGGAAGTGCGGTTTTTAATCTGTTTTACAGAGCAGTGATCTGTATAATTGTTCCGAATAGTTTGCTTTGGCTGATATTTCGAAGAACAGAAAACTGGAAAAAAACATCAGGACTTTTGTGCAGGAGTATTATTAAGATAGGAAAAAGTGTCCGGAGGCAAAGCTAATGACTGTAAACAAAGAAAAAATATCTGCAATTATACCAGTGTATAATGCTGAAAAATATCTGGCACAGGCGATTGAAAGTATCATCGCACAGAGTTATATAAGCTGGGAAATGTTTCTGGTGGTCAGCGAATCTGAAGACAGAAGCGTGGAAATTGCAGAGAAATATTCCAGAGAATACGATAATATTTATCTGATTATAACGGAAGAACGTGGTATAGGCTGTGCAAGGAACAGGGGATTAGAGAAATCCACAGGTGAGTATATCTTATTCATGGATGCAGATGACTATCTTCCGGACAGGGAGGTTTTTCAAAGATATATTAATATTGCTGACAAAATTAATTCAGATATTGTTGTCAGTAATTATGCACGTCTGTGGAACGAAAAACTTCTTCCGGCCACTAGTCACAGCGAATTTTCGAGGTTTGAGAGGGATTCAGAAGAGTTCCGTTTTCGGGGATTTTTTTCCGTAGGAACACTGTCATATGTCTGGGGAAAACTGTATCGGAAGTCTTTTCTGGATCAGAACAGGATTGCTTTCTCTGAGTACCCTTATGCAGAGGATAAGCTGTTTAACATGCAGTGTTATGTCTGTGGGGCAAAGTATGCATTTATAGAACAGATCGGAAATGTTTATCGCAAAAATGAGGACTCTGTCTCTTATAAATACAATCCGGAATCCAGCAGATGCTGGCTGGGAATCGCACAGACCTTCAAGAACTGGATGGAAGAAGAGGGGAAAGATGTCGAGCAGTATGAGGGACTGATACAATATACTGTTTTTTTTGCCTCCTTTTTTGACGCCAAGATGGAATATCAGAAGCGACGGAAATCAATATGGATGATCTGGAAAATACTTAGGATTTACGGTAATGATTCTATTGGAAAAGATTGTTTTGCGAAACTTGCCTGTGATAAAAAGTGCATTCCTCAGTTGAACCAGAAAATATGGAGGATTGTAATAAAGGGATTTTCCAGGGGAATGAAATGGAAGTGTTATCTGGCATTGTCGTTTGGGATAAAACAATTGATCGAACATAGGGTAGATGAAAAATTGTCAGATACAGGTCTGAGAGAATAAAAAACAGTAACTCCCAGATCAGGAGTCACTGTTGTCAAAGATACGTATCAGTTTGGTTTTCTGATTGCTTTTTTTGAAATTATGGAGCGTCTGTCGTAAAGTGGTATTTCGTATTTTGTAAGTATTTCGAATGAAACATAAAAAAGTAACACACCACAAAACCGGCCAGAGAACCGGGCAGCGGCTGGCTTTCGGAAAGCGGACCTTCATCTGCACATGTCCTTCTTTAAAGTAAGTGATCAGATTGACCTTCTGATAGGAAGTACTTCCGACAAGCTCACTGGAAACATCCGTGCCCATATCTCCATCTTTAAGAACACGGATAAGAAATTCCTTACAGTCCTGTGGATCATAGTGAACCCTGGAGTCAATGTGCTGTGGGAGGCCAAAATAGATCCGGCAGGTTTCCAGAACAATCTCATAAAGATGACTGATGCGGGAATCCTGGCACCATTTATGTATCTTATGGAAATCAATTTCATCCGCATGCTTCCTGAGGTAAAAGGTAAAATCACACAGCAGACGGATACCGAAACCACTGTACAGATAATGCTTCAGCATATGATGGATCATATAAAAAACATATTCCGAAGGCGGCAGAACGGAGTAGGTAAAATTATTGATCGTCTGTGATATCGGAGCAAGATTTTCAAAGGAATACACCTGATCTACAATCTCGTTTGCACGCTCATACTGGTATATTCCAACTACGCGATAATGCAGTTCAAGCAGGAACTTGCGCCCTGTTTTTGGAAACATATAGTGGTAGGTCAGATGATGGTCACTGAGCTCATTTTCCGCGATATATCCATGGGATTCCAGAAGTTTCTGAGCTTTGGAAATATCGGATTTCCGGCTGATATAAAGATCCAGATCGCCAAGCTTACGATATTCGGGAACAGGATAGCAGGAAGCAAGGCTGATTCCCTTAAGAAGGATGCAGTCGATTCCGTTGTCTTCAAGAAGGGAGACCGTATGACGAGTAAACTGGTCAATCTGATAATAATTCAGCATCATGCTGCGTGTCCGCTGGAGCATGGAAGAGTAAAAAGGTGTGCCTCGAAAAGAAGACAGGACAAAGGGAACCGTGCAGTGCTCTTCGGCAAGTCGTGCAAGGTCGGCCAGTTCTTCAGATGGAATGGTGACAGGTCCTTCATGACCGGTACAGGTATTTTTGATGATCTTTAAATAATGTTTATATGATGGCTGCATGAAAAACTCCTGAAAATAAATGATAATAGATAACTATTCAGCTGGAATGCATTCTGATTCGTAACTGTGAGGATACTGAACAGTTGCGATAATAGAGTATAACGTCAACTACCCATCACCTAAAGGTAATGGGCTTGTAACTGCCCAGTCGTAGTAACGGCTTACGCCTCCGACCTTTTATCCCC
>OLRG01000869.1_pt1 | contig 26585 bp, 14 predicted proteins | sample 1672331 | NCBI WGS metagenome assembly OLRG01 (sample SAMEA3136672, study PRJEB25190) | human gut metagenome
TCAGATGCCGCTCCATAAGCATCTGGTCAATATTCTCATTGGTATACCATTTCCCGGATTGATGAATCGCATACGCATTTTTTCCTAATGCCATTGCAGCCACACCGTAGTCCTGTGATACAACAATATCGCCTTTATGGCAAATGCTGATCAGTTTATAATCCACGGCATCTGCTCCGGCTCCAACTACAATCACCTCACTGTAATCAGAAGATAACACATGATTGGTATCACACAATAACGTTACCGGAATACTGTGCTCTTTTGCAACTTTTTCAACAATACCGACTACCGGACAGGCATCTGCATCAACAAAAATCTGCATATCTTCTCCTTTAATTGCAACTAAATGGCGTACGAACCTCAATAAGATTACCACTGGGATCATAGAGTCTTACAAGCATCTGCCCACCTGCAAGTTCTGTTAGTTCAGTGGCATATCGGACGAAATACTTACCAGATTCATATTTTGCAAGCAATCCATCTATATCAAAATCCTCGAAATACAATTCCATCATGTTATTGAATGGTGTAGAAGTTTCATTCAATGTTCTCCTCCATATGTCGGCATCCTGCAAAACAAGTCCCTCCGATAAGATCACATTACCTTCATTCTTAAGAATCACTTGCAGTCCAAATAAGTCCTTATAAAACTCTATGGATTTTTCTATATCATCTACCACAATCAGTACGTTTTTTAACATGTCAGACACCTCGCAATCCGCTCTGTTACTTCTTCTGTAAATAATACTTTTGATTACTTCTCTACATACCGTCTCCGATAATATTCCATCGTACGATACTCGATAATATCTTTCATCTGCTTCTTAAAAGCATCAACTTTAATTACATCTGCCAATTCATCTCGGATTCCCAGTGCATAGCCATCCTTATCTATAAAAAAACCTTTACCAGAAGCTTTTAAAAACTTAATCGGCATACTTTTGGCTTTGCTTAAATGCTGTTTGTCTGTTATCCTTCGATACTCTTCATAAGAAGTTACTTGTGGAAAATCTTTCCAGTTCGTGCCTCGATTAAAAAATCTTTTCCAACTTTCTATCACTTCATCTTCCGTTACAGCCATCCTTACATTACCATCGTTATAAAAACTGTATAAAATAGGCATCTTATATACTTTCTGCATATCTGTTGTTTCAATCAACTGCAGAAATTCTTTTCCTATTCCATTATAAACCAGAAGTTCTTCATCCGATAGCTCATGAATTTCATATAGGAAATCCATATATCGTTTGAACGGATTTTCCTTCGAATGTTTCATACAGTATTCATATATATGATCATCCATATTCGTAAAAAGTTCCATTCGTGTCGGAGATTTTCCATCGAATAGTTCTTTTACACGATAATATTCCTGTTGAATTCTTTCTTTGATCGATAATGATTTTTTGTCCATTTCCCGAAAAAGATCGATCAATCGCATATCAAAATCCACGATACAATCATCAGGATATTCAATCTCAGAATAGTCATATGCGGTTCTCTCTCCAACACAGGCACCTCCGTTTAATAAAAACGGTGCACGCCCGGCTTTTTCGTAATTTCCAATAAAATCAAGTACGTTTACATACTCTTTACCCTTGCTGATACGCAAGCCACGACCCAACTGCTGTAAAAACACAGTAGGTGATTCCGTCGGTCTCAAAAACATAACCATATCAAGAGAAGCAATATCCACGCCTTCGTTGAACATATCTACAGAGAAAATAACTTTTATCTCCTGATTCTTTAATTGCTCGATTGCTACATTTCTTTCTTCGGAAAATTCCCCATCTGCATTGCTGTACACAGCAACGGATTTTACGCCTCGCCTGCAGAATTCCTTTGCCATTTCTTCGGCATGCATTCTTGAACTACAGAAACCTAAAGCACGTTTGGAATGATATTTTTTATAATATTTATAAATCAAATCATATCGTTTTACATTGCCGATATATTTATCATTCAAGTCATTCTCATTGTATCTGCCTTTTACCAATTTGAGTGTCGAATAATCCGTTTCATCATATATACCATAATAATGGAATGGAACTAATACCCCTTTATTAATTGCTTCTTTCAATGTAATCTCATATGGAACATTATAGTCACAGATTTCATAAATAGACTTCCCGTCCATTCTTTCCGGAGTGGCAGTAAGTCCCAGCATAAACTGTGGTTTGAAATAATTCACAATTCGCTGGTACTGATCCGTAACTGCATGATGAAACTCATCAATCACCAAATAAGTAAAGTAATCTGGAGCAAAATACTCCTCTGTCAAATACTCACTTCTGCCAAGCGTTGCTACAGAAGCAAAAATTACAGATTTTCCAGTATCCTTTTGCTTTCCGTCAAAAAAACCATAATCATCTGAATGACGTACATTCTTAAAAGATACTGCTGCCTGCTTCAGGATTTCTTCTCTATGCGCAACAAACAAGACTCTCTCATACTTTGCAGAATCAAATGCAGCCAAATATGTTTTTCCCACACCTGTTGCAGCGTAAACCAAACCACGCACAGCGCCCTCTGCTCTGCTATTCTCCAGTGCACAAAGTGCTTCGATCTGTGCCCCTCTTGGCTGGAACAACATTTCAACTTTTGTATCCGGATCAACCTGGTCATATCGTGCAAGATCTTTTGCAACTGCAGGTTTATGCCAGTTCTTCGAATACTCTTTTAATTCTGCATCATTGATCACATACGAATGATTTTTAAACAAATCTTCAAATGTTTCATAAAACAAATTAAAATTCTGACTATCCTGATTATTATTAAAACGATAATTCCATTCAATTCCAGATGTTAATGCACTTCTGGAAATATTGGATGAACCAATATAAATCTCACTCATGTTGTCATAATGAAATATGTATGACTTAGGATGGAAAGAACGCCCTTTATCACTATAAAAACGCAATTCTACCTTATCGCCCAATTCCTTTTTAAGGAGATATAGTGCTGAGGGCTGCGTAATTCCTAAGTAATTGCCAGTAAGAATGCGAATCCGAACACCACGCTGCAAAGCTGCTTTTAAATCTGAGAGCAGCATTCTTACACCTGATTCCATGAGGAATGAGACAATAATATCAATCTGTTTTGCCCGTGCCATGCTAAGCTTTAACTGATACAGCAAATATCTGCTTTTGTTTTTGTCTCCGGTCATAACATCTGTTGGTTCTATATGGAGTTCCTCTATTTCTGATTTTTCCGCAAAATTAAATTGAGCCATTTTTCTTCTCCTCTGCCCGGACGCACATCCAACGTAATCCACTGATCTTCTACCGTAAGTTCCGGTATCACCTTGATAAATTCCCGAAATGTATCTTCCATAAAATCGGTAAAATAACGACCATTACGTTCTCCTTCAAAATTACTATATTTGAAGGACGTATAAATCACCCCATTATCTTTAAGTGCAATACACATTTTTTGGATCACAGAAAGAAGTTCCTGCTTTGGCAAATGCAAAATAGAGGAACATGCCCAGATGCCATCATACACCCCAATTTCATCCAATTCCTGAAATAGCATTTCCTTTACTTTAATCCCTGTAAAGCAGCCTGCCAATCGACAGAGTTCTGCAGATCCGTCGGTTGCCGCCACCTGGTATCCCTTCTCAAGGAAATATTTTGTATCACGACCGGAACCACAACCAAAATCAAGAATTGACGCACTCCCAGGCAATAGTTGGAGAAACTTCTCTTGTGCCAGATGCATATCTGCATTCTGAGTGTTTTCTATGAAATTTTTTGCATTTAAGTTGTAATAACTAATTGTAGTGTTCATAATTTCCTTTCCCATTTAAGACAACTTTCTAATCCTTTGTGGCATCAAGCAAACCAATATAAGTGTCATCCAATCTATAAAATCACATTTCTTGTTAAATGATCTTTCCGGACAAATGATCAATTTCATGCTGGCAGATCTGTGCTGTCCATCCTGACAATTTCTGGCGCTGTTTTTTCCATTTGAAGTCATAATACTCTACTTCTATTTCCTGGTACCTGGTCGTCTTACGAACACCATCCAGCGACAGACAGCCTTCTTCTGTCTCATACATGTCACGTTTTGAAACAATCACCGGATTGAACATCACAACATTTATGAATCCCATATTCACAATGATGATATTCTTCTTTACACCAATCATGTTCGCCGCCATACCAACACAACGTTCTCTGTTCGCCTGCAGCGTATCCTGCAGATCCTTTCCAACCTGAATATCCGCTTTCGTGGCTGGTTTAGATGGCTGGCCTAAGAAGAAAACATCTCTTACTATTTGTTTTACCATTTACTTTCTCCTGTACTTCATTTCTTACTTATCTCGACCGGAAGTCTTTCTCATCAGCTCAAGATTAATTTTACAGCATAATAAGATCTGCACTGAATCTTTCCAATTCATCCATTGTAATCACTTTATCCCTTTGGTTTTATGTACTTCCTTATCCATCAGTGCCGCAAGATAAGGTTTGTATATTTCGTGATATTTTGGCATTGGCATATAGAATCATCTCTTAATTGTCTTTGCTATTTCTTATAATGAAAATAGAATGTTTTCTTTTTATTTGGACGTTTTCCCCCTTCTTTGTTTCTTTTTCCTCTGCTCGCTTCTCAGCCTCGATCTGATCTTCAATACTCTTGCCCAATTTAGGAACTCTTTTAGGAGATTTCCTTCCCCATCCTTGAGTTTTTAATATCTCCTGCACTTCTGCAATATGCGTTGCAGTAAATGTGATTGTTGAGTTTCCAATAGGAACCTCGAATTTACCTGCAGTAGAAGGTTTAACTGCCATAATTGCATTGATAAATTCTCCCCAGACAATATCGTTATATCTCATAGAAATATAATCTTTACTACAAGTCAAACAGAGATTCAGATACATTTGATTCCATGCATATGCCGGAGCTTTTTCAATATCATTTCGCTCAATGTACTTCTTATGAACTTTCTGCCTACACATCTGGCAAAAACATCTATTCTCACTGAACATACTTTGATACATACTATAGGCATAATTCTTTTTATCCAGAGCATATTTCGGTTTCCACTGTATATATTGCTTCTCTACATATGGATTCTTTGAGCCCTTCCATAAAGATTGAATGTGAGTGCGAAGTGATAATACATTTTTCACTTCCTGTTCTGGAAATTCTTCATAGACATCGTCGTCATCATCGGAACCGCTAGAACCAAAATCCAGATTATATCTTTCAATTTGCTCATCAGAAATTAGTCCTGCATTAATCATGCGACTGATTATCTCAAAGAAATTTTCAAACTCACACTGAAGATCTTCGATGTCATCGTCCAAGATTTCTTCTATTTCAATATCAAAATCATCATAATGAATCTTCAGAATATCAGGACAATTAAGATAATGTGCTAATTTCTCATATTTTTCAGAAACCGTATAGGTCAAAATTAAAGGTCCGGCAAAATACTGTTTCTTAACATTGATAAACTTTTTGCCTGTTTTATAGTTTCCATTTTCCATTTCAAACGGAATTTGATCTAACAGTCCTTTCAGTGTTGCCTCACATTTTTTGAATGCAGCTGTATTGTGCTCAAATTCTCTTAATATATATCTTGCCTTTTCGGACAAAGAACGATTACCCTTAATCATCGCCTCTAAATTATTGCGATACTTGGCATCGAATACTTCTTGGGTCAATTCATTAATACGTCCCTTTTTACCAAGAATCTTATCTGCAGTATCAATAGCAAGAACATTGCTGTTTAAAATATAGTAATCATCTCTTGAAACTTCTGTCTTATGACTATAAATATTGTCTTGATATCGAATGTACTCTGTACCAGTTGCTGTTCTCACCGGAATAAACGGAATCGATTTTACCCCATCTCCAATTCCTTCGAATGCGATATTACCCTGATTACCTGAAAGATAAGCATAGAGACCATTCCTAAATGGCTCATCACTAATGTATTTAGCAGTAATTCTCTCAAGGCAAGAAAGAATTTCAGAACCTTTTGCTTTTCTACAACCAATTGTCTCAAGTAGCGGAACATACTGGCTCTTTCCAATGGTATCAATAATAGTACCCGGGAACATCATTGCGACATTTTGAACTTCCCGCAGCTTAGCAATAAACTCAGGGATCAAGACGCAATTGCTTCCGCTTGCAGATACCGAATTCTGTGTTCCGAGAACTGGTAATATCTTCTGCTCTCGCAGCACTGTCGCCCAGTTAAAGGAATTCAAGTAATCATCTTCGAAATTCTTCCAAGTGGTCACGCCACCTGCCGAACGGAATCCAACGTAACGAAGCATCTCCAGACCGGTGTCCTTCTTTAACTCCATAATATTGAGAATAGCTTTATACATATGACCACGAACATATTCATTCCATTTGTTATGGAGTATATTTTCTCGAGACGTAGTCAACTCAAATGGCGCATCAATGATCAATAGAACATTAATCTGAATTGTAGTAGGCAATCCAGAATAAAGCAGCGTGTCGCGGTCTTTAACCTTATCCGGAATATAGCAAATGATCTGCTGATTCGGATCAACATTTCTGCCGTTTATATTTCTTTCAGTCAAAGCTTCCTGATCTGCAATTGAAAAATCATAAGCTATTTTTTCATATCGATACTTCTGACCATCAATTTCGACAGTTCTATACTTACCTCTTTCAGTAATTTTAACTGTATGGTTTAAAATCACTAATTCCTTGAGGTTTCTCAAACAAATGCACAGCTGGAGAATACGATCTACTGAGAAATATGAAGAGATATCCTTCTTCATTCGGAATACCATTGTGGTTCCTTCTTGCTGCTGTATTTTCTCACATTTTTCCGGAACAGTCGGCAAATTATCGGTAAGTCTAAAATCAAAGCCATTGCTATGAATTTCTACTGAGGTTGCAACTCCAAATACAGACTTGAAGCCAACACCTTTTTCTCCTATAGACTGCGTAGATCCAGTCAGCAGAAGCTTTTTAGTTGACTCGCCCATTGCTGTCAGTGCTCGTACATTGTCTTTTGTAAAACCATCCTCATTATAAGTTGCCTGCACAACATCCCCACGCATTGTCAAAATAAAATGCGGAGTAGTCTTCGTCGTTGTATATAAGCAATCATCTGCATTTTGTAACAACTCATTTAAAAAACGACTTTTGTCTGTTCCTGCATCTCGAATGATTCGAATATAACTATTGTACATTTTATTACCGAATGCACTTTTCAGACTGATACGTACTCCACGAAGCAACTTCAGATACTCATCATTACTAATAGATTCATCAACATCGTTTAACTGCTCTGAAGCCTGTCTGATCTGGAGAGTGGCAGAAAATGTCTTTCTGGGGTCAAAAGGTAATGATAATTTTGCAAAAGAGCTAAGCGTATTCTTACCAGAAAGAACAATACCATCACTTCCTGCAAGAACAAAATCTGCATTAGCCTCTGGCAAAACAAACAATCTATATTTAATCGCTTTTAAATATGTTTCAAATGCCGGCTCCAAATCAATTGAATCCACTAATTCCTCAATCGTATCTTTTAATTCAGTTTTATCTTCCTGACAGTCATCTGCAAATGATATTTGTGGACGTTTCTTTATCTGAATCAAATCGCAGGTTCTCTGTAAGAAAGCATTAGCCGCTTTCTTGTGCCGCGAAATAACTTCAAACTGATTGCGTGTTAACTTAAGCGGTTCATTATTGATAATCAACTTAGCGTAATTTGCATCTGGATTGTTCTTTTCAAGCCATACCAGGATTTCTTCTAAGTCTTCACCGTCACTCATTCCCTGCCTAAACAGAGAAGAAGTAATATTTGAAATAACCTGCACGTTATACCAAATCATGTCAATGGTATATGGCGGAATAAATAATTTCTTATTTACTCCAAGCAGTCTATGTACACGAAGTGCATCTTCTGGGACTTCTTCCTTTGGAAATGCAACAATCTTATCTGCGCTTTCATAACTTCCATCAGCAGTTAAGAAAACTTTTTGCTTGCATATTTGATCGCCCTGCAGCATCGGAACACATAAACAAGCGATTTTCTCATTATCACGCTTAAAGAAAAAGCTGTGCTTATTCGGAATATAGGTAATAATGTGTTCATTAACAATTCTGGAAAAATCTAAGTATACTTTCTGCAGAAAGAAAGCCAACTGTTCAGACGTATAAGTAAACCACTTATTTTTTCCCTGGGGATCTACAAATTCACGCGATCCATCTAGCTTATAAGGAACATGAAGAATAATAGGTGCTGTTGTATGAATCTGAGTAGGCAAGAATGAATACATCACACCTTTAAAATTTCTAAGTTCATCAGTAATCTTTGGAAATACGGCAATGATATTATGGCGCCGTTCAGAAAACACTACATCCTCACCATATCTTGCAACACATTCTGCTCTACCATAAGTGATAGGCATAGTATATCTATAACATGAGATATCACTCTGGTACTCCCGATCGAGACTATTATGATGATCTTTCATATCAATGGACACATTAACGGAATCCTCAAACAGAATGCCGTTCTTCTCAACTGGTTCCTTTCTTTGGACATCAAATTCAATATATCTGAAACCGTCGAAATACATCTTCAGATGTGTCAGCTTATTCAGGAATAGAATAGGGTTCTTATTTAATGCAGCATCTTTTTTAACGTACTGCTCAACCAGTGAGCGATAAATAGCATGACACGCTTGTGGCGACATTTCCAAAGTAAGTCTTGTTCCATCAACAGGTTTATAGCCCTTATAAACCGGGATAGGTACTGTGAAATTGTTCTTGTAAAGTTCAAAAGAAAACATTCCACTTTCTATCAGGACCTTATCTGCAATACCAAATACAGATTTAAATCCAATACCTTTTTCACCAATCTCGACCTTGTCAGCCGAAATATTCTTGGACGCCTCCGCAATACCGGTAATCGCAAATACATTCTCCGGTTTAAATCCCTTTTCATTATATGTAAAAATAATTTTTGCCGGACTTAAATGGTAACAGAACTGAATCTCTAAATTGCAGTTCGATACATCTTCATATTCGCAGTCATCGACATTCTGAATTAATTCATAAATAAAACGCTGATTATTCGAATAAACACCGTCCTCGCCTACTGCAAGTAATGACTCCAATGTTGCCAAAAACTTCTTTCCCATCAACTGCATATCTTCCATTGTTGATTGACGAAGCTTTTGGACAACTTCCACGAACATTTTGTGTTCTTCTATAGTCCGCAGCGCCTCTGACGGCATTGATCCCAGAATGGAATACATCTCTTTCTTCTGGTTTCCGCTTAAATCACCTGGATTTACGCTGCCATATTTATCATAAACCTCTTGAATACTGTTCATGCCTTTATCCCCCATTAAACCATACTGATAATCTCGTATTTCTTTCCCATAAGCATCACCACATCTCCCACTTTTTTTGCCGAGAACTCCTCTTCTGCAATTTCAACAGATTGTTCACCAGAGTACCAAATTCAGACAGAAAGCTAAAGTTAGTCTGAACCTCTACCACATGTATCTACGTAAAGAAGATATATGTATCTCCATTAATATCAACCTCATATTCTTCATCGGACAAAAAAGATACTTCCAATGCTTCTTCTCTTTGCAAAAAAAATAACAAATTTTGTTAAGTGCTGATGGTTTGCACATAGGTAATATTTTCTATTATCGCCAAGAGAATATACCAATTCCTTCTTTGTTCTTTGAAATTCCTAACCTGCCTCATCAAACGGAGTTCCGTTATGATAAAAGATCAATTTGTCATCCTAATATTCAAATACTGCCAGATCTGCTGACTCATCCTCTGCATTTTGTAATAACTCATATATAAAATTATTACTATCAGAATAGTGTCCCGCAAAGGGAACCTTATCCTTCTGAATCTCCTTTGTCATCGCTTTCCACTTATCTTTATTTATATTATAGATTCTGCGATAATCAATTCTACCCTTTTAAACCACCTTATTTACTCCACGTGCAGAACACCGCGCACCTGAAGATTTGTATGAATATCAACTTGCGTTACTGTTGCTTCCAACTTTTTCTTTTGATCCTCAAACTCAGAGATCAATTTATCTAATTGAGATTGTCTCATTCGAGCAATACGTTCATCAGATGCCAGCTTAATCTGATCTCGTAATATTACTTCTCGTTTATTAAACGAATGACCTAATTGCTCTAAACGATAACTACAATCATTCTGAACATCGGTTGTATATACAGCTTTTGCCACCTGCCATTTTGCATAATGGAGCTGATCCATCTGATTCCATGCTTCTTCATGCTCATCGTCTTCAAATTCATATTCTGCGCTATAATGGAGGTAACTAAGGATATTCTTCTGAACAATTTCATTATCTGACACCGCAACTAATCGAATATCCGGACGAAGACCTTTATATTTCCATACATAAATCAGGAATTCATAGTCACCTGCTGGCAACTCATCTGAACAAATAGACACACCAACCTCACATGGAAGCTCATTACTTTCAAATGTCGCTGCCTGAATAACCAATGGATGCATCTGAGTAAGGAACGTTGCATCGCGATTATCTTTCGCACATACACTATCAAAAGTAACCTGAAGCGTAGGTTTTGCTGACTTCAAATATGCCTTCCATAATCTGGATGCGTTATTTGTATTGGTAATAGTTACATCTTTTAAATGCTCAAGCAATTTCTTTCTTTTATCCTGAGTAAGTCTTAAACTCTTAAGATCACCCTTACCACGAATATATTCGCCTTCATCCAGATAATCACTTAAGAACATTTCCACCATTTTCTGAATGCTCTGAGGTGTTATCCATATATTCTCAGCATCTTGAACATCCTTATTCTGAATAAAATTGGAAAGATCAAATCCATACAGATACTTTTCTTCCTGTTCTAGCCGCTGCATTTCCTGAACTTTCATTACTTCATTATCAGCCATCTTTTCTATCTTCATATTACGTTCGGCCTCAGTAAGTCCTGGTTCAAACATAATTCGCATGATTTGTTCACTGATATCTCCAAGAATTTCAGAACAATCACCGATACTAGACTCAAATACACCAATCTTATTCAAACAACGATAATATACTGTGGCATCAATAGTATCTTCCGTAATCATGTTATAAATACAAACCGTATCAGATTTCTGACCACGTCGGTCGATACGTCCAATACGCTGCTCGATTCTCATAGGATTCCATGGAAGGTCATAGTTAATCATGGTATCACAGAACTGGTAGTCCAACCCTTCACAACCAACTTCACTAAAGAGCAATAGATCGATAGCATCATCGCTATCACGATCTTTCATAAATCTCTGACGAAGATTGAAACGTTCTTCATCCGAAACAGATCCATCAATCTGACCAACACGAATTCCCTTCATTTCAAGTTTCTTGTGTATATATCGAAGAGTATGACGGAAGGAGCTGAAAACAATTACACGATTATTCTCAGCATTCTGTTTTTCCTGAATAACTTCAAACATCTTCTCAAACTTAGGGTCTGTCTCTGGGAGCTGATCCACAAGAGAATCTATCTCATCTGCTAATTCAAACAGACTATTTTCATCATCATCATTCAATTCAAAGTCATACTCAAATAACTCACCGTCTTCCTGTACCTGATCTATTCTCTTATTAATGAGATCTTGTAGGAAAGGTGCTAAACCGTAAATACAGCTTGCTGCCTGACGCATTAAGGTACACATCATGAATCGAATGTTGCAATTACCATGCATTATTGCCAAAGCACGGCTTTCAAAATCAATAACGGTCTCATAGAGATCTCGTTGTACAGAATTCATTTTTACCTGAACGGTCTGTGTTCTTCTAATACAAAAATCTTCGATATCTCTTCTTCTGGTCCTATTAATTAATTCGTGGAAAGAATGCAGCGACTCAATCTTGTAGAGCATTTCTACCTTTTCTTCTCTCGTCACCTCATCCTTTTCCAGAAATACGTAGATTTTCTCAAAATCAGGATTATGCTGAATGACACTACGCCCCCAGGATGTGTTCAGGATATTGCCAATCTGCTCTCTTCCTGCCTCCTGCCAACCTTCTTCCTGCGTTCTTACAATTCGAAGTAACGCATTAATATAACCATTAGGCTCAGCCATAGTTTCAAAGGTATTCGGATCAATAACCACATCAGGACGAAGGAGATTAAGCAAAGTATATAAATCCTTATTACTATTCTGCAAAGGTGTTGCGGTCAAGAATACAACAGCATCAGCATTCCTACAGAAGATTTCAACTCCCTTATATGCCCAGGTATTTGAATTACGAATATTATGGGCCTCATCCACAATAACCAGATCAAAATGCGGAATTGGATCCAATTCCGCCAGACCTAGTTTCTTCTTTCGCTTATAGGAAGTCGAGTTTGTTCCTTCAATGATGTCCTCTCCGAACAGGGAATATGGAACAATCATTTTACTGAAGCGTTCTGGCCATGCTTGATCACGATGCATCTCATTAATTGCCTCTGTCAACATGCGTCCATCCATCTGAACAAAATTCTCATCAAAACGCTTCATTTCCAATTCCCACTTACGCTCTGCTACAAGTGGTCTTGGGCAGATGATAAGAACAGATTGAATGCTAGATCTTGCTTCCATCTCTTTGAGAATCAAACCAGCTTCAATTGTCTTACCAACACCGACATCATCAGCTACTAATAATCTTGGAATATCAGCTTTGATCATCTTAAGAGCTGGTCTAAACTGATACGGAACAAAATCAATACGAGCAGAATTCAACGAATACAAGCTGCTTGAACCCGGATTGCTGATTTGGTATGCAGTCAATGCAGTTCTTACTCTCTGTAAAGATACATGCTGCTGCTCCTCTTCATCATCCACTAATTCCAACTGTTCTTCGTAATAACTCTCTTTCTTGCCATTAATGATAACTTTGTATTTATTGCCAACTTTGCCAATAACTGCACCAATAGCATTATGATCACTCATGAGTCTGACCATACTTCCAACTTCAATGCCAGTTACTGCAACTTTCTCCATCTGTTTTGATTTGGAAACTTCCTTCTTTGGAGGCTGAGTCTGAATGTCAGCATCATCTTCAATGTCAAAGATGAAATTCTCCATATCCCTGGTTTCACTCACAGAACTATCAAAAACCCGCATAAGTGCCATAATCGTCTCCACGTCTTCTATTACCCTTTTCTTAGAGATGTCTGTAGGAGCAATATGTGCCCAGGTATTTCGCACTTCCATCATATTTTTTATGTTTGCACGTTCCTTATTGTTAATAAAAAATAAGCTTGTAATGATGAACCAATTTCGATCAACGATTCGAAGTAATGCAGCCAGATCCAACCCACTGATGTTCGTGATTCCTCTACTAATCACAGTATCCTTTTGCATCTGACTCAAATTATTCAAAACCAGTTCCTGCCACCAATCATCTGTAATTTGTGGAAGCTTTTTAGAAAGCCAACCGTCGATTTTAGCATTTAACCGGAACATGTATTCGTCCATCTTACTGATGATGTAAGCGTCAGTCATGTTTATTCCTCCAGATGCAGAAGACCATATATGACCTTCTGCACAGTTCTTAATTATTTATTTTTAGTAAAATACCTGCAATATCTATTTTAAAACGCTTATCGCTACTCCATTGCTTATAAAATAAGCATATCCATAATCCAATCATAGACACTCTTTACATAGCTATATTCATCTACCGGAACGCTATAGGAATCTTTTGCTAATTTATTCTTAATAGCACTCATACGAAGAATCCACTGAGTTTTTGCTTCTTTCCCTCCAGCAATCCTAACTTCTTCTGGGCGAACCAGTAGATCCTCAAAAATTGTAGACCAGTTTTTGCCTGTCAAAACAATTGATTGACAATCAGATAATGCTACAAAATCCCAGATATCAACGTCCTCTGCATCTGTATCATTCATTTTCAGATCATACATGCGATCATCTGCTAGTTTCTTAGCCTTTGTATAGATGTTCTTTGGAAGTCCTTTAACCAACCACGCGTCTCCAAAATAATCCTGAAGTTTATCCGCTATGATGGTCTTAATCTTATTCTCGATCTCACCAATCATAATGCGAGTTGTTTCGTTAAATGTCTTGGCTTCATTCAACCAGTACTCGTCCAATCCTTCTGGTTTAAAATCAGGTCTCGCATCAGATATTGCCTTTTGATATGCACGCCAAAAACGTACATCTCCGCCGCCACCAAAAACCTTTTTAATTTCCTTTCTCTGTTCTGCATCCAATCCATTGATATAAGTTGTAAGCGGTTTTAAATAGTAGCTGAGCAGGCTAAACATATCCTCCACCTCCTGGGTTTTAGGATTGAGCATCTCTTTCTCTACCAACATATTCACAAGATCATCAATAACACGAATGACACCATGAATACCTCGATTGATTGTAAGCATTCCGTCTTCCTTATCACCTTTATTCCATTCTTCCAGACAATTTTCTCGAATGTATTTGAAACAATGTTCGATGAATGGGTAGAATAGATCACATGATTCTTGATTATCATCCAGATCAAATGTTCCCTGAGAGATCAGTTCTCCTTTTTTATTGTACGTGTTGAAAAAATTACACTTTTTTAATGCTGCCTGAATAGCTTCAATAGTAATGCATCTTCCAGGAGTTAATTCAGCCTCTCCGACAAGTACACGAGATCTCAGAGGTGAAGTTGGCTCCTCTCCTAACATCTGTGCTATCTTTGATCGAAGTGCCTGTCTTCTCTCATTCAGATTTTGGGATTCCCATAGCATATCTGCATTAAGTGTTACTCTCAGCGACTTAGGAACCGCTTTTTGATTTTCATTTATATCCATAAACAACTTAATCTGTTCTGTACGATCCAAATCAACAAAAGCAACAACCGGTACCGTATTCGTACTTGCATATTTTGAATCTGAGTAACCATACAATCGATGCTGTCCGTCTATAATATACGCAGTTCTATATCTTTTCGGGATGTGCAGTATTCCTAATTTTGAAATAGAACCATCAACCTTAGTTCCAGATTGATCAAAGACTAAACCTTTTCCTCCTGTGTCAATGCTGATAATGATAGAATTAGGGAAATATCCACCGTCGTTAATGAAATTACGCACAGAGGTCAAACGTGCCTTCTTAATAATACGCTGATAGGTTGGCATCATATTCTGATTTGCCTCATTACGATGAAGCACATAACCAACCTTCAACAATTTTTCCGGCTCAATCGAGAATGAATAATACGTATATCCACCCATTTTTCCTTGAATAGCCGGAATCCTATTATCCATATTCTTAATTTCCTGGTTAGCAAACAGACTTCCAAGTAACTGGTATCTTGAGCATGAACCAAGATGTTTGGAGAGATCAGAATAGTACTCAACTGCCGAATCATTAAAATAGGTAATACCTGCCTTATCTAAAGCAATCAAATCCTTCTTCTGGATAATGTAATTATGAGTAGCCCAGATGAACTTTGACTTTCTATTTGGATATTTTTTCAGAGCCTCTTTTCTGAGACCAGCTATACGTTCGCTAAATTCCTTGATTTCAGCAGCAAAACTCTGATCTGTCATCTCATCTACAGCACGACATTCAACAAATATGATTGTCTCATCATCTACAGCCAGAACATCGACCTGATGCACCAGTGATTCATCATGAAAATCATAGGACATATAGAACTCTCGATCTGCATTCATTGTAGAAAAGCCCATGCTTGCAAAAAGCAGCCAAATTTTATTTTCGAACTGCTCCTGAATGGATTTTTCCTTGGTCACTCCTACAAACTTTGCATTCTTATATTCTTTGCTCTTCTCCCAACCTTCATCCACATACTGCGGAAGGTCGTCCACCTTGATTTTCAATGTATCAAACTGCTTTCTTCGAGCACTTTTAGCCGAATTCAAAGTCTTCTCATAAACCATCTTTTCCCAATTCGTCTTAGACATTATTCTTCAGCCTCCTCTCGTTTTACTCCGGGTATATTAGTGAAAATGTACTCCTGTACTTTTCCTCTTCTTGCTGCTTTACCACCAATGTTACAAGTACGATCATACGTAAGCATTTCGCCCTTACCTTCAAAAATCTTTGCAATTTCGGGATGATATGCATTGGTCAAGATAAAATATGCTCTTACATCTCGTATATAGTCAATCAAGTCTGCTAGTCGTTGCTGATCCTCTAAAGAAAACAATGTAGGATTGTAAGCTATAAACATATTATTATCCGTAGACTTACTGGAAACAGCATACGGCGGATCCAAAAATACTAAATCTCCTTTACGGATCACATCTTTACAAGCTGCAAAATCTCTGTTCTGTACATCAGCAATTTGAAGTTTTTCTCTGATTGTTTCAAGGCGGTCGTAATTAAATTCTCCACTTCTACGACCATATGGAACATTATACTTTCCTTTACTGTTTACGCGATAAATCCCATTAAACGAATAAAAATTCAAATACAGAAAACGAGCTGCCTGCTCAATCAGATCTGTCGGCTCTTTTTCTCGTATTACGTAATATGAGTCTTTATCAGTCTTATATTCTTTTAGTTTTTCCGTAACGGCATGCAGATTATCTCTTATCTGGGTAAATGTGTTTACCAATTCTTCGTTTATATCGGACAGATACGCTTTATTAGGTAGATCCAACGCAAAAAAGATAGATGCACCTCCCATAAATGGTTCGATATAATTATTGAATTGTAAATTTTGAATCATATCCTGGACGACGGGAATGAACCATCCTTTACCGCCAGCCCATCGAATGAAAGATGCATTCTTAGCCATGGAATTATCTCCTAATCAATTCTATTAAATAGTATTTCGCCCTAGTGTAAGCGATGTAATTCATATTCGGTGTAACAGTTTCTGAATGGATATAGATCACCATGACTGATTCCAATCCCTTGAACTCTTCCACTGAACTCATTTTAATTTCACTCGCAGATGACAGGTCTCTTTTTGTGAATTTCCATTTAGCTATGCCTTCTGGGTATTCAGCAGAGAATGCTTCAACATCATCTACTAGTACAACAATCTTATCGTTTGTCAAATGTTCCTCATCTATATATTTCTTCAAAAGCATTTCCAAACGATGTGTCAACTGTAGGTGATCATAAATCATTTCTGTTACAGGCGTAGGTCCTTCAACTGGATTGACAACGACATCTTTTCCGAGATTTGTCTTTTCCGCTGTCCATGAATAGATGTTGGCCGTATTGCGGATATTCTCCCGAAGAAGATAGGGCTCTCCTACAATTCCAAATCCATTGCCAAAACTATCTTCACGGAAAATCTGTACATCATCGTAGAATATACCTAACCTTGACTTGCTTTGATCAGCCAATAGACTTCTCGTAATCCGCGCCCACTCTTCTGTAAAATCCTGTGCTTCATCAACAAAAATAGCATCATACTTCATGTTGGCATCTATACTTTCCTCAATACCTTCATAAAGCGGTGCTTCATAGCTTTCAAAGTCAACAGATATCTTTTGAAACAACTGTGATATGCAATAAACATCTACTTTATCTGTAATCAATGGATTGAGAGAAATATCCTTCTTAACCGTATCACTCAAGGTTGGGGATGTACATAAAAATAGCACTTTTCGGTTATGTTTCTCAGCCTCTTGCATAGCCATCTTTTTGGCAATCCAAGTTTTACCCGTACCAGCTCCACCTTTCATATAAAACTGTGTAACATTACTGAGCAAATAAACATAATTATCCTGAACCCGATTAATAACCTGTAATTGATGCTCTTTGTATTGAACTAACGCACCCGCAGCCGCAGATAAAGCCACTTTTTGTCGAATCAGTTCCAGCAATGCCTTATGCTGATTTTCTCTATAAACACGAAAACCATAAGATGTTCCTGCCCATAGCCGGAACATCTTCTTGATTTTATCATACAATTGATTCATTTCGCTGCAATCAATCGTACAATCTCTGTGCCTATGATCAATTAACTTATGCTGTGGAACCGCATAAAAAGGGAAAACAACTCCTGCTGCATAGATTCCCGGATAAGAAATGTGGTTTGTATTGGTATATACCTTTTCAAAATAATACATACTCTTCTCTGCCTGGTCATACGGAGAACAAGATAAGTGGCGATCCCCATTGGTATGGTCAATTAATGTCCAATGATTGTCTTCATCAATTACAATATCATTTCCACCTTTTACTTCCAGGCAAAGAAATCCATATTCCGGACTTGCAACAATAAAATCTGCTTCTGACTGAATACACTGGCCTTTTTCATATGTAGTCCATTTCACAGAATAAAACACATCAAATGTTTCCGGAAGCTGACTTTTCAAAGCATAATAAACCACCTTTTCAGAATCTTCCGGCAAATATTCAGCTATATTCTTTGGATACATATTAGCCATTTTTTACATCTCCCAAAATCCAATCTTAGGGCTCTGCCCCCCCTCTATTGAATACATATATTTTCTTCCTAATCCTGCATTGAAGTGATTACATGAAATCTCCGGAATGATCAGACATGCATGGCATGCCGTATCATCACGTTCGGTACATACTGGATCAAAAATACAATTCTTAGTATCTTCGAATACACGACGAAGGAAATATTCATATCGCATCTCTGCCATACCAGACAATGCCCCCAGTGGAACACCCTGACTTGTCTGAGAATAAATAAAGATACTTGAGGTCTCAACAAAGATGATTTCCGTCAGGGAATTACTGCTTAATCCACTTATCTCACCAGTTGCCTGAATAAAAGCATGAGACATAGAATGCAGAAGACCGAATACATTCTTAGTGATTGCTTCATCACCCTCAATTTCTCCAAACATAGAAATCAAATCACCATGAACATTCTCGGCGAACCACCTCTTCACAGCTAGTTCGTCATGTAAATCTGGCACCTGTTCTTCTCGAATTATATTATTGTCGCGAAGCCATTCGATAATTTTTGCCTGGTCGATTTCAAACAAAATGCCTTCCGTATCCAGTTTCGCTCCATACACCAAATTTGCCGTGCCTTCTTTATTTTTATCATAGGCATTGAGCTTAAGCTGAGGCCAATTTGGATTTTTATTATTTTTTGGATCCGCAACGATTCGAGAATATCCGTATGTACAATTAATAATCTGTATATCACATGATACCTGCATATTTCTTATGCCCAGTTTGTTATGCCAATCATAAATATCCTGTGGACTCTCGATAAACTCCATTTCAATCTGACGATCAATAGAATCCTGCAAACTGATGATCCTTTTTGCATATTTTACAGTGTTGTACTGCATCAACTTGAAGGAATAATGATTCAGCCATTCTTTATATGCCACAGGGTTCTGGTTTACAAACTGCCTACAAATATCATCACAAGCTGCAGCAAATCGTTCAATACTAATATTGCCGCTATTACTTTTGGACATAATTCCGGCCACTGCTGTCTCAAAATCAGCCTCATTAAGCAACCCTAACGCAATGAGTCCTCTAACTTGATTCTCTGCTTCTTGTCGCTTGGCATCAGGTCGGAACTGATCACTGAATGCAAGCTCAACATTATCCAGTATTTGCTCGTATTCATTCTGAGTCATCTTACCGAACCACATAGCAACAATAGCCTTCTGTGCTTCTATTCCTTTTTTATAGAACTCGCCGCTTCGATGATCCACAAGGTTGATAATGCACAAAGTAAATGCTTTATAATTTTTCCCAGAATTAGCATTGTCAGGTAATAACCGTTTTCCACAGGTTGGGCAAGGTATTGAGAGCTCTGCTGATCGCTCACTGTTTCCCGACATATAGAACATTTTGAATCGTTCATTCGATTGATTTGGTCGATAAATAAAATCGTGAACCCCTTTAACATATGGTATTTTTACTGGCTGTGCATATCCACATTCGCATGCATAGATCATCTGAAGCTGTTTAACTGAATGCTTCTTGCAATCTGGATTGGTACACCACCATGTACCTCTGTCAACATCACTTGCCTTTTTCTTCTCAATTACTTTTCCACATGAGCTACAATAGAATACTAAAGGCGAAATTTTTCCTAAGATGTCCGGAACCTCATCAATACAATTCGGTTCTACAACAACGAATGAATGTACTCCATCGCGGATATCAAATGAGGTAATGTCTCCTCCACGATCTCCAAACAATTTGATCTGTCGTTTAATTTCATTCTCTATGAAGTCCTCATAGATTCCCTTCATTTCTTTATAACTCCAATGGGTAATCTGCGCGGTTACCGCTACACCATTATCATCTCTTTCCGAAATCCAGGTACGTGGTAAAAATTTATATACTGCTTGACTTTTACTTCGTTTCATATATATTTCCCCACCTTAAATCTTAATCTCAATCTGTTCTTCCGTATCTCTCAGGCTTCGCATTGGTTTTAATCGTCCATGCGAAAACTGCCCAATTGCATCTGAAAGGAAAACATCCTTTTCGAAAGTACCATTCTGAATACCTCCAAGAATTCTTGGAACCTCTTCCCGGATAATCTCTTTATAAGCGATTGACATTTTTTCACTATCTCTGCAGTCGTAGATTGCGATAATCATGTTTACTACATAATCAATATCAATGAGGCCATCCATCAAAAGCTTCTTGATTTTGATGGCGTGGTACAGATTGTCATTGTTAGTTTCAATAGTAAAATACTGCATAAGAACACCTGATAAAATACCTGGCAATGTACTGTAAATGGCATTTTTTGCCCAACGGTTAATAGGCACTGATTCAACCAGGTCATCTTTGTTCTGATGAAACGTCACAAAGTTTTTCAGGTACGATCTATCTCTTACTCTCATCAATCGAATAATATCCACAACGATACCCGTATACTTACGACCAGTACGTGAATAGGCCTGAATATACTCTGCATTATTATTTGGCATACCGAAGAAATACATAATATTAAATGAATCTTCATCCACACCATGAGAGATGGTGCTAGTTGCTAAAATAAGATTTGTACTATCGTAATTCTTACGGTTCTCCTGGATGTCAAAGAGCGTTTTTCTTACTGTTTGGAAATCAACATCACTTGTCATCTGCTCAACAACAAACTCCGGAATTCCTTTTGCCTGTAAAAAGTTGTTACCCTGGTTCTTGAAGGCATTCTCCAATTCCATTGCATCCTGCTTACGGTTGTTATAAACAAGCTCAATCCAATAATCAAAGAGCATGTCTTTATATTTTTCTTCTAAAGCGTCAAATCCTTTTTCACAAAGTGCCTGATATGTTTCCTGCCAATTTCGGATCATACGATACACAACAAGTCGCATGATGTATACTGACTCCCACATTCCATCAGTGATAGATCTGCCATATGGTGCATATCCAAGAATAATTCTAGTGATATCATCCTCATTAGTTAACGAATAGAAATCTTCACCGGTTTTCACAGAAGGATATTCGCATGGGAATCTTCGAGCATCCATATGATAAAGATTCTTGATATGTTCTTCGTACATTGAAATGGTAGCTGTTGCACCAATAAATCGAATCTGTTTACGATGTTCTGGTTTCACCATATTTTTCGCATAATAATATAAAAACGATTCATAATGCGAGTCGAAGGTACCAAGACTTTCCTTAATCAAGTGCATCTCATCCTGAATCATCAGGGTAGGTACGGGATCTTTTAAATAGCTTACGTCCTGGACATGACCACTGCAGCCACCGCAAGTACATCTGGATCCTACGGAAAATCCGTGTGTTGAACACCACTTTTTAACCTGTCCAAAAAGCATTTTGAATTCATTTGTTGTTCCAATCATGGACATCTTATCAATGGTACTTACAACTACTGATGGAAGATATCGATAGATTTCACTATCAACGATAAACAACGGCAGCGTTTCTACTTCGCACTCTGGATTATCGCAAATATGTTCAAGAACCCATCGTTCTTTATTAAATCTTACATGAATATGTTTTTTACCACAGCATGGACAAGTATCGATAAATCTGTAGTATTCATCTAACGTATCCTGATCACTTTCAAGAATAAGATCCAGATCTTGCTGTTGTCCACCACGGCTACTTAAACGTTCCTTGGTATCAATCTTATTCGGTGTGTTATTGTTGCCGACATAAAATCCCACCCTAAATTCCGTCATTTCACGAAGAGCTGCCGCTTCCATACGAACCTTATTTGCCTGCATGATGATTGTCAGAACACGATCCAGCTGCTGAACAGCAAGCAGTCTCAATGGATATTTTAAGAAGGCAGTAATACCCTGATTTTTACCACGAAGGCGATCAAAGAACATTGTAAATACTGTAATGCCAAGAAAGGCCTCTGTTTTTCCACCACCGGTTGGGAAATACAACAAGTTTGCTACATCAAGATCTGCTACACTTATTGTTGCATCTTCCCTATATTCACTTCGAACCGCCTCAGCAAGCATAGAGACGATAAACACAATCTGGAATAGTCTCCATCCTGTAATATTTTTTCTGCTTTCCGGATTAAGTTTCGTCTGAAAAGTTTTATTCATATAGGCAAAGGCAGTTTTAACTGAATCCTTATACTCGATAAGATGAATACCGGTTTCGAGACGATCGATTTCACCTCTATAAGCAGCTAAAGCCTTCTGATATTTTTCTTTCGCCATAGCAGACAGACCTGGCAAACCATCAAACTCTGCCTCACATCTTGCGTAGTCCTCGTTCATTCTTTCCAGAATGAGATTCAGATTACTTACCGGATCACTAATCAGCTTTTCAAAAGTAACATACTCTTTTAAATCATCCTTTGTAATGAGTCGTTTCTGGTAATACTTTGGAATGTTGTCAGTTTGAATTTCACAAATCCTGCCTGTCGAATCCGAAATATAACGTGCAGAAGTATTTTCTGTAACTGCATATATCGGATCTCGCTCTTTGTATCCTGTACTGAAGTAATCTAATTTAATTTCCTGAAATTCAACCTGTTCATTTCCAGAAACAGTTATTCCTGCATCAAAGACTTTCGGCAAATAACCTACATTTTTTCCGTCATTCACAGGCGTTTTATTTACCATCTGAAGTAAAAAGCGCAGACTATCCTCTTCTTCAACAATATGAGTGAAGATATCCAGCTTCCAACTTGGATATACGGGCTCGCTCTTGATTGTCAAGGCCTGTTCAAATTTCTCTTTTGAAGCCAAGTCTAAAAATGGAATTCTAGTTTTATTCACGATACAAATCTCTGGACTAATCAGACTTGCTAATTCGTTCAGCTTTTCTTGTATCTGTGCTTCTAGATGAATATTTGAAGTGGTCAGTTCTGAAAGAGAAAGTTCAATTCCTGTTCCAATTCTCTCAGAAATATCGATTTTCTTATATGTAAGAGGAACTGAGATTTTCTTATCAGCATAGGAATCACATAACTCCGCTATGCTTGCATATTGATACTTATCTTTTTCGCGATACTTATTCAGAACATAGTCCACTGTCATATCATAATCTGGATGGATCATATAAAAGAACAATCCCCTTGGAATGATACGAATAACGCCTTGCGCGGATTTTTTTACAACAAAGGACAAACTGATAGACGGAACACTTTCAAACTTTGTACTGCTATTCTCTGTATAGCCACCTTGAAAAGTTGTATCAATACGATCTTCAGCCAACATTCCAACCATAACGCGCTCGGCCGGATCATCTTCTACAAAAATATCCGGTAAATCTTTTCCAGACACTCTTTCTACATATTTAGACACGATGTAATCGGCCATGATATTGTAATTATTTGCCATATTCATCACCTATTTTTTAATATTTCTTCCATAGGACTGCCGGGCTTCAAATCGCTCAAAACGTATAAAACATCTCGTGCTCTTGAGCAGGCTGTATAAATAGCTCTCATCTGACTCTGAACTTGTAATTGATCATCGTCATTCATTCCTTTAATCGTATTCCACGAACTAATTTCTTTTTTATAGAAATCATCGCCATAAATATAATTGTACGGATAAAGTCCTGTTACAATTACTGCCTTGAAATCCAGGCCTAATGAGGAATCGATTGTAGATAAAACAACTCCATTGGTATCGCTATATCTTTTTCTTTCAAATATACCATCTCTCGACGATGTAATCATAGAATATGGTATATCTTCAGCATCCAATGCTTGTCTTAACCAATATAAATTGTAATATCTGATTCGATCATGCTGCTTATATGGAAATAAAACAGCAATTTCGGAATAACTGAGTTTGTATTTTTCTGCAATTTCCTTAATAGCATCTACTGTTTTCTTTGTAATATCCATTCTTCCGATGCCTGTCTTCACATTAAGCGCTAATGACTTTGTCTCTCCAACTTCAAAGGAATCGTACTCAAGCTCCTTAAAATCAATTAGATTCAACATTTTCATGCGTTCATTCATATGCTGAAGCATATGACAGAGATACAAACCTATTTGCTTGCTATTTCTATAATTCTTACGTATGTATTTCACTCGTCCGGTAAAATCCAATGTAACACCGGCAATCTTTTTCCACGGGACATCCCCACGTCTACTCTTTTTGCGCACTGTCTGATTCAAATCTCCGGCCATAAGGAAAGTATTATCCTCAGCATCCTCCAATAGCAGATAGCATAATTCCAAATACTGAGGATCAAAAATTTGAACCTCATCTATGAATATTGCTTTGAACCTTAATTTCAATTTTCCTGACTTAACTAAATTAATACAATTTTGTATTTCCTCAGGAGTCGCAATATTGTCAGCACATCGTGCATGAAGACATTCCTCATAAATTTTTTTCACAAGCTTATGAAATGTCATAATATGCAAATTTGAATCGTTTCCAAAATTTGCACAACTTCTCTTAAAACAGTATGAATCTGCCAAATTGCTGTTATAGCAAGTAAGCAATATATTGGAATCTTTGTACATGCTGGCATATTTAAATGCTTTGGATAACAGAAGAACACTTTTTCCAGCACCAGGATTTGCTAGTATAACTCTATGCCCACGCCCCATATCATTAACTTGTCCTACCTGATACTCATCTAGGAAAAATGTTTTGTATTCCAACTCATCACCAGTGATTCGCATCTCTTTTTCTGTACAGATCTTATTCGAAACCGGAACCTTTACCTCTTCCATTTCATCCATAACGACAGTATATTCCGGTGCTAATCTTTCAAAGATAGCTTTCTGTTCCAATTCAGAAATTCCGCTAAAATTAGGATCATACTCTTTCCGAACATAATCAAAAATTTTAAGATCCTTTAAATACTTTTCTTTACCTGTAGAATCAATAGGATGGAAGAATTTGTAAGAAGCATATGCTGTTAGACATCGCTTTTGTTCCTCCTGCATCTGAATTCTATCTACTGAAACCTCTGGAAATAAAATCATATGCTTATAAGGAAACTTCAAAACTTTATATTCACCCGTACGGACAATCAACATTTTCGAGTCGAGTAATCTCTCATATATCTTATCTTCCACCATCTGCACATACATAATGTATGCATCAAGCATGGCCGGATTAATCTCACCAGTATATATAGAAAAGGTCACAAGCCCTTCTCTCGGAGAAAGATATAATCCCATCTTTACCGCACTTGTACTCATACGAACGGGATCTATATCCACCGCAAAATGACCTTCTTTCAAATTACGAGCTGCATTTCGCAGTAATATTTTTTCTCCCTGTGAAATATGATCCTTTTTTGCATAATCCTTTGGCCACAAACGTATTGGCATTGCTCTTTCCTCCACCTCGCGACTATAATAACAATAGTCTCCTAACTATTAATCATACCACAAACGTGTAGGTTTTTGTGGACAAATGTATAACAACAGCTTATAATAAAGTTTATTCATGAAATTATGACAAAAGGAGCCTGTACAGATTGACAAGCTCCAATCATCTATTCTGGAATGGTAGATTAGAATTCTCAATTGCTCTCATCTTCAAAATTTTCTGGATCCACAAGTTCTTCCTTGATGAGTTTTTCTTTACTCATTACGACCAATACTGCATACTGTTCGCCTCTTTATCAAACTTATTATCCTGTTTCTTCTTAAGTCTCAGCTTCATTCCCGGTTTCAGGAATTCATTTCCATGATAATATTTTGTACCAGTCAATGTGAAATAAATCTTTGCCTTGTTATCTTCCCCCTTCTAAAAATCAAACTCATCCGGATCCAATCCTGCATCTTCCAACACTTCTCTTCTTTCATCCGGATCCATAAATTCCAACTCATCATAATCAAGTCCGGCATCGGCAAAAGTATCGATCTCATCGTCGTCATCAAAGATACTTTTTTCATCATCCTTCATCATTTCATCCATGAACTGAAACTGTGCAGCACGTTCCCAGCTATCCAATTTCCCGTCTCTGTTAAAATCAAACATCTTATCAAATCCAAACATGATTTTTCCTCCCTAGATTTCTTTATTCTTCAATTTCTGCTTCAGATTTCTTAACCTTCTTTTGATTATCCAGAAGGCTCTTCTTGTTAATGCTGCAGATTGTTCCGTGCTCTGTGACAAGCACCACTTTTGCTTTTGCCTTCTTTCCGATTTTGTCATAGATTCTTCCGGCACTCATGGAATCTCCGAGCACGGTATAGG
>OLRG01000900.1_pt1 | contig 26037 bp, 18 predicted proteins | sample 1672331 | NCBI WGS metagenome assembly OLRG01 (sample SAMEA3136672, study PRJEB25190) | human gut metagenome
CTTGTGCGCAGACTTCTGATAATACCAGTCAGGATATTTTACTGGCAGTGATAAGTCCTTGTAGTTCCGTCTTTCGTAGTTGCAAGCATTCCAAAGCTTATATGCTGCATAGCACATATGGCCGATAATGTTAGATTCTGATTTATTTAACCTGATAGTTGTTTTCTGTGACAGCAGCATACAAGTTCCTCCTTCTCTGAGTTTGTCATTTATAATATGCCGGATTTTTGCAAAAATGTATAATTTTCGCGAAAAAATTTTCGCGTTTTCATACGTGAAGATTAACTGAGAACGGGAAATCCCAGGCCGACAAAAAGTCGTCCGGGGATTTCGTTCTCCGTTAAAATCAGATATCTGCCTGTATATTTTTTGTGGACATTAGAAAAGCGGTATGCCTGTTGAAAAGGCACTACCGCTTTTTTCTCTCTTTGCGAGTAAGTTACTTGGTATTTTATTTGTTTCCCTGGATACAGCCAGGCCTGCATTGCTAAGCGTCCACTTTTATTGCCCGTGTGTGTGGACGTCACACATTACAAAATTCTATTATATTAACAAAATAATCCTTTATTATCCATTTGAGAAGTAACCAAGCCGTCCACCGTGTCCGAAAAACGCCGATGGGCGTTTAAGATTGCCGCTAAAAAGAAGGAATCCTGCTTCGTTGCAGAAAGAAAATATTTTTTTTGCGAGTGAGTGATTCGGTAAATTCATTGTTCGTCTGCGTATACGCGCTCTTACCAATTATAAGTTGGCCGCTCCGATACACTGACCATATCCACTTTCTTCTTTTCTATTAGTATGTAGTAACCAAATCTTTTCTCTTATTACGCTTTTTTTTGCCTAAAGACCTGATGCCGCTATGAATCGCATAGCGAGTCGCTGAATCGGTAATTTTTCTTAATGATAGCGCATACACGCCATTTATTACATATAAATGTTCATTTGTCTTTTAAAGTATGTATTATATAAAGAAGTAACCGAAATCGTTTAGTCTTGACCACGGCTGCAATAACAGAACTGCCGCAAAATAAATTGTCATTCCGTGTAATCGTGGCGGTAAAAATAATTTGCTGTATAATTTCGTTTTCTACAAAGAAGTAACCGCCTTCGGCTGGTACGAATACCTTGCTTACTACATAGCCGGAATATTTTGCATTTCGAGTGGAGGTAAATGTATTTAAGTAATCGCAATTGGCATGAGGATGAGGGCTCGACTGAGCTCAAGCTCAATCCCCATCCCTATCTCATCGTCTTTGCAACTCAGTATTTATGTTATACAATAATTATAAATGAAGTAACATTTACGAAATGCCGAAATGCCATTATTTGTTTTTATTGATTACTCGTGCTTCGCGCTCGTTACCAGCACGAAGTGCGGCAAGCGAAGCCGAAAGGCTGAGCGAAGCGTGTTTCGAACGGGGATTCAGACCCACGTGCGAAATTAAAACCGGAACATTTGACACGCGGATGACTTTTTGTCGACCGGGGGGCTTCCCGTTCTCCGTTAACAAATGAAAGGCCTTGCCCAGGCCTACTGCCAAGAGAGGATTGTCACAAACAGTCCTCTGCTCATCAGTCTTAAAAAAGATATTTCGTGTGGGTGCAAATGTAAATATATATACCATTTTGTAATTTTAAATTTTCCAACATGAAGTAACATTTGCGAAAAGCCGAAATATTGCTGCAAGCATCAAAAGACTACAATCCCCGTTTTCCCCGTAGGTACTCGTCGCGGTTCGTTCGCTCTTTTTGCTTACATATTCAATATGTTAAATAATTAAAAAAATGTAACGCTTTTTGAAAAAAATTTTTTGGAGTTTTCTTTCTCTCTCTTTCTCCTTTCACATAATATGCTGGATTTTTCTCAGAAAGATATGAAAAAGAAAAACTTTTTTATTTTTCTTTTTTTTGTCTGCAGTCGGCAGTACTACTACCATTCTGCCTGCAAAAGACCTCAGCCCGGGATACTGAAAACCAAGTGTGCATTCTGACACCACCGTGTCAGTTCAGCCTGTCTCCACCTCACCACCATACCTCCCCCGGAATTTCTCGCTGAGGGATTTGAAGAGCGCTTAACCTTCCGCGTTGCGGCAAAGCCCATATCTCCAGACACAGGCAAAAGCCTTGCGTCTGTTGCCGGTCGGCGGTTTACCGAAACGGCATCACGGGGTTTAGCCCTTACATATATAGTATGAAGAAAAAACTAAAAAGTGCATTGTTTTTTTGAGGATTTTTTTTGATACCTCGCCGTATCGGCTCGGTACCAATTTGCGCAGCAAATGTCAAGCGAAGCCGTAAGGCTGAGTACAGAGATTTCATTGATAACTCCCCGGCTTTGCCGGAGTTGTTACCAGAACACGCATGATAACTCGCCGTTACCGGCTCGTTACCAGAATAAATATGATACTTCGTGCTTCGCATTCAGTACCAGAATAAATATGATAACTCGCCGTTCCAACCGGAACGTTTGACCTGCGGACAACTTTTTGTCGGCCGGTGATTCCCCACTCTCCGTTGAAGCAAATATACGAAAGCAAAATCCCCTGGAAACATTTCCAGGGGATTCTTTTCAGCCTTCAGTTTGTCATCTTTTTGTAAGTATCTGCCACATTGCTCGGCAGATTTGAATTTGTACCGTCAGATTCAAATATTTCGCCACTAGAGTTCATCCAACTGCTTGCAGGTATTGAATATGTTTCACCAACAAGCCTAAAGTTTTCGCCAAGAATTAGAATCGTCATTCCGTGACAGGCATAAAACGTGCAGTCCATAGCCGTTACTTTTGTTGTATTGAAATTTGATAAGTCGAGCATCGTCAGGCTTTTACAGTTATACCACATCTTATTCATGTTTGTCACATTACTTGTATCAAATGAAGATAGGTTAAGTGTAATTAGATTATTGCAGTTATAAAACATCTGCATCATATTTTTTACGTTGGATGTGTTAAACGATGATACATTCAGTTCTGTCAAAGACTGACAGGTTGAAAACATATACGACATATCCGTGACTTTTCCTGTATCAAAATTCTTAACATTCAAAACGTTTAATTTAGAGCACATCAGGAACATCATGCTCATATTTGTTACATTCTTAGTATCAAAATGGTCAATGTCCAGTTCAAGCAGATTGCTGCACATGTAGAACATTGCTTCCATATTATTTACCTTTGATGTATTGAAGTTATCAACATTCAGTATTTTAAGGTTGCTGCAGCGATGGAACATTCTTCGCATAGTTGTTACCTTTGCTGTGTTAAAATGAGATACATCAATCTCAGTAATTTTCTCACATTCGGAGAACATGCACTGCATCGTTGTTGCTTTTGATGTATCCCAGGTGCTGAAGTTAACTGATGCAAGATTACTGCATTTCTGGAATATGTAAGCCATATTCCAAACATTTTTTGTGTTGAAATTGGACAAATCCAAATTCGTTAGTGTTCTACAAGACACAAACTTATATCCAATATCAGTCACTTTGTCTGTTTTAAAATTAGACACATCAACAGATTCAAGATTATTGCATCCGTAGAACATGCTATTGAACGTTGTGGCATTGGAGGTATCAAAGCTTTCAATGTTTACCTGCTTCATGGCACTGCATCCGGAGAACATACTGTTGAAGTATTGTACCTTTGATGTGTTGAATGTTGTCAAATCAAGAGTCTTCAGTTTTGAACAATTCAGGAATAATGACTGCATGTTGGTCGTCGCTGAAGTGTCAATATTGTCAAAATGAATTTCTTCCAGATTTACCTTTTTATTAAACATATTTTTGCTGTTTACGTTAGAAATAACTTTCACATCACTAATCTGTGTTGAAACCTTCATAACAGTGCCTTCCATCCAGGCAATAGCGCCTGAATCCCCGTCAGCATCAACATCAATTGTTTCTGCGCCATCCGGCATCTCTTCATCAGTAAAATATATTGCAGTCGTCTCATCAGGAATCAGTGAATTAAATGTATCGCCGCTTTTTAGGACAAATGTTGCTTCCTTAGCATATAAATCTATATTTTTTGAGACTCCAATATTTATTGTACCGTCTCTGGACACCGGAACCCTCGTCGTGCACGACTTATCAGTATACCAGCACACATTCATTCCATTTGGTATTTTATACTGTCCGTCCAGGACCTGCCCGGCAGAGGTATATACGATTGAATTTTCTGTCGTTCCATCGGCGAACGTCAATCCATTTCCATGAAATGTTACTGTATATTTGATTATTGCGCCTTCTGGTCGTTTGGTGCTTATCTCAATGTCAGGAACAGGCCTATCTGCATTATCTTTTCCGTCTTTCCATTTTTTCACAAACGTGACGGTGCCGTCTTTCTTTGCATCTTTAAATACATACACGCCAGAGTCTTCGGCCTGTTCTGTCACATCTTCTGTTGCTGCCTTCACGGGCACTGTAAGAGCCAATACCAGCGCAGCAGACGATAACAGGAGACTGATTTTTTTTAGTTTTCTTTTTTGCATTTTTTTCAATCCTTAAATTCTAGTGAATTATTTCTTTTACAATATGCTGAATTTTAGAGAAAAGAGATTCTTTTTGGAATTTTTTTAGGTTTTTAATAACTCCCCGGCTTTGCCGGAGTCGCATCATCGTTACAGAACACAAAAAAAAGAGGCGAGTCATTCCTGGCTCTCCTCTAAAACAACCTCCTTGGCCAATTCTGTCAATCGCCATAGCCTGCAAAGATTTTTGCTGCTTTGATTATTGACGGAATTGTTGTATCATGCAGTGGAATATAATACATTGCATCAAAACGAATGAACTCATCGATGACATGCTCGTTGCAGTCGTTCCACTGCTCATACAGCTCCAGAAGTTCAATCGCTGGAGCTATAGCTGCCGGGACATGTAACTCTGCAAGTCTAGCCTTATATTCAGGCTTGGACTTTACGTCGTCGACAAAACCAAACCAGTTGCTTTTGTCTATATATTTTGTCAACGGACCATAATATACGTCATCTGAAAGAGCTTTAAAGCTCTGTAAACAGATGGCGTATCCACCGTCCTTACAGCATATGGCAAAACTAAAAGGCTCCAGTTTCGCCAAAATAGACTGAGGCAATACTGCCTCAAATGCCTCTACCATTTCACAGTTCACGTTTAAACCACGTGAACTTGGTGTCATTGTTATCTTCATATTTTCCTCTCTTTCTCGCCGATAATACGGCGTAAACAAATTACTATTACAAGTTTTAATATGACAAATTTATCGCATAATCAAAACTCAAAAATAACAAAGAAGAGGCCATTTCTGACATCTTAAATACATACCACTTAACATATACCTTATGTTTTTTCAATGTCATTAAGATTACCGCATCCTTTTCTTTCTTCATTTCAGTTTTTACAAAAGAAAAGACCAGAGGACTTTCCTCCGGCCGTAGATTACTCTATTTTTTTCTTATACACACATACCATTTTATAGTACTAACATCCTCTTCTTTGCATGCAATTTCATACAAATTATCGACGGGCGGGGAAAATCGCGGCTAACTTTGGTAACTCGCCGTTGCCGGCTCGTTACCAAAATAAATATGGGAGTATGAAACCCCGCCCGCGTCTGTTACACGCGAGCGTAGCTCGCGGTATCATAGTTGAAATTATTGTCATCCTTTCTTTTTTAACGCTTATTTTTTTTTCATTTTCCCTAATTTTCAATCCAAGCCCGCCATCTCTACACAAACATCTTCCGCAGGCAGCCTTTTCTACTCTCCCGCTCTTAGCCCCCTGTAAATCTCCTCCGCAAAGATTCCAAGCACTTCTTTCTTAATCTCATCATTTCCAAGCAGTAGGGAGAAGAAATCCTGATTCTGGTTCAGCCCCTCAATCAAAGCATCGTCAATGTTGTCAAAATAAGCAAATTCAAAGTCTTTTTCCGTGTTATTTTTGGCGCTTGCTTTTAATTCTTCTGACTTCATCATAATGTCTTTAATCTGCAGCATCGCCTTCACTGCAACGTCATTATCGTATGACTTACCCGTTTTGCTGTTGATTTCAGCAATGATTTGAGAGAGTTTTTCGGTCTTCTGCGGCGTCAGGGCAATCTGCTCTGCTGTCGGCAGCTTTACGACCGGGTCCGATTTTATAGTGTCTGTTTTATGCTCTTCTTTTTTCTTCTGTACGAAGCCGGAAGCCTTTATCTTGCCGGCCAGGTTGAAACCGCCGCTGGAGCCGCCCATCTTTAAATATGACTTCAGATAGTTTAAGAAATTGTATTTCTTATGAAGCTCTTTGTCCTCAAAACAGGAAGCCTGAATCAGGAATTCGTAGAACCTTACAAAGTGCTTGACTGTCAGGATGATTTCATTGCGTTCTTCTGTCGGATGACTTTCAATTGCCTTTTTGGTCTTCTGCAGCAGGTATGTCATACTTTTCTTTGCTTTTGCAGATATATCACCGGAATACAGTAAGTCATTAAATTTGTCCACGTCATCCGGGTCAATCACATAATAACCGTCCAGTTTTGCCTCAATATCATACATTGCAGACGGAGTTATTGAGTTGGATAACTCTGTGACAGTGTAGAACTTGGAAAAGTCCTTGATGATGTCATCATAGTTATTTACAAAGTCAAGAATGAATGTATGTTTGTCATACGGCGGGCAGATACGGTTAAGGCGTGACAGTGTCTGGATGGTTGATACATCATGCAGTTTCTTTAAGATGTACATAGCACAGAGTTTCTTCTGGTCAAAGCCCGTCTGATATTTATCAGCAACGATAAGCACGTTGTAGTCGTCAGAGTCAAACTCCACCGGCAGTTTCTTTTCTGCGAAGCCGTTCATTCCCGGCTCTGTATATTCTTTATCTTCCAGTTTTACCTTTCCGGAGAATGCGACCAGGGCGTGAATATCGGTATATCCTTTTCTCTTCACGTAGTCTTCAAAGCCCTGTCTGTATTTGACTGCTGCTTCACGTGATGCGGTGATGACCATTGCTTTCGCCTGTCCATCCAGTTCAGTTATTACAGTTGTACGGAAATGTTCAATTATAATTTCCACACGCTGCATGATATTAGTCTCATGCAGGTCAATAAACCTTGCAATCTGACGTTTCGCCTTATTGGTCTGATATTCCGGGTCTTCTTTAATCTCTTTATTCAACTGGAAGTATGTGTCATATGTTGTGTAATTTTCAAGGACATTCAGAATGAAACCTTCTTCTATTGCCTGTTTCATAGAATACAGATGGAATGCCTCATTTCTGCCCTTCGTATTGGTTCTTCCAAATAGTTTAAGCGTTGTCGGTTTCGGTGTAGCGGTAAATGCAAACACTGACACGTTTTCCGGCTTGCCGTTTTTGCTTACTTCTTTTGCAAGGATATCTTCAGCATCTACCTCTTCACCTTCCCTCAAGACATCCGTCACGGCCTTCATATTCTTACCAGCAGTTGATGAATGTGCTTCGTCAATAATGACTGCGAAATGTTTCTCTTTCAGCGCCTTTACATTACCCACAATATACGGGAACTTCTGGATAGTCGTCACAACAATCTTTGTATTACCTTCCAGCGCCCGGCCAAGGTCTGCAGATGTGCATTTTTCATCCATAACTCGGATGAACCCGGATTTATGCTCTAATGACAGCACGGCCTGCTGCAGCTGGCGGTCTACTACTACCCTGTCAGTACAGATGATGATACTGTCAAAGATAATCTTGTTGTTATCGTCATGTAGTGATGCCAGGCGGTACGACAGCCAGGCAATCTCATTTGTCTTTCCGGAGCCGGCAGAATGCTGCAGCAGGTAGTTCTGGCTGCTTCTGTTCACCATCACATCGTCAAGCACCTTCCGGATGACGTCCAGCTGGTGGAATCTCGGGAAGATGACCGTTTCGGAAACCTTCTTTCTCGGCGCTCTACCTTCTTTTACTGCTCTTTTTTCGTCTTCTTTTTTCTCTTTTACTTCAATAAACATGAATTTACTGATGATTTCAAGCACGGAATCTTTCTGGAGGATGTTATCCCACATATAGTGGACGCTGTACTCGTCTTTTAAGACCGGGTTTCCGGCACCGGTATTAATACCCTCGCCCTTTCCCATATTGAACGGCAGGAAGAATGTGGCCTCGCCGTCAAGCTTGGTTGTCATATACACTTCTTCCAAATCCATCGCAAAAGATACCAGGACGCCGGCTTTGAATCTGAAGAGCCTTGTCTTCGGATTGCGCTCTGTCCGATACTGCAGAATCGCGTTCTCGTAGTTCTGGCCGGCTGCGTTGCATTTTAATTCAAATGCCATAATCGCAAGGCCGTTCAGGAACACGACCAGGTCAATTCTTTCTTCATCTGATGCCCACACCTCTTCTGATACAGAGAAGATGTTTTCGTTATACAACCTATTGAGTTCTTTATTATATGTTGTAGCCGGCCTTGCATATATCAGTTTCAGCGGTACATTGGCAATCTCCACGCCGTGTTTCAGGACGTCAAGCCTGCTGCCGCGTTTCTTTGTCTCTTCCGCGTTTATAGCCGACACTATCACTTCTTCTGTCTTTTCTTTATATATTTTTTTAAGGCTTTCCATCTCATCCGGTTGCGTGATTTCCAGAAACCGCATCAACTCCGGGCGGCTGACAGCAAAAAGCCTGTCGTAGTGGTCTGCCGGCTGGACTTCGTAGCCGCTGGTAGCAAGTTTTTTTAGTATGTATTTTTGGTATTCTTTTTCTGATAATATGTTATTCATCAATGTCTCCTTCTGCTGAGAAGATATAAGTACTAATATAAACTTGACAACTCATCTTTCATATTCATCCTGGCCTATTTCCTGCTCTTTGAATATAATATTCGTTTTAAAAACAGATTTAAACGATAAGTCAACATCATTTAATACCGGAATCTGTTTTTTGTAATCTGGATGAATATACGAGACAATACTTGCAATTTTTTTGTCGTACTCGATACTATTTTGAGAAGAATGTAATGAAACTACAACCTCATCACTTGCATAAGATTTTATAAAGGATAATGCTTCATCATTTATTGATTCCTGGTTATCCCTGTAATCCCTATTTCCGATTCTTTTTGATTCCTGGAATAAATTTTTTAGTGATTTCAATATTTCGTCATAAGATTGAAAATATTTTTTCCCTTTTGGTTCAACGAAGTAGGAATTTTTATCTTCGTTTTTGTGGTTAACGTAGTCTACAAGCATTTTTTCACTGTTACTTTTTCCAAAATAGATACTTAGATAATTATGTGCTTCTTTTAGTCCATTGTGTTCCGCGTCTATTTCATATGGATTATTGTAGTAATTACAGCTGTAATATCCGATATTCCCCTGCTGCGCCATATATGATAAAGCAATGTATACATCGTCTTCTTTTTTATGGCAGCATCCGATAAAACCATTAAATTTATTCTCCAAATGTCGCATTTCATGAAAAATGTTGACTATTGCAGTTGTATAATTAACTCTGTCTATGTAAAATAAAGACTTTGCTCTTGCATTTTTCATGCCAATTACGATACTTGGCTTTGTTTTTAAGCCAGTTGACGACTTTGCCAGGTTAACATCCATTCCATAATCTATTGCTACCCTTACATCCATATTATACTCGCTTTTAAAATAAGACCGAATGGAATTCAATAATGCTTTAATTTCTCTTTGAGCTTTCGCATACGGAATTTTATTACAATCAACTTTTGCCATTTTTAAACATCCTTCTATATCCATCTGGTGAATCTATTGAATCAAAATCTTTTACATCTTTTTTTAGTTCTTCTTCTGTTGAGTTTAATTCCTCTACCATGTCTTGGCTAGGATTATTCATATAATGATTTTGAATAGATAATAGTTTTTCCATATTAAAAGATTTTCTTTTCATCGTCAATATGGAACGCATAAACGTTCTTTTCCTCCAATATTTTTTTGGGCAATTCGACCACTTGTGCGGTTTGTTACTGCAAAATATAATCAAATAACCACTGGTATTAATATGCAGAAAAACTATTTTACCGGCACTTCTTTCTTAAAGGCAGAATGGAGATGCGGGGCGAGGCCGGTCTTGACCTGCCTAAAAACTCGCTTCGCTCGTTTTTCTGCACAAGGCCGCCCCTCTTTGGCAGGCATATCTTTCGGCTGCGATATCTACGCTGCCGGTACTTCTTTCTTACCGGTTACATATTCATAAATCAATGATTTTTTATACTCTGCCAGTGTTGCGATTTGGTCTTCGTAGTTCTGTAAAAGAGCGTCAATTTCGGAGCATTTGGAGTCAAGGAAAGAAACAATTTGCTGTTGTTCTAACATGCTTGGCATAGGAAGCACCATGTTTTCGTAATTGGTCTGCGTCATGCTCGGGAGTGTTGTTTGTGAAATATACGATTTATAATCAAATGAAACAGCACAATAATAATAGTATTTTAATAAATAATGTGGTTTCGTATAAACATTAAACGCAGTATCAACATTCCAAAATTTTCCGACAATATAATGTGGAATATGTAATGTAGCTCCCTTTCTGCCAATTAATACTGTTGGTCCATTTTTATATTCACCACATGTCTTAAAACTTTTTGCTCCGCTTCCATAAACCGGAATATTGCCTTCTAAATGGGGGTCACTCCCATTTTGGATTTCAATACAATATTTTGCTTTTGCGACCTTCCACCCCTCCGGTATCTCCCCAATCCATTCAATTCCGGAATCCTTCATCTTCGCATCTTTGTTAAGCCCCTTCGTCACTGCTTCTGTTATAGCTGCTTTTTTGTATTCTTTTGCAGATTCCATGCGGGCACGGAGATTTTCAATAAGGGTGTCAATTTCGGAGCATTTAGAGTCAAGGAAATCGGCAATGCGGTGTTGTTCCTCCAGATTTGGTAATGCTATATTTAAATTCATAATACGAGACACACTCAGCCCAGGTTGCGCTGCAGTATCAAAAGCATATTGATTAAGGTCCATAGATTCAAGCATTCTAAAAAAATAATTTATAAATACATCATTTTTTAGAGTTACAACAACTGCATGGTCAGTTGCCCAGAATTTTCCATTGACTAAATGAACATTTCCTGCTAAAGCGCCTTGTCGCCCAATCAAAATATGATTGCCATTTTTATTATAGATTTTATAAAATCCTCGCAGTCCATTTCCGCCATAAACAGGATATTCGCCATTATCGCTTATATCTAATGCTGTTATATTATCTCCACTCTTCATCGTGCAATGATACTTAATTTTTGAAAACTCCCATCCCTCCGGTACTTCACCAATCCACGGAATCCCGGAATCGCGCATTTTTCTTTCTTTTTTTTCGCTGGTTTTTCCTTCCATATATGTTAAACGTCTCCTTGTTTATCGCTTACTTCTTCGTTTGTTTTTACCGTCAGCCTGCAAAAACGCAGTTTTTGCTCTGGGTTAATGGATGAAATCCCTTGCTAGGGTATAGGGGGCGGGCAGCCCCTTCTCTCTTTCTCTTCACCCGAAAAGTCTTTTTTCAATCTCTCCGGCTTCTTTCACAAGCGCCGCCATCCTTGCCGCAACATCTTCTGATTTTGCCTGCTTCTGGTATTTGTAGAAGCATCGTGTGAACGGTATTTCCGCGCCAGTCTTGATTACCGGCTTCTTCGCTGCCAGGTTTTCTTCAAAGAACCACTTGGCATCCGGGATATGTGGCAGCACCTCACGCGCCATATAATCTTCAATGTCCTCGTCATATTTTACAATCTCAGTGTCTTTGGTGTCTTTGTCGTAAATGATTTCGCCTTTATTTTTGCCTTTCTTTTCTCTCTGTATTTCAGCATTTTTGTCCATTACAGATAAAGCATCAGCAATCTTGTCAACAAGTTTTAAATCAACGTCAGGCAGAACCTTATTGATTACCGGTAAAAAGGTTTCCGGCGACATATACTTTTCTTCTGATTTTGCTGCATTTAATGCATCAAGGATGCTGTCGTACTGAGGTTTGGATTTCTTAAAGGCTTCTAATTTTGTTTTTTCTTTTGCTGTCATATTTTCGCCTTTTTCTTCCAGCTCAAGGACTTTTGCTTCGTCGTAGAGCTTTGACAGCACGCCGCTTTGCATCAAGCGCTCAATGCTTTCGTCTGTAATTTCATACCGCCTCTGCAGAGGCTGCATTATGGTATATTCACGGTAAATAAATTCTGTGTTGTTGTAAATCTTAGAGAACTCATTTTCCCCAAAATCACAATACAATTTCGTGATAATCTCGCGGTCTTCCGGCGTAAACTCGTTCTTCTTGCTTCCAAGCGGCTTCCTTAACTTATGACAGATACCTGAAGCATCAATCAGCTGAATCTTGCCGATACGCTCCGGGCGTTTGCTCTTAGACAGAATCCAACAAAAACTGCTGATGCCGGTATTGTAAAACAAATCATTCGGCATCTGAATAATCGCCTCAACCAGGTCATTTTCCAGCAGCCAGCGTCTAATCTGTGATTCGCCTGACGTAGTCCCGCCAGTAAACAACGGAGAACCGTTAGAAATGATTGCCGCACGTCCAACATAGTCATCCATCTTTGCGACTGCTGACTGTAAGAACAATAACTGAGAATCGCTTCCAGCCGGGAGCCCTGCTCCCCATCTGCTGCCATCTTTTGCAAATTCCGCTTTAACTGCATCTTCCTGACCCTGTTTCGCATTATCTCCGCTCCACGGAGTACCAAACGGTGGATTTTCAATCAGAAACCGCATTTTTGTATCCGGAAAGCAGTCATTCTTCAATGTGTCTGTATGCTTAAAGTTTTCAGCATTCTGCCCTTTGATAAGCATTTCAGCCTTACCGACTGCATAAGACGGCCCCATAAACTCCTGGCCAAACAGTCTCACATCTGCTGAAGGGTTATAGTGCTTCAGATATGTAAATGCAGTGGAGAGCATACCGCCAGTACCGCAGGCCTGGTCACATACAGTAATGATTTTCTTGTCATCAAAAATGTCATCACAGCCTTCTGACAGTAAGACAGAACATAGTAATTTGATGATATCCCTGCCAGTGTAAAACTGTCCCGCATCTACGTTCTGATAAAACCTGCCAATCAGATTCTCAAAGATATACCCCATCTTGATACTGTCATAAGTTTCCGGGTTGAGGTCAAGTTCAGAGAACGCCTTCACAACGGAGAATAGGCAGCCATCCTTCTCCATTTTCTCAATATGTTTCTCAATCTCCAATTCATTCAGGATATCTTTAACATTATCAGAAAATCCCGCAACATATGCATTAAAATTCTTTGCAATGTTGTCAGCATCATTACACAGTTCTCTCAAATCAAACTGGCTGGTATTGTAAAACTGAAACCCGGAAATCTTGCACATGGCCTTGTACGGATATGTCGGCATCTTTTCAAACATATCAACAACAGCCTGCTTTGTCTTTTCCAGTGTACACTCAAATCTCCTGATGATTACCATCGGAATGATAACATCTCCATACTTATCCGGCATATAAGAGCCGCGGAGCTTATTCGCGATACTCCAAATAAAATTTGCTTCAGCAGTTACATCAACGGGGCTCTCATCCCAAAGCATATCTATATTCATGTGCAAGTCTCTCCTATTTCTCATATAGTATTTCGTATTCACTTACAATCTTACAATCAGTATATCATATTCTGTTATACCATTCATATTTTCGCGAAAAAAAATCTTGTGTAACGTATGTTAGCACAAGACGAATATATCGTGTCCCCTCACTCTCTCCTCTCTCTTTATCTCAGACAGAAGGAACAAATATCTTATATATATAGTATATATGTGTGTAGCCAAGCCAAGAAAATTATGTACGGCTGCTATTATTTAAATTTTCTTGGCATGGCTAAAAAAATCTTAGCATACGAAAATCTCTGCTTTTTTGGCCAGCCAAGTCCGCAAAACACCGCGAATTTCCGTATGTTCATTATCTACTGGTGATTTACAAACATTCGCGGTATTTGCTCAATGAATTTTCGTATGCCAAGATTTTTTGGCTTTGTCTATAAATTAGAGGATGCCAACTATGCAGGTCAGAGAGAGGAGGGAGTTGAGCGAATTGGCATAGCTTCTCCTTATGCGGCAAAACAGACTAAATCTGCTATGCTTTAAGAAAGAAACTATGCCATTCTGCTTAACTAATAACATTCCGAATAGGTCGTCGGTCGTCAGTCGTTTCGCTTCATGTAATCTTAATAGCCGGCTGCCCCGTAGGACAACCCAAATATTATAATACGTTCTGCTTACGGTCTACTGTACATCAATCTGTTTTTCTTATATTTATTTTGCCAATTTTTTTTTCTTATTTCTTTCTTGTAAATTGATGTAACGCTTGTTCTTTCATGTCGCTTTCAGCAGTGTTTTTATAATATTACAATGACATTTCAGAGGCTCTCACCTCATCCTGGTGTGGCTAAATCTATCTGCTCCGTGAATAGGTTGCGGGTCAAATCCACCAGATAGCATTTCCCGGCCCTCACACCTTTGCTTTCGCTCATATCATCCGTCTTGGCTACCCAACCAGGCTAAATATGTTAATCTATTCAGCATGGCGTATACTTCTATACTTTACATGGTCACCCCGGGCATTCATGCTTATTCCATGAACTCCCCCGTGCTCTACTTTTAACCATATTTTTTCCAGACAAGAAAAAGTATGAGCATCGCCCTTTTCAAAGCTACGCTTCTAGGTCGTTGTAATCCAACCCTTAGGCAGAGGTCTTGCAGCACTCCTTAACCCCTTTGGACTATATCAATGTAAGATTTTCATTAACACAGCCCCGCCGACTGTTCGGGCTCGGCCGTTCACTTAACGTTTTTAAAGTCTCGTTCGCATCACACATCAACTCTTTTCGCAGAATCAAGTTCTTCAGCCGTCGAACAGAAACAGCCTTCAGTATCAAAAAAGATACAGCGTAAAGAATAGATATGCAGTCTTGGTAGACATGACTTCTCAATATGTAATTTATTTTATAACCACACGGTAACCATGGCAGCACTTTTTCTCATTTCACATCCTTTTTTTTTGCTGTTTTTTTTGTTTAAATTTTGGTTTTATATATTTTTTTTGCGTGCGAATTGGTAAAACCAAATGCCATATTACAAAAGATTCCTCTATGTGGCTGAATGTATCCATTCTCGTAATGTCATCCCTGAACTGTTTTTCCGTCATATCTGGCGGCATTTCAGGGCCCCATGTCAGCCCGTCTTTTTGCTGACAGTTTCAATATGCTAAATAAAATAAAAAAGAGAACATTTTTTTTAAAACTTTTTTTGTGGATTTTATCGGGCATATATCGCACAAAAAAAAGGATGACGGGTAAACCGTCATCCCAATTCGTTGATAACTCGCGCTTCGCGCTCGTAACCAGGCTTCGAACGGGGATTCAAACCCGCGTGCGAAGCTAAAACCGGAACATTGGACCCGCGGACAACTTTTGTCGGCCGGGGACTTCCGTTCTCCGTTAATCAAGAAGAATCGCATCCTCTTCATCTTCGTCGTCCTCTTCCTCACAAGCATCAGTTCCCTCTGATGCTTCTTCTGCCTGCTTGCAAGTCTCTGGCATTTTTGCTTCAAGTAGCTGCTCCGATTCGGATGATTCTGTCTCGTTATCTGTATCGCTTGCCATGTTCATAGCGCTATCCAGCTCGGAACCCGGTAACTGGTCCAGATTTGCTGGAGAATCATCGAAGTCAGTATCGTCAAGGCTGAATGGGTCTAAATTACCATCGTCTGTCTTCGGTAATTTATCCTCTTCGTCGTTTTTTCTCGCTTCTGGTTCTGTCTCCAGGTCTTCTTCTGCGGAACTGTTTTCAGTGTCTGAACCTTTATTGTCAAAGATATCTAAGACGTCCTCTGAATCCTCGTCAAGGCTAAACGGGTCATTTGTCTCTTTCTGCTCTGTTCCTAACTCTTCTTTGTCGACAGATTCCATACTGACAACTGAAGGGTCCTTGTTTAATGCACCCTCTTCCGCTTCAGCAGAAAGGGCTTCGTCGTCTTCTTCTTCAGGTTTTTCTTCAGATTTGTCAGATTCGGATTTTTCAACCTGCGGTTCTACCCAAGTCCCGTTCTTTTTCGCCTCAATTTCTTTCAGCCTGTCTTCCAGGATGATTTTGATATAAGGCTCCATCATATTTAATGCATAATCAATATCTCTGTTATTGTAGATAATGATATCGTACTTGTGGTTCTGTTCGTATGCATTAAACTGTTTTGATTCATCATCATTTCTCGATTCAAAATCGCTCTCTGCATTCCCACGCTGCAGGAACCGTTCTTTCCTGATTTCGTCATTAGCGTAGATGTAAAACTGCACAATATGAAACTCTTTTCCGTGTTCTTTTTTTAAGTAATCAATGCCATCTGGGTCAATCACATAAAAATCGCACTGGTTTAAGACCTCAACTGTGGTGCAATACCGACAACCGTTAATTTCAGTTTCAGCGGCGATATCCTGCAGTTTGTTATACTCTTCGTTGGAGATGAAAATATGGTCTGAATGTTCCATATCTGCCAGTTCATCAGGTCTTGGCTGTCTTGTCGTGTATGACTGCAGAACTTTCAGCCCTAATCTCTCAGCCATTTTTTTTGCGACAACGCTTTTTCCTGCTGCTGTTCTTCCTGTTATTGCAATGATTGTTTTTTTCATGATTTTTTTAATTCCTTTCTTTGTGTATTTATGGTTTACGTTGATAATATGCCAAATCCACAAATGACTGAAAATAAGGTTGCTTATTTTTTTATTCTATTTTTTTTGCCATATTAAAGATGTAAGAACGAATAAAATAAAAAAAGAAAGGAAGCTAAAAATGAAATACTATGCTATGGAAACGGAAGACGGAGCCACGTTATATTTTGATGGTCATGGTGGAGCTATTGTTGACATCGATATTCCTGATGGAGTTGAGACGATAACCTTTTCTGCTGAAAATGAATTCGGTGGACAGTATCAATGTGTGTATCTCAAATCAGTATTGAAACAGTTTCCAGACGTTAAAGAGATAAAGATTAAGCCGTCTATCTGTAGTATTGAGATTGCGAACGAGATGTTTCCAAATGTACAGATGGTAACATCTGAGAATACACGTTTCCAGAGTGGTCCGCTGCTTATGCACAGACATTCCAGTACACAAGATAAGTACACTTTGCATCATATCTTAAACGTGTCAGTACTTCAATTTCTAAACGTTTATTAAAAGATGGTAAGGAAGAGGCTCTGATTGGATTTATCAAAACCGGATTGATGACGAAAAATGCACTTAAAAATACATTAAAAGAAGCGAATAAGATTAACGCTACATCTGTTTCTGCATATATTTTAAGTATGATGGACGAAGACAGCTCAAAGACATCATTCAGGCTGTAAGACGAAAATCGAGATACGATATGGTTTTCTGAACCTTGACGTAGCATTTCTGGCCGGATTTTTCCGGCCTTTTTTGTATCTTTTATTTTTTTATATTTTTTCCAATTTCAAGTCCGTACCTGTATCCGTTTGCGAACGTAGACGATACAGACACCAAAAACATTGATGCAAGACCCAATCCAAACAAGAAACCTGTAATGAAACGCCTTGCGTTTGTGCTTTCATATGGCGTCAGCCGTTGCACAAATCCGTCAATCAGCATAGGAATCATGATTGAGACAGATATTGCAAGGCATGGCTTCCAAAACCAGAATAATATGACGCCAGACGATATTCCCACCAATTCGCCGGTGCATCTGGCGCATAGAGGGAATTGCTTTCCGTGGTAAAAAAATGACCTTTCAGGTTTTTGATGGCATCCGAATATAATTGGCAGCCATCTGCTCAGCGTGTTGTTACCCATATATATTATCATTATCGCAGAACTTAATCTATCCTGCCCTCTCCTTTCTACAAAAAAAACCAAGCCCTGCATGAAATGCAGGGCTTGTGCTGCTTAATCAGGTTACTGAAAATCATTAAAACGATGCAGAGCCAAGGCCTACACCAATTCCAACCACTGCGACAAGTATATACCACAGTATTACAATGCCGACAGATACTAAAGCTCCAATTCCAGCGGCCTTTGCATTCTTTGGCTTTGTGTCATGCCAAACAAGAAAAAGGATAAGGCCAACAACAGGAATACAGCATCCGAGGACGCCCCACCCAATGCTTCCACTGTCGTCAATTGGCTGCTGTTCGTTCTGTGCTACTCCACAATGCGGGCAGACTGCCGCTTTGTCATCAATCTCTTTTCCGCAATTTTTGCAAAACATACTATCACCTCCTGTTTTTTCTTATTTTTCAGCATGTCTTTCTGACATCTTCGTGGATAACTCGTTTGAGAAATCCTTTGTTAATTCGCCTTTGCAAGCAAGGATAATAGCAAATACCGGATAGACGATAATTAAACCGAGTGTATATAAAGTCCCTTTCCCAAAAGCCTTGCTTATTCTGCTGTACAGCATGATGCTCAGAATGAAGTTACAGATTGATAATATCATTCCAATAATGACAAGCGTATGATTGTTGCTTTTGACGCACAAAACGGTTAATATGTACATAACAATCCATGCTGCAAATACTTTATTATTCCAAAATGAATCAAACAAAAAATAGTCGTTCACGTAAGGAATAAGTCCTGGCCACTTTTTTCTGCCAATCTTGCCAAGCAGCATATAATTTGCAATAAGTGAAGCAATAAAGTAAGCAATCAATACCACAAAAATTACTGCCATTCCAGCAAATAAATTTGAAAGCTGTGAATACATAGCATTTCCTCCTTATAGATTGTTTTAAGGCCGGCGTATCACTTAGCCGGCCTGCGCCTGCTTCTTTCAATAGGCCTATTGACTCTGCTAGGTTCGTTACCAGATTAAAATTAATCGTTAAGATGGAATTTGAAACGAACGCCATACTTATCAGGCATCTCTTCTGCACGCTGCACAACAAGACTTTCGTTCATATAATCACGCAGCAGGTCATATGCATTGTTGTCACCGATTTCTTTTTTCAACATAGCGTAGCCGTTCTTGAGAACACCAAGAAGTTTTGTTCTTGTTCCGATTTTATAATGGTCAAGAAAGAATGCAATGACTGACAGGTATTCTTTCTTTTTCATTTCGGTCTTACTTTCGCTGCTTGGGTCGTGCTGGACGCAAATAACCTCGTATTTTCCTTCAATGAAACTCATTAGCCAAAGGCTGTATTCTTTATCTGTATCTGGAAGTGTTACTGGAACGGAAATATTTTTTCCACTGTCATTAAGCAAGACGTTCACGCGGTTCCTTCCAATCGGTCTGATGCTATCCGGCGGAATCTCTACTGCATGGAATCCATACTCGTTCCTGCCATCGATAATCGTCATGCAAGCGTCTGTTAAAAGATTTTCTTCAATAATCAGGTTTACCATCTGTTCTGGGGTTTTATAAGCCATAATTTTATCTCCTTTTTTTTCTTAATTTTTTCCTGTGCTTCCAAATCCACCGCGGGATACATCGTTTAGGTGTTCTACCTCCTGGATTTCAAGGACAGGCATCTTCTCTAAAATCCTGAATTGACAGATACGGTCATTCTTCTTGATTTTTGTATCTTCGACCGCATATACCGGCATCATCCACTGGTCATTTTCTCCGCTGTATGAATTATCTATGATTCCTACGCTGTTCGTCTGGATGATTTTCCAGTTCTTGAATGTGCTTGACCTTGGTACAATGTGTGCTTCATATCCGTCAGGAAGGACCATTCCGACTCCAAGAGGGATAAGCGCAAAATCTCCTTTTTTTAATGAAATATCAATCGCGCTTCTTAAGTCAATCCAGTCTCCTTTCTCTGTTTTTTTTAGTTTTTCAATATTTTTATCAAAATACTTGATTCTTAATGGGAGTTCCATTTTGTTTAATCTCCTTTTCTCATTTATTTTTTTTATCGTCGGACAGTTATGTCTGTCTGTGACTTTCGTTCTATATTAATATGACGAAAAAAAATATAAAGGTGATATTTTTGCGAAAAAAAATAAAAAAAAGATGATGGTAAAATCCATCATCTTCTATATGACTTGCTAGCACAACGAATTAACAGTGTTTTCTATATAGGCATACAGCTGAGGGCAAGAACGCTGCAGGGCGTCCCTCTCACCGTCATAGTAACGATAGAAACCATCTGCCCAAAACTCGTGAACGTCATAATAAAAATTAACATTAAATGTATTTACAAATGCTGCGCTTTCAGCATTGTAAATCTGTGCAAATTCAGGCGTATCACTCAGATATCCTTCGGTATCATCTACGTAATGCCCGAACTCATGTATTGTTGATTCCTCTATTGCTTTACTTCGTTGCTCTATATAGATAGCGCTTAAGTCTTCTAAAGTAGCACCCATTACGGAACCATACTGACCGCCAAAGAACGTCGAATCAATATCCTTATCTGTAACATAGATAGACCAGCCGTCGTTTACAAAGTTTTCAAGTAAGCCTTCAGGCAATGTGTTTAACAGTTCATTTGCTCTGTCGACTGATTCCTGACTGACATTTCCGTCAGGGACTACAATGCTGTAATAAGTCTCTTCGTCGGGTGTGCCCACATCTGCTGCCAGTACATTCAACGGGCTCAGGCAAAGACCTGCCACTGCAAAAAATACTGTAATTAATCCTGTTGCTTTCTTTTTAAATCTTGTTGTTGTCATTTTTCTTGCTTCCTTTCTTATCTTTAATCTACTTCGCTAATATGCTAGATTTTAGGGAAACAAAAAAAGCGCGCAGTGTTTTTCTGCGCGCAGGTATATATATTTACCGTTCGTCAAAATCCATATCAAAATCACCAAACTCAATATCTATATCGTTAATAATAGCATTACTATTCGGGATATCCTTCTGTCCGATGCCATCCACGTCTTTTGAAACGGTGTCTATGGCATTCGCAAAGTCAACGCTTCCGGACGGACTTACCATGCTCTTGTCTATAACGTCAATGGCGGTTTTTATTTCTTCATACGACCGGCCACTGCACCAGTTGACAAACTGCTCTTTGCTGCCATCAATGCACCTGTTAAAATCATCTGCCATTTGTACTGCTATCGGTTCTATCCTTTGCTGCATTTTTTCTTGGTCCGCATTGATTGTCGTAATATTTTCCATGTCTTCTTTGGCTTTTTTTTCGAATGCGCCAAGTTCACCAGCGCCATCGATGGACGGGAGGCCGCGGCCAACCTCCGGTTGTCCGTCGGTTCTGAGATTGCTGGACGTGTACGGGACCCCGTCCACGCTCTGCACTCCGACTCCGTCGTCGTTTGTCAGCCCTTGCGGGCTTGGTGAAGGTGAACGTAAGTTCATTTTTAATCTGGTAACGGCTCCGGCTTCCGGCCGGGGAGTTATCACCGAATCATTTCGGGTATTGTCTTTTATTACTTTGTTCAAGTCTTGCACATCTTGCATATACTCTTTTTCATATCGAATAATATCTTTCGTCATTGCCGTCAGGGCGTATGTCTCTCTGCTTAATTTCTCACGCACGGTGTTTTTTACCAGGTCTTTTTCTTCAGTAGTGCTACACCGCTCACACAACGCAACATATGCCTTATAGGCAGAGACGCCTTTCTCTCCGTTGGCCTGTTTCTTATATAAATCTGCCACATAGCCGGCAACCCGCCTTACGTCATTGTTGTTACTTAAGCCTTTTTTACCTTCTGCCCTTAAGCCAAATTCCCTGGCTTCATTTGCTAAGATGAACTGCTGCTTATATCCAAAAGAGCCTTTGTCGTAACTTAGTGGAATTTTTTCAGCCATCTTCGTAATAAACTCTTGCTTTTCTTTTTCAGTACTCATCTTTCCAAGTGTATTCTCTAAATACTCATGAAAAACCTGACGTATTTCTCCCTTGCTTTCCTGCATAGATGCCTTCAGTAAGTCCATCGCCCGGTCCACACCAGTTGTTTTTTCGCAGCCTTCAGATATTTTTGACATAATATCTCTGGCCTCTTTGGTCACGTTCCGTGCGGCAAGTTCGTCCGCCAGGATATTTGTTAGCCTGGAGTATCTTACGACTTGGTTATCCCTCATATTTGATTCAGCCTTGAATGACTCTATTCGGTCGTGCATGTCTTTGACTGCTGCATCCGCATTTGGATATTCTTTATTTATTGTTTTTCTTACTACATCCATAGCAATTTTATAACATCCATCTGCGTAATTTCGGAAGCCGGAGGATTCTGGTTTGTCAGGAACTTCTTTTTCCTCCCTTTTTACCTCTTTACTTTTTACTTCTGTATTGAAAGCCTTTTCAGCCTGCTCAGCCCTTTTGTTCCATTCTTCAAATTTATACACCTTATCCCAGGAGCATCCGTCTTTAATGTTTTTTTCAATATCTGCTTCATATTGTCCTGCTTCATATTTTGCAATAAATGACTGCAGCTGTACTTTTACTTCTTCACTTACCTTATCTTCAGAAGCACCCATAGCCTGCGTGAGCCCTTGCACGTAATTATCAAACAACTCTTTCTGTGTTTCTTTTCCTTGTGCCCTGATATATGAAACGTCCATAACAAAGATATTCTCTGCTTCTTCTTTCGTGAGTATTCCTGAAGTCATCAAGCAGGCCTGTGTGATACCTTTTGTTTTATAAGCCTCTTTCATTATTCCATAAAATGGAGATTCGGAAGCATCATGCTCAGGCTGTTTTTCTTCTTCTTTTTTATCTTTGTCTGCTGTATTAGAAGGTGTATGATACGCTATTGAATCCGCTATAAATGTCACCGCTTCTGTAATCAAGTTTTCAAGGTTTGTTAGTGTACGAAGGGCGAAATTGATGAATCCCGTATCGTACTTATCTTTCGGCCTTTCAAGGCTCTTTTTCCATTCTTTTAGGCTGTCTTGCATTTCTTTTAACCGGCGGTTCATACGGCTGCTGTCTTCAAACTTTTGCCACGATGAATCTTTTTCCTTTTCGGTTAATTTAATTCTATGTGTTTCGTATTTATTTTGATTTGTTTTGTTATTGTGTTTGATTGCAGAGTCCAGCGCTTTGCGGCCCTCAAAATCAAGTTGTTTGTCAAGGATATTTATTGCTGATTGAAAATCAGCCGGATTCGATACTTTTTCCGTTTCCAGTATGGCAAACTTAAAGTCTGTGATTGTCTGTGCTTTCGTTTGTGCCTGCTCTTCGTCTGAAAGTCCTTTGGCTCTTCTATCTCCGTCTTGCAGTATTTTTATAAGGTCCTCTGCGATTGTTTCTGCCTTAACCGGATTTGACACAAATAGCCTTACATTGTTATCTGTTCCGTATTCTTTTACGATATTATTTAAGACCATTTTTTTTGCTTTATCTATATCAGATTCATAGCCTTGCTTCTCTGTTTCTTTTTCCATCTCACGGCCGATTGAGTCAATAACATCCTGCAAATCTGACTTCTTTACATTACTCATCAATTCTGCAAATTGCGATTTTATAAAGTCATCAGTCTCTTTTGTTTTTCCAAATTCAGTTCCGTATTTATTTAATAATGCCACAGTTTCATGTACGGTCTGTTGGTATCCATCCATTACTTCATCATGAGTTTTCAGAACACTGCCTGCTTCTTTGTTATATAAGTCCAGCACTTTGTTAAGTTTATCGGTTCCAGCCTGAGATAAGCCACGATATAAGTTATTAATGTATGCCTGCTGTTCTTCTGGTTCTTTTAATGACAATTCCTTAAGCCGTTCTGATAGTTCATTTTTTAAAGCATCTATTTTGTTATTTTTATTGTCTTCCAATTTGTGAGCCAAACGCTCTTCTTTTTCGAAAATCATAAATAAAACCTCCTTTGTTCTATTTCCTGTATTTACTATTTACAAAATGCAAAATCTGAAGTAAGAAAAAAATAATCTTATTTTTGTATATGCTTATTTCTATTTTTTGCATATTAAGTGTATACAGATTGATTCAGAAGGAGGAAGAAAATGAGAAACAGATGTATGTTTGAGAAAATGGCCACCGGGATAGCACTGGCGGCGGCGGTGATGGCCGGCGTGGCGGTGATGCCTGGAAGCGGGCATGGGCTAGTGGTTGAGGCTTATGCCGCAGATGCAAGTAATCAGAATAGTCAGAATATTCGGGGGGGGGGAGGGTACCAGGAGCGAAGATGGCGTAGGCAAGACAGGCGAAGCGGACGGTAAAGAGGGCGATGCTGAAGCTGGCGCGGAGAATGGAGAAGGCATCTATGAATTCAAGGATAACAAGACGACCGGTACCGTGACCATCACCAAGAAATGGGATGACGGGCTGACCAATGCAGAGCGTGAAATCCCGGATATGTATTTAAGCACCGAAAAGCCGAGTAAAAGCACAAAAGGATATACAGTTACGTTTCACGGGAACGGGCTGAAGTTCGCAGACGGGACCGATGAGAATATGGTGGTTTATAACTCTTCCGGGCAGATTGTGGAGGGGAGTTATAAGGAAGCAGTAGGGACTGGAGTTGGATGGTACAGTGATGAGGCATGTAAGAGCAGAGTAATAATTTCTGATGATGGCATACCGCAGGGCAAGCTGACCGGGGATTTGGATTTGTGGGCGAAAGAGATGACGTTTGAGATTAAAGGGTATACTGACGACTATCAAAAAAAATATAATGATTTCAATTATTTAATTCCAGATACCGTGACCGAAGTTATCTTTACCGATGAAGCAAAGCCAAAAACGAAAGAAGTCATTGATGTTGATGCGGACGGAGATAGCGGCGTTGTTGCATGGCTGGATGATGATGTTGGGACGGTCATGAAAGTGTCTGCACAGGTTCCAGGTGTAAAAGTACAGGCTGCAAAAGACAGTAGATATATGTTTTATAATAGAAATAAACTTCAAAAAATTGATTTAAAGATGCTGGATACGCAAAATGTGACGGATATGATGAGTATGTTATCCGACTGCTCAGGCCTCACCAGTCTGGATTTATCGCCACTGGATACGCAGAATGTGACGAGAATGAGCTTTATGTTTTCCAGCTGCTCTGGTCTGACAAACCTGGATTTGACGCCGCTGGATACGCAGAAAGTGACAGATATGGGTGGAATGTTCTGGCATTGCTCTGGCCTAACCAACCTGGATTTGTCTCCTCTGGACACACAAAACGTGACGGATATGAGTGCCATGTTTTACGGTTGTTCCGACCTGAAAAGCCTGGATTTGACTCCGCTGGATACACAGGAAGTAACGAACATGTGGGGTATGTTCTCCGGTTGCTCTGGCCTAACCAGCCTGGATTTAACTCCACTGGATACGCAGAACGTGACAAATATGGGGAGCATGTTCTACTACTGCTCAGGCCTAAAAAGCCTGGATTTGACTCCACTGGATACGCAGAACGTAACTAGGATGGATTCCATGCTTTACTACTGCTCCGGTCTGAAAAGCCTGGATTTGTCTCCGCTGGACACACGGAAGGTGACGGATATGAGTGGCATGTTCAGCCTCTGCTGCGGCCTCACCGGATTGGATTTGACGCCGCTGGATACTCAAAACGTGACGAATATGAGTGACATGTTTAATAACTGTCGCAGACTCTCAAACCTGGATTTGACTCCGCTGGATACACAGAAGGTGACGGATATGAGTGGCATGTTCCATGACTGCTCCGGCCTGAAAAGCCTGGATTTGTCTCCACTGGATACGCAGAATGTAACAAATATGCAATGGATGTTTAACGGCTGTTTCAGCCTGAAAAGCCTGGATTTATCTCCACTGGATACACAGAATGTGACGTATATGAGAGGAATGTTCCAATACTGCTCCGGCCTGACTAGCCTGGATTTAACTCCGCTGGATACACAGAAAGTAACGAACATGTGGAGTATGTTCTACGGCTGCTCTGGCCTGACAAGTCTGGATTTGACTCCGCTGGATACGCAGAATGTGACGGATATGAGGGACATGTTCGCTGGCTGCTCTGGTCTCACCAGCCTCACCACTGGCACCACTTTCAAATTTATTGGCACGGGTTATTATCTCTCCGGCACCTGGCAGAACACCGCCGGTGAAACCTTCAACGGAAACTATAATACAGCGAATTTCCCCTCCAACGTCGCCGACACCTACACAAAAATATAAAATTAACACATCAAACAACAAAGGGCTGC
>OLRG01000903.1_pt1 | contig 25962 bp, 24 predicted proteins | sample 1672331 | NCBI WGS metagenome assembly OLRG01 (sample SAMEA3136672, study PRJEB25190) | human gut metagenome
CAGAGGATGACGGAGGACGAGCTGGAGGAGCTGGAAGAGGCTTCGGCTCTTCAGGATATCTCCCATATGCCAGCCCGTACCAAATGCGCGGTGCTGGGATGGCACACATTGGAGGAAATGTTCAAGCAGCAGTTGGGCTGAACTTTATAAAGCAAAAAACACCCTAAGAACGGGACATCCGCCCGATCTTAGGGTGTTCGCTTTGCTCATTGGTATTCTGCCTGAATACGCTCCAGAATTTCCGCATCAGCAGGACAGAAGTCATACTGGGGAATTTCAGAAGGGGTGATCCACCGGAGATCATTGTGCTCCAGCAGCTGGGGAATGCCTGCTGCAATGGAGCAGTGATAGAGACTCAGATGAATCGTGAGATCCGGGTATACATGATCCAGCTCCATAAAAAGCGCATGGGGAGAGACTATAATGCCCAGTTCTTCCCGGCATTCCCGGATCAGCGCCTGAGACTTTGTTTCCCCGGGCTCGACCTTGCCGCCTACAAATTCCCACAATAGCCCGCGGGCCTTATGGGCTGGTCGCTGACAGATCATAAACCGGCTGCCGTCCCAGATCAGGGCGGCTACCACCTGCGTCATGCCTGTGCCTCCAGCTTGGCAAGCCCCAGATTCAGACGGCGAAGGGTCTCCTCACGGCCAAGAATCAGGGCAATTTCAATGGCGCCGCCGGGGGTTACAGACTTGCCGGCAGCGGCAATGCGCAGGGGCCACATGACCTTGCCGATTTTGATGCCTTCTGCTTCGGTGATGGCGTAGAGGGCATCGTGGATGGCATCGTAATTCCACTGGGGGAGTGCAGCCAGCGCCTCAGTCTCGGTTTTCAGAAGTGCAAGAGAACTTTCTGCATTCAGCTTGTTCTTCTTGTTGGTGTAGAGGGCGATGTCGTATTCCGGCAGCTCATTGAAGAAGGAGATCATCTCCGGAATCTGATCCAGACGATCCAGACGGGTCTGAAGCAGCGGAGGAATTTGGGCCTTATCCACATTTTCGGAGGTAATGGCCTTGTCAATCCATGGCTTGGCGGCGGCGGCAAAATCCTCCGGGGCCATTTCCTTGAGATAGGTGCTATTGAAATAGTTGAGCTTTTCCAAATCAAAGGCAGAGGGAGACTTGGAAATGCCCTCGATGTCAAAGGCGCGGCACAGCTCGTCCATGGTGAAGAACTCCTGCTCAGACAGCTCGCCTCTGGGGCTCCAGCCAAGGAGAGAGACGTAGTTTTTTACCGGCTGGGACAGATAGCCCATTTTGAGCAGATCCTCATAGGAGGGATCGCCATGGCGCTTGGACATCTTTCGAACGGCACCGGTCTCCGGGTCGGTAATCATGACGCTGGCACAGTGGACATAGGTAGGAATCTCCCAGCCAAAAGCCGCATAGAGCAGGTTGTACTTGGGCGTGGAGGACAGATATTCACTGCCGCGAACCACATGGGTGATGCCCATCAGGTGGTCGTCTACCACGTTGGCAAAGTTGTAGGTGGGAAGACCGTCGGATTTGAGCAGCACCTGATCGTCCAGCTCGCTGTTGTCCACGGTGATATCTCCATAGACGGCATCGTGGAAGGTGGTCTGACCCTCAGGGATGATCTGGCGGATCACATAGGGAACGCCGTCATCCAGATTCTTCTGGATCTCTTCCGGGGAAAGATGGCGGCAGTGGCCATCGTATTTTGCGTTGGGGTCAGCTGCATGGAGCTGCTCCAAACGCTCTTCGGTGCAGAAGCAGCGATAGGCCGCACCCTTTTTCACCAGAAGTTCAGCGTATTTTTTGTAAATTTCCCGGCGCTCAGTCTGGACATAGGGGCCTACCGGGCCGCCCACGTCGGGACCTTCGTCGTAGTCAAGGCCGCAGTCTGCCATGGTCCGCTTGATGACGGCCACCGCATCTTCGACCTTACGCTTCTGATCGGTGTCTTCGATACGAAGAATGAAATCGCCGCCGGCATGCCGGGCGATAAAGTAGGTGTAAAGTGCAGTTCGCAGATTGCCCACATGCATATAGCCGGTGGGGCTGGGTGCAAAACGGGTGCGTACCCGGCCATGGGGGATCCGGGCCTCCATTTCCTCAAAGTAATTCATGTGCTACCTCCTGAATGATCGCATATACTACACCTTATTATATTTTTTGAACAGCGGATGTCAAGGAAAAAAAGCCGGATGCATGGCGCTTTCGGTGAAATTTACCGGAGAAAAGTCCATAAATATCGGGAAAGATGGTTTTATGAATTGAAAAACGATAGATCCTGTGGTAAAATACTTTAGCCTGTAGGCAGGTATTTTATTGAAATTACAATGCCAATCAAAAAGAAGGTTTTAATATGGATGAAAAAAAGATTCTCCTGTCCGGCATTCAGCCCAGCGGAGACCTGACCCTTGGCTCATATCTGGGAGCCATCAAGAACTGGGCGGAGCTTGCCGATCAGTTTGACTGCTATTATTTTATGGCAGATATGCACACCATTACGGTCCGCCAGAACCCTGCGGATCTGCGGCGGCATACGCTGGAGCAGCTGGCCCAGTATATTGCCTGCGGTCTGGATCCGGAGAAAAATACGCTGTTTATCCAGAGCCATGTGCACCAGCATGCAGAGCTGGGCTGGGTGCTCCAGTGCTATACCATGTTTGGCGAGCTGTCGAGAATGACGCAGTTTAAGGATAAAAGCGCAAAAAATGCTGAGAATATCAATGGCGGCCTCTTTGCCTACCCCAGTCTGATGGCAGCGGATATCCTGCTGTACCGGCCTGACTTTGTGCCGGTGGGTGAGGATCAGAAGCAGCACGTTGAGCTGACGAGAGATGTGGCCAGCCGGTTTAATGGCATCTATGGCGATGTGTTTAAGATTCCGGAGCCCTATATTCCTAAGGTGGGCGCCCGGGTCATGGGCCTTCAGAACCCCACCAGCAAGATGTCCAAGTCGGATAAGGATCCCAATGGCTGCGTCTACCTGAAGGATGACAACGATACCATTATGCGCAAATTTAAGCGTGCCGTCACTGACAGTGAGACCTGCGTACGCTTTGACCGGCAGGAAAAGCCCGGCATTTCCAACCTGATGGAGATTTACTCTGCCTGCACCGGAAAGACCTATGATGAGATCGAGGAAGAATTCCGGGGCAAGGGCTACGGCGACTTTAAGCCTGCGGTCGGTGAGGCGGTCATCTCCGTGACCGGTCCCATCCGGGATGAGGCTCAGCGGATCCTGAAGGACAAAGCTTATTTGGAAAGCGTATATCAGGCGGGTGCCGAAAAGGCCTCCTACATTGCAGAGAAGACGCTCCGGAAAGTCTACAAGAAAATCGGTTTTGTGCCCCGCTGAGAAAGGATGGATTCCATGACGACCAGTGGGCAGATTATCACAGCAGTGATTGCCGTTTTGGCAGCCGCAGCGATTTCCTTTGTGCTGACGCCCCTTGTAAAAGCCTTGGCGCCAAAATTCGGCTTTGTGGACATTCCAAAGGATGAGCGGCGGATGCATAATAAGCCCATCCCCACCATAGGCGGCCTTGCAATTTACGGCGCATTTTTGCTGGTGTCCCTGATTTTATGCGAGCTCAGCAGACAGTTTATAGGCATGCTGGCGGGCTCACTGATTATTGTGATCCTTGGAATGGTGGACGATAAGTACGATCTGGACGCAAAGCTGAAGTTTGTGGTTCAGATTCTGGCGGCGGGCATTCCTGTATCACAGGGCGTTGTGATCCGTTATATTTCCCATCCCTTTGGCTTTTTGGGGATTCCCTATCTAAGCCTTGGCATATTCGCCATTCCGGTTACGATCATATGGATTGTAGCGCTTACCAATGCGGTGAATTTTATCGATGGACTCGATGGCCTGTCCACGGGAGTCTGCTCGATCAGCAGCCTCAGCATGGGGATTATTGCGCTGATGCTGGGGCAGGGAAGTGAAGCCGTGGTGCTGGGAGCACTTTTGGGTGCATGCCTGGGCTTCCTGCCCTACAACTTCAATCCAGCCAAGATCTTTATGGGAGACACTGGTGCGACCTTTTTGGGGTTTATGCTGGGCTGCATGGCTGTGACCGGACTGTTTAAGCTCTATGCGGTGATCTCCTTTGTGGTGCCGATCCTGGTGCTGGGGGTTCCGTTGTTTGACATTTGTTTTGCTTGTATCCGGCGTATGTGGCACCATGTGTCACCGATGCACTCGGATCGCAGCCATATCCACCACCGGCTCATAGACTCCGGCTTTGACCAGCGGCAGAGTGTTCTGATCCTCTACATTGCGGCATCTCTGATGGGGATTCTTGCAGTGCAGGTATCTACCAGCGGTGCGGGAAAGGCACTGATGGTACTGATCGCGGTGGTGGTGCTGGGCTGTGTGGGCCTTGCTGTGCTGACACGCAGTGATACCATTCATGCCAGAAAGGCTGCGGAGAAGATGGACGAAGCAAAAGACGGCCATGATGAGCAGACTGAGGACCCGAAGGATACAGTACCTCCGGGCCGTTAAATCAGCAGATATAGGATCACACACAGCAGTGGAAACAGCTGACGGTCTTTTCCGTCCTTCCAAAGAAGAACCAGAAGGCCCAAAAGCAGCAGTGTTTCTCCATCCAGCTGCCCGAGCCGGGACAGCAGACCGGAGAGAGGACTCTCATCGGCCCTGCGGCCAGCCGGTTGCAGTGCGCGGTCTATGGAAGAAAAAAAGGGGTTGTAGATCATGGCTGTGACTCCAGCAGCAGGCCGGCCTTTTGGGCGGCACGCATGATGCGCAGCATCCCCAGTGCCTGATCCAGCTTCTCCTGCCGGGGATGGCTCAGAAGGGGCCGAAGCGCCTGAAGAAATACCGTAGTGTCATCCGGCTGGGATGTTTCCTGAAGAACTGTCATCAGTCCTTTGATAAGCTCCGGAGAAATGCCGGAGGGCAGCTGAGTGGCCTGAGTGTCCGGCAGATCCGCCGATTTGTCCTGAACTTTCCCGGTCTCGCCGGAGAAGGGCAGACCCAGCTGCTGTGCCATGGCGGAAAGCTGCTCCATGGCTCCGGGCTTGGATAAAAAGCCGTTAATGGCTGTGCTGAGATCATCCATGACCCAGTGTTTGGTTCAGAGAAGTGAGCAGAGACTGGATCTTTGGATCACTCAAAAAAGGTGCCATAGCCTGCTGTGCGGCATTTTCATCCCCACGATTCAGTGCATCGGCGGCACGGCGCAGGCTTGTGCCTCCATCGGAGCCCAGTAGCGCCATAAGCTGCTGCCCCTGCGGAGAGCGCTGCAGTGCGTCCATACAACGGCGCAGTTCATCCTGATTCATATGGTCCCCTCCTTTCTTTTACTATCCTATGCGGAGGCGGGCGAGAGGTGCATACGTCTTTGAAGATATTTGTGTTTTCTGATTCCCACGGCAGATTGACGCCGATGATGGAAGCAATCCGAAGGGGAAGGCCCGACCGGATTTTTCATCTGGGGGACTGCGTCCCGGATGCCGAGGCGGTAAAGCAGGAATTCCCGGAAATCCCGATGGAAAACGTTCCTGGCAACTGCGATTATGGTGCGTCGGGGCCGGTGACAAAAATCACGGAGCTGGAGGGGAAACGAATCCTGATGACCCATGGCCACCGTTATGGGGTGAAGTCCGGTTATCTCCGTGCCGTCTATGCGGCCAAAGAGCAGCAGGCGGATATTCTGCTGTTCGGCCATACCCACAGAGCGGAGTGTTTTCAGGAGGAGGGGCTGTGGGTCCTGAATCCGGGTGCTGCGCTGATGGGCAGCTATGGAATCATTATACTGGAAAAGGGGCAGCTTCAATGCTGCCTGGCTCCTGATACGGAAAGGAACGAACGCTATGCTGCTTACCATTGACATTGGAAATACCAATATGGTATTTGGAATTTTTAAGGGAGAGGAGATGCTTGGCTCCTTCCGTCTGTCTACCAACTCTACTGCCACCTCGGATGAAGTCGGAATTATGGTGGTTTCCTATTTTGAGCGGTTTGGCTATCGTGCAGAGGACCTTAAAGCCTGCATCATTGGCTCTGTGGTGCCACAGGTGATGTATTCTGTCACCAGCGCCGTGATCAAGTATTTTGGTGTGGAGCCGCTGGTGGTTGGAACCGATGTGGATGCCGGGCTGAAATTTGACCGCCGGTGCTATGAGACAGGACGGCTGGGTACAGACCGTGCGGTGAACTGTATTGCAGCCATTAAAAAATATGGCGGGCCCTTTGTGATTTTGGACTTTGGAACGGCCACGACCATCGATGCGGTTGGCCCGGACGGCACCTATATGGGCGGCACCATTGGGCCGGGCCTGCAGGTCAGTCTGGATGCGCTGGTCTCCCGGACAGCCATGCTGCCGAGAGTAGAGCTGCAAATGCCCCAGACGGTTCTTGGCAGAAACACGGTGGAGCAGATCCAGGCTGGCGTGGTGGCTGGCTATGTGGGCAATATGGAATACCTGATCCGGCAGGTGATGGAGGAAATGAACTGTGATGGCATTAAGGTCATTGCCACCGGCGGACTTTCCAGAATGATCGCCCAGCAGACAGATCGGATCAACATTGTAGATACCATGCTGACACTGGATGGCCTGCGGATGATCTACGATGAAAACCGGGACGCAAAGCCCATTGAAGTGAAAAACTGAGAAGAATACCTCCAAACCCGGTGCATTGGGCTTGGAGGTATTGTTTTGGTTGAAAAATCAGCCCAGCAGCGCTTCCAGACGATCCATGGCAGCCTCAATGGCACTGGTAGGGCAGGCGAGGTTAAAGCGGATGTGTCCTTTCCCTCCGGTGCCAAAGGTGGAGCCGTCGTTGACGTAGATCTGCGCCTGTTCCAGCTTCTCCATCAGCTTATCCTGCGGAAGACCCATGCAGGAAAGATCGATCCACTGAAGATAGGTGCCCTCCAGCGGAGAAAAGACGGCGCCGGGGATCATATGATGCATGCGTTCTATGAGAATCTGACGGTTTTTCTGAAGATGGAGCAGCAGTGCGTCCAGCCATGCTTCGCCGCCTTCGTAGGCTGCGGTGGTGGAGGCATAGCCGAAGGTGCCGAGGAAATGTCCGCAATGAACATTCTGATCAGCCTGAAACTTTTTGCGGATCTCTTCGTTTGCAATAAAAATATTGCTGAGCGCGTTGCCCGCCAGATTGAAGGTCTTGCTGGGGGCTGTGCAGATAATGGCGTGGTTCCGAAGTTCCGGGCATGCCTCCGTCAGTACCGTGTGACGGCCGGTGTAGTCAAGGTCAAAGTGAATCTCGTCGGAGAGCACATAGAGGCCATGCTTTATGCAGATCTCACCCAGCTTTTTCAGCTCTTCCGTTGTCCATACCCGACCAACCGGGTTGTGGGGAGAGCACAGCAGCAGCATTTTTGCATGGGCAGCCTTTTCTTCCAAATCCTCGAAATCCATGGTGTAGACGCCGTCAACGCATTTTAAGGGGTTTTCGATGAGGGTGCGGCCATTATTCCGAACAGAACCCGCAAAGGGCGGATAGACCGGCGTTTGGATGATCACGCCGTCTCCGGGTTCGGTGAGCGCACGGATCGCAATGCCCATGGCAGTGACAACGCCTGTGGTCTGGGTGCAGGTATCCATAGAAACATTCCAGTGATGGCGACGAGCCATCCATGCGGCAACAGCTTTGTCATACCGTTCTTTTTCCGGGGGCGCATAGCCGAAACAGCCCACATCGACGCAGTGATGCATTCCCTCGGCAATAGCTGGGGCTAGATTCAGCCGCATTTCCGCTACGGAAAAGCTGATGATAGACGGGTCTGTTACGCCCTTTTCTGCCACGAAGGGATGAACGCCGCCGCCGGTATTCAATGTAGTAAAATCAAATTTCATATCAGAAATTCCTCCTTTTTATTCTTCTGATATCATAGCATAAGATTTGACAAAATACAAATATCCAGAGAACTGGAAATCATGAGAATTCACAAAGGAATATGGGTTGATTTTCAACGAAATTGCGGGTATAATCATAAGATATTGTGTCAACATCTATCTTGATTATTGAGTTTGAAATATGCAGGGGACGGTGTTCGTCCCAGAATGGAGTTTGTTTATGTGTGGTATTGTTGGATTTGCAGGTCATGTTCCGGCGGCACCGGTGCTGCTGGATGGCCTTGCGAAGCTGGAATACAGAGGATATGATTCTACAGGTATTTGCACCTTTGACGGTGACCAGCTGCACCTGATGAAAAAGCAGGGGCGACTTTCCAATTTGATGGAAGCCAGCGATGATGGAAAGAAGCTGCCCGGATATATCGGCATCGGACATACCAGATGGGCGACCCACGGCGCACCCTCTGATCTCAATGCCCATCCGCATGTCAGCAGTGATGGGAAAATTGCGCTGATCCATAACGGTATTGTGGAGAACTATCTGGATCTCAAGTCGATGCTGCTGAAGGAGGGATATACCTTCCTGTCTGAGACGGACACGGAGGTTGCCTGTAATCTGATTGCCTATTGTTATCAGAAGACCGGAAAGCTGCTGGATGCCATGCAGATGGCACTGAATATGATCGAGGGCAGCTATGCCTTTGTGGCGATTTGTCAGGATGAGCCGGATACCATCGTTGCGGCAAAGCAGTCCAGCCCCATGATCGTTGGAATGGGAGACGGCTGCAACTTTGTGGCCTCTGACGTTACGGCGGTACTGCGGTACACCCGTGAGGTAGTTTATCTCAACGATGGAGATCTGCTGGAAATGACGGCGGATTCCGTGCATTTCTATGACCGCAAGGGGAATGAAATGCATAAGGAAACGGAGCATATCGACTGGGAGTTGTCTGCGGCAGAGAAAAACGGCTATGACCACTTTATGATCAAAGAGATCCATGAGCAGCCCAAGGCGCTGGCCAACACGATCTCTCCCAGAATTCGGGATGGTCATATTGTGCTGGATGATATTTCGCTGGACGATGCATATATCAAAAAGCTTTCCAGAGTATATGTGGTTGCCTGCGGCAGCGCATACTATGTGGGCTGTGTTGGGAAATATGTGATGGAGAAGCTCTGCAAGATCCCGGTGGAGCCGGTGCTGGCTTCCGAGTTCCGCTACTGTGAGCCTCTCTGTGACGAAAATACTCTGGTGCTTATCATTTCGCAGTCCGGTGAGACGGCGGATACACTGGCTGCACTGCGGGAGGCAAAACGCCGGGGCGCAAGGACCATGGCCATTGTCAATGTAGTGGGCTCGTCTATTTCCAAGGAAGCGGATGATGTGATCTATACCTGGGCGGGGCCGGAGATTGCCGTGGCAACCACCAAGGCGTACTCTACGCAGCTTGCCATTGTGGATATTCTGGCGCTGTATATTGCCCAGTCCATGAAGCGTATTTCCAAAGAAGAGTATGACCGGGTTCTGACTGCGCTGCAGAAGCTGCCGGAGCAGATCGAAGAGATCCTGACCCCGGAGAATATTGCTATGATCCGCAGCCATGCAGAGCGGTTCTACGATGCGGACGATGCCTACTTCATTGGCCGTCATGTGGATAATGCCACCTGTCTGGAGGGCAGCCTGAAGCTCAAGGAAATCGCCTATATTCATGCGGAGGCCTACGCGGCCGGAGAGCTGAAGCATGGCCCCATTTCTCTGATCGAGGATGGAACGCTGGTGGTAACGGTTGCAACCAACGGCCAGCTCTTTGATAAAACCATGTCCAACGTAAAGGAGACCAAGGCCCGGGGCGCGGTGGTATTTGGAATCACGATTCCGGAATATGCTTCGCGTATGGCGGAGACGGTGGACTGCCAGTTTATCGTACCGGAGACGGAACCGATCCTGCAGCCCAGCCTGTCCGTGATCCCACTTCAGCTGTTTTCCTATTATGTCTCGCTGCTGCGGGGCTGTGATATCGATAAGCCGCGGAATCTTGCAAAGTCGGTTACGGTGGAATAACTATAAATGAAAGCAGGGGACGGAGTATATCCGTCCCCTCTTGGGTATGTCTGAAAGGATACTGTATCATGGTAGTTGAGGAAAGAAATGTTTACCGGGAACTGCGTAGGGCGCCTACGCTGGAGCAGATGGAAGGAGAGGTGCGCCATGTTTAACGGCTTTACACCTGCAACCATTGATTTTCTGTGGGGTATCCGGTTCAACAATAATCGGGACTGGTTCCAGCAGCACAAATCCGAATATCAAAGGGATCTCTATGAGCCGATGCTGGCGCTGGCACAGGCAGTAAGAGAGCAGTTCTCCATAGAGGGGACGATTTTGAAGACATCCAGAATTTACCGGGATGTGCGGTATTCCGGCGGGATCCCTTATAAGGAGCACCTGTGGTTCTGCATTCGGCAGGACAATGTATTTTGGAGTGAACACCCGTCCCTGTATTTCCAGATCGAACCGGAGGGCGGCAGCTGCGGGTTCATTCACTATGCGCCTAAGGCGGCGCTGATGAACCTGTATCGGAAGAAACTGATGGACAAGCCGGATGACTTCTTAAAGCTTACGGAGCGGCTGGAGCGGGATGGACGCTTTCAGGACATGTCTGCACGATATAAGCGGCCTAAGCCCGGCGGCACACCGGAGCTGGATCATTGGTATCAGCTGAAAAATTGCTTTTTCCAGCAGCAGATCCCGGTAGGGGAGGAGCTGTTTGATCCGCAGCTGCCAGAACGGCTGGCAGATTCCTTCCGGACATTGGAGCCTTTGTATCACTATTTCCGCAAGCTGGAGCAGGAGCTGGAACGGGCGCAGTGACTGAAAATCAAGGCCTGTCAGCTGTCTGAACCATGATTTGGTTCTCAAATGAAAATAAGGGACTGCTGCAAATGCGTGTTTGCAGCAGTCCCAATTTTTAGCGCCAGATTGGCTCCGATTATGGCCGCAGCTCAGGAGCGATCACTGTGCAAAGCTCCGGTGCTCAAAGCGCTCGTATGCGTCGTTGTAGACCTTCAGGATCTCCTCCACATGCATGGTATCCCGCATGGTCTGCTGGAACTCCGCAATGGAGGCGTCTGTCAGTTCGTTGCCGCTGAAGATCACACCGTTGATCCATTCGGAAGCATAGGTGACCATGTCAGAAAGGCTTCCCATGATCTCATCCTGCTCCTCCTGCGTCAGGGTCAGGGAGTCCACAGATACGGTCATGGAATCTCCCGTGTACGCAGAGTTCCAAATCTCAATGGAGGATCTCTGCACGTCATCCCAAACCACCTGACTGCGGGTATAATCGATCAGGCCCGGGATGCCGGGATTCAGGAAATAGCCCATGGCTGCTCTGGCGGGAATTCCATTGGGGTTGTTCAGTACCAGCTCAGTGAGTTCCGGCTCTCCGGCGTCATTATAGGTAAAGCCTTCGCCCTCAATGCCAAAGGAGGAGAGGATGAAGCCCTCGTCCGTAAACAGGTAATCCAGAGCCTTGAGGACCACCTCGGGATGCAGGCAGTTGCCGGAAATGCTGATCATGCCGCCGGCATCAGAGCTGATGTATGTGGTGTTGGGAGCAAACTCCGTGGGCTCACCCAAAGCGGCCATGGGAACCAGCTTGCACCGCTGCTGCTCTTCCTCGCTCAGGAGGACAATATAGGATTCCACATTGTCCGGGGAATCGCCCTCCAAGCCAATGGAGCCGGTGGCAAACAGTTCGTTGGATCTCTGGTCGGTCATGTCAGAGGTCAGGAACAGGCCCTCCTTGGCCAGCTTCTGGAGGAAGCCGATGTAATCGTAGAAATAATCCTGCATGGGACCGTACTGGATCGTACCTTCCTCATCCAGATAGAAGTTGGGACGGCCAAAGGCATTCCAGATGCCTTCTGCTTCCACTGCCGCCTGATTGGTGTTGGCTCGAATCTGCTGATAGAAGCCTGTGGTGGCACCAAAGGTATCCCGGAAGGCCACCAGCGTATCAAAGAGTTCATCCGGGGTGGTGGGAATCTCCATATTCAGCTCATCCAGCCAGTCCTGACGGATCCACAGTCCCGAAGTCACCGGGAAAGGCTCCTTCAGCAAGGGATACATGTTCCCCATCTTGCCGTCATCGGTCATGGCACATTTCAGGGTGTATTCGTCCGCAGACAGCTTTTCGAAGTAATGGGGTGCGTATTCCTCTACCAGACCGGAAATGTCCACTACCTGCTCATCCCGCATTGCTGCTGCAATGCCGCCGTTGTAGACAGAGCCAAGGTTGCAGACGGTATCAGGCAGATCGCCGGATGCACACAGCAGGTTGACATTTTCCTGCCAGGCCAGGTTGGATACCTCCTGAAGGTTCCAGTGGGTGTTGGTCTTCTCACCAAAGGCGGTCCACCAGTCAGAGCCGCCCCAGCCCTCCGGGAAAAAGCCCTGGAAGAACGCCGGGAACTGGAACATCAGGGAAATCTCCGTCAATTCCTCACTGGCGTAGTAGGCTTCCGGTCCGAGAACTTCCGGCGCTTCCTCCACAGAGGCTTCTACCATGGATTCCTCAGGCGCTGAGGCAGCTGGCTCCGGGGCTTCGCTGGGCTCTGCCATGGAAACCGCAGCATCTGTTGCAGATACCGTTGTATCCGTGACAGACGGCTCTGTGTTTTGTGTACCACACCCGCTCAGCAATCCAAGCAGCATGGCGAGAACCAACAGCGAAGAAACTAACAAATTCTTTTTCATGGATAACGCTCCTTTCAGATCACGGAAACATCCGTAAAATACTATGTTTTTTCATTGGGGACATCATCCAGTGCGTGATCAAAGTAATTGTCGCTTTGATCCCACTCCATCTTTTGAGACCCGGCGGTTTTTACGGTGATCTTCCCGGTGGGGTCTGTCCGTCCGGGAGAGTAGGTGTTCTCATCGTTCAGGGTCTTATATGGCAGCGGTGGGGGCACCGTGTCCTGAACAGTCTGGATAATGGAATAGTCGTAGTGCAGGGTGCCGGGTTCTGTGAGACGATCAGGATAGCCGCCCAGATCACCGATCTTCAGCTTGCCGCTGCGGTAGTCTACATAGCGGTCATGGGCCCAGTTTCCAACATCGTATTGACCGGCGATGTCCGGGCATACGTGCTCATGGAACCATTTCCACGCTCCGTCCACAAATACAAATTCCGAACCGTACCGCTCCCAAAGCCAGCCGCCGCCACGGCACACAGGGCCGTTTGCCGGCCCCATACCCATGCCTCCGGTCATGGTGCCGGGGGTCAGGTAGAAGGCTCGGGCGGACATGCCGTCCTCTGCCACCTCAATGACGTCAGAGGCCAGCGCATGACAGCCGGATTTTCCCGTGGAAAGGAAGTCATGGCCCCACATTTCTTCCATGGACTTCATCTTCTGAATGGCGAGGCCCAGCATATTTGCATCTGTATGCACAACGCTGTTATAGTAGACCTCATCCCAGCCCACCATGCGGCCAAACTGATGAGCCCAAGTGGTGTTTGGTGACTTATGCCAGAACACATCCCACTCCTGCTTGGAGTACATAATGGCATGGAGGTAGGCATGGCGGGCTTTGTATTCCTCTACCTTCTGGCTGCCGAGGGCGTTGTGGAGCCGCTGTTCAATCGTTAAATTGCTCATATTCCGTCCCTCCCTCAGCGCTTATCCCGCTGGAAGTACTTCTTGCCGAAGTCTCCGTAGGGGCCATAGCTGTATTTTTCCTCGTAGGTATCCAGCTCTCTGGGCATATCATCGTAGAGAAGCTCCCAACCGTAGCTGGGGTCGTGGAGCTCCTGGGGTACCGTGGGTGTCCCGAAGGTCTCCTCCAGCGGATCGTTCCAGCCGAAGGTGGGGAGTTTACCGTAGGGCTTCCCGGCCTCCATGGTATGATCGTGCATCAAAATCAGATGCCAGATCTTCCACGTTCCTTCCTCCTTGATGAGGTCGGCAAAGCACATGTCCAGCGTCAGGTAGGTCTCCATGGTTCCGTCTGCCTGAGCGGAGGATCGGAACCCGGGCATATAACCCTGATACTGGGCAGTTTTTCCGTCACCGTGGAGCTTGATGAGGGGGGTGGTAAGAGTCTCCATGCGGGCAGAGCCGGTCTTGGGGAGATCCGTCTGTTCCAGTACCAAATGCCGGACGATTTCATCCATGCCGATGTAATAGCCGTTGTTATAGCCCAGAGATGCGGTGCGCTTGTTCTTCTGTACCCACAGGTCGTTGATGAGACCACGGAAGTCTCTGTTGCTGAGATAATAGCACATCCGGTTCATGGTGTGACGGATATGCTCCGTGTCCCACAGGCGGATCGCCAGTTCCTCGCTTGTGTACTGCATTACTCCGCCTCCTTTCGGCCATAGCTGAAGGTTTCCTCGAAGGTCTCATAGGGCTCCGGTACCCGCGGCGATGGGGTAAAGGGCCGCTCCGCACCGTAGCGTGCCCGGACATTTTCCAAAACCGTAGGCGTGGGGAACACAAAGTCTGCCGCCGGTGCAAATTCGGGAAGCGTCGGATAGACATTCTCGTCACCGTACCAGGGATGTCCACAGGGACGGCAGACCTCCTGAAGGTACTGAAGATGCCAGATCCGAAATGCACCGTCCTCCAGAATGAAATCTGCTGCGAACCAGCCCCACTCCCAATAGGCCACAGGGCCGGAGGGGAGGATCTTACTGTGGCTGCCCCGGAGACACCAGATCCCCTTGGCGGTCTTCCCATCGGCGGCGATCTCCACCACCGGGGTATCCACGGGCTTATAGTCCATGGTGCCCACGCCGTTTCGCTCCTGCGGGGTCTTATCGCCCAGCTCATTGGGGAAGATGTCCGCAATGAGCTTGCTCTGGGCCGCAATCTGATCTGCCAGAGCCTGATAGTAGCCCGTTACGGCCTCGGCACCTAAATACCAGCCCTCATTGGTGGCCAGAGATACATCCGCACGTCTGGCCCAGTATTTCTCATACATTTGCCCCTCTTTTTTCAGAGTGTAGTCCGCAGACATCCGGCCCATGAGATTCTTGATGGCCCGCAGGTGTTCCCAGCGCTCCACCAGCTGCTCCGTTGTAAAAGTCATGGCAGTCACTCCCTTATGCCTCAAAGGGGCTCTTTTTTGGCTTGTCACCAACCTTTACATTCGCATCGTTGGAGGCAACACAGTACCACTGTTCGCCGCCTTCCTTATAGTACATGGTGTTGCAGTCAGCACCAAAGGTTTTGGGCATATCAAACATGAACAGGTAGTGGGCGCCTACCAGCTCCAGCCAGATGTTTTTTCCGGAACCGATCTCTTTGATCTCTACATCGCCCAGAGACATCTGGAAGGGATCGGGGTTTCCGTCATTGAGCAAGGTCACAACAATATGTACGTCATCCCCCTGCTCCGTTATGTCAAATTTCATCATTGGGTTATCCTTGGGCTCCGCCACTCGCCGCATGGGAATCAAATCGAGACTTTTGCCAAAGGGGGGCATATACATGAGAACCTGATTCTTTCGGAGCTTCTGGAGCAGGGCGATCATTGCCCAGCAGATGGAATGCCCCTCGAATTCGATGGGCTCGCCCGAAGCAACGTAATCGTTGAAGTGATCCTGAAGCCGCATGGCACGCTCATCGGGCCACATAGTCTTGAACCGCAGAGAGTTTTTCCGGATGGATTCCGGGTCTGTGGGAAATTTCGGAGGACCGCCTGCCGGCTTTCCGCCGGGCCCACCGGGGCCGCCTGCCGGTCTTCCGCCGGGGCCGCCGGGACCTCCCACGGCCACATAGCCCAATTCCGCCGCAACGTCATTAAAATTAAACCGCTTGATCTCTTTCATTGAATTTACCTCCTGAAATCGACGAAGCCTATTCTCGCCGGGATGCTTTCATTATTCTCCTCTTGGTGGGTCTCGTCAAGATGTCCAACTTGATTTGAGAAGCTACAGCAGGTTTTGAGCAATTTGCCATTTGCAAATTTGCTACCTCCATCGCTCCCAAAGATGTGTTATAATAAGCAATAATACTTCTTATACGAAGGAGGTCCTGCTATGCTGGACATCTGGTGTAAAGAAACCGCTGACCGTTCTCCCCTGTATCCGGTTGGTGCCTTTCGCCGGGAAAAAATTCCGGAAGGCGTGTACGGCATGATCGGCGCGCTGCTGCTTCGTTCTGGGTCCATCGGAGATGAAATTCAGGACGAACTTCGGCATCTGCACTTTCCGCTGCCAGACAGTCCTTTTCGCATTGTTCTCTTTTCGCTGGAGGATACACAGATCACCGTGCTTACCGGCAAGGACCGTCACAACTGCCGCCTGAATGTCTATTATGCCGTGATGGAGCACCTGTGCCGCCAACTGGAGGATTCCTGCAATGGTTTTCTGGTGCTGCATATGGGATATATGATCGGACTTTTATATCCCGGAGCGTCGGATAACATTCCTGATGCCTGCCGGGACGTTGTGGAGTACAGCTGCGACACGTTGGGCTTCTCTCTGCACGCAGATGTCAGTATGCCTCGTAGTGGCATCGACAGCATCGAATCCGCATTTCAAATGGTAGAAAATTTTGAACGCAGCCGCAGCTTTTTCACGGATATGTCGGCGCCTGTATTTGAAATGACAGAAAACAGCTTGGAGCGCATTCGAGATACAACGCAGCGTACCGATTTTGAGCAGACCTTTTTCAAAACCGTCGATCAAATCTGCGGTGCCATTCGGGCCAAGGACGCAAAGGCAGCGGAGCAATATCTCCGTGCACAGCTTCTGAAAATTGCAGAAAACTGTCTGGGCCTTCCTTATCCCAACACCCTGAATATGACGGTGAACCGGTTTATCAATTTGCTCCATTCCCGTCTGGTGGGGCAGGATTTGGCCAACTGGCGCTATGTCTCTCAAATGGATTTCAGCCGGGAACTTGTATCTGCAAAAAATTTACAGGAGTTCCTGGGTGTAAGCCGGAAGATTGCCGAGGTTCTGGTCACGCACAGCCGGGAACGTACCGCTGCGCGCTATGACAGCATGATGCATGATATCTATGCCTACATCGAGGAAAATGCTACAGATGTCAACATGGGGCTTACGTTGATTGCCAGAACGTTTAAGCTAAAGCCCCGAGAGACCGCAGAGTCCTTTCGGCAGTATTTCGGTGAGAGTGTCAATGATGTCATGCATCGTGCCAGAGTCCGTAAAGCCAAGGAGCTTCTGCTGACGACCGACCGGAGCGTGCAGGAGATTGCCGAGGAAGTCGGTTATTGCAGCCTCGCTACCATGTACCGTGCCTTTTCCAACATTGAGGGCATTGCACCCGGAAAACTCCGGCAAAGCAAATAAATACACATCGGAAGACAGACGCATCGTCTCAGTGATAAAACTGCGGCGATGCGTTGTTATTTTGGTTTCGCCTTTTCAAAACCCGCTGGTTCTTTTCAAAACTGTCAAACCATTTGACTTTCCTCAAAATCCCACGTACAGTGAAAGCATCCTAAGTGGGATACATCCCGGTGAAGAATATCAAAGGAGGAATTGTGTTGAGCAAACAGTATACAGCGCAGGCCATGGCAGACCGCTGCATGATCATCCGCGAGGTACAGAACATCGTGGGCAAGGTTGCCCATTGCGACATGCTGGCCGACTACGATCTGATCTATCCGAATTTCTGGAGTAAGCAGGACGATGTGTGCCTGGGCTTTAATGACGGCTACTTTAAGGGCGCTGCGGCCGTAAAGGGCTATTATGCGCAGAAGCTGGAAAATGCAAAGCTTCTGACCCGAAAGGTCATGGAGAAGTGGGCGGATCACAAGGACGTCAAGGGAAAGACTGAAGCTGAGATGTTCGGCGCCGGATACGTCAAGGGCACTGATATGCACACCCCTATCATTGAGGTGGCAGAGGACATGAAGAGCGCCAAGGCCCTCTGGCAGTTCCAGGCGGCGGATACCCGGGTGACTTCCCGGGGCCCGTTGTCCATCTGGAAGATTGGGTATATGGCCGCAGACCTCATTGAGGAGGATGGTGAGTGGAAGATCAAAAATCTGCTGTATGCACTGGATATTGACCATCCCTGCGCCGAGCCATGGACGGAGCCAAGCAAGTATCAGGAGGATCCCGAATTTGCGGCCTTTGCCATTCCCGAGCCGGTGCCTACCGTAAAGAAAGAGGTCTATAGGGCATATTCCGTGGATCGTCCTTATCAGGAGCCGCCGAAGATGCCTGTACCATACACCACCTTGGCTGAGACCTTCAGCTACGGGATTTGAGAGGAGGTTTCACCATGGAGTTTAAGTATACAAGTCACGAAGCCTTTGGCGGTACCTATGACAGATATGAGTATCAGTCCATGATCCACATGAAGCCCAGTCAGTCCAAGCCGGAGGACTTCACCCCCGAGATCCGTGCATGGCGTGCCTATCAGGTGGAGGAGGTCAAAAAGGTTTTGTCCATTCGTTCCTATCTGGAGCATGCCAATCGCCGTGCTGAGATTCTCGATACCCTGTGGACGAAGGAGCATGCGGATACCGCAGCCTATGGCCGGAACTGGGGCTACTATGTGGGGATGGACAATATCCGCAAGTATTATGTGGATGGAAACAAGTTCGGCGGCAAGGGCACCGATATCTGCCACCCCTTTACCACCTATATGATCGTGATCGCAGATGACAACAAGACCGCACAGGTCACCTGGTATTCCATTGGCTATGAGATCAATCCCGCAAACGGCCCGGAAACGGATTGCTACTGGGACAACCAGCGCTGCGGCGCAGACCTGGTGCTGGAGGACGGACAGTGGAAAATCTGGCATTACTTTGCGGGCACCGACTTCGCTCTGCGTCCCGGCTTCCCCTATGCTTCCCTTAAGACCGAGGAGACCACGCCCTGTGACAAGTATCTGGAGCAGGAGTTTGGCACTCCTACAGAGAAGTTTGAGGCCTATACCTCCTTCTATAACTACTTCCCCTATCCGGAGCTTACCATGGAGCACGCAACCTTTGCGGACACCATCAGCAATGGCCCCGAGGGCAATCCCAACTACAAAAAGGGCTAAGGAGGGTCAATCATGAGAAAAAATATTGATTTGGAGACAAAGCTCGCTATCATCGAGGCGGGCCAAAATGTAGAAAAAGTCCATGCATGGCATGCGATCCTCCATGCCTCCGGCCACACCACCGAGGAGATCGAGACCTTCTGGGCCAAGTACCGGGACGACCTGTACTGGGGCTATAACATGACCGGAAACTATGGCCGGGATGAGGTCATGACCAACTGGGCAAATGGCCTTGAGGGCGGCGGCCGCCGGATGTTCGAGGTGTTCAATGAGATGTACCCCGAAACAAAGAATATGGATCCGCTGCCCCTGTCAGAGTATTCCCTCCATGCCATCGGCACCCCCATTGTGGAGGTAGGCACGGATCTGAAGACTGCCCGAGCACTGTATTATTCCACAGGTATGCTTTATCGGCGCATTTCCACCAGCGGCAAGCAGATGGCCGTCTGGATGCTGGAGCGGTACGGGGAGGATTACGTCCGGGAGGACGGCTTCTGGAAGATCGTCCACGAGTGCGTGCTCAACGATGCCGGCGGCGCCCAGGATGTGACCAACTTTGCCATTGACTGCTATAATAAGTTTAAGGGACCGGCAGGTGGTCCCGGTGGTCCCGGAGGCCCCGGCGGTCCCGGAGGAAAACCCGAGGGCGGCCCCGGCGGCCCCAGTGCTGCGCCGAAGAAGGGGCAGGCCTATTCCAAGATGGCTGCCGGACCGAAGCAGGGCCGACTGCCCGCTTCCCATAAGACATGGTCTCCCATTCAGCCTGCTCAGGATTCTACCCCTTGGCCGGAGCCGTTCGACACGCTGGATGACGTGAAGACACACTACTGTGTGGGCCTGGGTGAAAATAAGGGCGCTGTTCCGAAAAAGAAACCGGAATGACTTTGTAACCCCCATTCTGAAAAGCTGCCGGCTGCATCTGCGGTCGGCGGCTTTTTGTGTTTCTGGAAAAGAGATTAAACGGGAAATTTGGAATCGTAACGCTTTCCGTGCAAATCGTGGGGCGCATTGGCGAAAAAACGTGCATTCAAGACACAAAGCTGTTTTGAATGCACGTTTTTATATTGGGGATTAACGCAGAATGCCGTGAAAGATACGATCTCCGCGGATTACGCCAGCTCTGCGGCGCCGGTGTACAGGCTGTAGTACCGCCCCTCCTGCCGGAGCAGCTCCTGATGGCTGCCCCGCTCGATGATCTGGCCGTGCTCCAGAACCAGAATCGTGTCGCAGTCCCGGACAGTGGAGAGCCGGTGGGCGATGATGAAAACTGTCCGCCCCTCCATGAGCCGGTTCATACCGGCCTCAATGAGCTTCTCTGTGTGGGTGTCGATGGAGCTGGTGGCCTCATCCAGCACCAGCACCGTCGGGTTTGCCACCGCCGCCCGGGCAATGGCCAACAGCTGCCTCTGGCCCTGAGACAGGGAGCTGCCGTCGGCAGTCAGGACTGTATCATAGCCCTGGGGCAGATGCCGGATAAAGAAGTCCGCGTTGGCCAGGATCGCAGCCTGCTCCACCTCCCCGTCGGTGGCGTCCAGCCGGCCAAACCGGATATTCTCCCGAATCGTGCCCGTAAACAGGTGGGTGTCCTGAAGCACCATGCTGAGGGTGCTCCGCAGGGCGTCCTTTCGGATGTCCTTCAGGTCGATTCCGTCGTAGGTGATGGTGCCGCCGTCGATTTCGTAAAAGCGGTTCAGCAGGTTCACAATGGTGGATTTTCCCGCACCGGTGGATCCCACCAGGGCAATCTTTTTTCCCGGCTCCGCCACGAAGGAGATATCCTTCAGTACCGGAGTCCCCGGGACATAGCTGAAATCCATATGCTCGAAGGCGATTTGACCCCGCAGGGGTGTGCCGTCAGACCAGGAGGTTCCTTCCAGCGTTACGGTCCCGGTGTCTACCTCCGGCTCCGCCTCCAGCATATCCATGACCCGTTCCGTGCCAGCGGCGGCGGACAGAACCATGTTGACGAGATTCGCAAGAGATCCGATTTGATGGCCGCCCTGCTGCACATACTGGATAAAGGCCACCAGAGAGCCAAGGTCGAAATGGCCGGTGATGGTCAGAAGCACGCCCACGGTGCAGGTCATGGCATTGTTGATCTCCGCCACGCCGCCCAGCGCCGGATTGATAATACCGGAGTAGACCTGGGCCTGATAAGCCGCGTCCTGGAGGGCCTGGTTCCTGGTCTCAAAGCCTGCCACAGCGGAGTCCTCCTGCTGAAAGAGCTTCACGACCTTCTGGCCCTCGGTGTACTCCTCGATGAATCCGTTCAGGTCCGCCAGCGCTGCCTGCTGGCCCACGAAGCCTCTGCGGCTGATACTGCCGGACTTCTTCATAATAAGATACTGGAGGCCCAGGAACAGGGCGCTGACCAGGGTCAGCAGAGGATTCATCACCAGCAGCATTGCCAGGATCCCCACGAAGCCCAGCACGCTGGTAATGGCGTTGGCCAGGGAGGAACTGATAAAGTTGGAGATCGTGTCGATGTCGTTGGTATAGGTGCTCATGAGCTGGCCGTGGGTGTGGCTGTGAAAGACAGCCATGGGCAGTGTCTGCATCCGGTCGAAAAGCTCCGCCCGCAGGTCGTGGCTGACCCGCTGAGCCACCCGGACCAGAATGCGGCTGGTGCCGTAGGTAGAGAGCGTACTGAGCAGGTATACCGCCGCCATGACTGCCAGCAGCCGTAAAAGGCCGGGGATATCCCCCTTCAGGATGCAGTCGTTGATAATGAGCTTTGCAAAGTAGGGAATCGCCAGAGTTGCGGCGGTGGTCACGGCCAGGGTCAGCAGGGTCAGCAGCATCAGGCCCGGATAACGGAGCATCCGCCTCAGCAGGAAGCCTATGGGCCGCAGAAGCGCCTTGCCGCTCAATTTCTTACGCATAAGCCGCCTCCTCTCCGTAGTGCTGCAGTTGGCAGAGCTCCCGGTAAATTGGACATTGGGCCAGCAGTTCCTGATGGGTGCCGTCGCCCACCAGACGGCCCTGGTCCATGACCAGGATGCGGTCTGCCTGGGCAATGGAGGAGATGCGCTGGGCGATAATCAGCTTGGTGGTGCCGGGCAGCAGCGTCCGGAAAGAGGCCCGGATGGCGGCGTCGGTGGCCATATCCACGGCGGAGGTGGCGTCGTCCAGAATCAGGATTTTCGGCTTTTTCAGGATGGCCCGGGCAATGCAGAGCCGCTGCCGCTGACCGCCGGAGAGGTTGCTGCCGCCCTGGCCGATCTCCGTATCGTAGCCCTGGGGCAGATGCTGAATGAAGCCGTCGGCGCAGGCCGCCCGGCAGGCATCCGCAAGCTCCTGATCGGAAGCATCCGGGTCGCCCCATCGCAGGCTGTCCTTCAGAGGCCCGGAGAACAGCATGCTGGTCTGGGGCACGAAGGCGATGGCCTCCCGGAGCTGAGCCAGGGTATAAGCCTCTACAGGATGGCTGCCCACCCGGAGTTCGCCCCTGGAGATGTCGTAGAGCCTGGGGATCAGAGACACCAACGTGCTCTTGCCGGAGCCGGTGCCGCCGATGATCCCTACAGTCTGGCCTGCGGGGATCTCCAGGCTCAGGTCCTTGAGCAGCAGGGGGCTGTCCGGATAGCCGAAGTCCACATGGCGGAATGTCACGGAGCCGTCAGCTACAGTTTCTCCGGATCCGTCCAGAATGGCGGGCTCCGTGTCGATGACCTCCAGCAGCCGCTGGAAGGAGATCAGGGAGCGGGAGAACATGACGGAGATATTCGCCAGCATAATGACCCGGGTCAGGATCTGGGTCAGGTAGGCGCAGAGTCCTGAAAGCTGGCCCACGGAGAGGGCTCCCGCCATCACACCCCGGCCGCCGTACCAGTACAGTAGCACCGTGCCCAGGTAGAGAATCAGATTGCCCAGAGGCGAGGACAGGATGGACAGACCCATGGCCCGGTCAGAGGTTTCAAAGACCTGACCGTTGCTGTCTGCGAACACCTCTTTCTGCTGCTTCTGTCGGCAGAAGGCTTTGACCAGCCCCATGGAGATGATATTCTCCTGCACCACCCGGTTCAGCCGGTCAATGCACTGCTGCATCCGCTGGAACAAGGGCCGCAGCTTGACGATCACCACCAGCACCACCAGAAGTACCAGGGGGATCAGCGCCACGAACATCCAGGCCAGCTTTGGGGAGATCAAAAAGCTGAACACAGCAGAGAACACCAGCATGCTGGGGGTTCGCACCAGATACTTGATGGCTTGAATGGCAGTGGTTTGGATGGTGGTCACGTCAGTGGTCAGCCGGGTGATCAGGGACGCGGTGCCGAAGGATTCGAGATCCTGGAAAGTAAAGACCTGCATTTTTCGGTAGGCTGCGGAGCGCAGGTCTGTGCCCAGGCCCAGTCCTGCCCGGGTGGCAAACTTCATGGAATAGACCCCCGCCGCCACCACACACAGGGCCATTGCCGTCATAAGCAGACCATTTTTCACGGTATAGCTCAGATTGGCATTCTGTACGCCCTTATCCATGATGGCCGCCATGACCAGCGGAATCAGCAGGGCAAACAGAGACTCCAGCGCCGAGCAAAAGGCGCTGAGCCAGATGTCCCTGCTGTGGGGCTTCAAATATGGGGTTATTTTTTTGAACATAGCTTCACTCCTTGCAACAGGAAAACGGGCTGCCGTAGAATGCAGCAGCCCGAATGAAAACTCAACCGAGATACTCCAGCATTTTGTTTCCTGCCAGATAGCCGCTGGAAAAGGCCCAGGAGAAGTCGTTGATGCACTCCAGCTTCTCACCGCCCTGATTGATGTAGCGGTTTCCGATGGTGTCGCCGGCGCAGTAGAGTCCCTCTACAGGCGCACCGTGGCTGAGCACATTGGCGTTCTCGTCGGCGTCAAGACCGCCGAACACGCCGTCGGTGGCCATATGGCTGCGGATGGCGAAGAAGGGGCCGTTCTGAAGGGGTTTTAAGTAGTTGGGCAGCTTGTAGAAATCATCGTCGTGGCCCTTGTGGCAGAGGGCGTTGTACCGTTCTACAGTTGCCAGGAAGGTTTCCTCAGGGACGCCCATATTCCGGGCCAGCTCCTCCAGGGTCTCGCCCACGAACACGTGGCCGCCCTGGTATTCCGCTGCCCGGCGCAGGGCTGTCTCCTTGTCTACGGGAGCGCCGCCGGGACCCCCGGAACCGCCGGGACCGCCGGGGCCTCCTGGACCATGGCCGCCGGGAGGCCCGAAGCTCACGGCCTTGGAGAACTTCCCGTCGGGGCCGGGGATGCCTTCGCCAATGTTCCGTCCGCTGCGGTTCACAACAGGCATATAGGGCGGCTCATTGGGGCTGTCCAGCAGCGTTTTATCCAGAATGGTAAAAGAGGCGCAGCCGGGCTGTTTGATCTGGGCCCAGATGGCAGATTCGCTGTTCACAGACTCGTTGATCCAGCGCTTGCCGTTCTTGTTGACCTTCAGGGCGTCCCCCTTGTCCACAAGAAGCATCATGGGTCCTTCCACGCCCTTGGCAATCATACCGCCCAGATAGGCCGCTGCCACACTGTCGTAGTCCACGGAGATCCCTGCATCCTCCGCCATGGAGATGTGATCGCCGGTGTTCCCAGGCATCCGGTGGCTGTTTGCATAGGAATCAGCATAATAATAGCTGGGGAGCGTGCGCTTGAGCACATCCCCATAGGAGATGTTGCCCGTGGCCATCAGACATGCCCTGCAGGAGATGTGAACCTCACCACCGGCATCCTCTGCCACCACGCCAGTGACCTTTCCATTTTCCATCACCAGCTTTTTGGCACTGTGCTCGGTCAGGATGTGTACGCCCATTTCCCTGCATCGTTTTTCCATATTCTGCGTTACAAACCAACCGGCGTCACGGCCGGTCTTGGTGTTCACGGTCATCTGGCCAAAGGGACTCAGTTTGACCTCCCAGCTGTCTGCCACAGGTGCCCATTCGCACATCCAGTCGAAGCACTCTGGCAGCGCATGGAATGCATTGCCAATCAGCCGGGGGGCGATCTCCCATCGGCAAGTGTTCAGTGCAGAGCGGATGTAGTCGTCCATCTGATCGGGCACGCCGGCCTCCTGCTCCATCCGGGTGCTGAACATCCGCAGGCCCTGCGCAAACTGACTGCCGCCGCCCAGCTTGGGAAGCTTCTCCAGCAGAATCACCTGCTTGCCCTCCTCAGCCGTTTTTGCCGCAGCGATCAATCCGGCGGCGCCGCCGCCGATGACCAATACGTCACAGCGAAGCTCTACAGGGTCGTGGAGCTTCACTTCCCGAACATAGCCCTCCGGGTGGATGATCCCCAGCCGGCAGGCCTCTGCGCAGGCACCGCAGGACACACATTTATCCGGATCAATCCGGTAGCGGAGCCCCGTAGAGGCAGGTGCCTTCACCGGACATACGTCACTGCACCGTCCGCAGTTGATACATGCACCATGAATCTCATAGGCCATAACAAATTCCTCCCTGTTTTTATTATGTATATTATACGGACATATGATTTGCAGGGACAAATATCAAAAAGCTATATCGTATAACGGCAGGTTATTTGCGGCTGTGCAGATGTTCTTCGGCAACCGGTGCATGGGTGCCCTCTGGTCTGATTTTCGCATATGGGAATGAAAAACATGTGTAAAAACATTTTATCATTTTCCGATTGCAGGCAGCAATGAAAGGCGAAAAGTGCGAAGCATCAATGATTCGCCATGCGTATCATGAACTGCGATAGGAAAGTATCACAAATCTATAAAGTGCAGATAAAAGGGAATACGAAGTTGCATAGCAAAAAGCCTTGAAAACATGGAGTTTTCAAGGCTTTTCAATGGCGCGGAAGGAGGGATTTGAACCCTCGCGCGTGGTTTAGACGCCTACTCCCTTAGCAGGGGAGCCCCTTCGGCCACTTGGGTACTTCCGCAAACGATATGAAAATTGGCGGAGAGAGTGGGATTCGAACCCACGGATGCTTTCACATCGCCGGTTTTCAAGACCGGTGCTTTCAACCACTCAGCCATCTCTCCGTGCGCGCAAAAGCATGACAGACTCAAACGCAGGACTTATTCTACCACACTCCGTGCCGCCTGTCAACGAATTTCTGAACTGCCGGGCATGTTTTTTTGCTCTCTGTCGAGAGAACGGAGAAAAAA
>OLRG01000904.1_pt1 | contig 25920 bp, 20 predicted proteins | sample 1672331 | NCBI WGS metagenome assembly OLRG01 (sample SAMEA3136672, study PRJEB25190) | human gut metagenome
TACAGATATTGTGGATGCAGAACGTGTGGCACTGAACCTTGTGGCTCATCGCCAGAAACTGTCCGAAAACGATCATCTTGTGATCTGCATCAGCCGTACACAGGGCAGTGCCGGAAACGATATCGGGTTTGAACTGGCAGATCAGCTTCGTATTAATTACTATGATTCGGAAATTTTTGAACAGGTTCTGAAACGTCTGGAAGCAGAAAAGGACAATGTCCAGGACAGAGAGAATTTTACAGATTTTAATAAATATGGAAAGAAAACTCATGAAAGTCTTGGTACCAAGCTGAAAGAACTGAACCAGTATCATGGTCTTTCCAAACAGGATGCCGTATTTTTTAATATGAGTGATTTGATCTGTGAACTTGCCAGAACGGAAGACTGTCTGATCATGGGACGATGTGCAGATGCGATTCTTAAGAATAATCACATTCCTCATGTCAGTATTTTTATCAGCGCTCCTTTCCAGGTACGTGTACAGCATGTTATGGATGTCCGGAACATGGACATGAAAAATGCAGTCCGTTTTCTTAAAAAGATGGATAAGCAGCACAGAAAATATTATGAGTTTTATACAGGAGAGAAATGGGGCAAACCGGAGAATTACGACCTTTGTATCAACAGTGCAAACTATGGTATCAAAGAAACCATTGACGTGATCAAACGACTTCTGAATCAGCAGACACAACAGATAGTTGAATAAAATAAAATCCGCAGGGCTATCAGAAAAGATAACTCTGCGGATTTTTTATTTGTTTACATCTATGTAGCTGTAAAGAGTATACTTGGAAATACCGAAATAGCTGGCAACTTTGTCACCGGATTTTGTAATAAGGAAAGCACCGGAATCATTGAGAAACTGAATAGCTTTTACTTTATCTTCTTTGTTCATCAGTGCTACAGGCTTGCCTACCAGAGCAACAGATTCTTCAATGAGATGTTCCAGAAGGTCGTTGACGCTGTGGGTGATCTCCTTTGGTTTTTCTTCTTTGTTTACCGGCGTGATAAGTGCGTGAAGTGCACTTTCGATCATAGTCAGCTTGGTGATATCGTAATTGATACCAAAGACATAGTGCAGGCTGCCATCGTCATCCCGGATATAGGAAGTGCTACACTTAAGGATCTTTCCATCGGAAGTTTTCATCAGATATCCAGAGTGATCATGAATTTCATTTGCTGGATCATTGTCTTTCTTATTGTTATGGCGAATTACATCAAAAACAGCGTTGGAAGGTCCGTCACCAATTCCTCTGCCTGTAACATGACCGTTTTCGATATATACGATAGAATGTTCAGGATCATTGGTCTTAAGGTCATGAATTACAATCTCGCAGTCAGGACCAAATTGAGAAGCAAGATCCCGCGCAATCTGTTTCAATACAGTCAGACGTCCCATTTTTATTCCTCCTCCATTTTTTTGTTATAATAACGTATTTACAATATAACATAAAACAGATTTAATATAAAGTTTTTTTCCAAAGAAAATTAAGTATACCTTAAAAAAATTGTTGGATATTCTGATGTAAAAATAAAGTATATCCAATTGGAAGTTGCAGATAACAGTTGCTGATATCCGGGAAGAATGGTATATTTATACTAATAAATCATAAGATTTCGGGGGTGAAAATTATGAAATATTTATTGAAAAACGGAACTGTTGTATCAGGCAGCAGTTCAGAACAGCTGGATGTACTGACAGAAGATGAAAAAATCATAAAGGTTGCCCGGGATATTCAGGATGAAGAAGCTACGGTGATAGATGTGACAGGCAAGCTTCTATTTCCAGGATTTATTGATGGTCATACACATTTTGACCTGGAAGTGGCAGGCACTGTTACTGCAGATGATTTTGAGACAGGTACCAGAGCTGCAATCTTAGGCGGAACTACCTTTGTGATCGATTATGCTTCTCAGGATAAAGGTGGACATACGCTGAAAGAAGGTCTGGAAAGATGGCATCAGAAAGCAGATGGCAAATGTTCCTGTGATTATTCTTTCCATATGTCCATTGTAGAATGGAATGATCGTACAGAGCAGGAAGTTCAGGATATGATAGATGCAGGAATCACCAGTTTTAAGTTATATATGACTTACCCTGCAATGATCGTGAACGACAGAGATCTGTACAAGATTTTGAAGAAACTGGGACAGTGTGGCTGCTTTGCCGGAGTACACTGTGAGAATGCAGGAGTGATCGATGCTTTGATCGATGATGCACACAAAGAGGGCAGATTCGGTCCGGAAAATCATCCACTGGTAAGACCGGATACCATGGAAGCAGAGGCAGTACACAGGCTTCTTGTAATTGCAAAAGAGGCAGATGCCCCGGTAATGGTGGTTCATCTTACTAACAAGAAGGCTTATGAAGAAGTGATCGCAGCAAGAAAGAACGGACAGACCATTTATGCAGAAACCTGTCCTCAGTATCTTCTTCTGGATGACAGCGTATATTCCAAACCGGATTTTCAAGGGGCTGTTTATGTATGTGCACCTCCGATCCGCAAAAAAGAAGATCAGGAATGTCTGTGGAAAGCACTGGCAGATGGGGAGATCCAGACAGTAGCCACAGATCAGTGCAGTTTTACTCTGGCACAGAAAGCTCTGGGAAAAGATGATTTCACAAAGATCCCCGGAGGACTGCCAGGGGTGCAGACAAGAGGGACCCTTCTTTATACATATGGTGTGGAAACAGGAAAAATCACCAGAGAACAGATGTGTGCTCTTTTAAGTGAAAACCCTGCCAGACTTTATGGTGTTTACCCACGCAAAGGCGTGATTCGCCCGGGAAGTGACGCTGACATTGTGGTTCTGGATCCAGAAGAAAAAAGTGTAATTTCCGCAAAGACCCATGCCTATAACACAGACAATAATCCTTTTGAAGGTTTTGAACTGCACTGTGGCATTGACAAAGTTTTTCTGAGAGGACATCTGGCAGTAACTGGTGGAAAGATAGCAGAAGAAAAGCTGGGAACCTTTATCCCAAGAGAAAAAAACAGATTTCAAGAGAGAAATATCAATGAAAAAACTAATTGACAGACTTCATGTTACAGGCAGCCTGGACAGAGAACAGTGGATACAGCTCCTTTCTGAAAGAAGTGAAGAGACAGATCAGTATGCCAGAGACCTTGGAAACAAAGTTCGCCAGCAGATATACGGAAATGACATTTATGTAAGAGGGCTGATTGAATTTACCAACTACTGCCAAAATGACTGTTATTACTGTGGTATCCGCCGCAGCAACAAAAATGCCCAAAGATACAGACTGACAGAAGAAGACATTCTCCTCTGCTGTCAGCAGGGTTATGAGCTGGGATTCCGGACTTTTGTTCTTCAGGGAGGAGAGGACGGATATTATACAGACGAAAGACTTCTTTCCATCATACATAAGATTAAAGCAGAATACCCGGACTGTGCGCTGACCCTTTCCATTGGAGAAAAATCTGAGGAGTCTTACAGAGACTACAGAGAAGCCGGCGTGGACAGATATCTTCTCCGTCATGAGACTGCGGATGAGGAACATTATGGGAAACTTCATCCTTCTTCCATGTCTTGCGAACACCGCAAAAATTGTCTCAGAACACTGAAAAAACTGGGCTTTCAGACAGGTGCGGGATTTATGGTAGGAGCTCCTTATCAGAGAGTGGAAAATCTTGCAGATGATTTCCTTTTCTTGAAAGAACTGAATCCGGAAATGGTAGGGATCGGACCTTTTATCCCACATCAGGACACCCCGTTTCATGGAGAAAAAAGTGGCACGTTAGAAGATACCCTGTTTTACTTGGCACTTTTAAGACTGATGCTTCCTCATGTGCTTCTTCCGGCAACCACAGCACTGGGAACCATTCATCCCAAGGGCAGAGAGATGGGAGTCCTTTCCGGGGCCAATGTAGTTATGCCGAACCTTTCGCCGGTTTCTGTACGAAAAAAATATATGCTTTATGATGGTAAAATCTGCACAGGAGATGAAGCAGCAGAATGCAGACACTGCCTTTCCAGACGAATGGAACAGATTGGCTGTCAGATTGTCAGTGACCGGGGAGACTATAAAGGATAGACCACAAAAAACTCTTGCATAACTGCCCCGCTATGGAGTATAGTGGTAGCATGGTTATAAAGGAGGCTATTATTAATATGAAGAAATCCGGAATATTATTTTTGGCGGCAGGTCTTGCACTGGTGACAGCTGGCTGTGGTTACAGCACAGGTGGGGAAGATTCTACCGTAACAGTTATAGAAGCAACACCCACTCCCACACCAGAACCAACACCGGAGGCAACACCTACACCGGAGCCAACAGCGACACCGGTACAGGAGACTTCTCAGACAGCAGCCGGTGTTACGATTGTCAAACAGGATGCTACTTACTATGCAACGTCTGATGTGAATCTTCGTACAGACTGCAGTACAGATGCACAGATCATACAGGGAGTAGCTTCTGGAACTGCACTGACCAGTACAGGAGTCAGCCAGGATGGACAGTGGATAGAAGTAAACTTTAACGGACAGACCTGTTATATCAGTGCACAGTTTGCATCTACCACAGCACCTGCAGCAGCTACAGGCGCAACAGCTGCACAATAAACATTCACATTGCAGTATAAACATAAAAAGCACATCTCGTCAGTGGGATGTGCTTTTTTGATGTATGTTTTTTGGATTATGACTATTCAGGATAAACAAGTCTTTCTGGTTTGATGTCGTAGAGAACTTCATCCAGATATTTTTTAGCAAGGTATTTTGCCATGCCAAGATTCATGTCCAGGTAATTGCCACAGTCTTTGGCAGAAGCTCCTGGGATTTCTCCTTCAAAATCCCGGATAAATTCAAACATTTCCGTCATCAGGGGCACGATATCTCTGGATTCGTAGTCACCTGCCAGAAGCAGGTAGTTGCCGGTACGGCATCCCATCGGACCCCAGTAGATGATTTTTGGGCCGAATTCTGTATGATTACGGAGAAAAGTAGCTGCCAGATGTTCCATAGCGTGAAGTTCAGCAGTGTTCATAACAGGTTCTTCATTGGGAGAAGTCATACGGATATCAAAAGTAGTGATCACTTCGTCTCCAAGATAGTCTTTACGGGAAACATAGATACCTGGCTGGAGTTTGATATGGTCTATGGTAAAACTTGCGATTTTTTTCATAATACAGGATTCCTTTCTGTGTGTGCTATTATAGTTACTGTGAACAATAACCTATTAGTTACTGTTCACTCCGTTCACAGTAACTTGGTCAAAATCCATTCCATATCACCTTCGGTGATGGGATTTTGCCCCGTATGTCTCGGGATTTTGTCATATACATGACAAAACACCTCGCGGAATATTACCTGTGAACAGTTACACCTATTATACAGTATTTTAACAGATAGGAGCTGTTGACACAACATTGACTTTGCTTTGTCAGAATGTTACACTATCTGTGTTTCATTGTAGCGGATTAGTATCTTTACAGTTATGCTTCATTAAAAGAAACAGGCAATTATTTTACGATAAGTCAGGAGGAAATGACCAATGAAATCCAGAACATTAGCAGTGCTCTGTGCACTTATACTTACGGCGGGAACTCTGGCAGGATGCGGAGGAAGCGATACTTCAGATAAAAAAGAAGAAACCAAAACAGAAGAGACCAAAGAAACAACAGAAGATAAGAAAGAAGAAACTGTAGAAGATCAGGAACCGGTCAGCGACGAAGAAGCAGAAAAAGCTGGATTCAGTGACGGAACAGACGGAGAAGATGTAAATGCCACTGTAATAGATACCAGTGAAGAACTGACAGGTATCCATCATGCAGACATCAAGATCAAAGATTATGGCGATATTCAGGTAGAACTGGATGCAGACACAGCACCGATCACAGTTACCAATTTCGTAAAACTTGCAGAAGATAAATTTTATGACGGACTTACCTTCTGGCGTATTATTGACGGATTTATGATGCAGGGAGGCGATCCCAAGGGAGATGGCACCGGTGGTGCAGAGGAAACCATCAAAGGTGAATTTTCCAGCAATGGTGTAGACAATAATATTTCCCACACCAGAGGAACAATTTCCATGGCACGTTCCACAGATCCGGACAGTGCAAGTTCTCAGTTCTTTATTGTTCAGTCTGACAGTACCTTCCTGGATGGAGAGTATGCAGCTTTCGGACATGTGGCAGAGGGAATGGATATTGTAGACAAGATCTGTAAAGAAGCACAGCCTACCGATGACAACGGTACGATTAAGACAGAAGCACAGCCGGTGATCGAAAGCATTACTATCACAGACTGAAAACAGAAATACCGACAGTTTTCCTGAATGGGGACTGCCGGTATTTTTTACTTTATTATAATTTTATGATCAATACAGGAATAGGTGGATTGTTGGGGCGGTTGTAATAGTCACTTCGGATAACCAGATATTTATGAGAGTCAAGTTGTTTCAGCCATGTAAGTACATCATCTCGTTCCTGAAATCCGGAATCTCCTCCACTGTAGATACAAAGGGAAAGGAGACCACCCTTTTTCAAAAGAAAAAGCCCCTGTTCCATTGCTGTAATGCTGGTATTGCTTTTGGTGGCTTTGCTGTGATCTCCACCAGGCAGGTAACCCAGATTAAAAACAATACAGCTGACAGTTTCCGGTCTGGCGTACTGACTCATATGTGAGTGAGACTCCAGAAGTAAAGTATAATTCTCAGGTGCAGCGGCTTTTTGCAGACGTTCTCTGGTATGGTTAAGTGCCTGCTCCTGGATATCAAAAGCAAGGACCTGACCTGATTCCCCGCAGAGCCTGCTGAGGAGAAGAGTATCATTTCCATTTCCCATAGTAGCATCTATACAAAAGTCTCCAGGTTTTACCTGTTCTTCTATAAAATGTGCGCTCCATTGCGTGATCTGAAAGTTTTTCATAAATTCCTCCAGTTGAAAAAATAGATACATTATCAAAAGTTTTGTTCAGTATAACATATTAAGTACAAAAATGCACAAAAAAAGTCGAAATATCACGAAATAGGTTGAATTGAAGCAGGTATTATATTAAAATCGAAAATGGAGTTATTATGTCCTGAAAAGCTCTTTCAGGAGCTTTTTTGGATGAACACAAAGGAGGAAAGAGCTAATGAAGCGACTGGAAAAATGGAAGCGAATGATGGCAATAACTCTAACTGCTCTTATGGTAGTACAACAGGGCAGTGTCACTACTTTCGCTGAAGATGCGGCGATTCAGGAAGCAGTTCAGGCAGAAACAGAAACTGTTGAACCGGAACCTGCAGAAGTTGAGCCTGCAGAATCGGAGGCACCAGCTGAAGAGCCGGAAGAAACTCCGGAAGTTGTACCTACAGAAGCTCCTTCGGAGACTATTCCGGAACAGGAGCCAACCCAGGAACAGCCGGAAACGGACGACAGTTCAGCGACAGAAGAAGAAGCTAAGAAACCGGAAGAGGCGAAAGCGAAGACAGAAAAAACAAAAACTTCAGAGAAAACAACTTTTGAGGGAGTCACAGACATTGGAACCGCATCTGTGACACTTTCAACACCAATCTCTGAAAAAGCAGTTTTTGTAGCAAAACAATATGGTCAGGAGACCGATTATTTTAATAATGCTATTGAGAAAGTTTCTCAGTGGGCAGGCGAGAATAATCTGGCGCTTGATGATGCAGTTGTGTATGATATGCACTTTGAGGAAAATGGAAACGAACTGGCAGTCGGTCAGAACGCAACAGTGAACCTCAGTTTTGCATCACCGATCCTGGCAGGAAAGGGAGGCGATATTTACGTTCTTCATGTGGCAGATGGTACAGTCAGTAATGTAAATGGCGGTATCAGCCAGAACGGAGACGGAAGTGTAAGTGCAGCCACCATCAACACCAGTGGATTTTCACCGTTTGTATTTGTGAGAGCCGGTGGAGTGGAAATGACAGATGCAGCCAAAACGATTCAGCTGGATAAACATCTGAAAGATTCTACCATCAGTATTAACGGAAATAAAATTATTTTTTCTGATGATGGAAAGGCAGATGTTACACTAAATTATGGAGACAAAATTGATCTGAATCTGAAATGGGCTTTAAAGAATACCGATTCGGATATACAGGAGCTTTCCGAAAATGATACTTTTGTGTATCAGTTGCCTGTAAAGGTGAAAGACGCGAATGGGTATTTGTATGATGGTCAGACTCCTGTAGGAGAGTGGAAAATCTCGGATAATCAGTTTTCTTTCCATTACTATAAGAGCTTCCTTGAGAATCAGAATAATATTTCAGGTTCCATGAAAATATCTGCTACTGTCACAAAAGAAGATACAGGTAATAATAATGGCGGAAATGTGTCATGGGATTTTCCAGGAATCGGAGCCATTGATGGAGAAGTCAACCGAGATATATCCAACGATGGTCTTTCTATTAGAAAGTCTATTGATAACAGCAACACTTCAACGCTCGATAACAGAAAAGTTACATTGAAGGTAACATCTACCGGAAGTAACAAAAATGTTCTTGTTAAAGACAGCATGGGTGAGTTTCTTACAGTAGCTGGAGGTATCAAAAAAGAGAACTTCACAGTTAAGAAGAAGGATGGCACTGTTGTTTCTGATTTTACAGTTCAGGCAACAGATAATAATAACTTTGAAATTGCCCTGGGGAACCTGGGAGATGGTGATGAAGTAACCATCACTTATAATGTAGATGTAGACAAAAATGCTCTGGGTCAGAATATAAGTGAACGGGATCAGATTCAGGGACTCAAAAATACAGCTCAGGCGTTTGGAAATAATGATGACAGCAAGAAAGCAGAAGCATCAGATTTTGTTCATGTAAAGAAAACATGGGTAGATAAAACCGGAAATTATGATGCTGCAAAGAAAGTCATTAACTGGACAATCACAGTGAATGCAGGTGCCAATCTGGATATTGCGGGAGCAACCATCAAAGATACACTTGGCGACAAACAGGCCTTTGTAGATGGAAGCTTTAAAGTAACTCCGGAAGTACCTGGACTTACATGGGACAGTATTTCCAAAGGGGGATTCATATTCCCGGAAGGTTCAGACAAAACTTATAGTATTACTTATCAGACGAAACCTACAGCAGAGGATGTGAATTATGGACAGTCACAGGTTAACAATAATGTAACCATCACACCAGGCGGGGAATTTTCCGGTAAACCGGGAATCTCAAAAGATGCAGGAGTAACAGTTGGTACAAAGCATAATTTTATCAATAAGGAATGTACTACAAAGCCGAATCCTGGTTCTGCTCAGGAAATAGAGTGGAAAACAACAGTATCCATTCCGGCTGGCAAGGCTGTAACCAAGGCAGTGTTTAAGGATTATTTTGATAAGACTATGACACTGGTTGAGGGCAGTGTAAAACTGAATGGAAAACAGATTAATATTTCAGAAGCGACAGACAAATCTGACAAAAATGGATTTGTTTATGACTGGGGTAAGATTGAAGCAAAAGATTCTGTTCAGACTTTTGAATTCACTTATAAAACCAAAATTTCACAGGTACCAGATGAAACAACAAAGTATGAAAATAAATCATATTTTGTTTCTGAAGAATTTGGAGAAAAATCAGCCAGTTCCTCTTATACCTATGAAGTTGCAAAAGTAGCACCTGGAGCTTATAAGTGGCAGTGTGGTACTGGTACAAAATGGTTTCCATACTGGACAGATCCGTCTACAGGCACTTTTACCTGGGCAGTAGAGATGAATGATAGAAATCTCCTGAAAAATCTGAATTCAGATGCGAAACTGAAATTGATTGACATATTGCCGGAAGGCCAGGAGTATGTAGCCGATTCCGCTTATATTATTCATAATGCAAATGCAGGATGGAACAGTAAAAAATCCCAAATAACCTCTGTGGAAATCAGAGAAGGTCAGGTTGTCTTTGACATGAGTAAATTCCTGGAGCTTTACAAAAATACAGGAATCAAGCCGGTAATCTATTATAGAACCAGAATCAAAGACATTGAGAATTATAAGCCTGGACATAAACGTTATACAAATACAGCACAGTGGGAACTGAATGGTACAAAAGGTCAACAGGGTTCTGCTTATCAGGATATAAATGACATATATAAATATATAAATAAATCAGCCCTGTATAATCAGAATTCAGCTCCTTTAGTTCATTATACGATCAAAGTCAATCAGGGTGGGCTGAATCTTTATCCGGATCAGGATACCTACAGTATTGAAGATACGTCAGGAAGTGTCATTGAATTTAAGTTTGGTACTCTGAAGGTAAACGGAGAAGCATGGAATGATTTCAGTTTTGAAAATGGTACTTTAACTATCAAGAATCTGAAGGATGAAACTCCTTATGTGATTACTTATGATTCTGTTGTTACATTGATACCTGGAGTTACTTTTGACGGAAATGGAAAAAATATTGTTAAGTTTTCTGGAAAATCAGGATCAAAATGGGAAGACTCTGATGAAAGAACAGGAGAAGTAATAGAATCTTCTGGTACATCTACAGGAGAGGGACGTTCTGTTTCCATCTATAAATATGAAAATGGTCAGGCAAACCAGCCACTGAAAGACGTTGAGTTTGCTATTTATGATGTGGCAGTGGATACTTCAGGAACGGAAGTTACTGTTGATGGAAATGAAAAGCTGACATTACGTAAGACAGGAGTGACAGGCGCAGACGGATACCTCAGAATAGGCGGATTGCTTCTGGATCATGTCTATCTTCTGAAAGAGACAACTCCATTAAATGGATATACCATTGATCCTCAGTATAAGGATGGACGATATTTTGTATTTGAGGGTCAGTCCGGACATATATTTGATAGCAGCAAAATTCAGGTATTTGGAAAAAATGTTTATTCATACAACTTTATGGTCAACAATGACCGGATACCTGCAATCACTGAGATTAAAGTAAGCAAAAAAGTCAATGGTGCTAATTATACAGCAGATGAAGACTTTAAATTTACCATTACCGGAGAAAATGATGCTCCAATGCCGGAGAACAACACTGTAACAGTGAAGAACGGAAAAGAAGCATCCTTTGGAAAGATCGCTTATACCAAAGAAGGCACCTACAGATATGTTATCAAAGAAATAAAACACAGTACTCCGGGAATGACATACGATAAAGCAGAACATTATGTAGCTGTAAAAGTAGTGAAGGACGAAACATCCGGAGAATTGACAGCGACGGTGACTTATGATGATGGACAGAGCAAGTTGGAGGTAGTCAATGAGTACGATGGAACTACCAGTGTGGAGGGAACCAAAACCTGGAACGTACCAGAAGGAACCAAACTTCCAGAAAAGATCACAGTAGATCTGCTCCGAAATGGTGAAGTGATCGACAGCAAAGAAATAAAAGCAACGGATGAGTGGAAATACAGCTTTGATAATCTTCCGAAGTACAGTAAGGATGGAAAGACAGCTTATACCTACACTGTAAAAGAGGAACCAGTCAAAGGTTATATCTCTAAGGTAGAAGGTTACGACATTATCAATACTATCACCGGAACTACCAGTGTAGAGGGAACCAAGAGCTGGAACGTACCAGCAGGAACCAAACTGCCGGAAAGCATTACAGTAATCCTGGAACAGAATGGAACCCTGTATGACAGCAAAAAAGTGACAGCAGAAGATGGCTGGAGCTACAGCTGGACAGAGCTTCCGAAGTACAGTAAGGATGGAAAGACCGCTTATACTTATACTGTAGAAGAAAAACCGGTAGAAGGTTATACCACAGCAGTTGCCGGAACAAATATCACCAACACCATCACCGGAACCACAGAGGTGAAGGGAACTAAAACCTGGAACGTACCGGAAGGAACCAAACTTCCAGAAAAGATCACAGTAGATCTGCTCCGGAATGGTGAAGTGATCGACAGCAAAGGAGTAACAGCAGCGGATGAGTGGAAATACAGCTTTGATAATCTTCAGAAATATAGTGAAGACGGAAAAACAGCTTATACCTACACTGTAAAAGAGGAAGCAGTCAAAGGTTATGTCTCTAAGGTAGAAGGTTACGATATCATCAATACTATCACCGGAACCACCAGTGTAGAGGGAACTAAAACCTGGAACGTACCGGAAGGAACCAAGCTTCCTGAAAAGATCAAGGTATATCTGATCCGAAACGGTGAAAGCATCGACAGCAAAGAAGTAACAGCGGATGACAACTGGGCATACAGCTGGACAGAACTTCCGAAGTACAGTGAGGATGGAAAAACAGCTTATACCTACACCATAGAAGAGGAACCAGTCAAAGGTTATATCTCTAAGGTAGAAGGTTACGACATTATCAATACCATCACTGGAACCACCAGCGTAGAGGGAACCAAAACCTGGGAAGTGCAGGATGGAATTGATCAGCCGGATAGCATTGTTGTAAATCTGCTTCGTAATGGAGAAAAGATTGACAGCAAGAAAGTAACCGTCGAAGATAACTGGAAATACAGCTGGACAGACCTTCCAAAATACAGCGAGGATGGAATGACAGCTTACGAGTACACTGTTGATGAAGAAGAGGTAAATGGATACGACAAGATTATTGATGGCTACAATATTACCAACAAACTCATCACAAAAGAAATCAGTGTAAACAAGACAGATATCACAGGACTTCAGGAAGTACCGGGAGCAAAATTTGTTATTTCCTTTAATGATGGAAAGAACATGGTCAAAGAGTGGACATCCGGAGAAGCTCCGAAAACTATCGCAGACATTGTTCCTGGAATCACTTACACCCTGGAAGAAACAACTGCTCCGGAAGGCTACGAGAAGATTTCAAATGCAGTAAATTTTGTTGTAGACGAAGAAGGTAATGTGACTGTAACAGGAAGTGCAGAGATCACTGTAAATGGTGAGAAAGTTCCAGAAGTAAGCGCAGAAGGCAGCGTGATCAGCGTAAAAGATACCATGATCAGAAGCAAGAAAGCTGCCGTTGAAGTAACCAAGACTCTGACGCACAATGAACTGGCACTGGGTGCTGTTGATCAGACATTCTATGTGGCACTTTATGGCGATGAAGCCTGCACAGTCAGACTTTCTGATGTAAAGGCTATTGAATTTACAAATGCATCTTCCGCAACAGTGAAGTTTACAGATCTGGAGATCGGAAGACAATATTACGTATCTGAGTGTACAGAAGATGGTATACCACAGGAAACAGGAACTCTTGCGGATGGAACTGCTTATATAGCAACTTTCACCAATGGAAATTCTGTAACTGTAACGGAAGACGACGGAACAGAAACAGTTTACTTTGATAACGAATTCATGAAGCTTCCAGATGGATTCTACTTCGAAGGCAAGCTGACTGTTACCAAAGAACTGCTGGATGCTGAGGGCAATGCCAAGAACAGCGATAAAACATTCTATGCAGGAATCTTTGATGACAAGGATTATAAAAATTTATCTTCACGCATAATTGGAGATAATGTTCTGGAACTGGATATGAACGGCGGTTCCGAATCCAGTGTTACAGCCCGGGTAAAGATTCAGGAAAATGAAGATTGCGTGCTGTACGTTACAGAAACAGATGCAGATGGAAATCCTGTAGAAGGAGCCAAAGGATTTGCTTACAATGTAAGTTATAAAGGTAATACAACTGTAACGCTGAATGAGTCCAATCTTAAGGCTACAGTTAGAATCATTAACAAAGAAAAGCCGAAAGACAAGGATAAGGACAAAGACAAGGAAGAAGAAAACAAAAAGACAACAACGACGACAACAAACACAACAACAAACACAACAACTTCCAGGTCTGTAAAAACAGGTGATAACACACCGATTGCTCTTTATCTGATCATTCTTATAACAGCGGCAGGTGCTGTGGTACTTGTTTTTGTATACAGAAAGAAACGTAGAGAAAGTAATAAATAAACGGTAAATAAAAAGTCCCGTCGGGTTGGTCATAAAAAATGATCGGATCCCGGCGGGATTTTTTATTGAGATATAAGATAACGAGTAAAATAATTTACATTAAGCGTCTTCGTAACATTTCCTGATTGAGTGCATATTTCAAAGCCGTATCCCTGGTAATCCGTCCTGCCTTGTATAATTCAAGAAGACTGTGGTCCATAGAGCGCATCTCATTCTGAGAAGAGGAGGAAATCACTCCTTCAATCTGAAAGACCTTATTGTCTCGGATCATGTTCCGGATAGCAGGAGTGAGACGCATAACCTCAAAGACTGGAATATTTTTGCCATCTACATCAGGAATCAACTGCTGGGAAATAACTGCCTGAAGAACCATAGAAAGCTGAATGGCAATGAGCCGCTGCTGAGATGGCTCAAAGACATCCATAATACGACTGATGGTGTTGGCAGCTCCAAGAGTATGGAGACTGGAAAGTACCAGGTGACCGGTTTCGGCAGCAGTCATAGCTGTCTGGATAGTTTCGTAGTCACGCATTTCTCCCAGGAGGATCACATCAGGACTCTGGCGAAGCGTAGCCCGGAGAGAAGTAAGATAGCTCTGGGTATCAGTGCAGATTTCTCTCTGACTGACAATACAGCGGTCATGTCTGTGCAGATATTCCAGAGGATCCTCAAGGGTAATGATATGTCCTTCTCTGGAATGATTGATTCTGTCAATGAGACATGCCATGGTAGTGGATTTGCCGCTGCCTGCAGAGCCGGTTACAAGAACCATGCCCTTGGTAAGCTCAGCAAGACTCATAACATCTTCAGGAATAGAAAGTTCAGCAGGGTCCGGCAGCTGGAAGGCGATCACCCGGATAACGGCTGCCAGAGAACCTCGCTGTTTGTAAGCGTTGATACGAAATCTGGAAAGTCCTGGAATGGAGAAAGAGAAATCGTCATCTCCGGAAGAATGGAGATGATCAATATCCCGGTAGGCCATCTGATAAATACAGCGAAGAATCTCTTCGGTCTGATCTGGCATCAGCCGGTCTCCATAAGAAGAAAGATGTCCGTCGATTTTGATAGCCAGTGGACGGCCTGCAATGATAAAAATGTCGGATGCATGTTCATTGGCTGCTTTTGTAAGAAATTCTATGGTTTGTTCTTTGTTCATAATAGTTATTGTCCCCTATGTTGTATAAAGATTCTGACTGTTATCCGGACTCCAGGTATCAGTGACTTCTGTTTTCCATTCCAGAATATCCAGAAAGGTATCCTCTTCCGTAGAAGGATACAGGATCTGAAGTTTCACAGACAATTCCTGAGTGTCCGAAAATTCACAGGTAAATTGTACGGTATGTTCTGCTGTGTCTACTGTAACCTCGGAGATTTCGTTGGAAAGCCTGTCAACAGCAGTATAATAAGCATCCTCTCCGGCGGAATTTTTATAATAGCTGACAAGACAATCCTGAATCTGAGAAACCTGATCAGAAGCGGTCTGACAGGCTTTGTAGTACTGCTCCGTCTGTTCCATGGAAAGTCTGGCAGAACTTAATGCAGAACGGGAATTTCCCAGCGTCAGAAGAGCAAGTACAGCCAGACATAACACTCCGAAAATCAGGAACAGAGAGGGGATACCGGTGGCTGCGAAAAGTGTTTTTTTCTGCTTCATGATATCGTCTCCTTTGCTGTCTGGATTATCGGAAAAGCGAGGTCAATGGAATATAGTTTTTCTGATTTGGCATAAAGCCTGGAAAAGATAAGGGTTGCCTTTTTTTCTTCTTTTACATCAGAAAAAGAAAGGTTCATTTCGTAAGAAGCATCTTCATGGCTACATAATTCCCAGGTGTTGTCATAATACCAGACAATGGAAGAAGCACTGACAGCTCCTCCAGGCAGGTACTGAAGAAAGTCTGCTTCTCTGCCGCTGGTTCCCTCCATAATTTCGCCGATCGAAGTGGTAAGAGACTGAATATGAATCCATTCCTGGGTCTGTATACGGTTTTCTCTTGCCGTTGCAAAAATCCGGACACAGGCAGCTCCGGAAAGAGAAAGGAAAAGAAGAACCATGACCATTTCCATAAGAAAAAGACTGTTTTTGGAATGTCTGGCTGTTTTTTTCATGAGGAGGTATCCTCCTTTCCGGTTGTATAGCTGTGAAGGTAAAAGTCAGATTTTCTGTCATCTATGCTCTGGAGAGAAATATGGTAGAAGCCATTGTCCAGTGCTTCTGCCTGAAAATCAGAAAGCTCTGCTATGAGAGTACCTGCATCTGGAGAAATCTCTGTATCGACAGCAGTGAAAAGCTCTTTCAGACTGTTTTGGTCCAGATAGAGATAAGTAATATAATCTTTGCCATCCAGGGTATCCCGAAAACATAAAGCAGGAAATCCTTTCAGTTTATCAGTAAAGATTCCTCCAGAAGTATCATGCTGACGGAATTTTGTAGTAACATATGCAGAAGCAGTGTCAAGAGAATCTTCTGTCTGGGAAAAAACAGTCTCCTGCTGGTATGCTCTTGCGGAAAATAACAGCATCATAAGAAGAAATAAAGCAAAAAGTCCAAAGAGCAGCAGAGAAAATAATGCAGGAACACTGTGGACTCTTACAGAAGTTTTTTTCATGAAGCGGCCTCCTTTCTGTTGCTGAAGGAAACGGAAAGAGGGATTACACTGATCATAGGAAAAAGATTACTTCCATTAGGAACATATTCAATTACAAAACGAGAAGAATCATAGGTGATATGATAATCTTTTATAAGTTCCTCCGCGCTTTCCGGATAGCGTCCTGTCAGTGCATAAGTGTGAACAGCCCCTCTTTTTAATGACTGTTCCAGAAGCTGCTGTTCTTTCTGAAGAGTATCTTTGGATGTAAAAGAAACTCCTGCAAAAAAAACAGAAGCAATGACCAGCAGAAAAAGAAGGGGAAAGACCACCAGCATATTTCGAAAAAATTTTTTTCTGTGACTTTCAAAAAGCTCCATTTATGTCACCTCACACAGCAATATCAGAAAGAATTCCCAAAAGTGGCATCATAACAGAAAGAAGAACCAGACCTACCAGCAGGGAAAGAAAAATAACGATGGTAGGTTCTACTACAGAAATAGCCTGGTAAATCATTTCCAGGGATTTTTCCTGGTAGCGGTCAGCAAGATCTGTCAGTGATTCATCAGCGGTTCCAGACTGAAATGCCACGGACAGGAGTCTTCCCTCCATACCTCCAAAAAGTCCGGACTGGATCAGTGCCTGGGAAAAAGGCATCCCCTCATCCAGAAAGGAAGAGGTTCTGGAAAGCCGTTCCCGAACTATAGGGTGGGAAGTCATTTCTGAAGCAAGAGACAGACTTGTTTCAGGGGAAAGCCCGCTTCTGAGTCCCAGAGCCAGTCCCTGTGTCATTTTGCTGTAATCAAGAGAAAGAGGAATATCCCGAAGTCCCGGAAGCCGGTACAGGATTCCGGTGATCCATTTACGTGCCTTTGGATAAAAACAGAAGAAAAATACACAGCCGATCAGCAGAACTGCAAAAGCCAGAAAAACAGCAGAATGCTGACTGATGGTATTGCCGGCATTAAGAAGTCCTTCTGAAAAACCGTTCATTTCCATTCCCATCTGGCGGAAAACCTGGCGGAAAACAGGAAGAACCTTCACAAGAAGCACCAGGATCACCACTGCCATCATACCCAACATAAGAAGCGGATAAGTGACAGCACTTTTTATTTCACCGGAGATTTCATCTTCCTGCCGGTAGTAGTGGGCAAGACTGTTCAGGGTTTCGTCCAGGCAGCCGGTTTCTTCGCCTGTTTTTATGTAGGTGACAGCAAGATGTGGAAAGATTCCGGCGTCCTTTACAGACTGGGAAAGAGAACCTGTTTCTTCCATTGATTTTATGAGGGGGCTGATAATTGCCCGGTCTGTATCAGTAGTACTTTCTTCCAGAAGGATATGAAGTCCTTCTACAGCAGAAATTCCGGAATGTATCAGGATTCCCAGCTGACCGAAGAAACTAGAAAGCTCCTGGGCAGTAAGTTTATATTTCATAGGTAAGTCTCCTTTGCCATTAACGTGTAAATTGCAGAGTATAGTTACTTTCATCGCCGATATATTCCTGGATGGCTTCTTTATCATCACTGTTGGAATCAAAAGTGGGGTCCATCAAAGACCAGCTGTCGCCTTTGAAGGAAACAGCATTGTTGACCCAGCCTTTGGAACGGATGTAAACATCAATCCAGGCGTGCTTGATATCTCCGGCATAACCAATCTGAAGTTTACAGGGAATATCGCAGCTTCTCAACATGGCTGCAGTCAGTGCCGCATAATCAAAACAGATGCCGGTACCGGTACCCAGTGTTTCATCTACATCAGGCAGATAACCGGTTCCTACAGTGTCTGCCTTGCGGTAATCATAGGTGAGGTTTTCGGTAACATAATTGTAGATCAGCTCCAGCGCTTCCAAATCTTCGGTGTCTTCTGTAACCATGGAAAGTGCTAGCTTGCTTGCCTTGCTTTCCGGAGTAAAGTTAACATATTGGTTGGGATACAGGAAAGGCAGAAACTCATTGGAGAGTTCCACAGTTACTGTTTCCATATAGAGAGCTGCATACTGATCACCACTGACCTGTTGATAGCAGGTGATCATATAATCACCATTGCCCTCTGAAAAAGGAATTACTGCGGTTTCTCCGGGACTGATAAAATAGGAATATAGAACTTCTGTAGGTGTAGAAATCTGAAGATTCATGGAAGAATCCGAAGAATCAGATTCAGCAGTAAGGTATCCCTGATTTTTTTCGGAGATATCAAGAACCAGCGGTGAAGAACCGATGGTTTCTTTGCCAGGTGCCTCCGGTACAAGAACCTGAAGTGGTGAAAATACAGGAGGCTCTGTGGAAGAAACGGAAGATCCGGAGTCACAGCCTGATAAAAAAAGCCACAGTGATAAACACAAAATGATGGCAGGGAAACGGAAAAAAAGAGAAGATTTCATATTTTTGCCGGCTCCTTAACGATGTTGGGGATTTTTGTCCCGATAGCATCAGTATAGCAGATTCAGACAAAAAAAAGAATATAATTGGAAAATATTGTTTTAACAGATTGACATTAAAGCGAAAAGCCTTTATAATGTGTGCATAAGGGCAAACCTGTTGAAAGACAGGGACGCAAAGCCAAGGGTCTAAGGTCATGAGACTATGACAGCCGGTTGCCGCATTAAATTCTGGTTTAATGACGTATTCAGATAATTGTATATGGATACTTTGTTTTTAGTGTAGAGCAACCGCTTAATTTTTTGGATTAAGCGGTTTTTTTTTATGAAACAGAGTGTCTGACATACAGACAACATCTGAAACGTCCATATTCTGAAAGGTGTGATAACAACATGAAAAAGAAAATCAATTTTAAAAACTTTATTATAAAAAAGAAGGTTGCAGCAGGTTGCATTGTTGCAGCAGCTATCATCACAGCAGGAAGTTTTGCAATGCTGTGGCAGCCGTCAGATATCCCGGAACTGACTGATTATACAGATCCGGTGATTGAGACAACAATTACAGGTGATGATACGCCTCTTGCTTCACAGCCTAAAGTTACTACCAAGACTTCCACAAGTACCAAGACAAGCAAGAAAACAGTCAGGTTAAAAAAAGCAGCCAAAAAGACCTACACCAAAAAGCTTCCTACACAGACCAAGAAATCAATCAAAACAACTAAGAAAAACAGCACAACAACCGTTAAGACCGAAAAGACTGTAAAGACAGCAACAACAGAAAAATACACCAAAAAGTCCAAAAAGAAAGTAGTAACTACCAAAGTAACTACTACAGTAGTGCAGCAGATTGCCGGTGCTAGCAATGAGGATACCACCGCAACAGGTACTTCCAGTTCTTCCACAGCAGGCACAGGTACATCCGGCACCAAGAAGTATACAGTCAGCAATGTAGCCTCCATTGCGCCAAAGATGGACAGCAGAGTCCTGAATGCATACACAAAGATGGGCTTCAGCGTGATCGTAGATCCGTCTGTTTCCTATGCAGGTCATTTTGTCGCCAAATCAAGAACCATCACTCTTCAGGAAGCAGATAACACTATTTACCATGAACTTGGTCATTTTCTGGCATTTATCGCAGGTAATGTGGATCAAAGCAGTGATTTCGTATCCGTATATAACAGCGAGAAAACCAAATACACAGGAGACAACAAGATTTATGCTGTACAGAGTGCTTCTGAGTTTTTTGCAGAATGTGTAAGAGATTATTGTATTAATCCTTCCCGTCTCCAGAGTACATGTCCGAAAACATATAAGGCCATCGAAAGTGCACTTTCAAAAGTTACAGATGCAAGGATCAATATGATCATGAAGGTTTATGCACCTGTCTGGAAATAACAGTTACAGGTGAATTAGCAGGGTTTCCATACCGGGAACCCTGTTTTTTTGAGTATAAAAAACAGTACAACAAAAAAATTCATTGCAATTGCCAATAGGGCTGTTATAATGAAAAAGATATAACAACAGTCAGCAGAAAAGGAGGAGAATTGTATGTTAAAAGGAAAGACAGTTCTTCTGGGTGTTACCGGCAGTATTGCAGCATACAAAATCGCATATCTTGCCAGTGCATTAAAGAAACTTCATGCACAGGTTCATGTCCTTATGACCCGGAATGCCACTAATTTTATCAATCCCATTACCTTCGAGACTCTTACAGGGAACAAGTGTCTGGTAGAGACATTTGACCGGAACTTTCAGTTTCAGGTAGAGCATGTTTCCATAGCCAAACAGGCAGATGTGGTGATGGTCGCACCGGCCAGCGCCAATGTGATCGGCAAACTTGCCCATGGGATTGCAGATGACATGCTGACAACTACAGTGATGGCATGCAAATGCAAAAAAATCATTTCACCTGCCATGAATACCAATATGTATGAGAATCCGGTAGTTCAGGATAACCTGAAGATCCTGAAACACTATGGATATGAAGTGATCGAACCTGCCAGCGGTTATCTGGCATGTGGAGACACTGGAGCAGGCAAGATGCCGGAGCCGGAGACTCTTAAGGAACATATACTGAGAGAGATTGCCAGAGAGAAGGACCTGAAGGGACAGAAGATTCTGGTAACAGCAGGTCCCACACAGGAATCCATTGATCCGGTTCGTTATATCACCAATCATTCTTCAGGAAAAATGGGATATGCCATTGCAAGAGAGGCAATGCTCCGGGGTGCTGAAGTCACTCTGGTAAGTGGCTCATGTGCCATTACACCACCACCTTTTGTAAAAGTAGTTCCTATTGTAACTGCCAGAGATATGTTTGAGGCAGTGACTTCAGTAAGCAGAGAACAGGACATCATCATCAAGGCAGCAGCAGTAGCTGATTACAGACCTGCAGTTGTATACAATGAAAAAGTTAAGAAAAAAGACGGACAGATGTCTATTGAACTTGAAAAAACAGACGATATACTTCAATATCTGGGAGAACATAAACAACCTGGACAGTTCTTGTGCGGTTTTTCTATGGAAACCCAGAATATGATCGGTAATTCCAGGGCGAAGCTTCAGAAAAAGAATCTGGATATGGTAGCAGCCAACAACCTTAAGGTGGCAGGCGCCGGATTCCAGGGAGATACTAATGTGCTGACCCTGATTACACAGGATGAGGACGTATCACTTCGGCTTATGAGCAAGGAGGATGCAGCCGGACTGATCCTGGATAAAATTCTTTCCCTCAGGACTGGTTCTGACAGGGAAGGAAAGCTGTAACCCGTTCACCAGGAGGCGGGCAAATAAAAAATAAGAATATGCCCGCAGTTCCGCACCGTATTGTATCTCCATAAAGGGAGAACGATAACAAGGAGGAAAATATGAAAAGCAACAAATTTACAACAACGCAACTGACAATGCTGGGTTTAATGGCAGGTATTCTGCTGCTTATGGCATACACCCCGCTGGGTTATCTGAATATCGGACCACTGGCCATTTCTTTTAATGTGATTCCGGTAGCTATCTGCGCAGTAGTGCTGGGACCTACAGGAGGAGCCATTGCTGGAGCTATCTTCGGTATTACCAGTTTCCTGCAGTGTATTGGTGTAGGCGGTACCAGCGCAATGGGAGCCACACTTTTCAGCATCAGCCCGGTTCTGGCTTTTATCCAGAGATTTGTACCACGTTTTTTGGATGGACTCTGCCTTGGGTTTATTTACAGAGCAATGCGTAAAAAGACGAACGTATATGTATCCTGTGCAGTAACCGGATTTTTCTCAGCATTTTTGAATACATTATTCTTTATGACTGCGTTGGTAGGACTTTTTGGTAACACAGAATATGTTCAGGGACTCATTGGAGGACGTAATGTAATTTTGTTCTGCTGTGCATTTGTTGGGATTAATGCAGTATGTGAAATGGTTTCTTCTACCATTATCACCGGTGCAGTAGGAGCTGCACTGTCCAAAGCACATCTGATCCCTGCTTCACAGATGACAGCCGAAAAATCAGCAAAAGTAAACGCAGCATCATAAAAGACAGGAAGAATATATGATCTTAGCAATCGATATTGGAAACACCAACATAGTCGTTGGCTGTATTGATAAAGAAAAAATTTATTTTACAGAACGTGTGGCAACAGTCCGTACCAAAACAGAATTGGAATATGCCATAGATATCAAAACAATTCTTGATATCTATCACATCAAACGAACAGAGATTGACGGAGCGATCATTTCCTCTGTTGTTCCTCAGATCACCAATGCAGCCAAGCTGGCTGTGCACAAGATCCTTCATAAGGATGCCATGGTTCTTGGACCTGGGATCAGGACCGGATTGAATATCATGTTGGACAATCCAGGTGAAATGGGAGCTGACCGGGTGGCAGATGCAGTGGCAGCTCTGGATCAGTATCCGGTTCCTCTTGTGATCGTGGATATGGGAACAGCAACTACCGTTTCTGTTCTGGATGATAAGAAGCGCTATATTGGCGGAATGATCCTTCCGGGAGTCCGTATTTCTCTGGATGCCCTTACTTCCAGAGCGTCTCAGTTAAGTGGCATCAGTATAGAAGAACCTAAACGTATCATCGGCAAAAACACAGTAGACTGTATGAAAAGCGGGATTCTTTATGGCAATGCAGCAGCCGTAGATGGTATCATTGACAGGATCGAAGAAGAACTGGGACAGAAAGTCACAGTGATCGCAACAGGAGGTATGTCACGTAAGATCATACCTCACTGTAAGAGAAAGATGACCTGGGATGGAGATCTTCTTCTGAAGGGATTACAGATCATTTACGACAAAAATCGTAAAGATCATCCGGCACAGGAGAGGTAATGCACATTTTTTTTTCTGTAATAGGATGTGTAAAATCCAGCTGGAAAGAGTGAAGTGGCTATCTTTTAAAGTGATCATAGACAGGATTGTAGAGATAGTCAGCAGGAAGAGGATGGCCGATATATCCCATATGGACGCGAATCTGATGGGTCCGTCCTGTTTCCAGATGAAGCTCTGCAAGTGAGAAACCGTTGATTACAGCCAGACGTTCATAATGGGTGATGGCAGTTTCTCCATGTTCAAAATCAATATGACGTTCCATAACGGAACCTTCTTTACGCCCGATGGGTGCAGAGATGGTTCCGTTTTCTGGTATTATGCCCTCTACAATGGCCAGATAGGTTCGGCGGATCTTTCGGGAGCGCATTTCATCAGAAAGAACAGCAGCACTTAGAGCATTTTTGGCAAGAATGATTCCGCCGGAAGTATCCCGGTCCAGGCGGTTGATACAGCGAAAAGGACAGTTTAAGCCCCTGGACTGAAAATAAGCGGCAACTCCGTTTGCCAGGGTGTTGGTGTAATTTCCAATGGAAGGATGTACCGGCACATCTGCGGATTTGTTTACAACAAGAATATCCTCATCTTCATAAAGAACAGACAGATCCATAGGTGTAGGAAGAATTCCCTCAGAAGATCCGTTTTCCAGAAGCTGTACATGAAGATGGTCGCTATCTTTCAGAAGGGTATGGCCTCCTGCCTTTGCCCCGTTAAGAGTGAGTGCCTTTTTGTCTGCTTTCATAGCTGTGAGGATGTGTCTGGAAAAGCCTCTGCTTCGGAGAAAATTCAGAACAGTAAGCCCTTCTTCGTTCGGGGTGATGAAATAATCCAGAATACGGTCCATAAAATATTCCTTTCAGTATTTTATCAGGGTGTTTTTTCAGAAGAAGCCTAACACAGGAAAAAAAAGAAGTCAAGCCATGGAAAAGGGTGAAGAAGGAACCAGATGATTTTTTACATGATAATATTACACAAAAATAAAAGGATTTTACATTGAAATAGACAGAAAAAGAAAGTATCCTAGTAAATGACAGATTAAAATAAGAAAATGAAAAAGTGAAATGACGGAGGAAAAAATATGAAGGCTAATGGGCGTGTGACCATTCCTACAGATCTGGATGTGATCAAAGAGACACTGGATATTATGGATGTATGGGGTGCTGATGCTATTCGTGACTGTGACGGAACAGAATTTCCGGAAGAACTGAAAAAGACAGGAGCAAAGATCTACGCAACTTATTACACCACCAGAAAAGATAATGCATGGGCAAAAGCCCATCCGGAGGAAATACAGCAGATGTACATTATGACATCTTTCCATACTGCTGTTTCTGAAACTTTGGAGATTCATTTGATGGATCATCTTTATCCGGATATGCTGAAAGTGAATACAAGAGATGATATTCAGAGATGGTGGGAAGTTATGGACCGGACCACAGGAGAACCGGTGCCGGTTTCAAAATGGTCCTACGAAGAAGAAACAGGTAATGTAAAGATCGAGGCAGTTCCTTTTCATGAGTATACTGTAAGTTTTCTGGCATATATCATGTGGGATCCTGTACATATGTATAATGCAGTAGTGAATGACTGGAAGGATGTGGAACCTCAGATCACTTTTGATGTACGCCAGCCTGCTACAAGAGAGTTTTCTCTTCAGAGACTTCGTAAATTTCTGGAGACACATGACTATGTAAATGTAGTCCGTTTTACAACATTTTTCCATCAGTTTACCCTGATTTTTGATGAACTGGCAAGGGAAAAATTTGTAGACTGGTATGGATATTCCGCATCAGTAAGCCCTTATATTCTGGAACAGTTTGAAAAAGAGGTGGGCTATAAGTTCCGTCCGGAGTTTATTATCGATCAGGGGTATATGAACAATATGTACCGAATTCCATCCGGAGAATTCAGGGATTTCCAGGCATTCCAGCGGAGAGAAGTGGCAAAACTTGCAAAAGAGATGGTAGATATCGTTCATGAGTATGGGAAAGAAGCCATGATGTTCCTGGGAGACCACTGGATCGGAATGGAGCCCTTTATGGATGAGTTTGCTTCTATTGGACTGGATGCTGTGGTAGGAAGTGTGGGAAATGGTGCAACACTTCGTCTTTTCAGTGATATCAAAAATGTAACATATACAGAAGGAAGATTCCTTCCCTATTTCTTCCCGGATACCTTTCATGAAGGTGGAGATCCTGTAAAAGAGGCAAAGGTCAACTGGGTAACCGCAAGAAGGGCAATTCTTCGAAGTCCTATCCAGAGAATCGGATATGGCGGCTATCTGAAGCTGGCGCTTCAGTTCCCGGATTTTGTAGAGTATATCAGATCCGTATGTGAAGAATTCCGCACTCTTTATGACAATATCCAGGGTGTGACGCCTTACTGTGTAAAAAAAGTGGCAGTGCTGAACTGCTGGGGCAAAATGCGTGCATGGGGCAATCATATGGTACACCATGCCATCTATTATAAACAGAACTATTCTTATTTTGGCATTATTGAAGCCTTAAGTGGAGCACCTTTTGATGTGAAATTTATCAGTTTTGACGATATCCGGGAGAACCCATCTCTTCTGGAGGAACTTGATGTAGTGATCAACGTAGGTGATGGTGACACTGCCCAGAGTGGTGGAGAAAACTGGATTGACGAGACGATAGTCACTGCGGTAAAGAAATTTGTCTACAATGGCGGCGGATTCATCGGAGTAGGAGAACCGGCAGCCCATCAGTGGCAGGGAAAATATTTTCAGTTGGATGATGTGCTGGGGGTAGAAGAAGAGAGAGGCTTTAATCT
>OLRG01000910.1_pt1 | contig 25816 bp, 21 predicted proteins | sample 1672331 | NCBI WGS metagenome assembly OLRG01 (sample SAMEA3136672, study PRJEB25190) | human gut metagenome
ATAATCTGACCGGAGGAATTGAACATCTGGAAGTTGTTTATGAGCCGAGTACGGAAGCAGAAGATTTTGAAAATGTTTTGAAGAAAAACAGGGAACGGGATATCCGAATGAAGATGACATCCGCGGGACCGCATCGAGATGATCTGAGTTTTGTGGTAAATGGGATCGATATACGAAAATACGGATCCCAGGGACAGCAGCGTACGGCAGCTCTGTCTTTGAAACTTTCAGAAATCTATCTCGTAAAAGAAAAAATCAAAGATACTCCGATACTTTTGCTGGATGATGTACTTTCAGAGTTGGACAGCAACAGGCAGACATACCTTCTGGACAGTATTCATGATATCCAGACACTTATTACCTGTACCGGGCTGGATGATTTTGTAAGTCATCAGTTTCACATCAATAAAGTTTTCAAAGTTGTGAAAGGTACTGTATTCAATCCTGTGAAATAAGTGTTTTGACAAGGATAATGGCATATGATAAACTGATTCTAATTATGGAAAGTTGGTGAAATCGTTGGATAAAGAAGAATTTCGGATCAAACTTGAAGAAATAAACCGTCTTGTTGAAAAGAAAAACTACAAAGATGCCATGGAAGTGGTAGACAGTATTGACTGGAGACGTGTCAAAAATGTCCGCACTTTGTGTGTAGTAGGAGAGATTTATGCTGCAAACAGACGCTATGAGGACAGTAAGGAGATTTTTCTCCTTGCTTACCACAGAGCACCTATTGGGAAGAATATCTTGTATCGTCTGATTGAGGTATCCCTCAAGATGAAGGATATTGACGAGGCTCTGGAATTTTATGAGGAATTCCTTGAAGTAGCCCCCAATGACAGTACACAGTATATTCTGAAATATAAGATTTGTAAGGCGCAGCAGGCACCACTGGAAGAACAGATCAGAATTCTGGAAGAATACAAAGAAAAAGAATTTACTGAAAGATGGTCCTATGAACTTGCAAAACTGTATTATCAGAATGGTGAGACACAGAAATGTCTTGATGTCTGCAATGAAATGATTCTCTGGTTCAGTGAAGGCAAATATGTAATGAAAGCTCTGGATCTGAAGAACCGGATGGGACAGCTTACCGGTGCGGAGAAGGAGAAATATGACAAACAGTTCATTCCAACCCTGAAGACTGTTGAAGAAGCAGCAGAGCAGAAGGAAGAGACAGTTGAAGAAAGCGAAGAAGAACCTCAGCCACAGGAAGCAAATCAGGAAGACGAATCTCCTGTGATCGAGAGCATGGATATTGATGAGAGAGATGTAAATGGAGCAGAAAGTCTCCAGGAAAAAATCTCCAAAGGTATCCGGGATATATTTAATGGCAGAAAGAAAGAACATGAACAGGAAGATGAATTCCTGAAAGAAGAGGAAGATGTTCCGGTAGAAGAAGTTCAGGAGGAAATGCTCAAAGATATTTCTTCAGAACCGGAAATAACCAATGTGCCGGCACTGGAACCTGAAAAAATTGCTGTACAGACAGATGATTTTGATGATTTGGAAAAAGCAATCGAAGAAAACACAGAAAAAGAAATAAAAGAAGAGATACCGGAAGAAGTATCTGTAGAAATTTCAGATGAGACAGATGAAGAAGTAAAAGATGAGGAACCGGCAGTATCTCCGAAAAAAACTTTTACCCCTAACATCAAACTTCCGGAACTTGAGATACCGGAATCCATGAAAAATATGGGTCTGGAAAATCCACTTCATACAGAAATACCAAAGGCACCGGATATCTGTCTTCCTGGATCAGAAGAAGAATCAGAAAAAGATTTTGATTTCAATCTGGAAGATACGATTCTTGCAGCAGCTACTGCCCAGGGAATCGAGATTCCGAAAGAAACGGAAACAGAGACTCCAAAGAAAGAAAAGCAGCCGGCAGAGGATGAACTGGAAGATTATATGACAGAAGAGGATTTACAGGCTGCAGAACAGGAATTCCTTAATGGTCCTTCTCCCAAAATAGAAGAGTCCGATACATTTGTAATGGACGAAGATGATGAGAATGAAGATTTTTCAGAAGAAGACGGATATGAAGATTCTGACCTGAGTTATCTGGAAGAGGAAGAAGAAGCTGATGATATTCCTCAGGAAGAAAAAGAACTGGAAGCATTCATCGATTCCATTCAGCCGGAAAACGATCCTGTTGATATCATTCCCCGGGAAAAGAAAATGACAGAAGATGAAGAGAAACTCTTTACATATTTTGCCAAAGTACCAGGACTGAAGGAACAGATCGTAGATGCACTTTGTGATGCACAGATTAATGCATCTGACAAGACATCCAAAACAGGAAATATAATCGTAATGGGTGGACAGGAAACAGGAAAGACTCGTCTGATATCCGGACTGATTCCTGCTATCTGTAAAGAACTGAATCTGGAGGCATCCAAGGTAGCTTATGTGTTTGCAGATCAGATCAATGGCAAGAACATTGCAGAGATTGTTGCCAAGTTATCCGGTGGTTTCCTGGTAATCGAAAATGCCAACCAGCTTACTAAAGAAACTGTTGAAGAGCTGAATCAGGCTATGGAGTTCCGTACAGACGGACTGATCGTTATTATTGAAGATGAAAAGATCGGTATGCGTAAACTGATTGCCAGATTCCCGAAATTTACATCCAAGTTTACCTCAATGATCAATATTCCGGTATTTACGAACGATGAGCTTGCAAACTTTGCAAAAGTTTATACAAGAGAAAACGGATATACCATTGATCAGATGGGAATGCTTGCATTGTATAATCTGATCAGTACGAGCCAGAAAGAAGACAAGCCTATGAATATAGGTGCAGTAAAGGATATTGTAGACAATGCCATTGCCAAGTCAAGTGGTGGTCTCCGCAAACTGATCGGCAAGAAAAAAGTAAATCAGGACGGATATAAAGTACTTTACGAAAAAGACTTTAATTAAAACAGAGAGTAAGGAGAAAATTATGACCAGACCATATCTTGGAAACCCAAAGTATACTATCGAAGTGCTTCAGAAGTACGGTTTTGTTTTCCAGAAAAGGTTTGGGCAGAATTTTCTGATCGATACACACGTACTGGACAGGATCATTGGGGCATCAGAGATTACAAAAGACGATTTTGTGCTGGAGATCGGTCCCGGAATAGGTACCATGACCCAGTATCTTGCTGAAGCAGCAAGAGAAGTAACAGCAGTGGAGATTGATGATGCACTGATTCCTATTCTTCAGGATACACTGAAAGAGTGGGACAATGTATCTGTGATCCATGGGGACATTCTGAAGACTGATATCAAAAAGATTGCAGATGAAAAAAATCAGGGAAAACCGATCAAGGTAGTTGCCAATCTGCCTTATTACATTACCACACCTATTATTATGGGCTTATTTGAAAGTCATGTACCGGTAGAATCCATTACAGTAATGGTTCAGAAGGAAGTAGCAGACAGAATGCAGACAGGACCTGGTTCCAAAGATTATGGAGCACTGTCTCTGGCTGTGCAGTATTATGCAAATCCGGAGATTGTAGCCAATGTGCCACCTAACTGTTTTATGCCAAGGCCAAAGGTAGGAAGTGCAGTTATAAAGCTTACCAGACACAAAGACATGCCAGTGGAGGTTCAGGATGAGAAACTGATGTTCCGGCTTATTCGGGCATCTTTTAACCAGAGAAGAAAGACACTTTCCAACAGTCTGAAGAATTCTCAGGAACTGGATTATACCAAAGAGCAGGTAGAGCAGTGTATTCAGGCGGCAGGACTGCCGAAGAATATCAGAGGAGAGGCACTGGATCTTGGAAAGTTTGCAGAGCTGGCAAATGCGTTCAGTAATCTGAAGGAATAAAAAGAAATTTGACAGAACAAAAAATAACAGAGAACATAAAAAGCATCCGATGGCTGGTCGGATGCTTTTTATTAATTTATTAAATTTAAAAGGAAGGAGAGTTGATTACCTGTAGTGGTAATCAACGTATGAAAAAGAAAATTATAAAAATAATGTTGGCTGTATTATTTTTATGACCTTAGTATATCTATAAATTATGATGGAATCGTGTTTAAGTTATGAAAAAACAGTGAACGAATGTCAAAAGATTTATGAATGAACGAATGGCATCTGCATTTGAAAAACAGTTTTACAGAAACAGGTGAGAGTATGCTATAATGAAACCCGTAAAAGTGCAAGTTGTCTAAATTCAGGAGGTAATTGAAATGAGAATAAACAAATTAACTGCTATCGTTCTTGCAGGAGCTATTTCCTGTACTGCACCAGCTATGGTTTATGCAGATGATACATCTGCTGCAGTAGATCAGGCAGTAGAGATGCTTCAGGAAAGTGGTGTAGATGAGCTGTTATCTGATCCGGATAAGGTAGTAGATATCATTGTGGCAGCCAAAGAAGCAGTTGGTCAGACAGATGTTTCTGATGATACCATTAGTAGTGCCATTGATGTGGCTGCTTCAAGTCTTGGTGTAACACTGTCTGATTCTGATAAGAGTACTTTGGTAAGTCTTTATAACAAATTCAAAAATATGGATCTGGATGAGGATCAGCTTCGTTCCCAGATTAATCAGGTCTATGACAAACTGGAAAGTCTTGGTATCACCAAAGAAGATGTAAAGGGTGTATTTGGTAAACTTGTAAGCCTTGTGAAGGATATTCTGGGCTAAAATTTGAAACTGTACAATTATACAAAATATACAACTTTCGTAAACTAAAGCAAGAAAGTGTATGTGGCAATTTTATAAAAAACCAAAAAAAATAAAACGAAAATTGTGCATATATACGAAAGATTCATGCTTTGTTCATAATATATTCATAATTGACTGCTATGATAAGAACAGTTCGAAAGAGCTACACAAAACAGACGTTGTAATGTTCTTCATTACACATAAATTTTTTCATAATAATCGCCCCGGTAAACCACTGCCGGGGCACTCCTCGTATAAAAAGCCTTTTTCTCAGTACAAAGGCTTTTTTTATTTGCTACCATTTGATTCTATGTTATAATAAACAAAAATAAATCGTACTTAATATTTAAAGGAAATTGTGTTATAAGGAGAAGATTATGGCTGAATCAATGAAAGATTACGAAAAAGAACTGGAAGAATCCATGAAAAAGATCGAAGAAGGGGACATTCTTACAGGTACTGTGATCAGTGTAGACGAAAAAGAAGTGATCATTGACCTGAAATATTATGTCGAAGGTGTTATTCCGGCTGAGGACTATTCCAGAGAACCTGGATTTAATCTGAAAGAAGAAGTACGTCCGGGAGATGAAGTTTCTGCAACTGTAGTACGAAAGGATGACGGACATGGCAATATCCTTCTCTCCAGAGTAGAGGCTTCTGATATTCTTGCATGGGACAGACTGAAAGAAATGCAGGAATCAAAAGAAGTGATTGATGTAATAATAAAAGGAATCACCAATGGTGGTGTCATTGCATATGTAGAGGGCGTACGCGGTTTTATTCCGGCATCCAAGTTGGCACTGAGCTACGTAGAAGATACAGAAGTATATCTTAACAAGCCCGCACAGGTACAGGTTCTTGATGTGGATAAAGACAGTAAGAAACTGATCCTTTCCGCAAAAGAAATTCTCAGAGAAAAAGCAGATAAAGAGCGTAAAAAGAAAGTGTCCAATCTGGAAATCGGACTTGTAACAGAAGGAACCGTAGAAAGCCTTCAGCCTTACGGAGCATTTGTAGATCTTGGTAACGGACTTTCAGGGCTTGTTCATATTTCACAGATCTGTGAAAAAAGAATCAAGAAGCCTTCAGAAGCAGTAGCCGTAGGTGACAAAGTAAAAGTCAAAGTTAAAGCAATCAAAGATGGCAAGATCAGTCTCAGTATGAAAGAGGCTTCTGATATGATGGCGAAAGAAATCGAAGAAGAAGTATATGAAGTACCGGATGCCAATGAGCAGGCGACTACTTCCTTAGGTTCACTTTTTGCTAACATCAAACTGGATTGATTATGAGGATAAAGAGGAATGAAAAAGCAGGAAAAAATTTATGTAATAGGTCATAAGAATCCTGACACAGATTCTATCTGTTCTGCTATTGCTTACTGCGATATCAAAAACAGAACCACTCAGGGCAACAAATATATTCCAAAGAGAGCCGGACAGATTAATGAGGAGACCGAGTATGTACTGGATCGTTTTGGTGTCCTGCCACCGGGATATCTGAGTAATATAGGTACGCAGGTGAAAGATATGGACATCCGCCTGAGTCCGGAAGCAGACAAAAGCATGTCTCTGAAGAATGCATGGGATCTGATGCAGGAAAACAGTATCGTATCTCTGCCTGTCAGGGAGGCTGACGGTACTCTGGAAGGTTTGATTACCATCGGTGACATTGCCAAGACTTATATGGACACCACTGACAGTTATCTTCTGTCAAGGGCGAGGACCCAGTACCAGAGGATTGCAGAAACCATCGACGGAGAAGTTGTTGAAGGCAACTCCCATGGATATTTTATCCAGGGAAAGGTTATGGTTGGAACAGCCAATCCTGACAAGATGAAAGAATACATTGAAGAAAATGATATGATCATTATGGGTAACAGAGAGGAAGATCATCTTCAGGCTATTGCCCAGAATGTAAGCTGCATTATTGTTGGTCTGGGGATACAGGTAACACAGCAGGTACTGAAGCTTGCTCATGAAAAGGATATTATTATCATTTCCTCTCCATACGATACATTTACTATTGCCAGACTGATCAATCAGAGCATCCCTGTAAAATACATTATGAGAACGGAGAATCTGGTTACTTTTAGCACAGAAGATTTTACGGATGATATTCAGGATGTGATGATCAAACACAGACATCGTGCATTCCCTGTTATCAATAAAAAAGGCAAATGTATAGGAACCATATCCAGACGTAATTTCCTGGACATGCACAAAAAAAAGGTTGTACTTGTAGACCACAATGAAGTAGATCAGGCAGTAGATAATATTGAAAAAGCTGACATTATGGAGATTATCGATCACCACAAACTGGGCTCTCTGCAGACGATGCAGCCCATCAGTTTCCGCAATCAGCCTGTGGGATGTACAGGAACGATCATGTATCAGATCTATGGTGAGCAGAAACTTGAAATTCCGCAGAAGATTGCAGGGCTTCTCTGTGCTGCAATCATTTCAGACACACTGATGTTTCGTTCTCCTACCTGCACACTTCAGGATAAGATGGCTGCAGGAGCACTGGCACTGATCGCAGATATTTCCATTGAGGAATTTGCAAAAGAGATGTTTAAGGCAGGAAGCAACCTGAAAGACAAAGCTCCGGAAGAAATCTTTTATCAGGATTACAAGAAATTTATTGCAGAGGGGGATATTTCTTTTGGTGTTGGTCAGATCAGTTCCATGGATGCAGAGGAACTGAAAGTTCTGAAAGAAAGACTGATTCCGTTCATGGTAAGCGAATGTGGCAGACATGGTGTAAGCAGAGTTTATTTTATGCTGACAGACATTATGGAAAGATCTACAGATCTTCTGTTCTACGGAGAGGGAAGTCAGGAAATGGCAGAGACTGCCTTCAAGATGGAACCAACAGATGGTTCTTTTTACCTGGAGGGCGTTGTCTCTCGTAAGAAACAGTTGATTCCTGCACTGATGGAAGCCGCACAGATGCAGGGCGGAGATTATGCATAAAAAAGGAGAAACAACGGTGAAACAGACATGGAAGCCGGGGAATATGCTTTATCCTCTTCCGGCAGTAATGGTAAGCGTTACAGATGGAAAAGGCGAAGATGATATAATAACTGTTGCATGGACAGGAACCATATGTACCAATCCACCTATGGTTTCTATCTCTGTGCGTCCGGAACGGTATTCTTATCACATGATACGGGAAACTGGAGAATTTGTGATCAATCTTACTACTGAGGATCTGGCTTTTGCTACAGATTACTGCGGCGTCAGATCTGGCAGGGACACAGACAAATTCAAAGATACAGGTCTCACCAGAGAAGCAGCTCAGTTTGTAAAAGCACCATTGATCAAAGAGGCTCCTGTATCTATTGAATGTAAAGTAAAAGAAATAAAAGAATTGGGATCTCATCATATGTTTATTGCAGATGTACTTGCAGTACACGCAGATGAAGCCTACATGGATGAAAAAAACAGATTTGATTTGAACAAAGCCAGACCCCTGGTATACTCTCATGGAGAATATCTGGGGACAGGTAAAAAAATAGGCACATTTGGTTACAGTGTCAGAAAAAAGAAAAAAAGTGCAAAAAAATGAGCTTGATAAGACAGATGGAGAACTGACAATATATGAATAATATTACATTAATTGGAATGCCTGGCGCGGGAAAGAGTACCATAGGGGTGGTTCTTGCAAAAGTATTAGGTTATCAGTTTTTGGATTCAGATCTTCTGATCCAGAAGCAGGAAAAGAGACATCTCAGTGAGATCATTGAGCAGGAAGGATATGCAGGATTTAAAGAGATCGAGGATCGTGTAAATGCATCGATCAATGTAGATGAGACAGTGATCGCAACAGGTGGAAGCGTAGTATATTGTGAAAATGCCATGAAGCATCTTAAGGAAACAGGTACTGTAGTATATCTGAAACTGTCCCTGGATTCCCTCAGGAAAAGACTTGGAAATCTAAAAGGCAGAGGAGTCCTTTTAAAAGACGGACAGAGTCTTACAGATCTTTATGAAGAACGTGTTCCATTATACGAAAAATATGCGGATATTGTTGTAGATGAAGAGGGGAAGAATCTGGAAGAAAGTTTGGATGCAGTTTTGGAGATACTGAAAAAGAAGGCAAAATAAGGTCAAAAACAGGCAAAGAAAGGGTTGCTAGATTAAATTTTCTTTACAAATGTTAAAAATGTGCTATAATACTTTATTGAACTTTTGAACAAAAACCTGTAATTTGGTAATAATTTTGTTTTCTGGCATTCACTTCCAGGATGAAGTGAAAATAATCATAGAGGTGTTTTATGGAACAGTATGTAATAAAAGGCGGTAATCCGTTAGTAGGAGAAGTTGAAATCGGAGGCGCTAAAAACGCAGCTCTTGCAATTTTATCAGCAGCTATCATGACGGATGAAACAATACTGATTGAAAACCTGCCGGATGTAAGAGATATTAATGTTTTACTGGAAGCAATTGCCGGTATTGGAGCTCAGGTTGAACGTATTGACAGGACAACTGTCAGAATCAACGGTTCTACGATTAATGATATCAGTGTAGACTATGAGTATATAAAGAAAATTCGTGCATCCTATTATCTTCTGGGTGCATTACTTGGCAAATATAAACATGCAGAAGTGCCTCTTCCGGGAGGCTGTAACATCGGAAGCCGTCCTATTGACCAGCATCTGAAAGGATTCCGGGCACTTGGAGCATCTGTAAATATTCTTCATGGAGCGATTGTTGCTGAAACAGAAAACCTCCATGGCAGTCATATTTTTCTGGATGTTGTATCTGTTGGTGCAACGATCAATATTATGATGGCTGCTTCCCTGGCTTCCGGACGTACCATTATTGAGAACGCAGCCAGAGAGCCCCATGTTGTAGACGTTGCCAATTTCCTGAACAGCATGGGTGCGAACATTAAGGGCGCAGGTACTGATGTGATCCGTATTAAAGGTGTAGAGAAGCTTCACCGCACAGAGTATTCTATCATTCCGGATCAGATTGAAGCAGGAACCTTCATGTTTGCAGCAGCAGCAACAGGTGGAGATGTTACCGTAAAGAATGTTATTCCGAAACATCTGGAAGCTACCACAGCCAAGTTGGAAGAAATTGGATGTGAAGTAGAAGAATTTGATGATGCTGTTCGTGTACGTGCAGGCAAGAGACTTCATCGTACTCACGTAAAGACCCTTCCATATCCAGGATATCCTACAGATATGCAGCCACAGATCGCAGTTACCCTGGCACTGGCAGAGGGTACTAGTATTGTTACCGAAAGTATCTTTGAAAACCGTTTCAAATACGCAGATGAACTTTCCAGAATGGGTGCCAATATTAAAGTTGAGGGTAATTCTGCGATTATCGATGGTGTAAGGAAACTGACAGGAGCAAGAGTCAGTGCACCGGATCTTCGTGCAGGAGCAGCACTTGTGATCGCAGGTCTTGCAGCGGATGGAATCACGGTTGTAGATGACATTGTCTATATCCAGAGAGGCTATGAGAATTTTGAGGAGAAACTGAGAAGTCTCGGTGCTGAGATCGAGAAAGTTTCCAGTGAAAAAGAGATCCAGAAATTCCGTCTTCGTGTAGGATGATAAAAATAATCAGGATAAATACTTGACAATATTAAAAAATAAGTTTAATGTATGTTCTGCAATAATTAAATAAACGGCCTTTTATTCAGAGTAGTGGAGATACAAAGGATCTGTGAAGCTACGGCAACCCCTCCTTATGAGGAAGGTGCCAACCTGAGCGAGCAATCGAACAATAAGAGGATTGAATATAAATTCAAAACAGTCCTGTTGTTGGGGCTGTTTTCTTTTATACAAGAAAGGATAATTACAATGGAGAAAGAAAAAATTTTATTTACTTCTGAATCAGTAACTGAAGGCCACCCGGACAAAATGTGCGACGCCATTTCTGACGCCATCCTGGATGCTATCATGGAAAAAGACCCAATGGGACGTGTTGCCTGTGAGACAGCTACTACTACAGGTCTTGTACTTGTAATGGGTGAGATCACAACCAGCGCATACGTTGATATTCAGAAAATTGTAAGAGATACTGTAAGAGAAATCGGATATACCAGAGGAAAATATGGTTTTGATGCAGAAACATGCGCAGTAATCACTGCTATTGACGAACAGTCAGCAGATATTGCTCTTGGTGTAGACAAAGCTCTGGAAGCAAAGATGGGTGAAGACGAAATCGATGCGATCGGTGCAGGTGACCAGGGTATGATGTTTGGATATGCTTCCAACGAAACAGAAGAATATATGCCATATGCCATCAACATGGCTCACAAACTTGCACGTCAGCTGACAAAAGTTCGCAAAGACGGAACTCTGAAATATTTAAGACCAGACGGTAAGACACAGGTTACTGTAGAATACAGCGAAGATGGCAAACCGATCCGTATTGATGCAGTTGTATGCTCTACACAGCATGATCCGGATGTAACACAGGAACAGATTCATGAAGATATTAAGAAATATGTATTTGATGCCATCATCCCGGCAGATATGGTTGATGAAGACACCAAATATTTTATCAATCCAACAGGACGTTTTGTGATTGGTGGACCTCATGGTGACAGTGGACTTACAGGACGTAAAATTATCGTAGATACCTACGGTGGGGCTGGACGTCATGGCGGCGGAGCTTTCTCCGGAAAAGACTGTACAAAGGTTGACCGTTCTGCAGCTTATGCAGCACGTTATGTTGCAAAAAATATTGTTGCAGCAGGTCTGGCAGACAAATGTGAAATCCAGCTGTCCTATGCAATCGGTGTTGCAAAACCAACATCTATCAACGTTGAGACATTTGGAACAGGCAAACTTTCTGACACAAAACTGGTTGAGATCATTCGTGAGAACTTTGATCTTCGTCCGGCAGGAATCATCCGTATGCTTGATCTGAGAAGACCGATTTACAAACAGACTTCGGCATATGGTCATTTTGGACGTACAGATGTAGATCTTCCATGGGAAAAACTGGACAAAGTAGATGACCTTAAGAAATATCTCTAAGATTAAGTTGGGGTGAATGTTGTAAACAGTAACAATCCTGTCTTTGAATGTTTCATTTTATAGAAAATTTAGAGATAGGGATATAAGGATATGGTATAATGGACGCATATATATCGAGATAGTTTCGGTATGTATGCGTCTTTTTTACTTTAATAAAATAACAGAGAGCAGGGATGTTTCATGAAATTAAGGACAAGAATAATACTGGGATTTCTGATGGTTATTCTGGTACCAATGCTTCTCCTTTCTGCTGCGTTGTATGGATTCAGAGAGACACAGCAGAGAAATGCCCAGAAGGAACAGATGGTTCAGGAATCTGATTATGACATTGTCATATCCGAAGCAGGTGCCAGTAAATCAGGAATTCAGATTATGACCAAGGATCTGTTTGTAACAGCACTGATCATTCTGGTTTTTACCAGTTTTTCTGTAGGATTATGGATCTACAGAAGCGTGGCAATGCCACTGGTAAAGCTACGGAAGGCTACCCAGAATATTAAAGATGGCAATCTGGACTTTGTAATGGATGCAGAAGGAACAGATGAATTTGCAGAACTGTGTCGGGATTTTGAGGAGATGCGTCGCAGACTGAAGGAATCAGCAGAAGAAAAAATACTTTTGGACAAGGAAAACAAAGAACTGATCAGTAATATCTCTCATGATCTGAAGACTCCGATCACAGCTGTAAAGGGTTATGTAGAAGGAATCATGGACGGTGTGGCAGACACGCCGGAAAAAATGGACCGTTATGTAAGGACTATTTATAACAAAACCAATGAAATGGACCATCTGATCAACGAACTGACTTTTTATTCCAAGATTGATACCAACAGGATTCCCTATACGTTCAGCAAGCTGAATGTGGAAGATTATTTTGCTGACTGCGCAGAGGAAGTAGGTCTGGAGCTGGAGACGAGAGGAATACAGCTTCATTATGCCAATTATGTAGAGAAGGATGTTCAGGTCATAGCAGATGGAGAGCAGATCCGCCGGGTAATACATAATATTATCAGCAATGCTATTAAATATATGGATAAGCCTCATGGAGTTATTCATATCCGGGTAAAGGATGTGGGGGATTTTGTGCAGGTAGAGATAGAAGATAATGGAAAGGGAATTGCAGCCAAGGATATTGCCTATATTTTTGACCGTTTTTACAGAACCGATGTTTCCAGAAACTCTTCCAAGGGTGGCAGTGGTATCGGACTTTCTATTGTCCGCAAAATACTGGAAGACCATGGCGGTAAAGTCTGGGCAACCAGCCGGGAAGGAATCGGAACGATCATGTACTTTGTTTTAAGAAAATACCAGGAGGTACCGGTGAAATGAGCAGAATATTGATTATTGAAGATGAAGAAGCAATCGCAGATCTTGAGAAGGATTACCTTGAACTTTCAGGTTTTGAGGTAGAGATTGCCAACAGAGGTGATACAGGACTTACCAGAGCGATGAATGAAGAATTTGACCTGATCATTCTGGATCTTATGCTTCCGGAAGTGGATGGATTTGATATCTGTCGTCAGGTACGTCAGGAAAAAAATATCCCGATTATTATGGTATCAGCCAAAAAAGATGATATCGACAAGATCAGAGGACTTGGTCTGGGTGCAGATGATTATATGACCAAGCCATTCAGTCCCAGTGAGCTAGTAGCAAGAGTAAAGGCGCATATGGACAGATATAACCGTCTGGTAGGATCAGGCGCTGTCAAAAACGATGTGATCGAAATCAGGGGCATCAAGATCGATAAAACAGCCAGGAGAGTGTGGATCAACGGAGAGGAAAAAACGTTTACAACCAAGGAATTTGATCTTCTTACTTTCCTTGCAGAAAATCCAAACAGAGTGTTTACAAAGGCAGAGCTGTTCCGTCAGATTTGGGATATGGAGTCTGTTGGTGATATTGCAACGGTTACAGTCCATATCAAAAAAATCAGAGAAAAAATTGAATTTAATACTGCCAAACCGCAGTATATAGAAACCATATGGGGCGTAGGATACAGATTTAAGGTGTGAATATATGGCAAGATTATACAGAGAATTAGCAGACTACAGTCATACAGACTATTATCCTTTTCATATGCCGGGGCATAAGAGAAACAATGCTTCCGTCAACGGAGAGTTTCCTTTTGACAGAGATATTACAGAGATCGAGGGATTTGATAATCTTCATCATGCAGAGGGGATACTGAAAGAAGCACAGGAGAATGCAGCCAGACTTTATGGCACAAAACAATGTTATTACAGTGTAAATGGCAGTACAGCCGCACTTCTTTCCGCTGTATCAGCCGCAGTTCCGGATGGAGGAAAGATTCTTGTGGCCAGAAACTGTCACAAAGCAGTTTATCATGCCATGTATCTGAGAAATCTTACACCGGTTTATATTTATCCACAGACAGATGAAAACTGGTGGATAAACGGAGGAATTTCGCCGGACAAAGTGGAAAGAATGCTGGCAGCATCCCCGGATGTGGCAGCAGTGTTGATAACTTCCCCTACTTATGATGGAGTGGTGTCTGATGTGGAAAGGATTGCGGAGATCGTTCACAGATATGATATTCCGCTTATCGTGGATGAGGCGCATGGAGCTCATTTTCATTTTTCCGACTATTTTCCGGTATCGGCAGCAGAACTGGGAGCAGATGTAGTAGTCCAGAGTTTTCATAAGACGATGCCTTCCATGACACAGACAGCAGTACTTCATAATTGCAGTGATCGCGTGGATGACAGGCTGATAAGGCGATTTATGGGAATTTATCAGACCAGCAGTCCGTCCTATATTCTTATGGCAAGTATGGATGCCTGCATAGAAAAGATGGAAAAAGACGGACATCAGATGTTCCGGGATTTTACCAGAATTCTGAGGAAAACCAGAAAGAGACTGGCACCTCTCAGATATATACGTCTGGTAACACCGGAAAACGGCACTTCGGAGATCTTTGATTATGACAGATCCAAACTTGTTTTTTCTACCAGATATGCGTCTCTTACCGGCAGAGAACTGTATCAGATCCTTCTGGAACGATATCATATCCAGATGGAGATGGAATCAGAATATTATGCACTTGCCATTGCAGCAGTGGGAGATACAGAAGAAGGATTTGAGAGATTGTGTCATGCCATAGAAGAAATAGATGAAGAACAGAAAGAACAGGCAGCGAGCCAGAAAACGGATAAAAAGACAGGTCAGGAGGAAAAGACAGTCTATCGTCCCCTGAGTCAGACCATGACCATCAAAGAAGCTATGGAAGCCCCGGATGAGGTATGCCCTCTGGAAGAAAGTATCGGCAGGATCTCGTCAGAGTTTGCTTATATGTATCCACCGGGAATTCCGCTTATTGTTCCAGGCGAACAGATCACTGGACAATTTGTAAAGAATATGAGAATATACATGAACAAGGGACTATACCTTCAGGGACTGGAGGATCATTCCAACAGAACCATCCGGGTAGTAACAAAAAAAGAGATTAAGGATGCACAGTAAAGATTAAAAATATGGGAAAGATTTTTTATATTATGGGAAAAAGTGCCTCAGGGAAAGACAGAATTTATTCTGTTCTTGCAGGGGACAGAGAACTGAATTTCCGTAAACTGATCCTATATACCACAAGACCCATAAGGGCAGGAGAAGAAAATGGAGTTCAGTATTATTTTACAGATGAAAATAAAAGAAAAGAATTTCAGGAAAAAGGTCTTCTGATAGAATCCAGATCCTATGATACGGTTCATGGTGTCTGGTCATATTTTACAGCAGATGACGGACAGATCAATCTGGATAAGGGAAATTACCTGGGAATCGGAACTCTGGAATCTTATCATAAAATGAAAGAGTATTTTGGTGAAGACTGCGTGGTACCTCTGTATATACAGGTGGAAGACGGAGAACGTCTGGAAAGAGCAATAAAAAGAGAACGGGAACAGACAAACCCCAGGTATGCGGAGCTGTGCAGACGTTTTCTGGCAGATCAGGAGGATTTTTCGGAAGATAAGATCAGAGATGCAAGGATTGACAGGCGTTTCGAGAATGATAATCTGGATAATTGTGTCAGAAATATTATAAATTATGTTAATTCTGTATCTTAACTAAAAATAGTTTTGAATGGCTATTAAAGTATGATATAATGAAATCACAGCGAACACAGTTTCGTAATAAAAGCTGCAAATAAGAGAGGTGATTCTGAATGGTTAGTTTCAACAATATTATTGGGCATGAAGAGATAATACGCCACTTACAGAATGCGATTAAGACAGGAAAAGTATCACATTCGTATATTTTTACAGGGCGTCCCGGCTCAGGTAAGAAGCTTCTTGCCTCAACTTACGCAATGACTCTTCAGTGTGAGGCGAAAGGAACAGAGCCATGTCAGAAATGTGATTCCTGCAAGAAAGCATCAGGTAAGAATCATCCGGATATTATATTTGTGACACATGAGAAGCCAGGTACTATCACTATTGATGAGATACGTGATCAGGTGATCCATGACGTGGCAGTGAAGCCATATTACAGTGAGCACAAGATCTATGTGATACCGGATGCGGAGATGATGACTGTACAGGCACAGAATGCTCTTCTCAAAACAATAGAAGATCCCCCGGAATATGCAGTGATCATGTTGCTGACCAGTAATATTGACGCACTGCTGCCGACAATTCAGTCAAGATGTGTACGTCTGGATCTGAAGGTTGTAGATGACAGGCTGGTAAAGAAGTATCTGATGGAACGTCTTCATGTGCCGGATTATCAGGCTGAGATCGATGCGTCTTTTGCACAGGGAAGCATTGGCAAGGCAAAAGAAGCTGCCACATCCGAAGATTTTTCACAGATGACACAGAATGCTCTGAAGGTTCTGAAATATGTCAACACAATGGAGGTCTATGAGCTTTCAGATGAGATAAAGAAACTTACGGAAGAGAAACAGAATATCGGTGATTATCTGGATATCTTTCAGTTCTGGTTCCGGGATGTTCTGATGTTTAAGGCAACAAGGGAAATTGACAACCTGGTATTTAAACAGGAAATAAACTATATCAAGGAACAGGCAAGTGAGCGTTCATACGAGAATCTGGAAAAAATTCTGGAGGCCTTGGAAAAGACGAAAGTGCGACTTCGTGCCAATGTTAATTTTGAACTTGCACTTGAACTTCTGTTCCTGACCATCAGGGAGAGATAGAATGACAAAGGTAGTTGGTATCAGATTCCGTAATGTCGGAAAAATATATTATTTTAATCCCAAGAACTATCGAATGAAGATCGGAGATCACGTGATCGTGGAAACAGCACGAGGCGTGGAATTCGGCAAAGTAGTACTTGGACCAAAGGAAGTAGAAGAACAGGAAGTAGTACATCCCCTGAAGGAAGTACTGAGAGTGGCAACACAGGCAGACGAAGAAAAAGAAAAACAGAACCGTCTCAAAGAAAGAGATGCATTCAAGATCTGTCAGAAAAAGATCCGGGAACATGGACTGGAAATGAAACTGATCGATGCAGAATATACTTTTGACAATAATAAAGTTCTGTTTTATTTTACTGCAGATGGAAGAATTGACTTCAGACATCTGGTAAAAGATCTGGCAGCTATTTTCAAGACCAGGATAGAGTTGAGACAGATTGGCGTCCGGGATGAGACAAAGATCCTTGGCGGCATCGGTATCTGTGGCAGATGTCTCTGCTGCCATACTTATCTTTCTGAATTCGCACCGGTATCTATCAAGATGGCAAAGGAACAGAATCTGTCTCTTAACCAGACAAAGATATCCGGAGTCTGCGGAAGACTGATGTGCTGTCTGAAGAATGAACAGGAAACTTATGAAGAACTCAACAAGAAACTTCCAGGTACAGGAGATACAGTGACTCTTCCTGATGGACTGCAGGGTGTTGTACACAGTGTCAATGTTCTCAGACAGAGAGTGAAAGTTGTGGTAGAAGTCAACGATGAAAAAGAAATCCAGGAATATCCGGTAGAAGAACTGAAATTCCGTCCGCGCAAAAAGAAAACCAAAGTTTCTGAAAAAGAAATGAAGGAACTGGAAAAACTGGAAGAAAAAGAAGGAGATTCCAGACCCCATGGAAAAAAATCATCAAACTGAACTGGTAAAAGCCGGTGAAAGGGTAGATGATCTGCAGAATGGATTTTATGTAATTCAGAACCAGAATAAGTTCTGCTTTGGTATGGATGCGGTACTCCTGTCAGGATTTGCCAGAATCAGAAAAGGTGACCATGTACTGGATATGGGTACAGGTACAGGAATTATTCCAATTCTTCTGAAATCCAAAACAAAAGGAGAACACTTTACTGGTCTGGAAATACAGGAAGAATGTGCAGATATGGCTACGCGGAGTGTTCAGTATAATGGATTGGAATCCGCAGTAGACATTGTATGTGGAGATATTAAAGAGGCTGCCGGAATTTTTGGAGCAGCTTCTTTTGATGTAGTAACAAGTAATCCACCTTATATGATCGGTGCCCATGGATTGCAGAATCCTTACATGGCAAAGGCAATCGCCAGACATGAAGTCCTGTGTACACTGGAAGATGTAGTAAGTCAGGCTTCAAAAGTCCTGAAAGACAGAGGAAGATTTTTTATGGTACATCGTCCCTTCCGGCTGGCAGAAATCTTCTCAGTACTTACTAGATATAAACTGGAACCAAAGAGAATGCAGCTGGTCTATCCTTACATAGACAGAGAACCGAATATGGTCCTTATAGAAGCTCTGAAAGGCGGAAATTCCAGAATTACGGTAGAAAAACCGCTGATTGTGTACGAAAAGCCGGGAGTGTATACAAAGGACATACTTGAAATCTATGATATGATCTGATACCGGAAAGGAGACATCACCTTATGAGTGGAAAGTTATATCTCTGTGCCACACCGATTGGCAATCTTGAAGATATCACACTTCGTGTTCTGCGGACACTGAAAGAAGTAGATCTGATTGCAGCAGAAGATACCAGAAACAGCATCAAACTTCTGAACCATTTTGATATCAAAACTCCTATGACCAGTTATCATGAGTATAACAAAATTGACAAAGCATATACGCTCATAGGCAAAATGCAACAGGGAATGAATATCGCACTGATTACAGATGCAGGAACACCGGGAATATCTGATCCGGGAGAGGAACTTGCAGCCATGTGTTATGAAGCAGGGATAGAAGTAACTTCTCTTCCAGGTCCTGCTGCCTGTATTACCGCACTGACTCTGTCAGGACTTCCTACCAGAAGATTTGCTTTTGAGGCGTTTCTTCCAATGGATAAGAAGGAAAGACGGGAAATCCTGGATGAACTGGTAAATGAAACAAGAACCATTATTATCTATGAGGCACCGCATAAACTGGTACGTACCCTGAAAGAACTAAGAGAAACTTTGGGTAACCGGCGCCTTACTCTGTGCCGGGAACTGACCAAGAAACATGAGACTGCTCTGCATAGTACTTTTGACGAACTCTTAAAGCGTTATGAAACAGAAAAACCGTTGGGAGAATGTGTGTTGGTAATTGAAGGCAAAAGTCGTCAGGAACTGAAAAAAGAGGCAGTAGCTTTCTGGGAGGAGATTTCCATAGAAGAGCATATGGAGATTTATGAACAGAAAGGTATGTCCAGAAAAGATGCAATGAAGCAGGTGGCAAAAGACCGAGGCGTAGCAAAACGTGAGATATATCAATATCTCATAAAAGAATGACAATGAAATGAACAGTGATAAGGGATCTTCTGAAATGGCAGAGGATCCCTCTTTTTGTTTTACAGAAAGCAGCTTTTGTGTTATAATAAATTGGTATGATTATGCCTAATTATAAGCAGAAAACAGGTAAAAACTGTGTCAATTAGTAGCTGTTCAGAAGCGATGGCTACGTCAAATATAGAATAACAGGAGGGAACAAATGGGCGGAGAAAATACAGAGTACGGCGCAGATCAGATCCAGATTCTGGAGGGTCTGGAAGCTGTTCGTAAAAGACCGGGTATGTATATCGGAAGTACATCCAGTCGGGGACTCCATCATCTTGTATACGAGATTGTAGACAATGCAGTAGATGAAGCACTGGCAGGATATTGTACAGAAATCCAGGTAACGATCAATCCGGATAATTCGATCACGGTTGTTGATAACGGACGTGGAATTCCTGTTGGGATCAACCACAAAGCCGGAATTCCGGCAGTAGAAGTTGTATTTACCATCCTTCATGCAGGTGGCAAATTCGGCGGTGGAGGATACAAAGTATCCGGAGGTCTTCATGGAGTTGGTGCGTCTGTTGTAAATGCATTATCTGAATGGCTGGAAGTTACCATTTATCGTGAAGGAAGAGAATATAAACAGAGATATGAAAGAGGGCATACGATGTATCCTCTTAAGGAGGTAGGAACATGTGCATCGGATCAGACTGGTACTACTGTAACATTCCTTCCGGACAAAGAAATTTTTGAAGAAACTGTATACGATTACGACATTCTGAAACAACGCCTTCGTGAAATGGCATTTCTGACCAAGGGTCTTAAGATTGTTCTGAGAGATACAAGAGAAGATTCCGAAAAAGAGAACACATTCCACTATGAGGGTGGTATCCGCGAGTTTGTTTCATATCTGAACAAAAGTAAAGAGGCACTTTATCCGGAGATTATTTACTGTGAAGGCGAAAAGGATGGCGTGGCAGTAGAAGTTGCCATGCAGCACAATGACTCTTATACAGAGAATAGCTACGGATTCGTAAATAATATCAATACACCGGAAGGTGGAACTCATATTGTGGGCTTTCGTAATGCCCTTACCAAAACATTTAATGACTATGCCAGAAAGAACAAACTTCTGAAAGATAACGAACCAAACTTAAGTGGTGATGATATCAGAGAAGGTCTTACTGCAATTGTCAGTGTCAAGATCGAAGAACCTCAGTTTGAAGGACAGACCAAACAGAAACTTGGTAACAGTGAAGCTCGAGGTGCTGTTGATTTTGTTGTCAGCAGACAGTTGGAGATCTTTCTGGAACAGAATCCTACTGTAGCCAAGGCAACTGTTGAGAAATCTGTTCTTGCACAGAGAGCCAGGGAAGCAGCACGTAAGGCAAGAGATCTTACCAGAAGAAAATCTGCCCTGGATGGAATGTCGCTTCCAGGCAAACTGGCAGATTGCTCAGACAAAAATCCGGAAAATTGTGAAATTTATATCGTAGAGGGAGATTCTGCAGGAGGTTCTGCAAAGACAGCCCGGAATCGTGCCACACAGGCAATCCTTCCACTGAGAGGTAAGATTCTTAACGTAGAGAAAGCCCGTCTGGACAGAATCTACAGCAATGCAGAGATCAAGGCTATGATCACAGCTTTTGGTACAGGTATTCATGAAGATTTTGACATCAGTAAGCTTCGTTATCATAAGATCATCATTATGACAGATGCCGATGTAGATGGCGCCCATATTGCCACACTGCTTCTTACATTCCTGTACAGATTTATGCCGGAACTGATCAAACAGGGCTATGTATATCTTGCACAGCCGCCTCTGTACAAAGTCGAAAAAAACAAAAAAGTCTGGTACGCTTACGATGATGCGGAACTGAACCGTATTCTTGAAGAAATCGGACGTGACAATAATAACAAAATCCAGCGTTACAAAGGTCTTGGAGAGATGGATGCAGAACAGCTCTGGGAGACCACCATGGATCCTGAGAAACGTATTCTTCTGAAGGTCACCATGGATGAAGCTGCAACTTCAGAAATTGATCTTACCTTTACGACTCTTATGGGAGACAAAGTAGAACCAAGACGAGAATTTATTGAAGAAAATGCAAAATTTGTAGAGAATCTGGATATCTAGGAGAATAAAGAATGGAAGACAATATTTTTGATAAGATCCATGAGGTGGATCTGCAGAAGACCATGGAAAAATCTTATATAGATTATGCCATGAGCGTTATTGCATCCCGAGCTCTTCCGGATGTAAGAGATGGTCTGAAGCCGGTACAGAGACGAGTACTGTATTCCATGATCGAGCTGAATAACGGTCCGGATAAGCCGCATCGTAAATGCGCCCGTATCGTTGGTGATACCATGGGTAAATATCATCCCCATGGAGACAGTTCCATTTATGGTGCACTGGTTAATATGGCCCAGGATTGGTCAACAAGATATCCGCTGGTAGATGGACATGGAAACTTTGGTTCAGTAGATGGAGATGGTGCAGCAGCCATGCGATATACAGAGGCCCGTCTCAGCAAAATCTCCATGGAAATGCTTGCAGATATTAATAAAGATACTGTGGATTTTCAGCCAAACTTTGACGAAACAGAAAGAGAACCTGTAGTACTGCCATCTCGTTACCCGAATCTTCTGGTAAATGGTACTTCCGGTATTGCAGTAGGTATGGCTACCAATATTCCACCCCATAACCTGAGAGAGGTGATCAGTGCTGTTGTCAAAATTATTGACAATATCATTGAGGAACAGAGAGACACCACTATTGAAGAACTTCTTGAGATTGTAAAAGGTCCTGATTTCCCTACAGGAGCTACTATTCTGGGAACCAGAGGAATCGAAGAAGCTTATCGTACCGGACGTGGAAAGATCCGCGTACGTGCTGTAACAAATATTGAGACTCTTCCTAATGGCAAGTCCCGCATTATTGTTACAGAACTTCCATATCTGGTAAACAAAGCACGTCTTATAGAGAAAATTGCCGAATTGGTAAGAGATAAAAAAATTGACGGAATCACAGATCTGAATGACCATTCCAGCAGAGAGGGTATGCGTATCTGTATTGATCTCCGCAAAGATGCCAATGCTAATGTAGTCCTGAATCAGCTGTACAAGCATACACAGCTTCAAGATACTTTTGGTGTGATCATGCTTTGTCTGGTTTCCACCAATGGCAGTCTGGAACCAAAGGTTCTTTCTCTTCCTGAAATGCTGAAATACTATCTTGCCCATCAGGAAGATGTAGTTACAAGAAGGACCAGATACGATCTGAATAAAGCACAGGAACGTGCTCATATACTGGAAGGTCTGCTGAAAGCACTGGATAATATTGATGAAGTGATCCGTATTATTCGTGGTTCCAGAAATGTCCAGGCAGCCAAACAGGAATTAATAGATCGTTTTGAGCTGACAGATGTCCAGGCACAGGCTATTGTAGACATGCGTCTTCGTGCTCTGACAGGTCTGGAAAGAGAGAAGCTGGAAGCAGAATACGCGGAATTAATGGAAAAAATCCGCAAATTAAAAGCAATCCTCGCAGACAGAAATACACTTCTTCGCGTAATCAGAGAAGAAATTCTTGCTATTTCAGAAAAATATGGTGATGAAAGAAGAACTTCTATTGGGTTTGATGCTATGGATATTTCCATGGAAGACATGATTCCAAGGGAAAATACAGTGATCACCATGACAAAAATGGGCTACATCAAACGTATGACCATTGACAACTTCCGCAGTCAGAACAGAGGTGGAAGAGGCATTAAGGGAATGCAGACTCTGGATGATGACTATATCGAAGAACTGATGATGACCACCACTCATCATTATGTAATGTTCTTCACCAATACAGGGCGTGTATATAGACTGAAGGCATATGAAATTCCGGAGGCAGGAAGAACTGCAAGAGGAACTGCAATCATTAATCTTCTTCAGTTGATGCCAGGTGAGCGTATTACAGCAGTGATCCCGATCAACAAATTTGAAAAGGGACAGTATCTGATGATGGCAACCAGAAAAGGTCTTGTTAAAAAAACTCCGATCCAGGATTATGCCAATGTACGTAAGATTGGTCTGGCGGCCATTGCTCTGAGAGATGATGATGAGCTGATCGAGGTAAAAGCTACAGACAATAAAAAAGATATTATCCTTGTAACAAAATATGGACAGTGTATCCGCTTTAATGAAACAGATGTACGAAGCACAGGTCGAGTGTCCATGGGTGTCAGAGGAATCAATCTGACAGATGGCGATGAAGTGGTGGCAATGCAGTTGAATACTCAGGGATACTATCTGTTGGTGGTTTCCGAGAATGGCATGGGCAAACGTACTTCAATTAGTGAATTTACTGTTCAGAACAGAGGCGGTAAAGGCGTCAAATGCTATAAGATCACTGAAAAGACAGGCAATGTCATCGGTGCAAAAGCTGTAAACGAGGAAAATGAAATCATGATGATCACTACAGAGGGAATCATTATTCGCCTGCAGTGTGCTGATATTTCCATACTTGGAAGAATAACATCCGGAGTAAAACTTATTAACCTTTCTGATGGTGTAACTGTGGCAAGTTTTGCAAAAGTAAGAGAGAAAAAAGAAGAAAAAGAGGAAGCCCAGGAAGAAAGTGCTGAAACCGTTACTGTAGAAGAACAGCAGAACAGTACAGAAGAATAAAGGGGAATATAGATTATCATGGAGAATGAAAAAGCCAAGGGAAATGTACAGAAGAGATCTGGCACCGGCAGCAAAAAGACCGGACACTCCAAATCAAATATTAGAAGATCGGCGCTGGAAACCGGCAGGAAGAGATCTGCCGGGAATTCCAGAACAGGTATGCGTAATGTAAAATTAAATGAAACAGGTGGCGCAAAAACTGTTTCCAGAACAACGGGTGCAGGGAAATCCAGATCTGGTTCCAGAAACAGAAAAAAGAAAACCAGAATTCCAAGTATCTATCTGGCAGGAGGAGCAGCTGTTGTTCTTTTGCTGCTTGTAATTATTTTTGCTGTCAAAAGCTGTGGAATCAGCCATAAGACTCCGGAGGGTGTGGTAAGAGGTCTGATAGAGTCGTATTCGTCCGAAAATGAGAAAAAAATCCGAAATTGCTATGGCGTAAAGACCGCAGATGAAAACCTGCAGCAGGAAATGGACGCTACGGTAAAATATTTTGAGGCACATAATACCGAAAAAATAGAGATCACAGACTGTAATTCTATTTACAGCAGTGGTCAGTATACTTATATGTATATTACTTATAATCTTGTGCAGAAAGATGGACAGAGTTATCCCTGTATCAGTACCTACATGACGCAAAAGAAAGATGACGGCAAGTATTATATTCTGATGTCTTCAGATATTACAGAAGATATGAACAAACAGGCAGCAGAAAAATATGCCCTGTTTATGAAAACAGATGCCTACAAGACTTATTCAACAGCATACGAGAAGTTTATAAAGAAAAATCCGGGATATGAAGACAAGATCGCGGCAAAACTTAAATAAAAAGGCTGTAGAGGAGCTGGTAATCTCATGAAACGAATTATAATGATGGTGTTGAGAAATATTCTTTTTGTGCCCTATGGATGGTTCATGCTTTGTCGTTATGCCAGAAACGTAGATAATTATACAGAAGGAGAACGTTATGCTCTTCTGAAAAAGATAGACAGGCGGGCAAATCAAGGTGGAAATATCACCATCCAGACATATGGTGTAGAAAATATCCCTGACGAAAATGGATTTATATTTTATCCCAATCATCAGGGGCTTTATGATGTGCTGGCTATATTGGATGCCTGCCCGATTCCTTTCTCTGTAGTAGCCAAGAAAGAAGTGGGGAATGTTCCTTTTCTGAAGCAGGTGTTTACTTGTATGAAAGCTTTTATTATAGACAGAGAAGATATCAAACAGTCTATGCAGGTGATCCTGAATGTAACAAAAGAGGTCAAAAACGGACGAAATTATCTGATCTTTGCAGAAGGAACAAGAAGTAAAAACGGAAATCATCCTCAGGAATTCAAGGGAGGAAGCTTTAAAGCTGCAATGAAAGCAAAGTGTCCGATAGTACCGGTGGCATTGATTGACACGTATAAGGCTTTTGATACTGGGTCTGTAGCACCTCTGACTGTACAGGTGCATTTTCTGGAACCAATACCATATGAAGAATATAAAGAAATGAAGTCTACAGAGATTGCGGCAGAAGTAAAAAGAAGAATTGAAAAAAATATTCAGCAATCTGGTGGATGGGATTAAAAATCAGAAGAGCCTGGCATTGATTTGCCAGGCTTTTTTGCTACGCAAAAATAATTGCAAAAAAATAAAAATAATTGTAAAAAAGAGTTGACATCAGGATATTCATTATGTATAATCAATAATGCGTTTTGAAAAAGCGCGTCTTCAAATTGCATAAGTAATTATGAGTTCGGAGTCAGGAGAAGTACTCAAGAGGCCGAAGAGGTGCCCCTGCTAAGGGTAT
>OLRG01000916.1_pt1 | contig 25669 bp, 18 predicted proteins | sample 1672331 | NCBI WGS metagenome assembly OLRG01 (sample SAMEA3136672, study PRJEB25190) | human gut metagenome
CCCCCTCCGTTCGATTTGCTATATATAGTTACGGCTTCTAGCTTTGCGGCTAGACCAGGCGCAGGAACTTCTTCTTGCCGACCTGGATCTGCGCACCTTCGAGGCGGGCGGGCTCCAGGTTGTAGGACTTGGGCTCGAGCGCCTCGCCGTTGAGCTTGACGCCGCCGCCATCGATGAGACGTCGTGCGTCGGAAACGCTTTGCGCCGCACCGGCGTTCACCAGCAGCTTGGCGAAGTACACGGTGCCGTCCTCACCCGGGGTGAGGTCGGCCTGGAACGTGGGCGCGTCCTCCGGGAAACCGTGGTCCTTGAACTTCAGGTCGAAGTCGGCTTCCGCCTGCTCGGCCGCAGCCTCATCATGATAGGCTGCGACGATGTTGCGGGCCAATGCGCGCTTGACCTTGTTGGGATGCAGCTTGTCTGCCTTCAGATCAGCCTCGAGCTGATCGATTTCGGCGACGGACAGCGTAGATGCCAGGCGATAGTACTTGACCATGAGCTCGTCGGGAATGGACATGACCTTGCCAAACATATCGTTGGCATCGTCGGTGAGGCCCACGTAGTTGCCGTAACTCTTCGACATCTTGCGCACGCCGTCGGTGCCCTCGAGCAGCGGCATGGTGAGCGCGATCTGCGGCTCCATGTCCATCTTCTCCATGAGGTCACGGCCAGCCAGAAGGTTGAACAGCTGGTCGGTGCCGCCCATTTCGACGTCCGCCTTCACCATGACCGAGTCGTATGCCTGCATGATGGGGTACAAGAACTCATGCATGGCGATGGGCGTTTGGGACTGGTAGCGCTTCGTGAAGTCATCGCGCTCGAGGATACGGGCGACGGTGAACTTGCTCATAAGGCCGAGCAAGTCCTTCAGGTTCAGCGACAAGATCCAGTCGGCGTTGTAGACGATCTTCGTTTTCTCGGGGTCCAGGATCTTCATGGCCTGGGCGACGTAGGTTTCGGCGTTGGCCTGCACCTGCTCCTGAGACAGCTGCGGGCGGGTGGTGTTCTTGCCCGACGGGTCGCCGATGAGCGCCGTGCCGTTGCCGATGATGAGCGTGACGTTGTGACCCAGGTCCTGGAACTGGCGCATCTTGCGCAGCGGGACCGCATGACCCAGATGCAGGTCAGGGCTGGTCGGGTCGACACCGAGCTTGATGTTGAGCGGCTTGCCGCGCTTGAGTTTCTCGAGCAGGCCGCTTTCGGGCACGATTTGCGCAGCGCCCGATGCGATGATGTGCAGTTGTTCTTCTGCGGACAGCATGGTTTCCTCTTTCTAAACGCGTATCTTCGGGATTCTAGCACATGCGGCTTACTGCACGCCGCGGAACAGGTGTCCACTGGTGCAACCGGGCTCTTTCGGCAACGCCGTGCCCTGAGCATGCGCCACGTTGCGGGCGCGCACGACGCGCTGCACCGCCTGGGTGGTCTCCTGCACGTTCATGAGCGTGCTGTCCACCAGAAGCCAGGTGATGCCAGCCTGGACGATATCGGGGATGGCATGCGCAACATCCAGCTGCACGCTGTTGTAAAGATGGCTGCGTCCGAGCTGGTCGGATATCACCGGGAAGTCGTAGCCCTTGCGATCCTTCAGGAAATGCGGGCTTTTGCGACGCGCGCACGTTGCGCACTCCTGAGCACAGGGACCCTGGCTCATGAGCATGCAGTGCTCCGTGGTCATAAGCTCCTGACGTCCGATGACGGTAAGGCCGAGCTCGACGGGGCTTTCCTTCGCCAAATCGGAGATTTGGGCCAGGTTGAGCTCGGGCGAGAGCCAGACCCGCTTCGCGCCGAGGCGCGCGGCGGTTTGCAGGGCAAGCGCATTGGTGACGGGCAGGTGCGGCCCCACCTCTACGCAGGCACCCATCTCTCGAGCGCGGACGAGCTGCCCGAGGCTTTCGGCCATGACCGGCTGATCGGCGTGGACGCTGCGCCAGGCGTCGAAGCCGCATGCCTGTTCGCGCGTGAGCTCGCAATCGTCATGATCGGCGACGGGCAGCACGACGGCGCATGCCTTCGGATAGCTTGCCTGCTCGGCGGTTTCCGAGAGCTGACCGGCGATGGTGGCCTGGCCGTGCGCCAGGTTGACCGCGGGAACGTACACCTCATCGGCACCGGCGCGCTTTGCCGCCCGAGCGCAAGCCGGATTAGTGGCCAGTACCGCGATATGGACGCCGCCGGCATGCGCCGGAAGCATACGGCTCCCCGCCTCCACGCGCGGCAGCGGGCGCTGAAACGTGCCTTCGAGCAGAGCCTGCTCAAGGGAATCGAGCGCCTCTGCGCGCACATGGTGCAGCTGCGAGAAGCCGATTCCCACACCCTCATCCATGTCGATATCGAGGTTCACCAGGGAAAACGGAGTCTGTCCTAGCCTGTCGATATGGGCACGGACATCATCTTCGCCGACCGCTTTGGTGCGTGCGGGCTCTACCTGCTGCCCCTCGGCGACCCCGACGGGCAGCTCGCCCTCTGCAAAGCGCTTGCGGGCGCCGCGCAGCGCACGCGGGTCGGCGGGGTTGTCGGCCAGGCAAAACTCGATGCGAAGGGGCTGCCCGATGCGCAGACGCACACGACCCTGCACTTGAATACGCGGCAGACGGTCGTCATCGACGAACGCGGCCTCTGCGCTTCGCACGCGGAACACGCGATCGCCCTTCCCCACCGCGCGCTCGGGCGCAAGCAGCAGATTTCCGTTGCGGTCGGTATCCACCTGGGAGACGGTATAGGCGAAATGGCCCTTGTTCGTCCAAAACTCGAGCACGTCGCCCGCGACGATGGGACGCTCGCATGCCACGGCGGCCTTTCCGTTCTTCACAGACACCACACGCCCGATGAACACGCCGCGGTTGTTCGGGCGGCCATAGCTCATGATCTCGTTTCCGCGCTTGCCCTCCAGATACGCGGTGGTGAAGCCTCGGGAGAACGCCTCGGCAAGCTGGGCATGCTCCTGCTCCGTGCCCCCCGGAGCGGTCCAATCCTGCAGGCCGCTTTCGCGCGCGGCATCGCGCGCCGCGAGAACGCGGTCGAGCGCGGCGCGATAAGCGCTGGTCACGGCATAGACGTACTCGGGCGACTTCATGCGGCCCTCGATCTTGAGGGACGCCACGCCGGCACGCACCAGGTCGGGAAGCAGGTCGATGCTGCACAGATCCTGCGGAGACAGCAGGTGATCGCCCGGTGCCGGGAGCGGCTTGTTCTTCGCCACGTTATGCAATGCGTACGGCAGGCGGCACGCTTGCGCGCACAGCCCGCGATTCGCCGAACGCCCGCCGATGAGCGAGGACATGAAGCACTGGCCTGAATAGCACACGCACAACGCGCCGTGGGCAAACGTCTCGATTTCAAGGCCCAGCTGGTCGCCGATCTTCGCCAAATGTTCGATCTCGGGCAGAGACACCTCGCGCGCAAGGGTCACGCGCGCGGCGCCAAGCTGAGCGGCGGCGCGTATGCCCGCCTCATTGTGCGTATTCATTTGCGTGGAGATGTGCAGGCGCGCCTGCGGCAACGTTCGCGAAAGTTCGGAGGCGATGCCGATATCCTGCACGATGAACGCATCAGCACCGGCGCGATAAGCTTGGCGCGCCGTTTCCATGGCGCTATCGACCTCGCCGGGCAGAATGGCCGTGTTCAGCGTAACGTACACGTTCACGCCGCGCAGGTGCGCGAAAGCGCAAGCATCGGCAAACGTATCGATGGTGAAATTATCGGCGCCACGTCGCGCATTAAACGACTGAAGGCCCAGGTAAACCGCATCGGCGCCGCCGCGCACGGCGGCATGGAGCGCCGCAATGCCGCCAGCCGGCGCCAAAAGCTCCACTTCTTGATCCATATATCCAACCCCCATTGAGTAGAGAATACAGCTGCAAGCTCCACGCGGCAGAAACCGCCTCGTAAAATCCAGTTGCAACAGCATAAGAAAAAAGCCACGGTAGTATAATCGAACAATGAAACTCAGACGAAAACAGCGCGAAATGCGCACCCATGCCGCCGCCTGGCTTTTGCTGGTTGCCGTCGTATGCCTGTGCTTCATGGGCTACTGGGGCGCTAAGGGTGCCTTGCGGGTAATGGACAGCTGGTGCGATGACCTTCCGCCTATCGAGGACACCGACTTCACCAACCACGCACGGGAATCGGTCATGTACGCCGCCGACGGTTCCACGGTGTTGGCGGAATTCCAACTGGAAAAGCGCGACCCCGTTGAATCAGACCAAGTCAGCGGCCTCGCGAAACAAGCCACGGTGGACACCGAGGACGTGCGCTTCTACCAACATGGAGGGGTTGACCTTCCGGGCATTGCGCGCGCATTCGTCAACAACCTTGCAGGTGGCAGCCTGGAAGGCGCATCCACCATCACGCAGCAGCTTGTGCGCAACACGGTGCTCACGCAAGAGGCCAACGAGATATCGATCGAACGCAAGGTGCGCGAGGCGCAGCTGGCCATGGATCTGGAAAAGCAGTACAGCAAAGACGAGCTGCTTATGATGTACTTGAACACCGTGAACTACGGCGATGGCTGCTACGGCATACAGGCAGCTGCGCAAAACTATTTCCAAACTGACGCTGTTGATTTGAGCCTTACGCAAGCCGCCACCTTGGCCGGCATTCCGCAGTCGCCGACGTTCCTGAATCCGAAAACGTATCCCGACGCAGCGCTGGAACGCCGCAACCTTGTTCTTGAGCGCATGCTATCCGCTGGCGATATCACCCAGGAACAGTGCGACGCCGCGCAAGCCGAGCCGTTGAACCTCGATCCCGCTCCGGAGGTTCCGGAAGACGGCATTTACGCCTACCCGTATTTCACCAGCTATGTGCGCAACCTTCTTATGGAGGAGGACAATCCCTTCGGATGCTCGTATGCCAGCCTGTTCGAAGGCGGGCTGACCATCCGCACCACCTTGAACCCCTCCTTGCAAGACGACGCGGAAGCGGCATGTGATGCGCAGCGAGCCCGCATGAGCGGAGATCTCGACGCATCCCTGGTTGCCATCGACCCCGCAACGGGCTATGTCGAAGCCATGGTCGGTGGTAGCGACTACGATATTAGCCAGGTGAATATCGCCACAGGAACGGGCGGCGGAGGCCGTCAAGCGGGATCGACGTTCAAAGCGTTCACGCTTGCGGCAGCTATAGAAAAGGGGATCTCGCCTCAAACTCGCATCGACTGTTCCTCCCAAGGAGGTCGACGGCAGGGAGCAGACGTTCGAGAACTTCGACAACATCGATTACGGGGTGCGCACCATCCAGAGCGCCACCGCTGTTTCAGCGAATACTGGGTACTTGCGCCTTTCCGAGGAAATCGGGCAAGCCGCAACGACGGAGATGGCCGAACGACTGGGCGTCGAATCGCCGATGAACACGGTGTACACCACAACGTTGGGCGTAGCCAGCGTGACTCCGCTCGATATGGCCAGCGCCTATGCAACGCTTGCAAGCGGCGGCACCAAGCGTGAGCCGGTTGTGATCACGGAAATCGAGGACAAGGACGGCAACATCATCTACAAGGCCGATGACGCCTCGAAACGCGTGATAAGCGAAGAAGTTGCCGGCGCGACCACCAACGTGCTTCGACAGGTCTTCGAAGCGTCTGACGGCACGGCGCAAACTGCGAAGCTCGGCAACGGCCAGCCCGCTGCAGGCAAAACAGGCACTTCGACCGATTTCGCCGATCATTGGCTGGTCGGGTACACCCCATCGCTTTCGGTGGCAACCTGGATCGGCAATCCTGCCGGCAGCATAGCCACGGACACGCAGCTGAACTGCAACGCCTTGTGGAAGGATTTCATGGACCGCGCATGCGCCGGAAAGGCGGTCGAGCAATTCCCCGAGACGAAGGCCCCTAGCTACAACAACGCCTTCAACGAAAAGCAGAAGGCCGCACTCGGCGCCGAGGAGGAGAAAACCTCTGACAAGCAGACGCCTACGGCAATAACCTCAGGTTCGCAGACCGCAACCTCATCGCAGGCCAGCGGCACGGCAAACGCGAAAACGCCGCCGGACGCCACGGGCAAAACGCTTGAAGAGGCGAAGGAGCTGCTGAAAGACTGGAAGGCCGGCTCGGTGACGGAATACTCGAGCACCGTACCGAAGGATAGCGTGATCAGGCAGTATATTGCCAGCGATGGCATGGTGGTGGTCGTGCTATCCACCGGGCCGAAAACCAACTAGCAAATCGAATCGCCGTTGGTTGCGCGGCAAAACCGACACCAGCTGCTTTCGACGAAAAAGCCGCTGCAGGCAGCTTGGCAAAGTCGGCACAAGCCGATTAATCGAGGAGCTATCTAAGGCAGCTTGACGGAGAAGCGCTAGATAACCGGAACGCCCAAAAGCCGCCAAAACGAGGATGTTCCCCGCGAAGCGATATCGCGGGGAACATCCTCGTTTTCATCTTACCGTCTCGGCCTTAGGCTCGATGACGGCTCCTTCTTCTAGAAAGCCTTATTGCGGAAGATCAGCAGCGGTTTTGTCGCCTTCCTGCAGCTTTTCGAGGCCGCTGTTGTAAGCAGCCTGAATATCGGCAATGCGTTGGTCGTACGTAGACCAATCGAACGGCTGCACATCCGTTGCGCTGTCGATTTCCGTGTACAGCTCGATATAGGCGTTCAAAGCATTCTCCAGCTGTTCGCTGCCGTCGGCATAGCACTGCTTCACGTCCTTGAGAGCATCGGGTGCCTCTTGGCTATCAAGCTCGTCGAGCGCTTTGAAGGCGTTGTCCGCCTGGGTGCGCATCGTGACCACATCGCCACGGGACACGGCATCCGAAAAGCCGTTCAAACGGGTTTGCAGCGTTTCCATGGTTTGATTGACCTGCGTCATATAGGCACGGTTGTCCGACTGCGCCTGCGAAGCCGCAGAGGTTTGCTGCTGGGGCATGCAGCCGCCTAGCACGGCAACGCTCAACGCCGCAGCGCAAACCGTTGCCGTCAGTTTTACCATCGTATGAGCCATTTCCGGTCCTGTTCTACCTGTTGCCGAACCATATCTTACTGGGTTGACGCACCGCCGCCGGCGGATGCGCCCCCGGAAGCTGTGCCCCCTCCGGTTGCCGCCCCGGTGCCACCCCCGCCGGTCGTACCGCCGGTTGCCGACCCGATACCGCCTCCCGTAGCGCCGCCGGTCGTCCCGCCACCTGTTGCACTGCCGTTATCGGACCCCGTGCTGCCTGAGGCGCTCCCGTTTGTGTTGCCGGTGTCGTAGCTATTGGAGTTGCTGTTTCCGCTAGCCGTGCCGTACTGGCCGTTGCTCGAGCCGGTGGAGTTGCCGTATTGGTTACTGCTCGAATTTCCAGCGGAGTTCGCGCTGTTGGAAGACGAGCTGGAAGACGTCGTTCCGATATGGTACGTGGCATTCGAGAACGCCTTGTACGTGGGGTTCGATGCCTGGGGGAACGTTTCGGTTTGCTTGCCGTACAGCGCCGCCGTCATGAACTTCTTGAACACATCCGCCGCGCTAACGTCGGTGGGGATGGTTTCCTGGTTAGACGGATCACCGAACCAGATGGCAACGGACAGCTGCGGCGTGATGCCGCAGAACGTGATGTCATGATACTCGCTGGAAGTACCCGTCTTCGCCGCCACTTCCTGGCCGTTATCGAGCTTGGCCAGCGTGCCGGTACCTTCGGAGGTGTTCACGACGCCCTTCATGACCTCGGTTGCCGCATGGGCCACTTCGGCGGAGATGACCTGCGTCCCCGACGGATGGCTGTTATCCACGATAAGGTTGTTGTTCTTGTCGTAGATCTTCAGGATGGGCTGAGCATCGTACTTCATGCCGCCGTTGGCGATGCAGACATACGCATCCGCCATGTCGAGCATAGTGACGTTGGACTGGCCGAGCGTCAGCGACGGATTGGCATTGAGCGTGGAAGTGATTCCCATCTTCTTCGCGGCATCGATGACCTTTTGGGTTCCCAAAGCCATTTGCAGTCGCACGAAACCGGTGTTGGACGACACGGCGAAAGCGCGCGCGATGCTGCGGGTCCCGTAGTTGATGTTGTTGATGTTCTGCAGCGGATTCGAGCTATCGTATCCGGTATCGGGGATCACCGAAGGCGACGAGCAATCCACCATGGTTTGCGGATCGATGCCCTCTTCCAAAGCCGCGATCAGCGTGAACGTCTTGAAGGACGAACCGCAAGGACGGCCACCGTTGGTTCCCTCGCCGGTTGCCAGGTTGGTCTTTTGCGTATCCCAATCCTTACCGCCGACCAATGCGCGGATGAAACCCGTGGAAGGATCGATTGCCACGAGCGAACCGCTGATGGCATCGCTCAGGCCCTCTTCCTTTGTGCGGACGGCATCCTCTGCTGCCTCTTGGGTGTCGACATCAAGGGTGGTGACAACGGTCAGCCCGCCCTTGAACACATCGAGCTGGGAGTACTGGTCGGAAAGCACGTTTTTGACGTAGCTAGTGAAATACGGGTACTTCTCGATGCCATCCGAAGACGGTACGGAGGGATTGAGCACAAGATCCTGGGCTTTTGCGGAGTCGTGCTCTTCCTGAGTGATATAGCCGTTCGTCAGCATGCGATCGAGGACCAGATTACGGCGCGCATAGCAATTGTCCGGATAATCGATGGGGTTGTTATAGGTAGGCGATTGGGGGATGCCGACAAGCGCTGCCGCTTCCGCCAGCGTCAAATCAGTTGCATCTTTAGAGAAATATCGCTGAGAAGCCGCCTGGATACCATAAGCACCCGAACCGTAATTCACGGTGTTCAGGTACATGAGGAGGATGTCGTTTTTCGAATACATCTCCTCGATTTTGACGGAAAGGTACATCTCGCGGACCTTGCGCTTAAGCGAGATATCGTTCATCTCGTCGGCGAGCACCGTGTTGCGCACGAACTGCTGCGTAATGGTTGAAGCGCCTTCGCGACCAGACCCTGTAAGCGTGACGAACGCGGCACGGGCAATGCCGACCAGGTCGAAGCCGCCATGATCGTAGAATCGCTCGTCCTCCGTTGCCACCGTGCCCTGCATCACGTACTTGCTGATGCCGCTCAGCTCCACCGGCTCACGGTTTTCCACCTGGAAGCGCGCAAGCTGCGTCTGCTCGTCGGATGCAAGCACCGTAGTCGGCGCAGACGTATTCAGCTCGGATACTTCCGAGACATCATAGGTTTTCAGGTCGCCGATCCAGGAATCGCCCAAGACGACGACGCCTATGCAACCGGCCAGGCAAATAGCCGCGATGATACTGAGAAATGCAAGCAGGCCGACAAAAGGACGCTTTTTCTTAATGCTCGGCCTGTTCTTTATCGAACGAGAAGCCACGAACCACCTCCAAGAAACTTGGGTAATTGTACCATCGGGGGAAATAGGGTTTTCAAAGCACACAAGTTCGTAGCAAAAAAGCCAAGGGCGGCCAGGGAATCGACTGCTCGTCCCCCTGGCCGCCCTGTTGCTTTTCGAGGCGTTGCGGCTATAGCAGCGACTCGTCTGCGGCAAGCGCCGCTTTAGCTTTCTCCATCTGCTGGGCCACAGCCGCTTCGCCCGTTCCCCCTTCCGTGGTTCGAGCAGCCACGATGCTGGGAAGGTCGAGCGCCTTGACGATATCCTCCTCGAACAACGGGCTTGCCGCCTTAAAGTCGTCGAATGACAGATCGTCGAGATTGCAACCGCGCTGCTCGCACAGCAGCACCAAATGCCCCACCACTTCATGCGCATGACGGAACGGAAGGCCCCTCTTCGCCAAGTAGTCGGCCACATCCGTCGCCGCCAAATGGCCGAGCTTCGCCTGCTTGAGCATGTTCTCCGGCTTGATGCTCATGGTTTCTATCATTCCCGCGGCGCATTGCAGGCAATCTTCGAGCGTTTTCGCCGAATCGATTGCCCCGTACTTGTCTTCCTGAAGGTCCTTGTTGTAGGCAAGGGGAAGCGCCTTCATGGTCACCAGCAACGACACCAGATTGCCGATCACGCGACCGGTCTTGCCGCGGATCAGCTCGGCAAAATCGGGGTTCTTCTTTTGAGGCATGATGGACGAACCTGTGGAGAACGCATCAGACAGCTCGATGAAGCCGAACTCGGATGTCGACCAAAGCACCAGCTCCTCGCACAGGCGCGACAGATGCATGCAGGAAACGGCGCAAGCGTAATCCAAGTCAAGCAGGAAATCGCGGTCCGACACGGCATCGAGCGAGTTCGGGATCACCGAAGCGAAACCCAATTCCCCTGCCGTCATCTGCCGATCAAGCGGATACGTTGTCCCAGCCAGCGCAGCTGCGCCCAGCGGACAGGCGTCGGCCGCATCTCGTGCAGCCTGCAAACGGCGATAATCGCGCGCAAGCATCCAGACATACGCAAGCATATGGTGCGAGAACAGGACCGGTTGCGCATGCTGCAGGTGGGTATAACCAGGCAGGATAACACCGAAATTCGCCTCGGCCTGACCTATGAGCGCATGACGCAGCGCAACATTGGCGCGCATCAGATCGGTTGCACGCTGCTTGGCATACAGGCGCGTATCCGTTGCAACCTGATCGTTGCGGCTGCGGCCCGTGTGCAAACGCGCTCCCGCATCGCCGATTTCAGCAGTGAGAGCCTTTTCCACCGACATATGGATATCCTCGTCGTTGATATCGAACGTGAAATCACCTGACTCGATATCTGCTTTGACGCGATCAAGCCCCGCAGCGATTTGTTGAGCGTCATCTTCCGAGATCACGCCGACTGTCGCCAGCATCTTCGCATGAGCCTTCGATCCTGCGATATCCTGCGCATACAAGGCCTTATCGACAGGCAGCGAGGCGCCGAAGCGTTGCGTGAACTCGCTAACGTTTTCCGTGAATCTGCCCGACCAGAGAGCCATAGGTTACTCCGTTTCCTTGTGAGCCTCAGCGGCAGCTTCCTGACGGGACAGCGGCGTGATGTCTTCATAGCGGCCGCGCTTGAGGGGACCCTTCTCGTTTTGGGCATCGAACAGCTCGGCAGGAGCGCCTTCCTGACGACGATTGACCGCCCAGGTTTTCGTGGACAGCGTTTGAATCTCGATAAAGCCCTTGGCTGCGTCGCGATTGAAGGTGTCTCCCTTGTCGTACGTTGCCAGGCCCTGATCGTAGAGCGAGTATGCGGACTTGCGGCCGACCACCGTGCAAGAGCCCTTGAAGAACTTCAAGCGGATGGTGCCGTACAAGCAGCGCTGCGTAGAAGCCATGAATGCATCGATAGCCTCTTTCAACGGAGAGAACCATTGGCCGTTATAAACGCAATTCGCCCAGGTTTGCTCCAGCGCAAGCTTGTGATGCAGGACCTCGCGCTCAAGCACCAAGTCCTCCAACGCCTTATGCGCCTTGATCAAAGCCATTCCCGCAGGGGCTTCGTAGCATTCACGGCTTTTGACCCCCACCAAGCGGTTCTCGATCATGTCGATACGACCGTAACCGTGCTTGCCCGCGATTTCGTTGAGCTCGTAAATGATGCCCAGATAGCTCTTCTGGTTGCCGTTAATCGCATAGGGCACTCCGCGAGCAAAGGTGAGCTCCACATATTCCGGCTGATCGGGCGCCTGCATAGGATCGGCGGTCATGGTGTAGATATCCGCAGGCGGCTCGATCCAAGGATCTTCCAGTACGCCGCACTCGATTGCGCGGCCCCACAGGTTGTCATCGATTGAGTACGGGGAATCCTTCGTGGCGCCGACCTCCACGCCATGAGCCTGAGCCTACTCGATCTCATCGGGACGGGTAAGCAGATTCCACTCGCGAACCGGGGCCAAAATCTTCAGCGACGGATCGAGCATGGTGATGCTGGATTCGAAACGCACCTGATCATTGCCCTTGCCCGTGCATCCGTGGGCGATATACTTTGCACCGAACTTGTGCGCAGCATCCACAAGATGCTTCGAGATCAGAGGACGGGAAAGCGCCGACACCAGCGGATATTTGTTCTCGTACATAGCATTCGCCGCAAGCGCCTTCGTCAGATATTCCTGCGCGAACATTTGGCGCATATCCACCACGATGCACTCGAGCGCGCCGACGCGCAAAGCCTTTTCCTTGACTTTCTCAAGGCCATCGTGCTCCTGCCCCACATCGCCAACCACGGCGATGACGTCCAGATTCATTTCATCCTGCAACCATTTTATGCAACAAGATGTATCAAGACCACCGGAATATGCGAGTACTACTTTGTCTTTCTGCTCTGCCATGATGATCGGCCCTTTCGAATGCGATTTGTTTAGCAACAAGGAGATTTGGGTCCACGAGTTCCACAAGATACAGGTATGCCCCGTACTGCCTGGTTACAGATTAGTTTCCCAAGTGAAATTTCCTGAAACTACAGTAATCCCTTAGGAATTATACGTGCACAATTTTCTAGAGACAGTGCGCAACGCAATGACGTAACAACTTGTAAATACAACGTGGGATATGCAAAGATAACCGTCTTTGCAACGGTAAAAAACTAGACGATTATCGTCGTCGCAGACGGTCGATGGCTCGCTCGACCTCCACCGCAGCCTCGGGGCTTTCTGCTGCGATCATAATGGTGTTGTCGCCGGCAACAGTGCCGAGCGCTCCACGCAGGCTGGCTTTGTCAAGGGCTGCGGAGACGCCGGCAGCACCGCCGGAGAACGTCTTCACAACAACGAGATTGCCAGCGACGTGCACCTCTTCAACTAATTCGGAAACCATGCGTTGAAGACGCATTTCCTCGGGAAGGACATAGTAACCCTCGCGAGACTTCACGAGACCCATGTCCATGATATCGCGAGAAATAGTAGCCTGAGTGCACTCGTAGCCGGCAGACTGCAGCTGATTAGCGAGATCGCGCTGCGTCTTGACATTGCGATCGCGAATGATGTCGCGAATCACATCATGTCTTTGTTGCCGTTTCCTCATGCCTCGTTACTTCCCGCCCCAGGTGGGGCATTGTACCCGGTTTCCTTCAATGATTCCTGATGCATATGCAAAATAGTGTAAGTGCCATCAAGAATATGCAATTCATAATACCGCAAGATTTAGTGATCAGCGAGATGAAATTGAAATTTGCGAAGAATATGCCGCATCTCTTATACGAGCTATACGCTGCCTTGAAATCTCATCCGATTGGATGCCAAGGATCCACGCCGCTACGTGGATCCTTGGCAAGCGTTATGGGGCCTTTAGGCCTCGACCATCTGGTTCAGACGCTCGACCATTGCATCGATGTCGCCCTTCTCGCACACTAACGGCGGAAGGAAGCGCAGGGTATGGGCGCCCGTTGCATTGAGCAGCAGGCCCTTGCCAAGCGCCTTCTGAACCAAAGCGGGCGCATCGACCGATTCATCGAGGTCGATGGCGTTCATAAGACCGACACCGCGGACCTCCTTGACCTTGGACACGCCGGCAAGCTGCTGGCGCATATATTCGCCGGTTTCCTGCACATGCTGCTGAAAACCATTGGAAAGCGTGTCAAGCGTTGCCGTTGCAGCTGCTACCGCCAAGCAGCTGCCGCCAAACGTGGTGCCGTGGTCACCAGGCTGATATGCCTTTGCGATATGGGCGGGGGCAGCGCAGGCGCCCATAGGCATTCCGCCGGCGATGCCCTTCGCCATGGTCACGATATCGGGGGTTACTCCGAAATGCTGGAAGCCGAACGGGGTACCGCAACGGAAGATTCCGGTTTGAACCTCGTCGCACACCATAAGAGCACCATGCTCCTTGGTCAGATTGCGCACCGCCTCCAGGAATTCCTTCGTGCACGGATGCACGCCGCTTTCGCCTTGGATGCACTCGAGCATGACGGCGCAGATATCATGGCCCTGCTGCTCGAACAGACGGGTAAGAGCTTGGATGTCATTGATAGGCGTACTTACGAAACCACCGGGCAAGGGCTGGAACGCCTCCTGCTTCGCGGGCTGAGCAGTGGCAGCAAGCGTTGCGAGCGTTCGTCCATGGAAGCTGCGATCAAGGACCACGATGGTGCGCGGAGCGCCATCGAACGCCTGCTTGATCTTGGCATCGTCCGCACCTGCGGCACGGGCGGCCTCTTCGGCGTTCTTGCGAGCATACAAGCGAGCGAGCTTGATAGCGCACTCGTTTGCTTCGGCTCCGGAGTTTGCATAGAACGTCTGCCACGGCTCGGGGCTTGCAGGATCCCCACCATTGAGCAACCCGGAGATTTTACGGGAAAGCTCGCCACGGCCCTCGATGTAGTAGTAATTGCTCACGTGGATCAGGCGCTGAGACTGGTCTTGCAGAGCCTTGGTGATGACTGGATGGCAATGACCGAGACTGCACACGCCGATGCCCGCGATGAAGTCGAGATATGTATTGCCCTCGGCATCTTCGACTTCCATGCCCTTGCCGGAAACGAGCTCGACGGGCTTACGAGCAAACGTATGCATCACATATTGCGACTCAAGTTCCTGTTGTTGCTCTAGCGACATGCTATCAACTTCCTTCGTAAGGTAACGATTGCTTTAATGTACGGAAGAACTCTGGATAGAGACCTTCTGAGCGGCCTCGACTTCTTCACGGTTCTCCAGAAGCTTTGAAGCGAATTTGCCCAGAGGGTGGCTGTCGAAACGACAGGCCTCCTCGGTGGAATGCATGGTCGTGCCGACACCGGTGCTGGTAAGCATTTCGAGCAGCAGAGAATGAGGCGTGGTCCCGTTGATGATATGCGCACGCTGCACGCCGTTTTCCAGCGCATGGATGCACGACTTCAGCTTCGGGATCATGCCCGTGGACACCACGTTGTTCTCGACCATATAGCGCGCCTCGAACACGGTGAGGTTGGAGATGAGCGAGCTTTTATCCTCGAAATTCTCGTACAGGCCGTCGACGTCGGTAAGAAACACCGCCTTATGAGCGCCGATAGCGGCGGCGATATGGCCCGCAACCATGTCGGCGTTGACGTTGTAGAAGCCGCCGTCCTCTCCGATTGCGACCGACGCGATAACCGGAATATAATCCGATGCCACCAAATCGTCGAGCAGAGGGCGATTGATGCGCGTGATGCGGCCGACACGACCCAGATCAGGACTTGCCTGCTCGGCTACGATAACGCCGCCATCAGCACCGGAGACGCCCACGGCAAAATTGCCATGATGGTTCAAGGCCTCGACCAATTCCTGGTTGACCTCGCCCATAAGGACGGTGCGGACTAGATTCATGGCCTCGGGCGTGGTAACACGCTGGCCGTCCTTGAACTCAACGGGGATTTCCATGAGGTCCATCGCCCTGGTGATGGCCTTTCCGCCACCGTGGACGATGACGGGGTTCACGCCGACGATCTTGAGCAGCACGATGTCGCTCATGACGTCCGCGCGCAGCTTCTCATCGACCATGGCAGATCCGCCGTATTTGATGACGACGGTTTTGCCAGTGATGTTCTTGATCCACGGCAGCGCCTCGACGAGGATCTTAGCTGCCTCCGTTGATGCGCCCTCGGGGCGCGTATCCTTTGCGTACTTCATGAGCGGTAATCTCCATTGATAGTGACGTATTCGTGCGAGAAATCGCATGTCCACATGGTTGTTGCGCAGTTACCGACGCCAAGGTCGACGTCGATGACCACTTCGGGCCCCTCGAAACGACGAAGCGCCTCATCCTCGTCGAATTCCACGGTTAAGCCCTTTCGGCATACCGGAAGCCCCATGATGTCGATGGCCACATCGCCTTGGGAGAACGTCGCACCGGACCTGCCGAGCGCTGCGGCGATACGGCCCCAATTAGCATCGTGCCCGTAAACCGCTGTTTTCACCAACGGCGAATTCGCCACAGTGCGCGCCGCCTTGTCCGCATCCTCCGGATTTGCCGCCCCCGCCACGTTAACGGTGATGAGGCGCGTGGCGCCTTCGCCATCGACCGCCATCTCGCGAGCAAGTGCGACGCAGACGGTGCGCAGCGCGTTCTCGAATGCGTCGAAGGCAGGCGTGCCAGGCTGCATGCATGCAGCGCCCTGCGGGGCCGCCGCACCGCTTGCTAGAAGGAAGCACGAGTCGTTCGTGGAGGTATCGGAGTCGACGGTGATCTTGTTGAAGCTGATCCCGACCGCCTTCGAAAGGGCCTCATGCAGGTGATTTGCAGCCACGGGCGCATCGGTGGTGATGACGCTGATCATGGTGGCCATATTGGGCATGATCATGCCTGAGCCCTTTGCCATGCCGCCCACCGTGAACATGCATCCGTCATAGCCCAAACCGTTACCGCTAAACGTTACGGCGAATTCCTTCGGCTTGGTGTCCGTCGTCATGATGGCGCGAGCCGCATCGGCGCCTCCCGCAGCAGACAGCGCCGATGCGGCCAAAGGCGCGCCGCTTTCGAACGGCTCCATCTGCAGATGCTGACCGATAACGCCCGTGGACGCCACCAAAACTTCTTGCACCGGGCAACCGAGGGCATCGGCGACGATGCCGGACGATTGGCGCGCCGTCTGTAGGCCCTTGTCCCCGGTAGCCGCATTTGCAATACCCGAGTTGATAGCCACTGCGCGCGCGATGCCGTACCCAGCACCATCAAGGTGCTCCTTGGACACCGTGACCGGAGCCGAGCAGAACACGTTCGTGGTGAACACCGCGGCACACGCCGCCGGCTGATCGGCTGCCACCAACGCGAAATCCAGACGCTTTGGGTCAGCGCGGAATCCTGCATGGATGCCGCAAGCCTTGAAGCCCTTCGCCGACGCAACGCCGCCTGCCGGCAAGAACGGCAGATCCGCGTAGGAGTCGGCGGTGCTTGCGTTATGCAGAGGCTTCACCGCGTCCCCCTTAGACGCAGCGGAAACTGCATGAGTCATTACGCCCTCCTTCTGAAACGCCCGCCGAAACGGCGGGCGGATTGGCTATACGGGAACCGCCACCTTATCGAGGCCAAGGTCCTCCGGCAGCCCGAATACAATGTTAGCGCACTGAACAGCTTGGTTGGCAGCGCCTTTGCAGAGGTTGTCTATAGCTCCGACGGCAATGAGCATGCCGACCCGCTCATTGACGGCAAGCCCGATATGAGCGCAATTCGTGCCCACGACGGAAGACGTCTTGGGCATAACCCCAGCATCGAGCACCGTCACGAACGCGCTGTCTCTATAGAACTCTTTATAGCTCTCGACGATCTTCGCCACATCGCGCGTTGCCCCGGCTGCCAAGGGCAGGTTCACCGTAGACAGAAGACCCCTGTTCAGCGGCGCCAAATGAGGGGTGAACACCAAGCGGTCGGAAACACCCAGGATCTGCTCGATTTCAGGCGTGTGGCGATGCGTTGCCACGCCGTAAGCCTCGAGATTCTCGTTGGCGAAGCAGAAATGAGTGCGCGCCGTAGCCTTCTTGCCTGCGCCCGTCACACCGGAAATAGCGTCTACGACGATTGGAGCTTTGTCATCGACAAGGCCAAGACGCACGGCAGGCGCTGCAGCAAGCGTGGTTGCCGTGGGATAGCAGCCGGCGCAACCGACGACCGCCCCTTTGCCTTCCTTGCGCTGCTGCGCGGCGGCGATGAGATCGTCTGGGAACAGCTCGGGCAAGCCGAAGGCGGCGCGCTTGAGCAGCTCGGTTTGAGTATGAGGAACTTTGTACCACCGCTCGTAAACCGCAGGGTCCTTTAAGCGGAAATCGGCGGACAGGTCGACCACCACGCCCCCGCGATCGACGATGCGAGGGGCCATTGCCATTGCCGCGGTATGGGGCACGGCAAGGAACACGACATCGCACTGATCGAGAACGGGATCGTCATGCCTGGAGAAGGCAAGGTCGGTAGCTCCCGTGAAGCAAGGGTACTCCTTGGCCACGGGGGTTCCGGCAAGCTCATTGGAGGTAACGGCAACCAATTCGAACTCGGGGTGCCGCAGCGCAACTCGGACCAGCTCTATGCCAGCGAAGCCGGCTGCACCGACGATACCGCATTTGATGCTCATACTATGCCCTTCCCATTCGAGGTGTAATGGTACGTTGGGACCGCCTGTTCAAGCATGCGAATAGCTTCCCCATCAGTTGCCGAAAGCGCGTTTTCCAACTCATCGAGCTTCGAGGCAACCTGATCATAGCTGATTTCCTGGCCCGTGGAGATCATGATGGACTGGTTATCGGTGGGAAGCGTGCTCTCCTCGTCCATGAGCAGTTCCTCGTACATCTTCTCACCTTCACGCAGACCCGTAAACTCTATTTTGATATCCACGTCCGGCGTAAGGCCTTGCAGCTGGATAAGGCCTTTTGCCAAATCGACGATTTTGACGGGTTCGCCCATATCCAAAATGAAGATCTCGCCGCCGTGCGCCATGCCTCCCGCTTGGATGACCAATCGCGACGCCTCGGGAATGGTCATGAAGAAACGCTCGATGTCCGGATGCGTAACGGTAACGGGCCCGCCAGCGGCGATTTGGCGCTGGAAGACGGGAATCACGCTGCCGTTAGAGCCGAGCACGTTGCCGAAACGCACTGCGGTGAAAATGGTTTTCGATGTGCGCGCATAGTACTGCACGATCATTTCGCCCATGCGCTTGGTCGCCCCCATGACGCTTGTGGGGTTAACCGCCTTATCGGTGGAGATGAAGATGAAGCGCGCCGCCCCGTACGCATCAGCGGCGCGAACGGCATTCAACGTACCGAACACGTTGTTGTGAACGGCCTCGCGCGGGCAATGCTCCATAAGGGGAACGTGTTTATGGGCGGCCGCATGAAACACCGCACCCGGACGATACTTCGCGAACACCTCGTTGATGCGCTCCTTGTCGCATACGTTGCCGATCTCGATGATGATATCGATGTCGTCGTATTCGGACAGAAGCTCGTTGCGCAGCATGTACGCATCGTTTTCATATATATCGAAGATGACGATGCGAGCAGGCGCCACCGTGCACAGCTGACGGCATAGCTCGCTGCCGATGGAACCGCCGCCGCCAGTGACCAGCACGGTTTCGCCGGCGATATAGCCGGAAACCGCACGGGTATTCAGAACGATCTCCTCGCGACCAAGCAGGTCCGCCACATCGACGTCGCGCAGGCTCACATCCCCGATTTCGTCGAGAGACAAAGCGCGAACGTTAGGCAGCGTGCGCAAACGGCAATCCGTTTTCGTGCATTCGCCGTAAATGCGCTTGCGCTCCTCTGGCGTGGACGAGGGGATGGCTACGACGATCTGCTCGATATCGTAGCGATCGACCAGATCGACGATGTCAGGGGTTCCGCCAGAGACCTTCACACCATGGATGCGTTGACCCCGCTTTGCAGGATCATCGTCAGTGGCAACGATGGGGATACCAGGCATGAGCGGGTCTTTCGACGCCATGCGCCCGATTGCCAACGAGCCCGTTTCGCCCGCACCGACCACCAGCGTGCGCGGGCGGTCGCATGTGCGCTGCGACGAGGCGATAGCCCTTCCCTTTTGACGCATAAAGCGGAACACGAAGCGGATGCCGCCCATGAAGAAGATCAGAAGGAAGCAGGAAACAACGAATACCCTGATGGGAAGCCTGGTACCGATAATCCACAGAAACACGGCGCCGCCCAACGTGCCGAGCACGGTTGCGCCGACGATTTGGATGACCTCATCGATGCTGGCATATTCCCATAAATTGTTGTACAGGCGAAACGTCGCCAAAACCACGACATTGATAAACGCGAGGATACCCAGCACGAAGTATATCTCGTTATTGACGAACACCTCTCCCTTTACGTTGGTAAGGATAGATGCAAGCCAATACGACAGATACGTGGCAATGATGTCGAGCAGCAACAAAAGCGCTGTTCTTTTTGTGATATGCACGTCCAAACCCGGCCCCGTCTTCATCTTCAAATAGAACAGTTCATAGTGTCAGATTACCTACAAAGGCTGCCGACTGAAGGCCTATTGTAGCCAAACTGACGTATGATTGCAGCGATATTACCGGCCAAGGAGCTTGTTACATGAATATTCCAGCCCCCGAAAATCATACCGACGTCGCCGGCGGCGACGCCTCCCAACCTGCTCGTAAGCACAATATCAAAGCCCTGGCGGACTTTTTCCGAAGCGGCATCAAACCCGCTGGATCGCATGGGAAACTGGGCATCGAGCTGGAACAGACCATTGTGCGCGCCGACGGCTCCCCCGTTTCATATAGCGAGGAGAACGGCGTCGCGCATCTGCTTGAACAGCTAAGGGAATCCTATCCGCAAGCGACCGTAGACGAAGAGGGCGACCTTCTTGGCGTAGCTCGCCCGGGAGAGGCGATCACCATCGAGCCTGCCGCCCAAATCGAATTGTCGGCGGGACCGTTCGATGATTTGAAAAAGGCCCAGGAAACGTTTACCGCATATCGGAAAACGCTTGATGACCTGCTTGCCCCCAAAGGCATGCATGTGGTAGCGCAAGGTTACCACCCCACCGCCACGGCACGCAGCCTGGACTTGATACCTAAACGCCGCTACGCGTTCATGAATCGATATCTTGGCGCAAAGGACATCTACGGCCCCTGCATGATGCGAGGCAGCGCTTCAACGCAGATCTCCATCGACTACACAAGCGAGCAGGATTGCCTTCGCAAAATGAGGATCGCTTATGCGCTTACCCCTATCTTAAGCCTGGTCTGCGACAATTCGCCGGTATTCGAAGGCAAGCCCCGCCCCCATAAACTGATGAGGACCGACATATGGCTCCACACCGACGGCGACCGATGCGGCCTTGTGCCCGGCGCGCTTTCGAGCGGCTTCACATTCGAGGACTATGCGGAGTACGTGCTGGACACGCCCGCTATAGTAGCGCCCGATGAGGACGAGGGCTGGCGCTACTGCGAACAGACCTTTGGACAGCTGTACGCCGACAAGCCGATGACCCGAAAGCAGGTGGAGCACGCGGTTTCCATGCAATTCCCCGACGTGCGGCTGAAAACGTACTTGGAAATCCGCCCGGCGGACTCTATGCCCATTCCCTACGTGATCGCCTATGCCACCCTTATCAAGGGCTTGTTCTACAACGAAGGCAACCTGCAGCAGCTTGAAGCCCTTTTCGCCGATGTAGACGCCGATGCTTTCGAGATGGCGAAAGACGCTCTGATGGAACGCGGCTACAACGCTCATGTTTACGGAGCGCCGGTAGCCGACCTGTGCGACCGCGTTATCGGGTTGGCCGAAAACGGCCTGAATCCCGATGACCGCGCGCTCCTTGAACCCCTTTCCCGCCTTGTAGCCCAACGGGTCACGCTTGCTGACCTGGCAGAGAGGGAATCCAAGGAAGCGTAAAGCAACGGCAAGGGAACTTTTCGCGGTTCCCCCGTCATTACCGAGCCCGGCCTCAGGTTTGTCGGGTAGACTTAACCGAGCGAAATACCCATACGACAGGAGACGTTTCGATGAGCAACAAAGGCAAAAAGGTCAAGGTTCATTACACCGGCACGCTGGACGACGGCACGAAGTTCGACTCTTCCCTGGATCGCGGCGAACCTTTGGAGTTCACGTGCATGGCCGGGCAGATGATCCCCGGCTTCGATGCCGCCGTCGAGCTTATGGAGCAAGGCGAGACCAAGACCGTGCACATTCCCGCTGCCGACGCCTATGGAGAGCGCAACGAGGAGCTGGTGCAGCGCATCCCCTTGGATCAGATCCCCAACGGCAACGAGCTTCCCGTTGGCCAGACGGTGTACATGCAAAGCGGCGACGGTCAGATCTTCCCCGTGTTCGTGCAGTCCATCGAGGACGGCATCGTCACCTTCGACATGAATCACGAGTTGGCGGGCAAGGACTTGAACTTCGACATCGAACTTGTCGAGGTTGAGGACTAACCCTGGTTGTCCGGTCGGGAGTTGGCGGAGGGGGCACCGTGCTCAAACAGCATTGAAGTGCAGGGCTCGTCGAGGGTTCCGACATTTCCTAATGCACTTCAATGAACTGCGCGCGGCACCCCCTCGGCCACCTCGCGCCCTGCTCTTCTGGGATTGGGCGGATTTCTCCTCTCTACCCTTTTTTCTCTTCTCTCTCGATGCCGAGTTTCTCGAAGAGTTCGTCGCGGCTGTGGACGCCGAGCTTCTTGTAGACGTGGCGGATGTGCGACTTCGCCGTGCCGTTGGCCACGACCATGGCAGAGGCCACCTCGCTGGCCGAGCACCCCTCTAAGAGCAGCGTGAGCACCTCCTTCTCGCGCTCGCCCAAACCGCAGGCGGCGGCCACGCGATCCACTTTGGCGCGACGGGCCGCATCGAGATCTCCCGTCGCCTGCTCGCCCTCGAAAAGCTCCGCCGAACGAATCGGCGTGACGCCCCGTCTCACGAGGATGATCATGGCGGCGTTGGCAGCCAGAATAGACAGCAGAACCATGATGTTCGACGCGAATTGCTCGACGAGCGCGAAGCAGAGCGCCATGCCCAGGCGGCCGACGAGGCATCCGGCGGCGAAGGCCACCATAAGGCCCGTGAAGGCCGCAAGAGTGTGCCGCCGAGTCCCCTGCGCGCTGGCGCACAGGAGCACGACGGCATAGGCGAGGAAAAGGAACATGCCAAGCGCCGCCAGATCAAAGGAAAGCGCAGGCTCGAGGTGAAGATAGGAGGCGGCTATGACGGCCACGATGATAGCGGGCACAGCGATGGTCGTCAGCGGGAGGACCGCCGCATTTGCCAAGAGCACCACGGCGCAGATGAGCAGCATCGGAGCGAAGAAATCCCCCGAAGCATAAGAAGCGCTGTCGCCCCCGATACCGGCAAAGGCGATGGCCGTGATGAAGGAGAAGCTGAACAGAAACGTCGCCGAGGCCGGGTAGCGGAAGGCATCCGCCGGCACGGCCGCGGGCACAGCCGCGGGCACAGCCGCGTCGTCTTCCTCCTTGGCCTGCTCCGAGCGCAGCTTGCGAGAGAGCACGAACGTCCCCACGAACATGAGCACTCCCATGCACACGCACAGCTTCACCGCCTCCAGGCCCGAGAACACCCAGATGACGAAGGAGGCGAACACGCCCGCCAGCACGATATTCCAAATCACCGAAAAGGAGCGCCGATCGATATGCACGGCGAACCACGAGGTCATGGCCACGGGCAGATAGACGCCGAAGATAGCGCCGCAAACCCAGTTGACAGGCTCGGGCACGTGGATGCCCGCCCCCAACAGCGCGCAGTACAGCACCAAGGCCGCCTGCACGAGCAGGGCCAGAACCCAAAGCAATCGACTGCCCACGACGAGCCGTCCCCCCCGTCGCAACCTCCAACCAAGCATAAGCGCGCAGAGGAGCTCGGCGACATAGGAGGCATCAGTATAGGAGAACATAAACGCCGTAGTGTGCCACATAGACGGCCAGAAGTACACCTGACCCACGAAGGCCAAGTTGCAGGCCAGGCCCACGAACAAGCTAATGGATCCAGCGCCCCTGAAATGCTCCTCGAACCCGAGGCGCAGCCCCGCGATCGTATTCCACAGACGTTTCATCGCTTACCCCTCCTCTTTTTTGCTATCCCCCATGAAACCACAAATAGCAGATGAGCGCCAGCAGCAAAAATGGCAACCTTTCCTCATTTCCAGAAAGGTGGGTTAGCAAGGTGGGTTAGCAAGTTCCACCACCGCTAACCTACAGGTTATCTCTCACGCTAACCTCAGCGCCGACGCTAAAGTGACCAGTGTGATCGGGGACACCGCGATCCCCGGAGCGCCGGAGCGAATGCGTCACGCGACGTCTTCGCCAGACATCAACCCGGCGCGAAGACACCGACCACAAGGGAGTGGAAAATGGGAAAATACACCCGCCGACAGTTCATCACCAGCGCTGGTGTCGGCATGGCCGCCGTCGCCGGCCTCGGCCTTGCCGGCTGCGCGCCGCAGACCCCGGCCGATAAGGCCATGGCCAACACGGGCAACGGGGGAACCACCTTCGCCGACACCATCGCTTGGGACGGCGAGTACGACGTCGTCGTCATCGGCTTCGGCGGTGCCGGTGCCGTGTCCGCCTGCTACGCCGCCGACGCCGGCGCGAAGGTGTTGCTCATCGATAAGGCCCCTCAGGGCATGGAGGGCGGCAACACGCGCTTCTGCGGCCAGATCATCCTGAACTCCGACGACAAGGAGGCCATGCTCGCCTACAACAAGGCCATGGCCGGCGATTTCGCCGTCGACGACGAGCTCATGGACGCCTACGCCGAGGGCCTCACCCAGACGAAGACCATGCTGCGCGACTTCTTCGGCGTCCCCGAGGAGAACTTCCTCGATTGGAAGGAGGACTCCTCCGCCCAGCCGATGATCGCCATGTTCGTCCCCGAGTATCCCGAGCTCGAGGGTGGCGATGCCCTGCACGTGCTGACCGTGAGCGACAACGTGTGCAACTCCGCTCTGTGGAAGACCTACCGCAACAAGGTCATGTCCATGAGCGACAACATCGACGTGTGGTACATGTCCCCGGCCACGAAGCTCTTCCAGGATCCGGTCAGCCGCGCCGTCATCGGCGTGGAGATCGACAAGGCCGGCGAGACCGTGAACATCCGCGCCAAGAACGGCGTCGTCATGACCATGGGCGGCTTCGAGAACAACAAGCAGATGGTCGAGGACTTCCTGGGCCTCACCAAGAGCACGCCGGCCGGCACCCTGTTCAACACCGGCGACGGCGTGAAGATGGCCATGGGCGTCGGCGCCGATCTGTGGCACATGGAGGCCTATGAGGGCAACTGCTTCGCGCTCGGCGGCATCTCCTTCGTGGTGAACGAGGATCAGCACGCCAAGACGTTCAACGACCTGCGCAACCTCTCCGGCAGCGTCATCGTCGTGGGCAACGGCGGCGAGCGTTACCTGCGCGAGGACGTGTACAACCGCCACGGACACGTGCCGAGCAACGGCGACTGGGTGAACGTGAAGCGCCCGCGCAACACCTACATGGTGTGGGACGCCGCCCAGAACGAGGCCATTGCCGAGTACCACGGCATCCCGGCCGGCTTTGAGGATCAGGTCGTCTCCGCCGCCACCATCGCGGAGCTTGAGGCCGCGCTCGGCATCCCGGCCGGCAAGCTGGAGCAGACCGTGACCGACTTCAATAAGATGGCCAACGATGGCTACGACCCGGCCTTCTTCCGCGCCGCCGAGACCATGCGCGCCTTCGGCGAGGGCCCCTTCTACGCCATCGAGATGATCCAGGCCTTCCTGAACACCCAGGGCGGCGCCCGCCGCAACGCCCGCGCCGAAGTCGTGGGCACCGACGGCGAGCCCATTCCGCACCTCTACTCCGCCGGCGAGTTCGGCGGCATGACCCCGTACCAGTACAACGGCGGCGGCAACATGGCCGAGTGCCTCATCTTCGGCCAGCTGGCCGGCGTGGGCGCGGCGGCCGAGAAGGATCCGCTGCCGGTGCTCCCCATGGGCGTGGCCTCCGAGATCGTCTATACCCAGGGCAGCGGCAGCCACGAGGTCGATCCCGATCCGGTCGCTTCCGCAAAGCTCGGCGAGAACGAGTATCTCGGCACCTCCACCCTGTGCATGGGCAACGAGCTTGCCGTGAAGGTGAAGATGGAGGGCGACAAGATCGCCGCCATCGACATCGTGCAGCAGCAGGAGACCGCCGGTGTGGGCAGCTTGGCTCTCGAGGCCCTGCCGGCCCGGATCATCGAGGCCCAGTCCACCGAGGTCGACGCCGTTGCCGGCGCTACCGTTTCCTCCACGGCCCTGAAGGACGCCGTGAACAACGCACTCGCCCAGGTGAAGTAGCTCGCCTGATGCGATAGGGGCACCATCAAGCGCCCCGCACCCCTCCCCACGAAATCGAGGCTCAAAGCGGGCCTCGATTTCGTTTTCTAGCCCCGAATCGACGGTTGTTTCATCAGAA
>OLRG01000919.1_pt1 | contig 25615 bp, 24 predicted proteins | sample 1672331 | NCBI WGS metagenome assembly OLRG01 (sample SAMEA3136672, study PRJEB25190) | human gut metagenome
TTCGCCCCCGATCAGGAATGTACCTGTTGAATGTGTATTCGGTTTTCAAGGTTCACGAGGGCGATTGTTTTGTCCCTCACTTGGTAGGCAACGAAAACGGGCAAAAATTAACCCCCTCCAAAAAATTTTTTCGATTTTTTTGAAAAACACAGATTTGCGAGTCCGCACTTGATTCTGAGATAATAAAAAAGCACCCTTGACGGGTGCGGAATACCTATAAGAAATGTCGATAGGTTGTCTGTCTCTCTGGAACAAATTCCAAAGTATCAAATTGATACTTTGGAATGCGCTACTTGATACTTTGGGGCACAATTTTGCCTGCGTAGCCAATGGGCTGATGGCTAAAACAAAAAAGGACGAGCCTCCCGATATGGATAGCTCGTCCTTACCTCATTTTGATTGTAGGCTGTCTAAGTACTTCCAGCGTCGATAGTTTTGCAGACTGCTGATGTGCCACTCGCTCTTTCGGGGTATCGTCCTGAATGCGTTTGAACAGAAAAAATCAATCAGGTATATCTTGGGGATCATATTCATCGCCCTGATGGAAAAATACTTCACCTTGCCTTTGTTGCACCAGCGGTTAATTACCGGAATAGCATATCCCGTGATCTCACTGACCTTTTTAACTTCAAGAACATCTGGGTATTCTTTGAAAAGGAACCGATAATACTCATGCAAATCTTCGCCGTCGATTTTAATTTCCGACGAATAATGTTGCCGAACCGTTCTTCCGCTTTCTTTGTACCATCCCTCCGGTACAGCGTAGAACTCAGGATGATTTTCCCGATCTTCTATAAAAGCCATCAGATCTTCTTTCCTGATTTTGTAGCACCGGGTTTTCTTCCCCGAATAAATGCACGGCAGCTTTCCGCTTTTCAGATAATAGAGTGCTGTTCGTTTGCTGCAATGGCAAAGCAAGCGCACCTGTTCCTTAGCCAGAATATCCGGCACTTTTGACCAATCAATGTCATTGATTTTCATAACATACACCTCTGTCATTTGTTCGGTGAAAGACGCCTGTGTATGCTATGCTGTTCTAACATCGTTCTAACATTTCTAACGCGAATTCTAACAAAACTGCCAAAATCGGCTCATTTTTGGCTTTCATTCGAGCCCCTTGAAAAATCAAGCTTTTTCAAGGGTGAATGCCAAAATACCTTGATACAGCTATGGTTTTGGGTGGACAAAACAACCTGAAAGCGATACGAAAAAACCACAAAAGTCATAATGGTTGAAAAGACTCGAAATCAGTTGAACCGCAAGGTTCCGTGGGTTCGAATCCCACCCGCTCCGCCATAACTGGACACCAATTTTGATACAATGCGTATCTTGATTGGTGTCCAGTTTCTTTTTATAAAATCCTTGCAATCTGCGCTGGCCGACGGCCACAGATGCGCTGCTCAGCGGCCGGATTGCGCTCCCAGCGTAAGCGCACAATAACCCCCCGCATGGCATCTCACCCAACGATGTGAGATAATATCCCAAAACTTGAAAAACGCACGGTGAGTTTTTCGAGAAGGAGGGAGAGATGCTATCAAATGGCAGATGTATTGGCAGTGCGGGACGACTATCGGGCGCAGACATGGAGAATGCTTATTCAGGAATGCAGCAACAGTGGACTGAGAAAACGGGAATTTTGCCGGCGGCGTGGGATCTCCGAGAAAAGCTTTTACTACTGGCTCCGGAAACTCCGCAGTCAGATGGCAGAAGCTGCCGGGCCTCAGATCGTGCAGCTGGAATCTTCTGTGACTTCAACGGAGATTCTTCAGATCCAATACCGGGGTGCAGAATTGAAGCTGCCGGTCGGTGTGGATATTGAGGCTGTCGCTGCACTGCTTCGGTCCATTCAATCGCTATGATAGATCTGACAAAAGTCCGGAATTTCTATATTGCCTGCGGCTATACAGATCTCCGTCTTGGGATCGACAGCCTTGCCGCAGTTGTGAAGCAGCAGTATGGCAGTCATTTTGACGAAGAAAGTCTGTTCCTGTTCTGCGGCAGACGAACGGACCGGATCAAGGCTCTGTACTGGTGCGGCGACGGATATATCCTGCTATATAAACGGTTATCCAACGGGAGATTTCAATGGCCCAGGTCAGAAGCAGAACTGCGGTTACTGGATCCCCAGAGCTTCCGCTGGCTCATGGAAGGGCTTCGGATCGAGCAGAAAACGGCTATCCGCAAAGGAAAACCGAGGGATCAATTCTGACAAAAATGTTCCGAAAATTGCATATATTTCTGTACTTTTACCTGCATTTGTGGTATAATAAGGGCAGGTTAAAGCCGTTTTGGGAGGAGAATTCATGGCCGCAGCAGACAGGAAAATCACATATACTGCCGCGGAAGTCGCGGAGCTCATCCGCCCGCTGATCCAGTCTGTAGAAGCACTGCAGCAGGAAAACGCGGATGTAATCCTGCTCGGCACGGTCACCGACGCAATGCTCGGAGCCAAACAGCCCCAGCTTTTGATAGGCTTCCCGATAGAGGTCTACGAAGCCATCCAGTATGGCGGGGTGGCTTCGGACGGTGATCTCGGCATTGTGCCGCTCGTCCTGGGGAATATATCGTCGTGCCGCCCACTGCTTGTTTGCTCTGCTGAAACGCCCGTCCCAGGAAAGTTCCTGCAGGGTGGTGGCCAGTACCCATTCCGTGCGCTTGTAGCCATATTCTGCAAGCACAGGTTCAAGACAGTCCTTCTTCAGGTGCATTCCATCGAAGTTCTGACGGATCGTCTCCTCGATGGCATTCCGGCAGGCAACATTGACGTGGTAGCTCTCTCGCCACATAGAAAGCTGGTTTCTTTTCTTGGCCTCCTGTGCTGAGTAGGGATAGAGATACTCGTGATCCTTAGTCATCATCCGTATCCTCTGTAATGACCACGGCACCGTCGATGACCTGGATGTGCAGATCCTTGCCCAGAAGTCCTGCATCCCCAAACGCCTCGAGGGGAACCGGAATCGTGATCGTATCCTCATACTCGTCATCGACGCTCTCATCAACGAGCGGAGTTTTATCCTCCGCATCCGAATTGCACAGTGCGTCCAAGGTCATACTGCGGGCGAGACGCACCATGCCCTGCAGTACATCTCTCGTTTCGACCAGTGTCATATCCTTCTTGAGAAGAATGATTGCGTTGTCCATCGTGTGAAGCTCCAGCGTGTCAGTCTCATCAAGTTTGCTCAGGATCAGGGCGGCGTGCTGAACAACAACCCTTCCGTCATTGGTGTAATTGATAAACTTCATATGGTATCCTCCTTTAATTTGTTATTTTGATTGGCCTTTCCGGCTCATGGATCAGTTCATACCGGGCCTCGCTGCCGCAGTTCAGCAGGCTCTCCAAACTGAGCTACCAGCAGGCTTTGCGAGGATCATAGTTGGTGATGATAACTTCCTCATATTCGCTGCCCGCCGTCTGGGACATACTGTTGGGGCGTACAACGCGGAAAATGTAGAACTCCTGATACAGTTCGCAAATGTACGGGCAGTAGTTGTAGGACACCATGACATACCCATGACAGTTCAGGAGTGTGTCATGGAGCCGCTGGTGATTTTCCTTTGGGAAGGCTACCTCATAGCATTCGGCCTCAAAGTACGGCGGGTCACAGTAGATCCATGCGTCACCACGGTCATACTGGCGGATGACATCCTCAAAGTCTTTGTTCTCCACAATGACATTCGCCAGCCGGCGAGAGCACTCCCAAATCAGGTGGAAGAAGCGGCGGATATCGCAGGGCTTACCACCGAATGATTTAGAGCTGCCGCTGAAGCTGTACCGAACCAGTTTAAAGAAATCTGCGGCACGGCGGACATCTCCACGGGGAGCACGCTCCAGCAGGAGCGTGCGGATGGCTTCGGCCTCGGGCGGTTTAAGCAGGATCTCGGTCAGTTCCATTTCTTCCTGCAGGTAGTCATCTGTGATCTCGCCCTTGGAGAGAAACTTGTACAGGACATTGAAATCATCCCGCGTGTTCAGAGGCAGGAAGCCCAATTCCGCCAGTAGCGCTAAGGGGTGGTTTTTCACACAGCAGAAGAGATTCGTAAGATTGCTGTTGAAATCATTGTAGACTTCCATGCAGCCCGGCTGGATGGGGCGGCTCATGGTTACCGTGCCGCTGCCACCGAAGACATCGATGAAACGGCTGTAGTGATCCGGCGCCATCTTGTTGATGATCCACAGCAGCTTGCTCTTGCCGCCCACCCAGGGAATAAAGCTGTTCAAGGGGCATCACCCCCATCCAGCGGGAGAGACATCTGACCGGTGTCCACATAGTCCGGCAAAGCGCTGGACAGGCCACGCTCCGCAAATGCGATCTTATTGATCCGGCTGCGGAGCTGTCGGATGGTGCGCTCCAGCTCCTCGGCAGTGGCGGCGTAATAATAGCCGCCCTTGAAGCTGCAAATGGGAATGCCGTCACCGCGCAGAGCGTTGATCTCCCGGCGCAGCTCAGAGCCGCGCATTTGAAAGCTGCACTCTAACTCCCGGCTGGTGACGGCATTTACTTCACCCTTGTGGTAAAGCGCAAGATATTCCGCAAGGGCTTCGTTGGTTGCCACAGTTCCTCCTTTCCGGAGCCGTTATCCCGGAATAGGAGACAAAAAGAGCGCAAAAAAGAAGGGGTCGCTTTTCCCCATTCGGAAAAACGGCACCTTGGTATATTTTCTATCTACTGGCTTGGTAGGATAGAATCATGTTAGTTGCTGCGTGTCCATTTCAAAGCGCTCCTGCACCGGTGTCTGCATCGGTTGATAGTCCTCCCGATGCAGCAGGCCGTAGGATGTAAGTGCGGCATTGTCATGCTGGATCACCTCATTTCCATAGGTGAAGAGATTCACATGGGGGAGCAGCCGCTCCGCCGCGGCATCGTCCAGCAGAAAGCGGAGCTGGTCTACGGCTGTTTCCTGCGGGGAGCTCAGCTCCGGCGTGAGGATATAATCGTCCAGATGCTCTGCCAGAAGGATAGCTGTCCCGATGTCCTGCACCTCGAACTGCTCCAGCAATGCTTTCAGCTTTGGGAGCTTCACCTGCCGGACAGGGATATCCTTCACTGATTTGGCAAACTCGTTGAAGGCTTCTATCTCCATGGGCAGGTCGGCAAATATGGCTGCGTTGGGGATGATGCCATCATAGTCAAGCACAACGGTATTTTCCCATTGTAGCGTACCCAGCCGCTCCTGCGCATCCTCCAGTTCTTTCTCCGAGGCGGGAAGCTCCAGCGTCACCGTGCGCTCATCGCCAATGTCGGGATGCAGTCCAAGCGTGAGTCGGAAGAGGTATTCCGGCTTTTCCGGCAGTTCCTTTGGGCAGGGTGGCGCGGTTGTTAGCTCACCGTCCTGCAGTACATACAGGCTACCCACAAAAACGCCGTTTTCGCCGCACCGCATCATTCTTCCGATGCCGGCGAAGTCCAGCATCTCGAATACCTCGTCGGATATGCCGTCCAGTTCGGGGATGAATCCGTTTTCCGCATAGAAGCGGCCAAGCTGGGCGTCATCCGCGGCATCCACCACATGATAGCAGTCGGTTTTTGCGCTGACCGCCAGATCCCGCAGATCCTGCAGCGTAATGACACCGCCGTTGGTGTTTACTTTTCTCTGCACCTCTATGGAGAACATCCCCTCAAAGGCGATCCCTTGTACCTCGTCCAATGCCGCAAGCTGTGCGGCAAGGTCGTTGAGCTCGTTGAGGCTGATGTCTACTCCATCCAAGTGGGGAGCAAGATACGCAAAGGCATAGTAGTCTTCAATCTCCATGTACAACTGCTCGCCCTCGTTCAGCCGCACCTTGTCCAGTGCGTCCCACAGTTCCCACGGTGAGGCAGGCAAGTTCAGCTTGGCATACGCCTCGTTGTTGGGGATGCATTCTTTCGCAAGGTACACATGAAAGAGCCTCTTATCCAAGGGTCATCCCTCCCATCTCCTGTTGCTGCTCGTAATAGCAGGGGTCTGCGCCGGGGACGCCCCAGCCGTGCATACTGCCGCACTCCATTGCCAGCCGCTGCTCCTGCGTCACGCCAAGCCGCTCGTTGTTATAGTCCGCTATCTCACGGTTATGTGCGGGATCGTCTGTGTTCCAATCGCTGGGGTAGTAGCCGCTCTCGCCGCGCTTGATGCAGATGAGCTCGCCGGTGCCGGGGGGGGGGTGGAGAAGCACAGCTCCGGCAGACCCTCCGCCAGCTTGGGGGCGAACAATTCCTGCTCCGTTTGGATGTTCCACTCGTCCGAGTTCCAAAGGTGGACATACAGCTCACTTCCGCCATCCACAAGGATATCCCGCTGCTCAAAGCCCTCGCCCCAGCCGTCAGAAGCCTGCCCGGTGAGGTATTCCTTTAAGGTTTCCAGCTCTGTGTCCGACAATTCCCCGGCGACGCGGCATTCCGCCACGCCCCAGAGCCGCCGGTCACGCTTCTCCACGGTGAAGACGGCAGAGCGTACCTTGCGGTCAACGCTATCGGCTTCATCATACCAATGCATGAGACCTCGCTCGGTTTCCTCCGGCATCCGGTTTTTCACCAGTGCCGCCGTGATCTGATCCTGATAGCCGCGCAGCTCACTGCCCTCCAGCAATGTGCTGCTGTCATCGAATTCGCCGTACTCGTTTCGCTCGTAGAGATCGGCGGTCAAGGGCATATACAGCTTGAGGGTGGTCAGCTTGGGAGGCAGCACCGTGAAGCTGTCCTCGCCGGGGGCGAGCGGCAGCGTGCGACCATTGTCCCACTTCATGAATATTTGTCCTTCGTCGTCCACGAAGTCCACCTCACCCTCGGTGCCGGGGAGAATGGGCGCGTAGGGATCGTCCATTGAATTGAGCCGGATGCGGGTGCCGGGGGGATACTGCTCCTTGATAAAATTCACCATTTTTCTGTCCATCATCGTTTCCTCCATGTTTTGCTTTCTGTCGTAAAACTCCAGCTCGTAGATCACGCCGCGATCTTGCTTTCGGGCATCCTTCACCTTGACCGTCGTACCATCAAAGATGTAATTGCCGGCTTTCCCAAAATCGGTGTAGAAGCCCTTGCCGTGGTTGCAGGTGGAGAAGGGATGCTCCGGCTGATCCTTGATCTTGGAATAGAAGCCCACCGTCTGCACCGTGGTCACCACACGGGTCAGCCCCACCATATCCGCGTGATTGGCGTGGCTGACGGTCTTGAACTCCACACCGGGGCGGATGAACCGCTTCAGCTCGGCAAGGCTTTTGAAAGCGACCGGCTCTCGCTGCTTTTTTGAAGCGTCCATTACATTCCTCCGAAGGTCATGCCCTGCTCGGGCCGAGGCTCGTGATCCTCTTGCCGGCAAGAGGCTTCCTCGCCATAAAGGTCGAAGATCATGTCATCCACCTGCCTGCGGACGCTGGGATCGTCGGTCAGCACTTCGTAACGGAAGCCTGTGGTGGGACGATACGGAAGTTCTTCTCTCACACACTTGAGAAAGGCTTCGGCATCGGTAAACTCTTGTGCATCTCCATTGGCATAGGTAACGCGGCCCACCAGCGGCTTGTCCCGCGCCATGTTCTGCCGCTGCACATCCAGATCATAGGCCGTACAGTAGCAGTTATAATCTCCGGGGGACGGATTGCAGCGCAGGCAGTAGCGGTAATGCTCGGTTTCCACGATGTAGCCGTAGTTTTGTGTCCAGCCGCCGCTGATTTTCCCTCCGTGTTCATAGCAGAAACGCTCCATGGCGAAGCGGTTTTTCAGCACACTCTCCCGCAGCGTGTCCACGACCTCCTGTAGCTCCGCCTTGAAAGCAGGGCTGTTCAGTTCCTCCGGGCCACGGGGCCACCAGGTATGCCAGAACTCGTTGCCGCTGCGCCCGAAGTCCATACGGACATGTCCAACGGTACCCAGCCGCTTATCTTCTTCGGGATGTGGGGTATAAAATAAGCCCGCCTCCTCCGGGCGGGCAGGTCGGATATGAAATTTCATATTCTCCGCGGGATACGAAAGCTGATGCACCTCGCAGAACTCGCGGAGCGTCATGTCGCCTTCATCGAGAAAACCGAGCTCATCCCTCACATCCAGCCGACCGGACTTAGGCATCGCCAGCTTTTCCGGCATCAGCACCGAGCCTGCGTGGTTGACCACAACATTTTCTTCCATGTAGCACAGCTCACCGGGATCATCGTCAGAGCCGCGAATGTCGTAGCAGTACCAGCCCTTCGGCACGGTATCACGGGCGATGCGCCCGTTGGTGAACAGCGCGGGCTTATCAAATACTTCAATGTGTTGGAATTTCTCTGTTCTTGCGTTTACAGCTATTCGGTGTTCCTTCCTTTCATTTTTGGTAACGGCAAACATACTACACATCTGCCGCAAAGTCTACTGAAACATTATTTATGACATCTATTAGTTAGTTGAATGTTATCATAAATATGTACTGGCCATTCACTCTGGTAAGTCCGTAGGTGATACCCGCTTCATCGTTATATACATTTCCTTCTTGATATGCACGCACAATCTGTTTTCCAATATTACCTGCTTGAACTGTATCCGCCGCGACATCACATGTCTCAATGATACCCATCATAGTTTTTGCGATCTTGTCTTCATCTTCTGTGAAGAGCTTTACTGTGAGTATCTTGATCGAGGCGCTGTTTTCATCTTCTGCGTCCATAACAACCTCGCCATCAGAAAAAAGAATAGCCGCTATGGCTTCTCCGTCCGTGTAATTTGGATCAAAGCCCCCTACGCCCGTGACACCTGCAACCATTTCGCCGGCGCGTTTGTTCAGTTCCGCCTGCTGACAATATAGATTCTGCGTAAGAAGCACACAGAAATCTTTCGGGGTCAGCAAAAGATGTCCGTCCTCAACCAGACTTTCAATTGCATAGGATGTAGTCTGTGTCTTTCCGCACCGCGAACAAGTTTGTTCTTTTGTACCACTTTCAGTCGCAGTTGCCTTTTTTTCCACCTTCCAACTCCCCCAACTGTGGCCCAAGGCGTCTCCTTCGGTCTCTCCACACTTTGAACATACTTTGGGCTCTGTGCAGGTTGCGTCTGTCCACTCATGCCTGCATGAACATGCACTCAGGCTCATTAGCAATAACGCCGCGCAGAAAATAGACACGATCACTTGATAGCTTTTCTTCATTGTTTCCTCCCAAATGAACATATTTGTACATAAGTACACCATAAATATTATAGTCTTTTTAACGACTATAGTCAATATCGTGGTCACACCCTAAGATAAAAATATTATCTTAGGGAGGAATACGCATGATAAGCTATGACGCCTTTTGGGACACACTGAAAACATCGAAGGAATCCACTTACTCGCTGATTAAAAATCATCACATTTCCAGCTCTACGATTGATAAACTGCGTAAGAATAAGCCTTTGAATACAACTACAATCAATGACTTATGCCGTATTCTGAACTGTCAAGTGCAAGACATTATGACATATATCCCCTCGAGCGACGATCAAATACTATAGCCGCAAACCCCACACCTGACGATAGCCCTTATATAACGAGGATTCCAGGAAATTATCGTTTTTAACGCAATTTTTTCCTCGCCCTTATCAGCGTACTCTTACTGATTCCCGTCAACTCCTCAACTTGTTTACAAAGCCTCCCCCAACAGCAAAGGGAGAGCACCCATGCTCCCCCTTTTTGCATATTCAGTTGACCTTAATGACCTTTTGCTTCTGGCCCAACAGGTTGACCGGACTGAACGCCGTATGCTGCAGCTGCAGAAACCTATCATCTATTTCGGTATAGCGCTTGGTCATCCGCAAGTCACTGTGCCCCATCTGCTTTTGCAGTGTGAACAGGTCTCCGCCATTTTGGAGATACAACGTGGCAAAACTATGCCTCAACTGATACGGTGTGATTTTGACGCCGCTCAGGCGGCTGACCTTAGCAAAGTCTTTGTCCAGATAGGTTGTAGTCAGGCGGCCGCCCTCGTAATTGGGAAACAGCCAATTCTCCCACTCCTGCGGCTTCATGTGGATGAAAGCAGCAACAGCCTTTGCGGTCTGCGGGCTTAGATACAGCAGCCGCTCACGTCTCGTTTTTGCCACGGTCTTGCTGACTCTCAGCGTATGCTCCATCGCATTGAAATCACTGTCCCGCAATCCAAGCAATTCTTTTGTGCGGATGCCGCAATCCATCATCACCAGCACAATGGTGAATGTCCTCATTCCTGTATAGTTCTTCTTATCCAGGCAATTCATAAAGCGCTGCAAATCACTTACAGAAACCGGCTTGATGTTCCCCTCATCGCGGCGCTTTTTCAGCTCGTTGGCCGTAATAGGATTTTTCGGAATATACTCCTGCCGCACCATCCAGTTGAAAAAGGCGCTGATGTACTGGTACGGTTTGTTATAGCGTGCAGGGCTGGTATCAGGTATTGCGGCAAAAAAAGCCAGTGTGTCCTGCTCCAGGAGAGAGTATTCCGTGCTATTCCTGCTGCCGCAGACAAAACGCTCCAGCTGGGCTTGATAGTCATGCATCGTCTCGTCACTGAGCATTTGCGCCTGTTTGACGGCAAGAAACTCCTTCGCCGCAGCCTCCAGTGCAGGGCGTTCCTTCGCTTCGACGATTTTCCGCATTCTCATGGGATGCTCCTTTCTGCAAACCCTCATTCAAGAATGGATTTTCGGGGAAAACTCAGAGCCTCTCTGTTGCGATTATGCAACTTTTCCACGCAAAAAAAGAAAGGATTCCGAGCATTTCTGCTCAGAATCCTTACATTTGGAGGTGACACCCAGATTTGAACTGGGGAATGAGGGTTTTGCAGACCCTTGCCTTACCACTTGGCTATGTCACCATATAAGAGAAACGGCTTTTCGGGGCCGTTTCTCTGTTTGGAGCGGGCGACGAGGCTCGAACTCGCTACCTCGACCTTGGCAAGGTCGCGCTCTACCAGATGAGCTACGCCCGCATATGGCGCCGGTATTCCAGCACCATGGTGCCTCCGGTCGGAGTCGAACCAACGACACGCGGATTTTCAGTCCGCTGCTCTACCAACTGAGCTACAGAGGCAAATGGCGACCAAGATGGGGCTCGAACCCACGACCTCCAGCGTGACAGGCTGGCGTTCTAACCAACTGAACTACTTGGCCAAATGAAATTTGGTGGGAACAACTGGACTCGAACCAGTGACCCCCTGCTTGTAAGGCAGGTGCTCTAACCAGCTGAGCTATGCTCCCGTCCTTGCCGCACATATTAGTACCGCGGCGACAAGAGAGATTATACTAAATATTAGCCAGACTGTCAACACCAAATTTCAATTTTTTTACTATTTTTTTCGGGCGTCCGCGGCCAGCTGCTCCAGCTGCTGGCGGTCGAAGTCATACACCGCGTCGCAGAACTGGCAGGTCATGTGGCAGGAGCCCTGCTCCCGCAGGATGCCCTCCAGCTCGTCGGCCCCCAGGGACAGCAGCGCCCGCTCCACCCGCTGGCGGCTGCAATAGCACTTGTAGCTTACCGGGCAGGTCTCCAGGATCTTCAGCTCAAAATCGGACATCACCGTCCGCAGCAGGTGCTCCGGGTCCGGATCCCGGTCCAGGATGGCGGACACCGGCCCGGCGGCCATGATGCCGCCCTCCACCTTGGCGATGGTGTCCTCCCCGGCCCCGGGCATCAGCTGGATGAGATAGCCCCCGGCGGCCTTGACGCTGTGGTCCCGGTCCACCAGCACCCCCAGGGCGCAGGCGGTGGGAATCTGCTCCGACTCCACGAAATAACCGGCGATGTCCTCGGCGATCTCGCCGCCCATCAGGTCCACGGTGCCCACATAGGGCTCCTTCATGTGCAGGTCCTTGATGACGGTGATGGTGCCCTCGCCGCCCACGGCGCCGCCTACGTCCAGCTTGCCGTCGTCCCGCAGGGGCAGGTCCACCTGGGGATTGGCCACATAGCCCCGGACGTTGCCCTCGGCGTCGGACACCGCCAGCACCGTACCCAGAGGGCCGCCGCCCTTGATCTGCAGGGTCAGGCTGGCTCCCTGGCCCTTCAGGGCGTTGCCCATCATGGACGCGCCGGCCAGAGCCCGGCCCAGGGCCGCCGTGGCCACCGGGCTGGCGTGATGGATCTGCCGGGCCCGCTCGGTAAGCTCCCGGCTGCAGATGGCCGCGGCCTGCACCAGGCCGTCGGTGGAAATCGCTCTTACAATATAATCGCTCATGCTTACAAAACCTCTTTTATTTGCGAATGCAGGTGAAGTACACCCGATCCTCACCGGGTACGGGGCGGCGCAGCTTCCCGTCGCCCCAGGTGCGCACGTCGGCAAAGCCCGCCTCCTCCAGCCACCGGGTCATCTGCTCCACGGAGTAGCCCCGCTGGCGGTGCAGCTCGAAGCTGCGGTCCCAGGACCCGTCCTCCGTCAGGGTGAACAAGTCCATATAATAGGTACACAGCCCCCGGCGATACTCGGTGCGCCACACGCAGTAGGTGTCCTCCGTCTCGTCCAGGAACACCTGTCCGTCCAAGGCGGCCAGCCGCTCCGGCAGCCGCACGTCGAAGGCCAGCAGGCCCCCGGGGCTGATGAACAGGTGCAGCCGCTGAAAGGTCCGCTGCACATCCCGGGGATTTGTCAGATAGTTCAGGCTGTCCAGGCAGCAGATGGCGGCGTCCACGGTGCCGTACAGGTCCAGCCGGGGCATGGACTGGTGCAGGAACAGGGGCGGTACCTCCGCCGGGGCGCTTTTCTCCCGGGCGGCGGCCAGCATCTCCTGGGACCCGTCCACAGCGATGAGCTCATAGCCCCGCCCGGCCAGCAGCCAGGTCATGGACCCGGTGCCGCAGGCCAGGTCCAGCACCGTGTGCACCGGGATGCGGCTGCGGCGGAACAGCTTTTCCAGAAAGTCCGCCCGCTTTTCATACCCCACGTCCCAGGTCAGCTCATCATAGGCTCCGGCCAGCTGCTGGTAGCTGCTCATTTGTCCTCCTGCTCCTTCATGCGCTCCAGCACGTTCTCGTACCCTCCCGCGCCGTTGAGCAGGGACCGGTTCACCCGGCTGATGGTGGCGCTGGAGGCGCCGGTTTTCTCCAGAATATCGCTGTAGAGCATCCCGTCATTGAGCAGAGTGGCCACCTCATAGCGCTGCTCCATAGAACGCAGCTCGGAAATGGTGCACAGGTCCTGGAAGAAGCTATAGCACTCCTCCTCATTTTTCAGGGTCAGGATCGCCCGGTACAGCAGGTCGCTTTTTTCCTTCTGGGCAATCTTGGATTTCGCCGCTCTTACCATAATTGTTTTTCCTCCGTTTCCAAAAAACGTAGTATTTGTTTTCCTCGGGTAGTCATTTTACCATTTTAACCTATAAAAGTAAACCGTTTATGCAAAATTTTTTTGCAAATTTTACGGTTTGTTCACACTCTCCCCTGCCGCCGTCCGGCAACGCTCCCGGGAGCGTTACCGGACACTTTGCGTTTTAGCGTCCTAAATCCTACCAACCTACCATGCTGACGGCAACGGTTTTTGCGCGCTATTTCGTCCCGTCTTAAAAATTTCAACATATTGTCGACCCTTTTCGCGATAAATTCCGGTAAAATCGTCCGTTTTCGATTTTCCACACGGGAATCTTTACGCCATCGGGGGAAATCTTTATGAACTATTTATGAATGCGGACTATTCGTTGTCACCATTTTCACGAAATTTGTGCTATACTCACTGCGTAAACCAGAGCTGTCCGGGAGCTCTGAAAATCACAAAACGACTATAAAGGAGTGTGTGTTTGTGGCAACATTTATCATCGGTCTTGTGATCCTGTTCGGCGGCGCCGCGCTGTACGGACGCTTCTGCGAGAAAGTTTTCGGGCCTGACGACCGTCAGACCCCGGCCTACGCCAAACAGGACGGCGTGGACTATATCCCCATGAAGGGCTGGAGAAACAGCCTGATCAACCTGCTGAACATCGCCGGTACCGGCCCCATCCTGGGGCCCATCCAGGGCATTCTGTTCGGGCCCATCGCATTTATCACCATCCCCATCGGCAACGTCATCGGCGGCGCCATGCACGACTATTTCTCCGGCATGATCTGCCTGCGTGACGGCGGCACCCAGATGCCCCAGATGATCAAGCGCTATTCCAATAAGGGCATTTTCAACGTATACAACGTGTTCTGCTGTCTGCTTCTGCTGCTGGTGGGCGCTGTTTTCGTTTATACCCCTGGCGACATTGCCGCCACCTCCGTGTTCGGCTTCGACGGCAAGCCTACCTCCGTCTCCACCTGGATCATTTACGGCGTGATCTTCCTGTATTACCTGGTCGCTACCGTGTTCCCCATCGACGCCATCATCGGCCGCATTTATCCCATCTTCGGCGCCATCCTGCTGTTCTCCGCCGTGGGTGTGTTCATCGGCATCTTCGTCAAGGGCTATCCCCTGCTGAACGTGTGGGACGACTGGTCCTCTCCCATCCTGCAGCTTACCGGGGCTGACGGCGCGGTTAAGAGCTTCACCTATGCAGACTACTTCAAGGGCGGCCACTTCCTGCCGATCTTCTTCGTTACCGTGGCCTGCGGCATTCTGTCCGGCTTCCACTCCACCCAGACGGCTATCATCTCCCGCACGGTGAAGAACGAGCGTCAGGGCCGCATGACCTTCTACAACATGATGATCCTGGAGGGCTTCATCGCTATGGTGTGGGCCGCCGGCGCTATGGGCGTGTACAATCTGGCTCTGCAGGAGCCCAACGCCTCCCTGGCCACCGGTACCATCGGCGTGGTCTGCAAGGACATCCTGGGCCCCGTGGGCGGCGTCATCGCCCTGATCGGCGTCATCGTTCTGCCCATCACCTCCGGCGATACCGCTCTGCGCGCTCTGCGTCTGTCCCTGGCGGAGACCTTCCACCTGGACCAGTCCACCAACGGCAAGCGTATGCGTCTGGCCATCCCTGTGTTTGTTCTGGCTGCCGGCATCATCGTGTTCGCCAAGTTCAACAAGGACGGCTTCAACATTCTGTGGCGTTACTTCGCATGGTCCAACCAGACCCTGTCTCTGTTCGCCTTCCTGTGCATCACGGTGTGGATGTTTGAAAACGGCAAGGGCAAGTTTGCGTGGATGCCGCTGATTCCCGGCGCATTCTACGCCTTCATCTGCTCCACCTACATCGCCAATGCGCACATCGGCTTCAACATCCCCTGGACCGCCTCCTACATCATCGGCGTGGTGTTCGCCATCGCCTATGTGGTGGCCCTGTGCCTGTATGGCAGAAAGCGCGGCGCGGCTGTGAAGCTGAAAATGAACAAGTAACTCTTTTTCTCCTGACAGCATATAGGTGTAAATCCCCCGGCAGGTGCCGGGGGATTTACGCTTTTTGTCCGGTGTTTTTTTAACGGTTTTTCGACGGGATTCTCATTTCAGGGATTGAGTCGGGCGGTTCGATATGTTATACTGGACTTACTTTTTCAGGAGGCAAGCCATATGACACTCAACGAATTGAAAATCGGCCAGTCCGGGGTCATCACCGCCGTAGGCGGCGACGGCCCCCTGCGCTGCCGTTTGCTGGATATGGGGCTGATCCCCCGCACCGCCGTGAAGCTGATGAAGGTGGCCCCCATGGGGGATCCCATCGAGATCCGGGTCCGGGGCTATGAGCTGACCCTGCGGGTGGAGGACGCCATGAAGATCCAGGTAAAGGAGGCGGCGGTATGATTTTCGCCCTGGTCGGCAATCAGAATTGCGGCAAAACCACGCTTTTCAACGCCCTCACCGGCTCCAACCAGCACGTGGGCAACTTTCCCGGCGTCACCGTGGACCAGAAAACCGGCGAAATACGGGGCGAAAAGGGCTGCTCCGTGGTGGACCTGCCGGGCATCTACTCCCTGCGGCCCTATACCCAGGAGGAGATCGTCTCCCGGGACTACATCCTCAACCAGAAACCCGACGGCATCATCAACATCGTGGACGCCACCAACATCGAGCGCAACCTCTATCTGACGCTGCAGCTGCTGGAGCTGCGGGTGCCCATGGTGCTGGCCCTGAACATGATGGACGAGGTCCGGGCCAACGGCGGCGCCGTGGACGTGCAGCGGATGAGCCGGGAGCTGGGCATCCCGGTGGTGCCCATTTCTGCCGCCAAGGGCGAGGGCGTGTCGGAGCTGGTGGACCAGGCCCTGGCCGCGGCCCGGGGCCGGGTATTGCCCAAGGTCACGGACTTCTGCGCCGACGACTCCGCCGTCCACCGCTGCATCCACGCGGTGGTGCACCTGATCGCCGATCACGCCGACCGCATCGGCGTTCCGGCCCGGTTCTGCGCCGCCAAGCTCATCGAGGGCGGCGATGACCTGGCGGACCGTCTGGCCCTGGACCAGAACGAGCGGGAGCTGCTGGAGCACTGCATCGTCCAGATGGAGACGGAGACCGGCCTGGACCGCAATGCCGCCCTGGCGGATATGCGGTACAGCTTCATCGAAAACGTGGTGTCCGCCTCGGTGGTCAAGTGCCGCGAAAGCCGGGAGCACGCCCGGTCCGTAAAAATGGACCGCCTGCTGACGGGCCGCTACACGGCGGTGCCGGTGTTTCTGGGCATCATGCTGCTGACCTTCTGGCTGACCTTCGACGTCATCGGCCAGCGGCTGTCGGACTGGCTGGCGGTGGGGGTGGACGCCCTGACCGCCCTGGTGGACCGAGGCCTCACGGCCTACGGCATCAACCCGGTGGTCAAGAGCCTGATCGTGGACGGTATATGCAGCGGCGTAGGCAGCGTGCTGGTGTTCCTGCCCATCATCGTGACCCTGTTCTTCTTCTTGTCCATCCTGGAGGACACCGGCTACATGGCCCGGGTGGCCTTCGTCATGGACAAGCCCCTGCGGAAGATCGGCCTCTCCGGCCGCAGCATCGTCCCCATGCTCATCGGCTTCGGCTGCTCCGTCCCCGCCATCATGGCCACCCGCACGGTGTCCTCGGACCGGGACCGGAAAATGACCATCCTGCTGACGCCGTATATGAGCTGCTCGGCGAAAATCTCCATCTACGCCTTCTTCACGGCGGCCTTCTTCCCCCGTTACCGTGCCCTGGTGATGATCGGCCTGTATGTGCTGGGCATCCTCATCGGCATTGCGGCGGCGCTGATCATGAACAAGACCGCCTTCCGGGGAAAGCCCGTGCCCTTCGTCATGGAGCTGCCCAACTACCGGCTGCCCAGCGTCAAAAGCGTGGCCCTGCTGCTGTGGGAAAAGGCCAAGGACTTCCTGCAGCGGGCCTTCACGGTGATCTTCCTGGCCACCATAGTCATCTGGTTCCTCCAGAGCTTCGACACCCGGCTCAACGTGGTGTCCGACAGCGCCGACAGCCTGCTGGCCCTGATCGGCCAGGTGCTGGCCCCCCTCTTCGCTCCCCTGGGCTTCGGCGACTGGCGCTGCGCCACCTCGCTGATCTCCGGCTTCATCGCCAAGGAATCCGTGGTCAGCACCCTGGAGGTGCTGCTGGGCGGCAACGCTATCTCCGGCCTGTTCACCACCCGGTCCGCCCTGAGCTTCCTGGTGTTCACCCTGCTGTATACCCCCTGCGTGGCGGCGGTGGCCACCATCCGCCGGGAGCTGGACTCCTCCCTGAAAACCCTGGGCGTGGTGGCCATGCAGTGCGGCGTGGCCTGGCTGGCCTCCTTGGCCATGTACGCCATCGCGGGGCTATTCTAAGATTGTTCCAAAAGGGCATTGCCCTTTTGGAACAGCAAAAAAATCCCCGGCTGCCAGGCAGCCGGGGATTTTTGCTATGCGGTTTTATGCGCCCAGGGGGTTCAGCACTTCTCGTAGATGGTGGCAACGCCCATGCCGCCGCCGATGCACAGGGTGGCCAGGCCGCGCTTGGCCTCGGGCCGCTTCTGCATCTCGTGCAGCAGGGTGACGATGATACGAGCACCGGAAGCGCCCACGGGGTGGCCCAGAGCGATGGCGCCGCCATTGACGTTGACCTTGCTCATGTCGAAGTGCAGCTCGCGGGCCACGGCGATGGACTGGGCGGCAAAGGCCTCGTTGGCCTCCACCAGGTCGATGTCGTCGATGGTCAGGCCGGCCTTCTTCAGAGCCTGACGGGAAGCGGGCACGGGGCCCACGCCCATGATCTTGGGATCCACGCCGCCCTGGCCCCAGCCGATGAGCTTGGCCATGGGCTTCAGACCGTACTTCTCCACGGCCTCGCCGGAAGCCAGCACGATGGCGGCAGCGCCGTCATTGATGCCGGAGGCGTTGGCAGCGGTGACCCGGGGCTGACCCTTGTCGGCGGCTTCCTGGATGCCGGTGGGCTCAAAGGTGTTCACCACCTGGGGGTTGGGGGACTCGGGGCTGACGGGGAACGCGCCGCGCAGCTTGGCAATGCCTTCCTTGGTGACGCCGGCCTTGGGATACTCATCCTTGGCGAAGGGGACCATTTCCTTCTTGACCTTGACCATCACGGGGACGATCTCGTCGTCGAAGCGGCCAGCCTTCTGGGCGGCCTCGGTCTTCTGCTGGGAGGCGGCGGCGAAGGCGTCCTGCTCCTCGCGGGTGATGCCCCAGATGTCGTTGATGTTCTCGGCGGTGGTGCCCATGTGATAGTTGTTATAAGCGTCCCACAGACCGTCCTTGATCATGGTGTCCACCAGCTTCTTGTCGCCCATGCGAGCGCCCCAGCGGGCGTCCAGGGAGGCGAAGGGAGCGGCGCTCATGTTCTCGGTGCCGCCGCAGACCACCACGTCGGAATCACCGGCCAGGATGGAGCGGGCGCCCTCGATGACAGACTTCATGCCGGAGCCGCAGACCATGCCCACGGTGTAAGCGGGAACGGAATAGGGGATACCGGCCTTGATGGCCACCTGGCGGGCAACGTTCTGGCCCTGGGCAGCGGTCAGGATGCAGCCGAACATAACCTCATCCACGTTTTCGGGGGCGATATTGGCGCGCTTGAGGGCCTCCTTCACCACCACTGCGCCCATCTCGGCGGCAGGGGTGTTCTTCAGGGAACCGCCGAAGGAGCCGATAGCGGTACGGCAGCAATTGACGACATACAAATCTTTCATAGTGGTAATTTCCTCCTACATTTTGTTTTAGGGTTCTACTCTGTACCTATATCGTAGTCATTTTCGACCGAATAGTCAACCCCAGATTGCTCCGAATCGCAAAAATCGTGGAACTGAACAGGATTTGACTGGATTTCTTTGGTTGTTTGACTAAAAATTAACAAGCTGGTTAATTTTATGACAAGGCCGCCCGGGCCTCCTGGAGCTTGGTATAGAAGTCGCCCACGTTGAGCTTGTTATACAGGCGGGTGTTGTAGTCCATCTGGGCGTTTGCCACGGCGTCCTTGATCCGGGTTTCAAACAGGGCGTTCACCACGGCGGACCGGTTCAGCTCCCGGCCCACCGCCACATACAGGGCGTTATCGGTCTCGATGACGCCGCTGACCTGGCCCGGCTCCAGGGCCGCCACGGCGGCGGCCAGGGTCTCGCCCATGTCCCCGGCGGAGGCGGTGACTCCCTCCTCCGTCACGTTCTCCATGCCCAGCTGGGCCGCCAGGTCCAGATAGGTGGCGGCAACGTCCTGGGAATCCCGCAGCTGCTGGGCGAAGCTCTCCGCCGCCAGGCGGGTGTTGTCGTCGTCCTCGCCGTCCAGGGGCCAGTACAGCAGCAGACAGGTGGCGTAGCCGCTGTCCTTGGCCAGGGCGTCGATGTCCTCCTGGGCGGGATACAGGGCGCTTCCTTCGGTGCAGAAGGCCTGGCGCACCCCGGCGTACAGATAGTACCCCTGGTTGATGCTGTCGAACATGGTCTCCGACACACCCATGCCCTGGATCTGCTTGAGATAGGCCTCCTGGCTGCCGTAGTAGTTGATATACTGCTGGCGCTGCTTTTCCAGGGCCTCCCGGTCGGAGTCGGTCAGGGTCACGTTCCCCTGCCTGGCCCACTGGCGGATCACGGCGTACAGCTTCACCGTCTCCAAGGCGTCCTGCTTGGCATAGGCCCCGTAGGTCATGCCGTCGGACAGCTCCGCATCAAAGTCCAGGTCCGACACGTTGGCCGACAGATACTCGCAGTCGTAGGCCACCCAGTACAGATACTCCTCGGCGTCGATGGTCTCGCCGTTGACGGTCAGCAGCTCCGCGTCCGGCCGGATGCCGGAGGCCTGGTAAAACAGGCCGTCGCTGCGGTGGCCGTTGGTAAGGATCCCGCTGGCGGAGATCGCCGCCACCAGCGCCACGGACAGGACCACCGAGGCGGCCAGACGGATCAGGGATTTTTTCATGTTGCTCCTCCTTCATGGGCTTTGCCCAGTTCTTCTTTTTTCAGCCGCAGCTCCTCCGTCAGCTTCCCGGCGGCGGCCAGGGCGTCCTCCCCCGGGGAGAGGTGCAGCTGCAGCCGGGGCGGCTCTCCGGCGGACAGCCGCAGGCGGCTGCGATAGCCCGGCATGGTGCACACGGCCATGAGGCTGGGCACATCCACCCGGCTGTCAAAGGTGAAGGCCACCACACCGGCCTTCTGGGTGATATCGGTGATGAACACCTCCGCCGCCGCGGCCCGCAGCAGTGCCACGTCCAGCAGAGCCATCACCGCCTTGGGCGGGTCGCCGTACCGGTCCGTCAGCTCGTCCACCAGGTCCGAGGCCTCCTCAGTGGTGCGGATGGCCGCCATCCGGCGGTACAGGTCCATCCGCTGCCGGGGGGAGGACACATATTTTTCCGGAATGTGGGCCGAGGTGGCCAGGTCCGCCGAGCAGTCGGGGCGGATGTCCCGTCCCCTCCCCTGCTGCTCCAGCACCGCGTCGTTCAGCAGCTTCAGATACATATCATAGCCCACGCTCATGAGATAGCCGGACTGCTCCGGCCCCAGCAGGTTGCCCGCCCCCCGGATCTCCAGGTCCCGCATGGCGATGCGGAAGCCGGATCCGAAGGTGACGTACTCCCGGATGGCGGACAGCCGCTTGGAGGCCACCTCCGTCAGCACCTTCCCGGGGCGGTAGGTCAGGTACGCATAGGCCCGGCGGGCGCTGCGGCCGATGCGGCCCCGGATCTGGTGCAGCTGGGACAGGCCCAGCCGGTCCGCGTCCTCGATGATCAGGGTGTTCACGTTGGGGATGTCGATGCCGGTTTCGATGATGGTGGTGCACACCAGCACCTGAATTTCGCCGTCGGCCATCTGCTGCATCACGGAGCTGAGCTCCCGCTCGGCCATTTTCCCGTGGGCGATGCCGATGGCCACGTCCTCCCCCAGCCACTGGCGCAGCCGCCCGGCGGTGGACTCGATGTTCTCCACCCGGTTGTGCAGGTAGTACACCTGCCCGCCCCGGCTCAGCTCCCGGCGGATGGCCTCGGCGATGACGGGCCACTCATGCTCCACCACATAGGTCTGCACCGGCTGGCGGTCGTGGGGCGGCTCCTCGATGGTGCTCATGTCCCGGATGCCGGACAGGGCCATGTTCAGGGTCCGGGGAATGGGGGTGGCGGACAGGGTCAGGGTATCCACCTGTTTGGCCCGCTCCCGGAGCTTCTCCTTGTGGGTCACGCCGAAGCGCTGCTCCTCGTCGATGACCAGCAGCCCCAGGTCGTGAAATTGCAGGTCCTTTCCCAGGAGCTTGTGGGTGCCGATCAGCAGGTCCACCTTTCCCGCCTGGGTCCGGGCCAGGATGTCCCGCACCTGGGCCGGGGTCCGGAACCGGGACAGCACCTCGATGTTCACCGGGAAGGAGCGGAAGCGGTTCACCGCTGTGGCATAGTGCTGCTGGGCCAGAACGGTGGTGGGCACCAGAATGGCGGCCTGCTTGCCGTCCATGATGCACTTCATCACCGCCCGCAGGGCCACCTCGGTTTTCCCGTAGCCCACGTCGCCGCACAGCAGCCGGTCCATGGGCCGGGGCTGCTCCATGTCGGCCTTGATGTCCCGGATGGCCTGGAGCTGGTCGTCGGTCTCCGTATAGGGGAAGGCGTCCTCAAACTCCTGCTGCCAGGGGCTGTCCGGCGAGAAGGCATGGCCTACCAGCCGCTGCCGCTGGGCATAAAGCCGGATCAGCCCCTCCGCCAGGTCCTTGGCGGCGGCCTTGGCCTTCCGGGTGGTCTTGGCCCACTCGGTGCCCCCCAGCTTGTTGAGCTTGGTGCGCTCGTTGTCCTCGCCGGGGCCGATATACTTGCTGACCAGGTCCAGAGACGTGGCCGGGACGTACAGCACGTCCTGCCCGGCGTAGGCGATCTTGATATAGTCCTTCTCCACCCCGTCCACCGGTAGGCGCAGCATGGCCACGAACCGGCCGATGCCGTGGTGGGCATGGACCACCAGGTCCCCGGGGGTCAGGTCCGTATAGGACTGGAGCTTCTGCTGATTGCTGTCCCGCTTGGGCCGGGGCTTTTTACTCCGGCCGGACAGGGGCGTGGTCAGCTGCCCCTCCGTCAGCACCGCCAGCCGCCCCTCCGGATATTCGCACCCGGCGGACAGGGCGCCCACGGCAATGAGCACCGTGCCCTTTTCCGGGGCTTTCTCCCCGGTCAGGTCCACCGTGGCGGGGATCTTCCGGTCCGCCAGCATCTGCTGCAGGTTCCTGGCCCGGACCTCGCCGCCGCACAGCACCATCACCCGATAGCCGGAGGTGAGATAGTGGGTCAGGTCCGTGCAGGCCAGCTCCAGGGACCCGCCGTAGCTGGACAGCTGCTTGGCCGTCAGCTGTAACAGGTCCTTGGGAGCCAGCAGCTGCCGGCCGGTGGTGAGGCTGTCCAGCTGCACCGTGGGACGCTTTTCCAGCCGGGCCGCCAGCTCCTGCTCCGAGGCGGCAAAATCCGCCAGCTCCCCGGCCAGAAAGCCCGCCTCCATTCCGGCGGACACGTCCTCCTTCAGCTGCCACAGCCAGCCCCGCAGGGCCTCCGCCGTCCGGCCGCTTTCCTCCACGCATACCAGGGCGTTTTCGGGCAGATAGTCCAGGGCCGTGGTCTTTTCCGGATACACCGCCGCCAGGCACCGGTCCGGGCCGTTGGGGGCCATGCCCTGGCGCAGACGGGCGGCGTCGGCGGTCAGCAGCTCCCGCAGGGCCTGGGTGCCCTGCTTCCGGGCCAGGCGCTTCACCGCGGCCTCCAGCCGCAGGGCCGCCTGCTCCGCCTGGCCTTCCTGCCAGGCCGGCAGCACCTCCGCCGCCGGAAGCAGCAGGGCCTCCCGGCGGTTTTCCACCCGCCGCTGGGTAGCGGTGTCGAAAATGCCCAGGGAGTCGATCTCGTCGTCGAAAAATTCGCAGCGAACCGGCTGCTCCATCCCCGGGGAGAACACGTCCAGGATGCCGCCCCGCAGGGCGAACTGTCCCGGGCCCTCCACCTGGTCGCACCGGGTGTATCCGGCTCCGGCCAGCTGCCGGGTCAGGTCCCCCAGGTCCCACCGCTGGCCCACGGCCAGGGTCAGGACCGTCCGCTCCAGCACCCGGGGCGGGATGCACCGCTGCACCAGGGCCTCCGGGGTGGTCACCACCACGGGGCTGCTTCCCAGGCGGTACAGGGCCGCCAGCCGCTGGTTTTCCCATTGACGGCTGGCCTCCATGGGCCGCCACTGCAGCTCCCGGGCCGGCAGCACCAGCGGCTCCTCCCCGGTGAGCACCCGCAGGTCACCGGCCTGCCGCCGGGCCTCCCGCTCGTCGGGACACAGCACCACCAGCGGCCGCCGGGTTTCCAGATGCAGGGCCGCCTCCACCTGGGCCCGGTGCACCGGGCTTACGCCGGTGATCAGCACCGGGCTTACGCCGTTTTCTACGTCCTCTGTCAGCTGCCGCACCTCCGTCAGGCTCAGCAGCTCCTTCATCAGCGCCTTCACCGGGCACCTCCCTTCCTCCGCAGCGCGCTCGGGGGCGTATACGACTGTAGTATACGCCCCGAAGCTGTAACAGAACTTAAAAGTATCAATTGAACCGGTTCATAGCCCGGTCGATGCCGTCGGAAATCAGGACCTTGGCCGCCTCACCGGCCCGGTCCAGGGTCTCCATCAGGGCCCTCTGATCCTCCCCCATGGGCTTACCGATGACCCAGTCCACCATGTCATAGTCCGCCTGCTGAGGAGAGCCCACCCCCACCTTGATCCGGGGGAATCGGTCGGTGCCCAGATGCTGGATGATGTTCTTCAGCCCGTTGTGCCCTCCGGCGCTGCCCCCGGCCCGGATCCGCAGCTTTCCGGCCGGCAGGGACACGTCGTCGCTGATGACCAGCACATGGTCCGCCGGGATCTTGTAAAACCGCGCCGCCTCGCCCACAGACTCGCCGGACAGATTCATATACGTCTGGGGCTTCATCACCAGCACCTGCTGATCCCCTACCTTCCACTGAGCCGTCCAGGCCCGGAAGCGCAGCTTGTTAAAGCGGAAGCCCTCCCGGTCCGCCAGGCCGTCCAGGGCCAGAAAGCCCATGTTGTGCCGGGTGCTGGCATACTTGGCCCCGGGATTCCCCAGGCCCACCAGCAGCCAGCTCACCCCGCCGCCGCTGCGATGAAAAAACATAGCGTCACATCCTTTGTCGCCGGAAAGCTCCGGTGCAAAAATATAGTCGGGCGCTTTTGCGCCCGACTATTATAGCACAGCTTTTCTCAGTTGAACAGCTTGGCAATGGAAATTTCCTGATAAATCCGCTCGATGGCCTCGCCGAACATGGGAGCCACGGACAGATACTTGATCTTGCTGCACCCGGCGCCCTGGGTCTCCGGAATGGTGTTCAGCAGGGCCAGCTCCGTGATGTTGCTGCCCTCCAGCCGCTCCAGAGCCGGGCCGGACAGCACGCCGTGGCTGGCGCAGGCATACACGTTCCTGGCGCCGCCCACCTCCACGATGGCCTTGGCGGCGTTGCACAGGGAACCGGCGGTATCCACCATGTCGTCAAACAGGATGCAGTCCTTACCGGCCACGTCGCCAATGACGTTCATAACCTCGCACTGGTTGGCCTTCTGGCGGCGCTTATCCACGATGGCCAGGTTCATGTGCAGCTTCTGGGCGAAGGTCCGGGCCCGGGCCACGGAGCCCACATCGGGGGACACCACCACCATGTCCTCGGCCCGCTCGCCGAACTTCTTGGCGTAGTAGTCTACAAACACGGGATTACCCAGCAGGTTGTCCACGGGGATGTCGAAGAAGCCCTGGATCTGGCTGGCGTGCAGGTCCATGGTCAGCACCCGGTCCGCGCCTGCGGCCACGATCATGTTGGCCACCAGCTTGGCGGAGATGGGATCGCGGCTCTTGGCCTTGCGGTCCTGGCGGGCATAGCCGAAATAGGGGATCACGGCGGTGATGCGCCCGGCGGAGGCCCGGCGGCAGGCGTCGATCATGATCAGCAGCTCCATGAGGCTGTCATTGACGGGCTTGCAGGTGGAGTTGATGAGAAACACGTCGCTGCCGCGGACGGTTTCGTACAGGGAGACGGACACCTCGCCGTCGGCGAAGGTCTTTACCTCAGACTCGCCCAGCTTGGTGCCGATGATCTGGCAGATCTCCTTTGCCAGAGCAGGATTGGAGTTACCGGTGAACACCTTGATGTCCTTGCCATGAGAAATCATTTCTTTACACACTCGCTTTCTATCTTACTCAAAAAAATCTCTCTTGGTACTGATCTATCTGAGACGGCTGACGCCGATACTCACTTCAAATTTTCAAAAAACTTTTTTGAAAATTTGCGTGCGGTTTTTCAGAACTTTTTAAGTTCTGAAAAACCTGTGATTGCAAACGAAAGACACCCCTGATGGGTTTCTTT
>OLRG01000936.1_pt1 | contig 25336 bp, 23 predicted proteins | sample 1672331 | NCBI WGS metagenome assembly OLRG01 (sample SAMEA3136672, study PRJEB25190) | human gut metagenome
CAGAAAAGGCAGCAGAGCATACTTATATTATTAATACAAATACAGGAAAGTTTCATGAGCCGTCCTGCCGTTCAGTAAAGCGCATGAATGACAGCAATAAGAAAGAATATATCGGAAGCCGGGATGATCTGATCACGCAGGGGTATGAGCCATGTAAGATCTGTAATCCATAGGGTATGTTAAGAATGGGAGGATAAACGGATATGAAAAACAATTACAAATTTTTTCAGAATCGGGATTGTGAATTTTTCCCATGCCATAAAATAGAAAATGAAGATTCCTTTAATTGTCTGTTTTGTTATTGCCCCTTGTATCTGAAGGAAAACTGCCTTGGAAGTCCTGATTATATCTTAAATGGGAAAGGACAGAAAATCCGGGATTGCAGTAACTGTACGATCGTACATCGCCCGGAGATGTATGAAGCAGTGATTGCACAGTTTCAAAAGCAGGACTGTGTGGTATTCGTCAGTATTTGGGATCTGAAGGATGAAATCATGGCGCGGATCGCAGAGATTGCTTCATGGGAACAGATGGAGCCGGAGAGCAGAAAAGAGCATAAGGATGAAGCCGAGAAAACGGTTATGCGTTTTTTATCCAGATACAATAATCGAAACCGGTATCTGGTACCTGTACTTTTGCAGCCATTTTCCAGAGACTGTATTAAGTCTGATGGATTTATGCTCGGCAAAAAGAATATTTCATGCCGGATACTGGAACGAATAGATCCGTCAAAGATTACACAGGGATATCTGTATGCATTTCATGCCCCGGAGATCCGGATCAAGGAGATGGATTCATTACTAGGAACTTATTATCTGGAAACCTTTCAGATCGCATGTATGGATATTGTAAGAAAATGGATAAGAAAATACCTGGAACGAAAGCACAGTGTAGAGTTGGTGCATTACTGTAGTCCTTCTTTTGGACCCGGTTATTATGGAATGCCATTGGAAGCTGCCGGAATTCTTTGCAGCCTGATGGATACGGAACAGGTTGGAATCAGTTGGCATAAAGAACGAATGGAGCCGATGATGAGTCTTGCAGGAATTTATCTGATCAGTGAAGAACCACTGATACAGAACTGGAACGATTGTGAAAACTGTATCGGACAGTCCGTTGGATGTGAATACTGTATAAATAAATCCGGACATTAAAAAAGAGCTACTAACGGGAGTCGGACCCGTGACCTCCACATTACCAATGTGGCGCTCTACCACCTGAGCTATAGTAGCAACAACATTAGTTAATATATAGTAAAATGACGTATTTGTCAATAAGAGATTTGCTGAAAGTTATTGAAAATTACTGAGTTTTGCTGAGTTTTAGAATTTGCAGTTGAGGCTTTATGTAAAATGTGATAGACTTAAAAAAGTCATGCTAATTATATGAAGGAGGCATTAATGATGGCAGAAGAATCAATCGGGAAAAATTTTATTGAACAGATTATTGATAAAGATATAGCGGAGGGCAAGGTAACGAAGGTAGTCACAAGATTTCCTCCGGAACCGAATGGATATTTGCATATAGGACATGCCAAATCCATATTATTGAACTATGGTCTTGCACAGGAATATGGCGGACAGTTTAATCTGAGATTTGACGATACAAATCCAACAAAGGAAAAGACAGAATTTGTAGAATCCATATTAGATGATGTAAGATGGCTGGGTGCCGATTTCGGAGACAGAGTATTCTTTGCATCCAATTATTTTGACCAGATGTATGAAGCAGCAGTCAAATTGATCAAGAAAGGCAAGGCATTTGTATGTGATCTGACAGCAGATGAGATCCGCGAATACAGAGGAACTCTGACAGAGCCGGGTAAAAACAGCCCATACAGAGACAGAAGTATTGAGGAAAATCTTGCATTATTTGAAGCAATGAAGAACGGAGAGTTCCCGGATGGAAGCAAGGTGCTTCGTGCAAAGATCGATATGGCTTCACCGAATATTAATATGCGCGATCCTGTTATCTATCGTGTTGCCCGTATGACACATCATAATACAGGGGATAAGTGGTGTATTTATCCAATGTATGATTTTGCTCATCCGATTGAGGATGCGATTGAAGGTGTAACGCATTCTATCTGTACACTGGAATTTGAGGATCACAGACCGCTTTATGACTGGGTAGTAAGAGAACTGGAATACCCGCAGCCACCGAAGCAGATCGAATTTGCAAAATTATACCTGACAAACGTTGTTACCGGCAAGCGTTACATCAAGAAACTTGTTGAGGACGGCATCGTAGACGGATGGGATGATCCGCGTCTCGTTTCCATCGCCGCTCTCCGCAGAAGAGGTTTCACTCCGGAATCCATCAAGATGTTCGTTGACCTCTGCGGTGTATCCAAGGCCAACAGTTCCGTTGACTACGCTATGCTTGAATACTGTATCCGTGAGGATCTCAAGCTCAAACGTCCGCGTATGATGGCAATCCTTGATCCGATCAAACTCGTGATCGACAACTATCCGGAAGGTCAGGTTGAATACCTGGAAGCTCCGAACAACATGGAAAACGAAACTCTCGGAACACGTAAGCTTCCATTTGGTAAGGAGCTTTATATTGAGCGTGAGGACTTCATGATCGAGCCTCCACGTAAATACAAGAGACTTTTTGTAGGTGCTGAAGTTCGTCTTATGAACGCTTACTTCGTCACCTGTACAGGATATGAAGCAGATGATGACGGTACTGTGCGTGTTGTACACTGTACTTACGATCCTGCTACCAAGGGCGGCAACGCTCCTGACGGACGTAAAGTCAAAGGAACGATCCACTGGGTAGAAGCTTCCAATGCAGGCAAAGCAACCGTTCGTCTCTACGAAAATATCGTAGATGAAGAAAAGGGTGTTTACAACAAAGAAGACGGTTCCCTCAATGTGAACCCGAATTCTCTGACCACCGTAACTGCTTATGTAGAGCCAGCTCTTATGGAAGCCAAAGGATACGACAGCTTCCAGTTCGTAAGAAACGGATTCTTCTGTGCAGATATCCACGACTCCAAAGAAGGCGAGCCGGTATTCAACCGCATCGTTTCTCTCAAGAGTTCCTTCAAGCTTCCCAAAGCCTGATCCAGATTCACGCAATTACGCAAAAGTGCCCCGCCGATAGTTGATCCGGCGAGGCACTTTTTATTTAATGAAATTATTCTTCTGTTTCAGGAGCTTTTTCTTCTGCTTCTTCTGTTTCCTGAACTTCTTCTTTTATTTCTTCTTCAAGAGCTTCTTCAGCCTCTGTTTCCTCTGCTTCTTCTTCCGCAGATTCCTCTACAGCTTCTTCGCTTTCTTCCCATGCTTCAAAGGATTCGTGAGCTTCTTTCTTTTCTTCTTCCTTCGGCTCTTCCTCTTCTTCGAAGTCATCATCGAAATCGTCGTCAAAATCGTCCTCGAAATCCTCGAGTGGTTTCTTCTTGAATGCCAGTGCTGCTACAGCTCCTGCCGCTGCGGCTGCTACGGCTCCGACTGCAACAAATCCCCAATATTTGTTTAATTTTGCCATAATACTCTGCTCCTTTCATATAACAGTTTGTTCTTTGTCACAAAGATTAGAATAATTATACTATTTTTTGTCCCAAAAAGAAAGGGAAAAGTTTCGTATCTTGCCTCTTATCCTCTGAAGTGCATTATCGATCGACTTGGGTGTTTTTCCCATGATCTTTGCGATCTGGATGTAACCATAACCCTTAAGGTAATACTCCAGCACCCTGTTTTCCATTGAACTTAACGCCCGGTGAATCTCCTGTTCAAGGCTCCTCGTGCTTTCCTGGTCAATGATGATATTTTCAGGATTTTCCCACCAGGAACCTTCCAGTTCATCCGTTTCCTCCGGTTCTTCACTGAGTGAAATATAGGAGTTCAGAGGCATATGCTTCTGCCGGTTTGAATTCTGGATAGCACTGTAAAGCTGTCGGTCAATGCACATCCCCGCAAATGTCCGAAAAGAAGCATCTTTGTCAGGCTGATAACTCTGTACCGCCTTAAAAAGCCCGATCATTCCTTCCTGTATCAGATCATCGGTCTCACCGCCGATCAGAAACATGGCTCTTGCCTTCTGGCGGACAAATCCTTTGTATTTTTCCATCAGATAATCTGATATCTCTTCCTCACCAGATCTCAGCCTGGTGATCAATTCTTCATCTGTGCATTTTTCATACTGGCACATAGAGAATCTCCATTTCTTATTTGCTTTCTGCCACGAGACGCTGTCTTACGATCTCATACGCAAGGACACCTGCTGCAACGGATGCATTCAGAGAATCGATATCTCCCTTCATCGGGATAGATGCGGTAAAGTCACATGCCTCTCTCACAAGACGACTGACTCCTTCGCCCTCGTTTCCGATCACAAGACCGATCGGTCCCGTCAGATTCATACGGTACATGCTCTCTCCGCCCATATCTGCACAGACGAACCAGATGCCTTTTTGCTTAAGTTCTTCCATGGTACGTACCAGATTGGTAACTTTGGCAACCGGTGTGTAATTGATCGCACCGGCAGATGTCTTGGCAACTGTGGAAGTCAGTCCGACAGCTCTGCGCTTCGGAATGATAACACCATGTGCACCTGCCAGGTTCGCTGTACGGATGATCGCACCAAGATTATGCGGATCCTCTACATTGTCCAGAAGGATCAGAAACGGCGGCTCACCCTTCTCCTCTGCCTTGGCGAGAATGTCTTCTACAGTGCTGTATTCATAAGCTGCAACCTGCGCGATCACACCCTGATGTGCATGTGTCTCACTGAGCTGGTCCAGTCTTTCTTTGGATACATAATTGATGATCGTATCTTTTTTGCGAGCCTCTCTTGCGATCGTGCGGACTGGTCCGTCCTGGCATCCATCCAGGATAAAAAGCTTGTCCACGCATTTGCCTGAACGAAAAGCTTCCAGTACCGCGTTGCGGCCTTCTATCTGTTCACTCATAATCTGTCCTCTCCGATTCCCATACGGACAAGTTCAAGCATCCGTGTGTAATCTCCCTTTAAATATAAGTATCCCATCAATGCCTCAAAGCCTGTTGCCCTTCTGTAATCAGCCATGGTTGCATGCTTTGCCATTGTAGGAGAATGTGCGTTGCGGCCTCTGCGGTAGATGTTATGCTCTTCCTCGGTCAGTTTCTCCTCTATCACTTCCATGATCGCTGACTGAGAAGCTGCCTTTACCAGACTGCTTGCTTTTTTGTGAAGCTGGTTGACCGGACAGTTGCCCTTCCTGACAAGGACTGTACGGATGATCAGCTCATAGATCCCATCTCCGATATACGCCAGAGTCAGCGGAGAATAACTCCGCAGATCCTGGTTTTCAAGATGAAACAGCTCATCAAGCTGCATCAGATTCGTTTCCATTTTACGCCCTCACGAGTATCTTTCAGTTCGATGCCTTTTTCAAGAAGCAGTCCGCGGATCTCATCTGCTCTTGCGAAATCTTTGGCTTTTCTTGCTGCCTGACGTTCTGCGATCAGGTTTTCGATCTCTTCGTCAAGGATTTCTTCTTTCTTGTCAAGGATCAGTCCGAGAACGTCGCAGAGTTTTGTCATAACTTCCAGGGTGTGTGCGGCAAATTCTGCGGAACTTCCCTCCTGTACATTTGTGTTGGCAAATTTGACAAGTTCAAAGATCGCAGCCAGTGCATCAGCTGTGTTGAAGTCATCATCCATAGCTTCCTCGAACTTGGTCACAAATGCTGCTTCTTCCTGCATCAGTTTCTTCTCGTCTTCTGTTGCTTCCTGCACAGCCGCTGCTGCCTTGCGGTCGCGAAGTCTTGCTGCTGCCTCTGTGATTCTCTCAAGCGCGTTCTTGGAGGATTCCATCAGATCTGCACTGAAATTGAGCGGGCTTCTGTAATGTGCGTTCAGCATGAAGAAACGAAGCACCTGCAGATCATACTGTTCACTGATCTCACGGACAGTACGGAAGTTTCCAAGAGACTTGGACATCTTGCGGTTGTCAATGTTCAGGAATGCATTGTGCATCCAGTATTTTGCAAAAGGAACTCCATTGCAGCATTCACTCTGTGCGATCTCATTCTCATGGTGAGGGAACACAAGGTCTTCGCCGCCGGCATGGATGTCGATCTCCTCTCCAAGATATTTCTTGGACATAACGGAGCACTCAATATGCCAGCCCGGTCTTCCGTCGCACCATGGAGAGGTCCAGTATGGCTCTCCTTCTTTCTTCGGTTTCCAGAGCACGAAATCCAGCGGATCTTCCTTCTGATCCTCACCGGATACCTGCAGGGAACGGAATCCTGACTGCAGATCATCAAGGTTCTTATGAGAAAGCTTACCGTATTCTTTGAATTTCTTTACACGGAAGTATACAGTTCCATCGGTAACCGGATATGCATAACCCTTGTCGATCAGTGTCTGGATCATATCGATCATTCCGTCGATCTCCTGTGTTGCAAGCGGATGTGTGGTAGCCGGTTTTACGTTCATGCCTGCCATATCCTTCTTACACTCTGCGATATAACGCTGTGAAACTTCCTCTGCGCTTACACCTTCCTCGATCGCTTTCTTGATGATCTTGTCATCTACGTCTGTGAAGTTGGATACATAGTTTACTTCGTATCCTTTGTACTCCAGATAACGGCGTACCGTATCAAAAATGATCATCGGTCTTGCATTTCCGATATGGATCAGGTTGTACACAGTCGGTCCGCATACATACATGCGTACCTTGCCTTCTTCCAGCGGTACAAATTCTTCTTTTCTTCGTGACATTGTATTAAAAAGTTTCATGTCTCTTTCCTCCGATATTATTTTGTAACAGGATCAGTCCTGGATCTCTGTGAGCAGGCAGATTGCCTGAGAAGAAATCCCCTCCCCGCTTCCGGTAAATCCAAGTCCTTCTTCTGTAGTTGCCTTGACATTGATCTTTGATTCCGGGATTCCAAGGGCATCTGCCATATTTTTACGCATCTGCGGAATATGCGGTGCCATCTTTGGTTTCTGGGCGATGATCGTCGCATCAATGTTCCCTACTTCATATCCATGTTCCTTAAGAAGCTCTGACACATGGATCAGAAGCTTCACACTGGAAATCCCTTTGTATTTGGGATCTGTGTCCGGGAAATGTTTTCCGATATCGCCAAGAGCCGCAGCCCCAAGCAAAGCATCCATCACTGCATGGATCAGCACATCCGCATCAGAATGTCCGAGAAGACCCTTTTCCCACGGGATCTTGACTCCCCCGAGGATCAGGTCTCTGTTTTCTGTCAGCTTATGTACATCATATCCCATTCCAACTCTCATAATCATTCTCCTTCTATTTCGAGCATTCTGCTGACTCGCAGGAAACTGAGCCTCCTTCTTACATAAGGGGCAAGCTTCAGAGTCTGCGGTATGATCTCTTCTGTCAGACCGATCTCATATACACTCTGCTTACATCCTGCTCTCTGCATTGCATATTCCAGTTCCTCTTCATCCGGAAGTTCCTCGATAAGATCCGCGATCTCAGGAAGACAGGATTCCAGTCGTGCCGGGCTGACTTTCTCAAGCAGTTCCGGTGTATTCTCCTCAATGATCCCTTCCAGAAGATTTTTCCTGCCAAAAGTCTCCTCGAGAAGTCCGCTGTCATCCTTCCACTCTGCATGGACCCTGCATCTGCCCTCACGGATAGCTCTCGCAATGCGTTTGTATTCCTTAAGGACGATCATTGTCGCAACAGAAACCTTCTCTCCATGAAGAGCATCCAGCGGTCCGTTGATCACTTCCATCTCCCAGAGATGAGAAAGATGATGCTCGGCGCAGGAAGCCGGTCTGGAATTTCCGACCATCTGCATTGCCAGACCGGACAGGATCAGCGCATACATCAGCTTCTCGCAGCTTTCTTTGTCACCCTGTGCGATATCAACAATGCAGGAACGCACAGTCCTGAGCGCCATTTCCTCTAATTCAATGATTTCATTACAAATATATTCATCTGTCAGCATATGGGCGATCTTCCAGTCCACAAGACAGATATATTTTCCCAAAAGATCAGATACACCTGATGCATTCAGTCTGGCTGGTGCATCTGCAAAAATATTGGAATCAGCATAAACTGCAATGGGCGGTACCGCCGGTATTGTCTTCTTGAGCCCATTCCAGGTCATCGCTGCAACTGTAGATACGAATCCGTCCACGCTTGCCGCTGTTGGAACGGAAATAAAGGGAATTTTGTACTGAAAAGCCACATAACGGCTGATGTCATGGATCGTGCCTGCTCCCACTGCCAGGATCAAGTCTATATCCTCCTCCATGTTATTCTCCACGATCTCTATTGCAAGTGGATCTGCATGAAGTCCCTCTGCGTCCAGCACAAGTACCTGACAGCGGTCATAGATATCTTCCATGATCTCCTCTGTCACCTTGCATGTATTTGTGTCACAGATCAGAAGCGGTGAGATATATTCCTTGAGAAAGCCATCTGACATTGCCTCTTCCAGTTTCTCCACTGCTCCTTCTTCAATTAAAATTTCCTTTACTTCTATATGGTGATTCTTCCCGCACCTACAAGGTCGGGCAAAGTCATCCGTATCGACTCGCATGTAATTTATTCCTCCTGATTATACTCTATTTGTCGAAATATCCAAGTTACTGTAAACGAAGTGAACAGTAACATCTCCTGCCCTGGATCAGGCAGTATTTACTGGTCATCAGGCCAGTTTGTTACAGTTCGATATTATACATGATTTCCTGTCAAAAAGCAACGCAGGCATGCAGGAAACCGAAGATTTACAGGTTGAGGTAATTATAGACCATACTGGAAATATTCTGGATGTTCTGCACTGCATCACCGCCGCTTTTCCAGCCCTCTGACATCACACAGAGAATGTATGTGGTCTTTGCTCCGTACACGATCGCGATATCATGCTGATCCTCATCTGTCTCGCCTGTCTTGTTTGCTGTCAGAACTTCTGCCTTGATCCCTGCAGGGATCTTGCTGGTATTTTCCTGCCGTTTCAGAAGGTCCAGCATCTGTGCAGATGCTTCTTCACTCACGCATTCTCCCCTGTAGATCCGCTCCAAAAGAAGTCCGCAGTCTTTTACCGAAGTCATATTTCTTCCACCAAGACTGATCTTTGCTGAAGAAGACGGATGAAGCGTGCTCTGGTAACTCGTCTCGGAATAGCCTTCTTTTTCGAGATATTCATTGACCTTCTCTGCTCCGTCAAGGAAATCATGTTTTTCCGACTGCAGTCTGCCAAGTTCATTACAGGATTCATTGTCACTGACTGTGATCATGTTTGTGAGGAGATTATCGATTTTTGTCTGTACTGCTGCATTTGCGGCATCGGTCTTCATCTGCTTCGCTTCGTTCTCCAGAACAAGATCCATGTTCTCAAACGTCTTTGCCATCACAAAAGCTTTGATAAGGCTTGCTGAATACATCGGCTCATCATTGATCACAAACTCTTCCTCTGTTTCCAGATCTTTGACGTAAACGCTCCAGTTTCCATCATAACCAGATATCGCCGACTCAAGCTGCGGTTCCAGATTTTCGATCCCAAGCACATCAAGTCCCTGCACTTTGCCTGTTTCATCCACCGGAAATCCGTCCGGCGTAGTCCCTGCTTTCTGCTCAAGGACACCATTCGCCCCGCCGAAATAATACGTTCCGGAAAACATCTGACCATTCGAAGTCATCTCAAGTTCATGTGTTCCCGGCTCCGTCACCATCCGTCCTGTCTCATCAAAGTAATAATAGCCGTCAAAGGTCGTCCCGTCCATTGTCAGACCATCTATATATCTCACCTGCGGCGCGGCAGAAAGTTTTCCAAGATTGTTTACCATGTAGTATCCGTCAAACGTATACTCTGCCGGCTCTCCCGTTTCATCTGTCCCCATACAGGTAAGCTTGCTGATCTTTACCATATGAGGGCTTGCCGCCAGATAGCACCCGTCCGCATCATGATAATAAAAACCATCCAGCACAGTGCCGTCTATTTCCATTTTGTCAAAATAATGAACAGATGCCGCTGTATCCTTGCTTCCGTCTTCTTTGAGGCAGTAAAAACCGTCGCTTTTCATAAGGTATCTGCCGGACCCGTCCCCGATCGGCTGAATCTGTGCTTCTTCCGTTACTGACAAAAGACTGTCAGAAGCCGCGGACACACCCACAGGCGTACCGGCTAATGTCAGGCACAGACACAATGCCAGAACCGTTCGTCTCTTCATCTTCTTCTCCTTTTGTATCTATCCCACGATTACTTTTTTTTGCAAACTGATTGTTCATAGTATACCTGAAATCACGCATATGTCAAGCATTCATGCCATCCTCCTGCGCTGTCCCAGGCCCTTCATTTCCACAGCTTTCCATTTCTGAAACCTGCTCCCAGAAATCCTTAAGCGATGTCTCCACAGTCCCGATCGTACACGTTTTTACAGACGACCACTCACGCGGAAAAAGCGTCCGGTATTCCCGGTTCATGAATCGTTCATCCATAAGCAGGATCACGCCGATATCTTCTTTGGTACGAATCACGCGCCCTGCCGCCTGGAGCACCTTGTTCATGCCAGGGTAGCGATAGGCATACTCAAATCCCGGCTCCCCTTTCTCGTCATAGTATTCTTTCAGGATCTCTCTTTCGCAGCCGATCTGCGGAATCCCCGTTCCGACAACCGCCACGCCGATCAGCCTGTCTCCGATCAGGTCGATCCCTTCCGAAAAAATCCCTCCCATGACGCAGAAGCCAAGAAGTGTTTTTTCACCCTGCGCCTGAAATTCTCTGAGGAATCCTTCCCGCTCCCGTTCATTCATCGAAGCCTGCTGACAGATACAGTCTACCCAGTCGGCCGAAAATTCCTCCTGATAAATTTCAAACACATCTTCCATCAGTTTATAGGACGGAAAAAAGATCATATAATTTCCCTTTTTCTGCCAGGACATCCGCGCAATGTATTCTGCGATCCTGCGGTATTCTTCATACCCTCTTCTGGTGTATTTGCTACTGACATCACGGCACAGGAGAAGGCATCTTTTTTCTTCCTCAAAAGGAGAGTTCACATACATGCCAAAATTTTCATTTCTGGTACTCAGCATCTTCCTGTAGTAAGCAAGCGGCAGAAGTGTTGCCGAAAAGAATACCGTGCTGACTCCACGGTCCAGGCATCTCTGCAGATTTGCCGCCGGATTTACACAGAACAGTTTCATACGGAACTTTCCGTCTTCATCCGTTGAAACATACGTTACATAATTTTCATCCACCAGTTCTGCGATGTTCAGGAAATCCCGCACCGCAAAATAAAATTCCAGGATTCCATCCACGAATTCCTGTGACGGCGGTTCTTCCAAAAGTTTGTCCATCTCTCCCTGAATACTCAGAAGCGCCACAGGAAGTGTCCCTGCATTTTCCAGCACCTGCCAGGAAGAACTGCTTTCTTCCTTCAGTACTTCCAGTTGTTTTGCCGCTTTGCCAAGCATGCGATACAGTCTGTTACTGTGTGATCGGACAAATCTGCGGGTGCTTTCTATCTCTTCTTTGCATAGGGTTGCACTGTACATTTCTCTTCCACGATCCACCAGATTGTGTGCTTCATCGATCAGAAAGAGATATTTCCCTTTTATATTTTCTCCGAAAAACCGTTTCAGATAAACATTTGGGTCAAACACATAATTATAATCACAGACGATCCCGTCCATCCATACTGCCAGGTCAAGTGTCATCTCAAATGGACAGACGCTGTATTTCTCTGCCTGTGCAAGGATCGTCTCCCGGTCAAAAGCTTCTTCTTTCGTCCACAGTTCATAGACAGCATCGTTTATCCTGTCATAATGCCCCTTCGCATAAGGACATTTCTGCGGATCACAGTCCATCTCATCGCAGAAGCACATTTTTTCTTTGGCTGTGATCGTAATGGATTTGAAATGCAGGCCTTTCCCGCGGAGGATTGAAAATGCATCCTCTGCCACAGTCCGCGTGATCGTCCTGGCGGTCAGATAAAAGACCGTCTCGCCTTTTCCCTGTCCCACAGCGCGGACTGCCGGAAAGATTGCCGACATAGTCTTACCGATTCCGGTCGGAGCCTGGATAAAAATCTGCTCCTCTTCTGAGATCGCATGGTAAACTCCGGCGACCATCTCCCTCTGTCCTTTGCGGTATGGGAATGGAAATTCCAGAGTTTCCATGGATGCATTTCTCTCCTTTCGCCAGGCAAGCTGATAAGAGGCCCATTTATGGTACTCATCCATCAAATTCTGATACCATTTCTCCAGTTCTCCTCTGGTGACCGTTTCCCGGAATCTTCGGATTTCCTCCGTATCAAGCTGACCATATGTCATCTGGATATCAATCCTTTCCAGATCATGGGATTCCATATAGATCCAGCCATAACAGAGTGCCTGTGCACGATGGATCGGCACCGGTCCTTCCAGACTGTCAAGGCTTTTGTAGATTCCCTTGATCTCATCGATACAGACAGCTTCGTTCTCTGTAAAAATACCATCAGCTCTTCCCTCTACACACAGAATCAGATCTTCATATTCACTTTCTTTTTTGAGCGGAACTTCTGCCTGATAGGTGCTGCCCATCTGTTTCTGGATCTTTCGGTGAAAGCGGCTGCCCTTGAGCATGGCTTCTTTGTCTGCTGCCGTTCCGCTCCTGCTTGTCAGATCACCGCTTCTCAAAATAAATTCTACCAGATTTCGAATTGAAATACGGATTACCGGTTTTTCCATCCTGCTTTCTCTCCTGCTTCTCATACATTCAAAAAGGCACATATCCTTTCTCTGAATATGTGCCCGCTCCTGCCAAACTTCTGATACAGTTATGCTACTGCAAATTTGTCCATAACTTTATTGAATCTCTGGCTCTCTCCATAACATCTGACTGTCAGTTCCCGTGTAAGGTCCATGCTCAGAATTCCCAAAAGAGACTTGGCATCAATGATGATACGGTTATAAGAAATATCAATATCAAAGCTGCATTTTGCTGCCTCGTTCACAAATTCCTGTACATCTTCTGTCACGTTTAATTTAATCTGTCTTGTAATCATATAATTCCTCCTCGTGTTCTGACTCAAGTGCAAAAAGACCCGGTTTCCCGGATCTTTTTATTTATTAGATCTGTGTCAGAACAAAAATGTCGTAAATTGCCTTCAATGCTGTCTCAAAATCTCTGTTTTCAACACCGATGATGATATTCAGCTCACTGGATCCCTGGTCGATCATCTTTACATTGACATGTGCATGTGCCAGAGCTGCAAATACACGCGCTGCAGTTCCTCTCTGGGACTTCATGCCACGGCCTACGACTGCGATCAGCGCAAGGTCAGATTCCATCTCCACGAAATCAGGCTGTACTGCTCTGTGGATTCCGGCGATCACCTGCTGTTCTTTTTCTTCAAATTCGTCCTGATGAACATAGATCGTCATGGTATCAATACCGGACGGTACATGCTCAAAGCTGATTCCTTGGTCTTCAAATACCTGGAGAACTTTTCTTCCGAAACCAACTTCGCTGTTCATCATGGATTTCTCAATATTGATAGAGCAGAATCCCTTCTTACCTGCGATACCTGTGATCACATATTTCGGTTTACGGCATGTGCTCTCTACGATAAAGGTTCCTTTATCCTCCGGACGGTTGGTGTTACGGATGTTGATCGGGATTCCCTCTTTACGGACAGGGAAGATCGCATCCTCATGAAGAACAGTTGCACCCATGTAGGAAAGCTCTCTCAACTCACGGTATGTGATAGTCTCGATCACTGCCGGATTATCCACGATCCTCGGATCTGTTACCAGGAAACCGGAAACATCTGTCCAGTTCTCGTAGATGTCTGCATGGATCGCTTTGGCTACAAGAGAACCTGTAACATCAGATCCACCTCTGGAGAAAGTCTTGACAGTTCCGTCTTCCATACCACCATAGAATCCCGGAATAACTGCCTTTTCGCATTTCTGAAGACGTTTTGCAAGAAGTTTGTCTGTCTTGTCTGCATCAAAGTTTCCGTTCTTGTCAAAACGGATCACAGTTGCGGCATCTACGAATTCATATCCAAGATATGCAGCCATCACTTTACCATTCAGAAACTCTCCTCGGGATGCTGCGTACTCTGTACCTGCCTGTGCTTTGAAATCAGCTTCGATCTGACGGAACTCTTCCTCGAGGGAAAGTTCAAGCTTCAGACCCTTGATGATCTCATAAAAACGTTCTTTGATCTCGTTGAGGATACCTGTAAAGTCAGCACCTGCTGCGGCCTTGTCATAGCATGCATACAAAAGATCTGTTACCTTGGTGTCTCCCGAGTATCTCTTACCCGGTGCAGACGGAACCACATAACGTCTGCTCTCCTCGCTTCTGATGATATCCCCTACTTTTTTGAACTGTTCTGCGTTCGCAAGGGAGCTTCCTCCAAATTTCACAACTTTTTTCATAATAATTCTCACCCTTCTGTGTTCCTCTAAAACTAAAAAGTGCTAAAAGCTGTTTTATATTGTATTGAAAAACAGAAAGTTTTGCAAGTATTTCTTACGAATATTGACGAAAAATCCTGAAAAAATTATTATGCACAGTACTCACGGAGAATACTTTCAAGAGCAGATGCACTGCTTGTGTGGCATCTACATACCGGGATAGATTTTCTTTTTGCTTCTTCAACTGCACAGTTTACCATCTTATGAGACACCGTACTGGTAAACAGGATCATAAGATCCGGCGCGCCGATCTTTTTCTTCATGGCACCTTTTTCTTTGGCAAAAACTTTCGCTTTACATCCGAATCCTTTGCAGATATCTTCATACTGACATACCATTCTTTCATTTCCACCTACGATCACAATACTCATATTCTCACCTCTTATTTTGTTATTCTAAACTAACTTCATATTTTAAAAGAAAGCGGCTCATTGCGTCCGCTTTATGTTTTCAGTTTCTTTTGGTTAGCTCATGCTAACTATCTAAGAACATAGTACCATAGATTCCTTTGTTTGTCAAAGGATTTTTCATTTTAATTTTATCACATCACAAACGTAAAGTATTTCTTCTCTGACTTTGAAGTGCACATCGTTCTCTCCATAGGCGATCCCGTAGACTCTCTCCGGGTTCTTCTGGTATCTCGGACGCGGGTCATTGGCGAGCACTTCTATCAGTGCCTTCCTCTGTGATTCCGGGATCTTTTGCAGCAGTTCTTCTGGAAATTCCACTTTAAGGATATGTTCTTCGATATGGTCTGTGAAGCCGCCTTTTGCTTCCGGATGGCTGTCCACATAGGGAAGGTACGGTTTGATATCGTAGATCGGCGTTCCATCCATCAGATCCGCCCCTGAGATGTGCAGGACCGTACCAAGATCCGAATGATATTCAATCTCTTCCAGGCGGACTGATGAGAGTCCCAGACTGTTGGGGCGGAATGGGGATCTGGTCGCAAACACGCCCATTCTTGTATTTCCTCCAAGTCTTGGCGGGCGTACTGTCGGAGACCAGTTCTCGCGTACTGCCTCCGAAAACTGCCAGATGAGCCAGATATAATCGTAATCTTCCAGACCACGGAATGCCTCCGTTACCCGGTATTCCGGCTCAAACACGATCGTTGCCTTTAATGCACTCAGCCGGTTGCTCTGATGTGGGATTCCAAACTTTGTCGGAAAATCATTGTGGATCCTTGCTATGATTTTCATATTATTTTGTTCTGACATGTATTTTTCCTCTGTATTTTCTCTGTAAAAAATAAACAGCAGCCCGGCTGCCATAAGTACTGCCGGGCCGCTGTATGTATTTTAGCTTATCCGATTTCAGCGGTCAATGATTTCTATTTCTGTATCGTCTTTGGCATCCAGATTGTTGATGTATTTCCTGGTCTCTGCCACGATCACATTCGAAAGGAGCAGGACCGCCACAAGGTTTGGAAGTGCCATCAGCGCATTCAGGATATCCGCGATCGTCCATACCAGGTTCAGAGAAATGACCGGTGCGATCACTGCCACTGCGATGTAAAGGACTCTGTACGGGATCAGGCCTTTTTTTCCTGCAAAATATTCTACGCAGCGTTCTCCGTAGTATGCCCATCCAAGAACCGTAGAATACGCAAAAGAAATAATTCCAATTACAAGGATCACCGGACCGAGGACCGGAATCTGCTGGAATGCCAGTGTTGTCAGGACACCTCCGTTTGTGATCTCTCCCATGTCAATCGCCGGATTTTTCATGATGCTTGTGACAAGCACCAGTCCTGTCATCAGACATACGACAACGGTATCCCAGAAAGTACCTGTGCTGGATACAAGGGCCTGACGCACCGGATTTCGTGTCTGTGCCGCTGCTGCTGCGATCGGAGCAGAACCCATACCGGATTCATTGGAAAAAAGTCCTCGTGCGATTCCATACTGCATTGCCATCATGATACCACGGCCAACCAGGCCGCCTGCTGCAGCTCCCGGTGTAAATGCCAGTTTACAGATCGTTGTCACTGCCGGGATAATAAAATCATAATTGATACACAGGATCACAAAACAGCCAAGTACATAAAAAGCTGCCATGAACGGAACCAGTTTCTCACATACATTTGCGATAGATTTGATCCCGCCAAAAATAACAAGTGCTGTCAGTACTGCAACGACGATTCCAACTACAAACGGTGGAATACTCAAGTTTTCCTGACAGACCGTCGCGATCGCATTGACCTGCGTGGCACAGCCGATCCCAAAAGATGCAAAGCCGCCAAAGACAGCAAAGATCATTCCAAGCCACTTCATATTCAGTCCACGTTCCAGCGCATACATCGCACCGCCCTGCATACGTCCGTCCTTCGTTTTTACACGGTATTTTACAGCGATCAGAGATTCACTGTACTTCGTTGCGATCCCAAAAACGCCGGTAAGCCAGCACCACAGGACTGCACCCGGACCTCCCAGTGCGATCGCGGTTCCCACACCGATGATGTTTCCTGTTCCGATCGTAGATGCCAGGGCTGTCGTCAGTGCGCCAAACTGGCTGACCTCGCCTTCTCCGTCAGGATCTTTTGTCACAGATAAGCGGATCGCGGTGCCGATCTTTCTCTGGATGACTCCTGTACGGATCGTCATAAAAATGTGGGTTCCCAGGAGCAGAAGGATCATCCACCAGCCCCATACCCAGGTGTCGATCTGATTGATCATGTTTTCAACTGCACTATACATCTCTCGTCCTCCCTTGTCGTTTTTTGTGTGAAGGAACTTCTGACTGTTCAGATAAAACAAAAGGGCGCACAAACATTCTTATGTCTGTACACCCTTGTACTTTCCTTTTCACTGTTTCAGTGTCACACTTATGTGTTTTATTATACTGAATCCCAGTCCTTTTTGCAACTGGCTTTTATCTTTAATGGTCAGAATTTTAAATCCTCCGAAAAAAGCTCTCTTACCTTTTTGCTTCTTCCATCCATTCTTTCAGTGCCTTCATACGGACTCTGGCATCCATCATTCCCCTCTCGTAGACACTCTGGATCACATCGAGATCTGTCTCCATACGGCTGATCTCAAGCTTTTCAGATGGCTGGATCACAAAAACTTCTCCCGCCTCTTCCAGACGGTGGATCTCCTTTAATGACTGATTGTAGACACTATGACGCTCTTTGAGTGCCTCGGCAAATTCCGGGTATTTATGGTATCTCAGCTCTGCCATCTTTGCATTCTGTGGCTTCTTTACATAGCCTTTGTGCTGTGTGAGGATTACAACATTTTTCTCAAAACCCATCCTGCGAAATGCTTCCAACGGAATACTGTCTGTACAGCCGCCGTCCAGAAGCTTCATTCCCTGATAATCTACAAGTTTCGACACATATGGCATGGATGCGGATGCGCGCAGGACATCAATCTGGTTCAGCATGTCTGTGATCTTTATGTATTCTGCCTTCCCTGTCTCCACATTGGAACAGGTTGCATAAAACTCTGTATCTGACTTCAGGAACGCTTCGTAGTCATACGGGTCCAGTCTTTCCGGAATGTCGTGGTAGCATAATTGTTTTCCGACCACTTCCCCTGTATGGACCAGATTCCACATACTCATAAAATGCTTATCGTTCCTGTATTTCTTAAAATACCGGATGCTCCTGCCCTTTTGTCCCGAAACAAAAGAACAGCCGTGAAGTGCCCCCGCGGACACTCCGATCACCCCGTCAAAATGCAGCCCCTGCTCCATAAATACATCCAGCACGCCTGCGGTATAAATACCGCGCATTGCTCCGCCTTCCAAAACCAGTCCTGTTTTCATCGTTGTTGTCTCACCTTTCTGTCTTCCAGCAGTTTACTATTGTGTCATATGCTTCCCGGAAACTGATCCCTGCTTCCTTTGCAAGTGCGGATGCACTGTCGTATTCCGGATAGCATCTCTCTTTTCCATTCGGAAGTGTGCAGATTTTTACCTGCGCCTCACCTATGAAAGTCCGGATCTTCTCTGCACGACGTTTCAGGATCGTCCGTTCCAGTTCACTCCGTCTGATGCCGATCGTCGTCGTCTCTGTAAAAAGGATCTCCTCCATTCTGGAAATCTTCTCTTTTTTGCAGAGGACTACCAGCTCATAGGCCGGTCTGTTTTTCTTCATAAAGACCGGTGTATAGTGCACCTCTCTTGCTCCGTTTTCAAGAAGGATCTGCATTACATGTCCCATTGTCTCGCCGCTGCAGTCGTCAATATCTGTTTCCAGACGCCAGATATGATCTGACTCCTGGTTTTCTGCCTCAACCGGCTGGATCAGCATTGCTCGCAGAATTCCCGGGCAGCGATACTGGCGTTTGCCTGCTCCGAGCCCTGTTGCAAGGATCTCAAAATCTTCCGGAAGTTTCTCAGAAGTCCGGACTGCCGCTACGACTGCTGCCCCTGTCGGAGTGACCAGTTCTCCTTCGATATCTGTGATCTTAAGTTTGAGATGATTTGCCTGTGCCACATTTACAACAGCCGGAACCGGAACCGGGATCTGGCCGTGCTGACAGCGGATAAAACCTGTTCCGTCATAAAGTACCGGCACGATCACATCCGTGATATCCAGATCATCCAGGCAGACTGCGATCGATACAATGTCCACGATGGAATCCACTGCTCCAACCTCATGAAAATGTACCTCTTCTACCGGAACTCCGTGGGCTTTGGACTCTGCCTGTGCAAGAATCTCAAATATCTTAAGAGCTGTCTGTTTTGCTCTGGCTGTGATAGAAGAGCCCTCGATGATCTCCCGGATTTCCTTCATTCCGCGGTGTTCGTGTCCGTGTTTATGGACATGTAAATGTTCTCCATCAGTATGTTCATGGTGATGGTCGTGTTCATGCGTATGTCCGTGTAAATGTTCTTCGTGGTGATGGTGTTCATGTGAATGTTCCTCATCAGAGTGTCCATGCAGATATTCCATATCATGATCGTGATTATCCTGATCCAGGATCACGGAAAAATCACAGGCATCGAGCCCGGACTTCACAACCCTTGAAACTTCTGTACGGAATCCCTGGACCGGAAGACCTGATAATGCCGCTTCCAGATGCTTCTGATCTGCACCAAGATCCAGAAGTGCCGCCACGGTCATGTCACCGCTGATTCCGGAATAACATTCCAAATATAAAGTTTTTCCCATAATATCTCCCATTAATTACTGTTCCTGATTTTCTCTGACTGCAAGGCGGTTGATCTGCGTTGCAATGTAACCTGCCCCGTAGCCATTGTCGATATTTACCACCGCAATCCCATTCGCGCAGGAATTGATCATCGTCAGAAGTGCGGAAAGTCCATTCATGCTCGCTCCATATCCCACTGAAGTCGGGACTGCGATCACCGGCTTATCCACCAGACCGCCAAGAACACTCGCAAGCGCTCCCTCCATTCCGGCAACTGCAACCACACAGTTTGCCTCCTGGATCACTTCCAGTCTGGAAAAAAGTCTGTGGATTCCACTCACGCCCACATCAAAGATACGCTCTACGTGAGTTCCGAAGTATTCCGCAGTCTGTGCCGCTTCCTCTGCAACCGGGATATCGGCTGTACCTGCGGTACAGACTGCGATCTTGCCGATGTGCTCTTTGTGCTTCTTTTCGATTTTGATGATGTGTGACAGATCATCGTATTCCACGCCCGGAAGAAGGTCTTTCACCAGATCATACTGATGTCTGGACGCTCTCGTTCCAAAAACTTCTCCGTTGTCCTCATATAACTTCTGAAAAATACGGACAAAATGCTCATCTGCCTTGCCGCTGCAAAAGATCACTTCCGGAAATCCGGAGCGGACCTCTCTGTGGGAATCCAGCTTCGCATAGCCTCCCATTTCCTCAAATGGTTCTTTTCGAAAGTAATGCTCCGCTTCTTCCAAAGTGATCTCGTTTTTTTTGTATCGGGTCAATATTTCTCTTGCTTCCAAAAAATGTATCCTCCCCGTCTGTTACTTTATGTGATACAAAATCATGCCACCCTTTTTGTCATATCCGGTGTCCCAGAGTTCCTTCAGAGAAAACCATTTGTATTCCCCATAGGAAACTGCCTTCACCATAAGATCATCCTCTGTTTCTTCATAACCTGCAAGGATAAACCAGTGCCATATGTAATCCTCCAGATGTCCGTTCTTGTTCTGATGTTTCAGCATCAGATATGGGATCGGGCTGTCGCTGTCAATCTGTCTTATGACAGCCTCTTTTGCTTCTTCATAAGCATGTGTCCCATGAAAAGCCTCCATCTCAAGGCCCTCCTCATGTACATCCTTCAGATATTCTCCAAAACCTTCCATATATAATTCCAGGGTATCGATCCCATTCGGCCTTGGACAGAGATAATGCTTCATGATATATGCAAAATCATGGTACTCTTCCCATTTGATCTCTTCAAGTTTATGAGGATAAAGTTTCTTCTTATCCGCTCTTCGGGCAAAATAAATACAGCTCTCACAAGCTGCCACTGCTCCACATCCTCCGTCTCTCATTGATACCTCTGGAAAAAGATCCTGATTTCCCCCATAGGATTCTTCTACAAAGAAGTAATCCAGTTCATTCTTCTTATGTACTCCGGTCTGTATCACCGTTTCTCCCCCCTCTGTCGTCAGTATCAAGCTGATACTATGCAAGTAACTATACCATATTTTACATTAAAATTAAACACTGTTTTTTCCAGAAAAAATCCGGAAGAATGTTAAACACTCTTCCGGATATCCACGATCTTCTCTCTTATGAGTAAGAAGTAAAGCCAAGATCCTTCGCTGTCATCTGCACGTTCGCGAGGAATACATCAAATGCCCCCATCGTTCTTTTCAGAACAGCATTTGACTGCTTCTGGAAAAAGTCATTTGCTGTTTTATCGTTTGTTGCATATTTGAATACATATTCTGTATTTGCAGTATATCTGGACGGATTCAGATTTGAATATGTCACATATGCTTTTCCACCTTTAATATAAGCAAATACAGCCTGTGCAATATCTGTTCTCTGGCAGTTAAAGCTCATCGTGATCCCACGGTAATTTTCTCCCGTGGTGTCGAGAAATTCAATATATGTAGCTTCTATCAGATCATCTTTTCTGTTATAGGCTACAAGGACCGCCGAATTCGAAAAATCCTGTTCCACTTCATAATTTCCATCATCATTGATCTCACCATTCTGCTGGATATATTTTTTGAGTTTTGTATAATTCTGGGTCAGTTTATTGGACACCGGGACGTTTTTTACAGTTACTGTGCAATTGAATTTCTTTCCTCCCAGTGTTGCTGTAACAGTTGCTTTACCTGCTTTTTTTGCAAGGACTCTTCCATTTCGGTATACCCAGGCAGTTTTGGAATCGCTGGATGTCCACTGCGGCACCAGTTTCGTTCCATTGATCTTAAGTGTATCATAGTTTCCTACATATAAGGTCATGCTGGTCTTGTTGAGTTTCAGATAATTGAGCCCTGCGATCGTTGTCAGGCCCTTTTTGTCATACCCGCTCCACTCTACCTTGCCGTTGATCTTCTTGTAGGCACGGACAGTATAGGTATACTGTTCACCTTTTGTCACAGCAGTATCCTGATAGGTCGTTGTCTGATAGCCGGACAGATTTCGAAGTCCCTGCCAGTTTCCACCGTTTGTTTTCCTGTAAACGCGGTATCCGTGAACACCTTTTACCTGATTCCATTTCAGTACGATCTTGTTCGTTCCATAAGGCTTCGCTGACACCAGTTTCGGAGCCGCCACCTTAGCTGCTGCCTGTACTTCCTTCGCTCCATAAGCTCCCGGAAATGCCATGGAAACCGCCAGTATCAGCATCATGAATGTCAATACGCCGCATAATCTTTTTTTGAGTTTTTTCATATTCTGATGCCTCCCTTCTTACTTTCACTTTACTATATAATCGACAACTATTCAATCCAAATCTTCAATATTCTTATGCATTCTTTCCAATCCCGATTTTTTCTGCTATACTTGTCTCAAATCAAATATTATGGAGGTTTTTTGTATGATCCACACACTTGAAAATGACCAGCTCCGTGTAAAGATCGCCGATCACGGTGCTGAGCTGTCAGAAATCTACGATAAAACAAACGACCGTCAGGTACTCTGGAATGCTGATCCGGCCTACTGGAAACGCCATGCTCCGGTGCTTTTCCCGAATGTCGGACGCTATTATGAAGATCACTGTCTGATAAACGGTAACTCCTACACATCCGGTCAGCATGGATTTGCCCGCGATATGGAATTCACCTGCACGGACAAAAACGATACATCCGTTACTCATCTGCTGGAATCCACCGCAGGAACTCAGAAGATCTGGCCATATGCTTTCCAGCTTTCTATCACACATACGCTCAATGGCCGTGACCTGACTGTTTCATGGAAAGTCGTAAACAAAGACCAGGAAACCATGTATTTCACGATCGGTGCTCATCCTGCATTTAATGTGCCTGTACTTCCTGATACCGTTCAGAGTCAGTATCACCTTACCTTCAATGGAGAAAAAGAACTGACCTACTGCCTGCTTGACCCTAACCACGGTACTGCAATTCCTGACAAAACCTACACGTTTTCTCTTACTAACAACTCCTGCCCGATCGACGAGCACATGTTTGACCATGATGCTCTGGTCTTCGATAACGGTCAGATCACCAAAGCTGGAATTGCCCTTCCAGATGGAACTCCTTATGTGGAGATCAGCTGCGAAGGATTCCCGAACTTCGGCATCTGGGCCGCTGTTGGTGCACCGTTTGTCTGCCTGGAACCATGGATGGGACGCTGCGATAACACAGGATACAACGGAGAACTGTCCGATAAACCGGGCATCAATGTACTTGAGCCTGCAAAAACATTTGAGAAATCTTATGTGATCTCAATTAAATAATAATCTTGTATTTCTAACTGAAAAAGGGAAATTCCTCACCGCCTGCACTTTCTGCAGTTGCGACGGGGGACTTCCCTCTTTTTATGTCTTTTGTTCTTTTTATTTTTTGATATCGTCTGTGCGGATCGCGAACTGTACCAGTCCTATGTCCTTATTGTCTGCTGAGGCGAAGGATACCGGTGTGTAATCGCTTCCTGAGATCTTGTCAAGCATTTCATCGATCTCATCATCGATCTGCTGGTCAATATCAGATGTCTTATCTTTGAATTCTGCTGCTCCGTCATCCAGTTTTTTCAGTCCATCTGTAAGCTCACTGCTTCCAGATTTAAGGGAATCTGCTCCGCTCTTGAGTGACTGGATTCCACTGGCTGCACTTCCGATTCCTCCGGTAAGCTGGCTTGCTCCGGATACCAGGCTGGAGGCACCGTTTCTTAAGGAAAGAGATGCGACCGATAACTGATTTGCACCTTCAAGAAGGCTGGAGTCATTCTTTGTAAGTTTCGTAAATCCTGCTTTCAGCTGTTTCATTCCTTTTGCAGCTTCCGGAAGATCTTTTGTCGCTGCCTGAAGCTGTGTCAGACCACTGCCAACCTGAGAACTTCCGCTCTGGAGTATCGCTGCTCCCTGGTATGCACTGGCTACAGCACTCTGCAACTGCCCGATCATATTTTCCGTATCATCAGAAACGTTGATCTGGGAGGTCATTGCCCCGAACTGCTCAGATGCAGACTGGAAGCCTGCTGCCGCATCAGAGAATGTAAATGCAGAACCTGCAAGCTGTGCTGCCTGTGCCTGGATATTGGCATCTTCTTCCGGCATGGAAATGGATACAGAAGTGTTATCCGGTGCTGCTACCTGGTCAACAGAACCAACTCCTTCTACACTGACGCTGGATGCTTCCAGACCTCCGATGATCTCCGCTGCCTGATCTCCGTCGATCGCACCGGAAGCTGCTGCCTCATTGACGGCTGTAACCGCTGCGTCGATCTGGCTGTTTGCAGAAGCGGCACTTGAACTGAGCTGGTCATTTCTCTGTGCGATCTCTCCGTTCACCTGATCCACCTGTGCATTGACCTGCGCTGCCATATCTGCTCCACTTGCCGCGATCTGCTCATTTGCAGCTGCTGCCTGACCGCTCAGGCTTTCCATAACAGCACTGTGGCTTGCACTGATCGACTGTGCTGCCACCGCATCTGCCTGAAGAAGCTGTGAGAGCTGTGCAGACTGCTCGGAGAGCGAACTCAAAGAAGATTTTGCCTGCTGCAGTCCCTGTACAAGCTGTGTAAGCTGCTGTGCGCTTGTCGACTGTGCCAGCTCATCCACCTGCGTTTTGAGTTCTTTGAGGCCTTCTGTGAGCTGTGCGGAACCTGTGGTAAGGTCCTGACCGCTTCCATCACCATTGACGGCTGCAGTGAGTTTCTGGACTGCTGTATATTCTTTAATCCCACTCTTCGCCAATGCCGATCCCAAACTGAGCGAGATCTACTCTTCCTACGTCCTGTCCGGCTGTATCGGCATCATCGAAAACTGGATCCGAAACGGCACCCGCCAGAGCCCGGAGGAACTCGCCCGCTATACGGAGGATATTATGCTAAATGGATTGAATATACTGAAATAGGCACACTTAAAAAATCCCACAAACTGTTATCTTACAGTTCATGGGATTTTTTAGTTTATATCTGATCAGCTTAGTTCTGCTCTACAATATGTCTTGCTACGTAAATACCACTTGCGGATGCATGGGACAGGGAGTGGGTGACGCCGCTTCCGTCTCCGATCACGTACAGGCCTTTGTGACAGCTTTCGAGGTTGTTGTCGATCTCAACTTCCATATTGTAGAATTTAACTTCCACACCGTACAGAAGGGTATCATCGTTTGCAGTTCCCGGAGCTACTTTGTCCAGGGCGTAGATCATTTCGATGATTCCGTCTAGGATACGCTTCGGAAGTACAAGGCTTAAGTCTCCAGGTGTTGCTGTGAGGGTCGGTGTTACGAGACCTTCCTCAACACGTTTCACAGTACTTCTACGTCCGCGGACAAGGTCACCGAAACGCTGTACGATAACACCGCCGCCAAGCATATTGGAAAGTCTTGCGATACTTT
>OLRG01000940.1_pt1 | contig 25264 bp, 20 predicted proteins | sample 1672331 | NCBI WGS metagenome assembly OLRG01 (sample SAMEA3136672, study PRJEB25190) | human gut metagenome
GTCTTCCGGGTCAGGCCCGTGGCCTCACAGACTTCTTTCAGTTTCATGGTGCACATTCCCTCCTTCTGGCTCTATTTTACACATGGCCCCAAGGGCCATGTCAAGCATAAATTGCAAATAATTTCTATTTTTCCGAAGGCAGCACCACACAATTGCGTCTGGGGTCTTTGACAGTTCTTTTCCCCCTTTTCTCCAGACTGTATCAGGTAAATCAGATTCGTGGTTTCAAATTTCCCCGGGATATGCTACAATAAAGGCCTGTGTGATTTCGACATTATTTGACTGCCCGGAGGCCGCATATGAAACTTGATCCCAGAGCCCTCAGTGATGACGGCTATATTATCGACCAGCGGTATACAGAAAACATCCCCTTCGGTGGCCGCCCCTCCAGCCGCAACGGCTGCGGCTGGATCGCCGCCTATAACTTTCTAAAGGCATTGGGCCAAAGCCCTGATTCCGAGCTTCTTCGACGGCAGCTGGAACGGACGCTTCTGCCGGGGGGCCGTCTGGGCGTCAATGTTCTGGCCTTGATCTATCTGCTTCGCCGTCAGAAGATCCCTATGGAATTTGCCCTGCGCCCCTTCCATGTCCAGCAGTTGGCCCAGCAGAGCCGAGCCGGGATCATTTTCTACCGGGCCGGAAAAACCAATCACTACGCCGCTTTTACCCGGGAGCCGGATGGGCGCTTTCGCTTTTTCGGCGCTGCCGCCGGTGCCTCCCACCACAGCATGTCCATGGCATCATTCTATTGGGATTATGTAAAGTTCCCGCTGACTCTGATGATTGCCGCAAAATAACACTACATAAAGGACGGAAGCCATCCATGGAATATCCAAATCTGGAGCAGGATTTTCAGACCATTCCCGACTCCATCATCCGCAGCATTGCCACAAGGCTCACCGATGGCCTTGAAAAATGCGGCCTCTACTACCGGCTGTTTACCCGAACCAAAACCGCCGCCTCCACCCGTGCCAAGCTCAAGGCAAAAAACTATCAGGACGGAAAACGAATGCAGGATCTGTTCGGCATTCGCATTGCTGTCTACTTTCAGGACGATCAGGCCCTCTGCCGCCGAATCATTGAGGATCGTTTTTCTGTGGTCTCCATCACCGAAGACCGCCCAGACGCCGATACCTTCAGCCCGACCCGGCTTAATTTTATCTGTAAGCTGCCCATAAACTGTCGTCAGGAGCTGCCCGGGGTCATTTATGAGCAGTACCCCATTGACACCACGGTAGAGATTCAGCTGCGCACAGTCTTCTCCGAGGGCTGGCACGAGGTGGAGCACGATCTCCGCTATAAATCCAAATCCGACTGGGCAGGAAGTGCAGATTTGAGCCGTGCCTTGAACGGTATTTTTGCAACGCTCATCACCTGTGACTGGTCCATGCTCAACATCTTCGACAAGCTCTGCGATCGGAAGTACCGGGAAAAGGACTGGACAGCCATGCTGAAAAACAAGCTGCGGATCCATGTGGAGGAGCAGCCCCTTTCCCCGGAGCTCTGTTCCCTTCTGGATCATCGGCCGGAGCTGGCGGCGGAGCTTTATCAGATCGACCGGTTCAGCCTGTTGGACTTTCTCTCAGACGGCCGCTTCCCGGGTATTCTCCTGACGCTGGATCATCTGGTCTATCTTACCAACGCACTGGTAATGCACAATCCCGAGATCACCGCCATGACCCCGCCGGAGCTGCTGGAAAGCATTGACGCCTGCGCCCGAAAGCGCTGAGACAGATCATTCTGCCTAGGTATTTCCCTATGGTCTCGGCATTTTTATAACTTCCGACAATATTTTTCCGCACACAAGCATTTCGTATTGTGTGCGGAAGTTTTTTGCAGTATAATCCCACCATACCAGTTCGGCAGCATAGACGCTGTCTATTGGGCAAATTCAGAGAAAAAGGAGCCTGAATCCTATGTACGAAAACATGCTGGATACCATCGGCGCTGTTGCCGCCGTGGATCCCGAGCTGGGCGCAGCCATGAACCGTGAGCTGCACCGTCAGCGCCAGAATATCGAACTCATCGCCAGCGAAAACATCGTCTCTCCGGCTGTTATGGCTGCCATGGGCAGCATCCTTACCAACAAATACGCTGAGGGCTACCCCGGCAAGCGCTATTACGGCGGCTGCGTCTATGTGGATCAGGTAGAGCAGATTGCCATTGACCGCGCCAAGGAGCTCTTCGGTGCCGCCTATGCCAACGTGCAGCCTCACAGCGGCGCACAGGCCAATATGGCCGTATATTTCGGCCTGCTGGAGCTGGGTGATACCGTTATGGGCATGGATCTCAGTCAGGGTGGTCATCTGACTCACGGCAGCCCCGTGAACATGTCCGGCAAGAACTATCACTTTGTATCCTACGGCGTCAACGAGCAGGGCTACATCGACTATGACAAGATGGCCGATCAGGTCAAGGAAGTCAAGCCCAAGCTGATCGTAGCAGGTGCCTCTGCCTATCCCCGCGCCATCGACTTTGAGCGGATCGCCCAGATCGCCCATGACAACGACGCCATGCTGATGGTGGACATGGCTCATATCGCCGGTCTGGTGGCCGCAGGCTATCACCAGAACCCCGTTCCCTATGCCGATGTTGTCACCACCACCACCCACAAGACCCTCCGCGGCCCCCGGGGCGGCCTGATTCTCACCAACAGCGAGGATATCTCCAAGAAGATCAACAAGGCCATTTTCCCGGGCACCCAGGGCGGCCCGCTGGAGCATGTGATTGCCGCCAAGGCCGTCTGCTTCGGAGAAGCGCTGAAGCCTGAGTTTAAGGAGTACGGCAGAAAAATCATTGAAAATGCCCAGGCTATGGCCCAGCAGCTGCTGGCCCGGGGCGTAAAGCTGGTATCCGGCGGCACCGACAACCACCTGCTGCTGGTAGACCTTACCGATGAGGCGTGCACCGGCAAGGAGCTGGAGCACAATCTGGACGAGGTACACATTACCGCCAACAAGAACACCGTTCCCGGTGAAAAGCGCAGCCCCTTTGTCACCTCCGGTCTACGGCTGGGCACTCCCGCCGTTACCACCCGTGGGATGGGTGTCAACGAAATGAAGGAGATCGCCGACTGCATTGCCGACTGCATCTACCACTTCGACACCAAGAAGGATGCGATCACCGCCCGTGTCGATGCCCTCACCGCAAAGTTCCCCCTGTACGAATAAGCACGACGCAGACAGGCGGCCCGAATACCGATTCGGGCCGCCTGTTTTTGTACGGAGGGACACGCTGAATTAGGTTCCTTCCGTGCTGTTCTGTCGGTTCTGCTCCAAAATTGTCTCGATCCATTGGGGCGGTGCACCGGGCTGGGGGCTGTGATAGATTTCATCCGCAATTTGGGGAGTGAGCGCTTGATAGTCCCCATCTGCGGCACGTACAAATTTTAACAGCCAGTTGCCGTCCGTTCCCGAAACCGTTCCAAAAAAATAATAGCAGTTGCAGTTGATATCGTATCCCACGATCGTTACCTCTGCATCGGAAGGAATGGCGGCGCGGTTCTCCGACCCGATCTCTCCATCGTCTGCCGGAAGATAGGTCACTCCGTCGATCACCGGAGCCTCAAAATCAACGTGCTGTAATTCGGCAATTTCATGGGGCTTATCCTTCCATACCGAATAGATCAGCCATAGGCCGTATAAAGTAATTCCCACCAGAATTACCGAAACAACCACAAGCACGTTTTCCCCTAATTTTTTGGATCTCTTTTCGTGGTTCAATGGTTGCCTCCTTCTCTTTTTTCATGGATGATCTTTATTGGCAATTCCAGCATATCACATTTCCCCTCAATTGGCAATTGTTACATTGTACAACAGCGTCCAGTATTCTTGTGTATTATGTATGGTTATGCCAGCATTTGTGCCCCGCATTTCGTATAAAAGTGACAACGCCAAACATCTGGTGTTGTCACTTTTATCCATACTGATATTGGCTTTCTTATTTCAGCACAACGCTGTCCCGCCCCAGATACTCCTGAAGCTCCCGCAGCAGCAGTACATCGCATAGGCACGCCGTGCCCATCCGCTTCTTGGTATCTGCAAAATACAGTACCGTTTTGGTGTAGCCCGGGAACATTTTCAAAATTGACTTGACCCGTGCAAGCTGTTTTCCTTCCATGGTGTCCAGCTTCAGGTACAGGGTCTGCTCCGGCCCTGCTACATTGCGTACGGGTTCTCTGTCATAGGGCTGCTCCCGCATGGGGCCAAACTGCCGGATTGGCTGGGCCTCCGGAGCCACCCCCAGCGCCACATCCTCCAGCGGAACCGCACTGTCTACCATCAGCTGCGGTTCTTTTTCGTCTCGGGCAGAGATTTTCCCCTTTACCAGTACGGCGCTGTTCTCCTGAAGACATCCGCCGTACTGTCCCAGCACCCGGGAAAAGCAGAGCATTTCCATGGCACCGGTATCATCCTCCAGTGTCACATAGGCCATCAGCGAGCCGTTCTTGGTGGTCTTGCTCTTGACCTTTGTTACAATGCCTGCAATGGCCACCTGCTGACCATCCTGATACGTCCCGGCCTCTTCTCCTCCAAAGGATTCCATGATCTCCCCAATGGGTGCTGCCCCGGCCTTTTTGACGCTGGCCCGGTATTCGTCCATGGGATGGCCGGACAGATACAGTCCGGTGGTCTCCTTTTCCAGCTGCATTTTCTCCCGGGCTGTCAACTCCGGGATGTTGGGCAGGGGTACCGTTGCAGGCTTTACCGCTTCGGTTTCTGCCAGATCAAACAGACCCAGCTGTCCGTCCACGTTATGCTTCTTGGCATCTGCCACCGCACTCATGACCAGCTCGTAGACCTTCAGCTGCTGGCTGCGGTAAGCGCCAAAGCAGTCCATGGCGCCGCATTTAATGAGATTTTCCACCGTGCGCTTATTGAGATCAATGCCGCTCATGCGCTGGCAGAAATCCTCCAGAGAGGTAAACGACCCGCCGTTCTCCCGCTCCTTCATGAGGTTGGCTACAAAGCCCATGCCGATATTCTTGACCGCGCCCAGCCCAAAGCGAATGCCTTCTTCCGTTACGGTAAACTGGTCGTCCGATTGATTCACATCCGGCGGCAGCACCGCAATGCCCAGCTCCCGGCACTCGGCAATATACTCGGAGATCTTCGTGGTGCTGTCCAGCACCGAGGTCATCAGTGCCGCCATATATTCTCTGGGATAGTGGCACTTGAGATAGGCAGTCTCATAGGCCACCTGGGCATAGCATACCGCATGGGCCTTGTTGAAGGCATAGCTGGCAAAGTCCAGAATCTGATCGTAAATCGCATTGGCGGACTTTTCCGGTACGCCATTGGCCACTGCACCGGAGATCCCCCGTTCCGAGTCTCCATGGACAAAAGTCTGCCGTTCGGCTTCAATGACCGCCTGCTTTTTCTTGGAGATCGCCCGTCGGATATTATCTGCCTGCGGCAGGCTGTAGCCGCCCAGCGTTCGGAATATGTCGATGACCTGTTCCTGATACACCATGACACCGTAGGTAACGGACAGAATCGGCTCCAAAGCCGGATCTGTGTATTTTACGGTCTCCGGATTGTGCTTATTGGCGATAAACCGTGGAATGCTGTCCATAGGCCCGGGGCGGTACAGGGACACAATAGCCGTAAGATCCTCGATGCTCTGGGGATGCAGACTCACGCAGACGCCAGTCATACCCGCCGACTCCATCTGGAACACACCGGAGGTGCGGCCCGCAGAGATCATCTGATAGGTGGCCTCGTCCCCGTCCGGTACCCTGTGAATATTGAAGTCCGGCTCCCGCTTATGGATCAGCTTTTCCGCATCATCAATGACAGTCAGGTTGCGCAGCCCCAGAAAGTCCATTTTCAGCAGTCCAAGCTCTTCCACCGTCGTCATGGTATACTGGATGACCACCGTATCATCATTTTTGCTCAGGGGCACATAATGATACACCGGCTCCTTGGTGATAACCACCGCTGCCGCATGGGTCGAGGTATTCCGCGGCATTCCCTCCACGCCCATGGCCGTATCAATGAGGGTTTTCACCTTGGGATCTCCGTCATAGCGCTCCTTCAGCTGCGGAGAGAGCTTCAGCGCATCGGCCAGCGTGATATTGAGGGTGCCCGGCACCAGCCGTGCCACCTGATCTACCTCGCCATAGCTCATCCCCAGTGCACGACCCACATCCCGTACCGCTCCCTTGGCCTTCATGGTGCCAAAGGTCACGATCTGGGCTACATTGTCCTTGCCGTACTTTCTGGTCACATAGTCGATGACCTCCTGCCGACGATTGACGCAGAAGTCAATATCAATATCCGGCATGGTCACACGTCCGGGGTTCAGGAACCGTTCAAAATACAGGCTGTACTTCAGCGGATCGATGTCCGTAATATACAGGCAGTAGGAAACCATGCTGCCCGCCGCACTGCCGCGCCCCGGCCCCACCGGGATCCCGCTGCGCTTGGCATAATCCACATAGTCCGATACAATCAGGAAATAGTTCACAAAGCCCATTTGCCGGATCATTTCCATCTCATAGCGGAGCTGTTTTTTCTCCTTTTCGCCCCCCTGTGGGTAGCGAACCGCAAAGCCGTCCCAGCAGAGCTTTTCAAAATACTGGTCGTTGGTGTAGCCCTCCGGCGGGAAAAAGTCCGGCAGATGGTAGTTGCCAAATTCAAATTCCACACTGCAGCGCTCAGCGATCTTCTGGGTGTTCTCCAAGGCCTCCGCATCTCCCGGGAACAGTGAGGCCATTTCCTCTTCACTTTTAATGTAGAACTCCTGCGTTTCAAATTTCATGCGTCCGGGGTCGTCCACCGTTTTCTGCATCTGGATGCACATGAGCACATCCTGCATGGCGGAATCCTCCCGGCGGATGTAATGGGCGTCATTGGTTGCCACCATGGGAAGACCGGTTTCCCGGGCAATCCGCCGAAGGCCCCGGTTCACTCTGGGCTGCTGCTCCAAGCCGTGATCCTGAAGCTCCAGATAAAAATGCTCCGGCCCAAATATCTCGGCCATGCGCTGCGCCGATTCCAAGGCGCCCTCGTAGTCATCCTGCATGAGCTTCTGAGGAATCTCACCGGCAAGGCACGCAGACAGTGCAATGAGTCCCTCATGGTACTGCTCCAGCAGCGCATAGTCCACCCGGGGCTTTCCATAAAACCCGTCCAGATACGCCTGCGACACCATGTAGCAGAGGTTCTGGTAACCGGTCATATTTTCGCACAGCAGCACCAAATGGTGGTTGTCATTGTCGATGCCATGAACCCGATCTGTCCGCTTTCTTGGTGCCACGTAGACCTCACAGCCAATGACCGGCTTGATCCCCGCCGCCTTTGCGGCCTTATAGAAGTCAATGACGCCATACATGGCCCCATGATCTGTAATGGCAATGGCAGTCTGTCCCAGTTCCTTTACCCTGCCCATAAGCTGCTTGATCCGGCAGGCCCCGTCCAGCAGGCTGTATTCCGTATGAACATGAAGGTGTGCAAAAGCCATACAAGGCCCTCCTTTTCGCAGTCTCTGTCAGGTTTTCTCTCCGGGGCGCATTTTTCGTCCGGCCGATGCCTGCTGCGCTGCATTCCGCCGAATAAAGCGTTCCGCCGCCCGCAGCGTCACCCGATCATTTTCAAAGGTCAGCGCATGGAGTGCGTCATGGTATCCCAGCACCATGACCTTAAGAAATTCCTCGGGGTTCTGATGGGCCTCCTGATGGGAAAATCTCGCCAGAAAGTAGACCACACGCTTATCGTTTCCATTGGGCATATGATAGGTCACCACACGCCGGAATCCGGGAACGATCTCACTTTTTACGCAGGTCTCCTCCCGGATCTCCCGCAGGGCGGTCTCCCGCTCCGATTCGCCCTTTTCCATATGTCCCTTGGGCAGGCCCACATAGCCGCCCTTTACCAGCACATACCGCCGCTGTCCCTGAAATTCCGTATATACAACGCCTCCACAGGACCGTTCCAGCATCGCAATCTATCCTTCCGTACTGAGTTCAATGAGCTTCCGCATCCGATGGCTCATGGCCGGTTTACTGAGCGGCGGCTCTGCCATGGCCGCCAGCTCACTGAGGGTAGCCTCCGGGTTTTCCTCCCGCAGCCGGGCCGCATCCCGAAGCTTTTCCGGCAGAGTATCCAGCTTTCCACGCTCCCGCAGCTGCCGGATCGCCTGCAGCTGCTGCTGGGCGGCGTTGACTGCCTTGCCAAGATTGGCCGTATCGCAGTTGCAGCGGCGGTTGACGCCGTTTCGCAGCTCCTTTTCCACCTTGGCCTCAATGATCTTCATGGCACAAACCGGTGCGCCAATGGCGGTCAGGTAATCCACAATCATATCACTGCGCTTAAAATACAGGATCCTGCTGCCGCCGCGCTGGGCATCCAGCGGAGAAAAGCCCATTTCCAAAAGCAGCTGATAGCTCTCATCGCTGACCTTCTGGTGCGACGTCACCAGCTCCAAATGATACCGTTTATCCGGGTCGGTGACGCTTCCTCCCGCCAAAAAGGCCCCGCGCATAAAGCTCTGACGGCAGCACTCGTCCTCCAGCACCGCAAAATTGACATGCAGCGCCAACGCCGGATGCTCCTGCCCATAGACGGAGAAGATATAGTCCAGCTTCTCCGGATCATCAATGATAAACGTCAGCTTTCCCGGCTGCTGAAGGGACGGGAACTGGTCAAAATCCAGCCCAAAGGTTCGCCGAAACAGTCTTGGCAGCAGTTCCGCAAAGCTCCGGCTTTCCGTTACGATCTTGATCTCATTCTTCGCAAAGGTATTGCAGAACAGCAAGATCCCGTAGCACTCAGCGAAACGGCAGCAGCGCTTTTCCGGCAGGATCCGACACAGCTCCTCCCGGACTTCTGATGCAAACGACATGGCTCTCTCCTATCTGTTTTTCCGGCGCAGACGGCGCGCCCCCTGCTGATTCCAGACATTCATGACGGCCTGTGCCAGCAGGGCAGGATCATGGCGGGCATATTCACAGCGGCTGCTCAGCAGCGGCGCCGTATAGAGCTTTACCCCCAGCGCCTCTACGCCCTCCCGGTCAACGCACATGACATCGGCGCCCTCCCGGATATACTCCTCCTGCAAATACTCCGGAATGGGGCTGTCGTTGGCAAGACAGCCATCCACCATGCCGCTCTGTCCATGGCGCAGAAGCTCCCGCAAATGATCCGAGGCAGAGTAGCCCTCTGTCTCGCCATCCTGCGTCATCAGGTTCATCACCATCAGCTTATAGGCCGGGGAAGCCATTACGGCCTCGGTGATCCCCGTCACCAGAAAATTTGGAATGATGCTGGTGTAGAGGCTGCCGGGACCGATCAAAATCAGGTCGGCTCTGGCAATGGCCTCTATGCTCTCAGGGAATGCGCTGGGATGCTCCGGCGTCAGCACAACTCTGCGGATCCGCTTCCGTGTGGCCTTTTTGTGATAGAATATGGCACTCTCTCCAAAGACACTGGAGCCGTCCTCAAACTGCGCCTGAAGGTGAATATTCTCTTCCGTGACCGGCAGCACCCGGCCGGTAATGGCCAGCACCTGCCCCATCTGCCGTACCGCCTCGGCAAAGCTGCCATAGATCCCGTTCAGGGCTGCCATCATGAGGTTGCCGAAGTTCTGCCCCTCCAGGGTTCCCTCCTGAAAACGGTAGGTCATCAGCCGTTCCATGACCGGCTCCGTGTTGGCAAGGGCCAGCACGCAGTCCCGGGCATCTCCCGGAGGCAGCATGCCAAGATCCTGCCGGAGCATGCCGCTCCCGCCGCCGTCATCGGCCATGGTGACAATGGCCGTGATGTCCCGGGAGTAGCGTTTGAGCCCCCGCAGCATGGTAGAAAGTCCATGCCCGCCTCCAATGGCGACGATACGCGGTGCGCCGCCGGGGGCATAAAGTCGAATTTCCTCCTCTTGATGGAGGTTCTTCCAATTATCCACGGCCAATATCCCGGTGGTTTACCACGGTAGGATACCCGCGTTTTGCCACAAAGTCACCGATTTCTTTTGCCACCGCCACGGATCTGTGCCGTCCGCCCGTGCAGCCCACCGCAATCACCAGCGCTGTTTTTCCCTCTTCAAAATAGAGGGGAAGCGTGTACGCCAGCAAATCCTCCAGCTTCTGCATATAGTCCTGGGTCTGCTGATAGGAGAATACAAAGTCCCTCACATCTGCGTTAAGGCCGCTCTTGGGCTTCAGATCCGCAATATAGTAGGGGTTTGGCAAAAAGCGAACGTCCAGCACTAGATCCGCATCCATGGGAATCCCGTACTTAAAGCCGAAGGACAGGATGTTGACCACCATGGCCCGCTGAGGCTGATCCTCAAAGAGCCGGATCAGCTCACTGCGCAGCCGGGCTGTCGACATGGACGTGGTATTGATGATAAAGTCCGCCTTGGCCCGCACTCGCGCCAGCAGCCGTTTTTCCTTCTCCACCGCCACTGCCAGCGGCGTGCCATCTTTACAGAGGGGATGGGAACGCCGGGTCTCCTTATACCGCTTAATAATGGCATCCGTCTCTGCCTCCACATAGACAATGGAGTATTTGCAGCCCATGGCATCCAGCGCATCCAGACTGCTGAGCAAGCCGTCAAAGTTCTGCCCTGCCCGGACATCGCTGACCAGTGCCACCCGGTCAAACCGGCCGGTGGTGGCCAGACACACCTCCGCAAACTGTGTGATCAGCTCCGGCGGCAGATTATCCACACAGTAGTAGCCCAGATCCTCCAAGGTAGAAGCTGTACGGCTCTTCCCCGCACCGGACTGCCCTGTTACAATCAAAAAGCGCATGGTTTTTGCACCTCCAATATCCGCACCTCCGGTTCCAGACAAATGCCGGAATCCGCCTGTACCTTTTCCTGAACCTGCTTCATCAGCTCCAGCACATCATGGCTGGTGGCCCGGCCCCGGTTTACCACAAAGCCTGCATGCTTTTCCGACACCTGTGCATCCCCCACCCGGAAGCCCTTCAGGCCGGAGGCTTCGATCAGCGCAGCTGCATAGCCCCCCACAGGGCGCTTAAAGGTACTGCCCGCCGAGGGGTATTCCAGCGGCTGCGAGGTCCTGCGCCGGGTCATAAGCTCTGCCATCTTTGCACGAATCTCTTCCCGCTCTCCCTTTTGGAGCCGGACCGTAGCCGAGAGAATCACCAGATCCTCCTCCATAAACCGGCTGTGCCGATAGGACAGCCCCAGCTCCTCCGCCGGGAGCTCCAGCACATGGCCCTTCCGGTCCATCGCCGTGACATTTGTCACCACCTGCTGCATCTCCCCGCCATAGGCGCCGGCATTCATATAGACGCCGCCGCCCACGGTTCCGGGGATCCCATGGGCAAACTCCAGCCCCGTATAACCGTGCTCCATGGCGATGGTCGCAAGGCGCGCCATGGTCATGCCGCACTGGGCTGTGATGGTTCCGTCTTCCAGCCGCTGGGCTTGATTCATATTGGTGCGGGTCTCGATCACAACAGTATCAAGCCCCTGATCCGGTGCGAGAATATTACTGCCCGCCCCGAGGATCATCGGAGAAATATGGAACTGTGCCGCAATTTTAAAAATCTCCTGCATCTGCTCCACATTTTCCGGAAATGCCATGACCGCTACCGGGCCGCCGATCTGAAAGGATGTATGCCGGCACATTGGTTCTCCCTGCTTAAGCGGGATGTCTGCCAGCTGAAGAAGCGTTACAAATTCGCGCAAATATTTCATCTTACTGCTCCTGTTCCAAAAAGGTGGGATTTATTACATTGTATCATACCTCAGCCGAGATGTCACCACCAAGGTCATTTCTGTACCTTCAGTATACGAAAAAACACAGCCGCCATGCACAAAAGGCGCTGCCGAAGCAGCGCCCTTTCTATGTGACATAAATCCCGTGAAGCTCGCTGCCGAAGCAGCTCTTTGTGCCATCAAATGTGGATCTTCTTCAGCACGCCGGCACATCTGGGGCACAGCTCTGTTTCAGGATCCACCCGATCGTTGTGCGTCCAGCAGCGGCTGCACTTGGGTGCCTCTGCGGGGGCAACGGCCACCGTAATGCCGGGGAAATTCTCCCCTGCAAGGCCCTCGCCTTCGCCCTCTGCCACAGTCACCTTGGATACGATGCAAACAGCGGCAAGGTCATGCTGTCCCATGGACTCGAATTCCTTTTTGCCCTCTTCATTGAAGTACAGGGTCACCTCGGCATCCAGGCTCTTGCCCACCAGCTTCTGGCTGCGAGCAGCCTCCAGCGCCTTATTGACATCCATACGCAGGGCAATAACCTTATCCCACTGTGCAGCCAGCGCCTCATCCAGCCGGAGCTTCTCATCATAGCTGGGAATATCGTTGAGCAGAACGCAGGAGGCCTCATCACCCACTGCATGGGGCATTGCGGCCCAGATCTCCTCAGAGGTGAAGGCCAGCATGGGAGCCAGCATCCGTGTCATGCCATCGAGGATCTGATACAGAGCGGTCTGTGCGGCAGCCCGATCTGCATCATCGCCGCAATACAGACGATCCTTGATGATATCCAGATAGAAGTTGGACATATCCACCACGCAGAAGTTATAGATGGCACGGTATACGCCGTGGAACTCATAGCGATCATAGGCGGCCCGGACCGTCTTCACCAGCTCGTTGTAACGTGCCAGTGCCCACTGATCCAACGGAGCAAGTGCCTCATAGGCCACCTGATCGGCATCGGGGTTGAAGCCCGCCAGATTGCCCAGCATATAGCGGGCAGTGTTGCGGATCTTCAGGTATGCCTGAGACAGCTGCTTGAGAATGTCCTTGGAAATGCGCATATCCTGCGTATAGTCTGCGGAGGAAACCCACAGACGAAGCATATCCGCACCGTAGTCCTTGATGACCTCATCGGGAGCCACTGCATTGCCCAGAGACTTGTGCATGGCACGGCCCTCGCCGTCTACCGTCCAGCCATGGGTGATGATCTGCTTATAAGGCGCTACGCCCTTGGTGGCAATGGAGGTCAGCATGGAAGACTGGAACCAGCCACGATACTGATCGCCGCCCTCCAGATAGACGTCCGCAGGGAACCGCAGCTCGTCCCGCTGATCCACCACAGCAGCATGGGTAGAGCCGGAGTCAAACCACACGTCCATGATATCGGACTCCTTGGAAAAGTGCTTGTGGCCGCACTTGGGGCACACAAAGCCATCGGGCACCAGCTCATCGGCAGTCTTCTCAAACCAGATATTAGAGCCGTGGTCGTGGAACAGGTTTGCGATATGGTCAATGGTCTCAGGCGTTACGATATCCGCACCGCACTGATCGCAGTAGAAAATCGGGATAGGCACGCCCCACTTACGCTGACGGGAAATGCACCAGTCAGAGCGCTCGGTGATCATGGAGGTCATGCGCTCCTTGCCCCAGTCCGGCTTCCAAGAGATCCCATCACAGGAATCCACGGCAGCCTGCTTGATGGCATCCACAGAGCAGAACCACTGCTCTGTGGCACGGAAGATAATGGGCTTCTTGCAGCGCCAGCAATGGGGATAGGAGTGAACAATATCTTCCTTGGCCAGCAGTGCGCCGCACTCTTCCAGCGCAGGCAGCACATAGTCGTTGGCCTTGGAAATATGCACGCCGTTAAAGCGCTCATCGGTCATAACACCCTTGGCGTTGACCGGAACCGGAACGCCGATATGGGTCAGGCCGGCCTTATCGTACTTCTGGCAGATGTTAAAGTCATCTGCGCCGAAGCCGGGGGCCGTGTGTACGCAGCCGGAACCGGCATCCAGCGTAACATGATCGCCGCAGAGCACCACAGACTCCTGATCCATCAGAGGATGCTGCGCCGTCATCAGCTCCAGCTCAGAACCGGGCAGCTCCGCAATGATCTCATAGTCCTCAATCCCGGCGTCCTTGGCAACCGCCTCCGCCAGATCCTTTGCAACAATATAAACCTCGCCGTTGGGCGCCTTCATCAGCGCATAGGTAAACTCCGGATTCACCGAGATCGCACGGTTGCCGGGCAGGGTCCATGCGGTGGTGGTCCAAATTACGAAATAGGTATTTGCGAGATCCGTCAGAGAAGCAAGCTTTCCCTTGTCATCCTTGACCTTGAACTTGACAAAGATGGTGGTACAGGGATCGTCCTGATACTCGATCTCGGCCTCGGCCAGTGCCGTCTCATCCGTATAGCACCAGTATACAGGCTTCAGGCCCTTGTAGATATAGCCCTTCTCTGCCATCTTTCCAAAGACACGGATCTGTTCCGCCTCGAACTCGGGCTTCAGGGTCAGATAGGGGTTATCCCAGTCACCAATGACGCCCAGCCGCTGGAACTCGGACCGCTGACGATCCACAAAGCTCAGGGCGTACTCCCGGCACTTGTCCCGGAACTCCACATCGGTCAGCTCATCCCGCTTGATCTTCTTGTTCTTCAGAATGGCGGACTCAATGGGCAGGCCATGGGTATCCCAGCCGGGAATGTAGGGGGCCTTAAAGCCGGTCATGTTCTTGTAGCGGACGATCATATCCTTCAGGATCTTATTGAGCGCCGTACCGATATGGATATCGCCGTTGGCGTAGGGAGGGCCATCGTGAAGGATAAAGCTGGGCTTCTCCGCATTGTGCTCCATGAGCTTGTGATAAGTGCTTACCTCATACTCCCCGTTGAGCAGCTGAGGCTCCCGCTTGGGAAGGCCGGCCCGCATGGGGAAATCCGTCTGAGGCAGATGGATTGTCTTGTTATAATCTTTTGCCATTGATCTATATTCCCTTCTCCGCCCGAAGGCAGGATTTTCTCTTAGCTGTGCCGCTTCTGCGGCGAATGCGCATTTACTCCTTGCCGGTATGCTCCAGCGGCGGCATTACCATGGTGTCACCCGAGGCTTCTTCCGGCTTCGGATCCAAAATCCGGCTGAGATTCTGCTCGATCTGCCGGGTGATCTCCCCGGGATCCGCCTTTTCCTGCTCCGGCTTTTGGGTGGATGCCTCCACGGGCTTCGGCGCTTCCGCCTTTGCTGCCTTTGCTGCCTTTGGCACGATGGTCATCTGCCGGATCCGCTCCAGCTGGCTCAGGGACTGATGCACCTGATTTTCCATCTCCGCAATAAAGGCCGCCGCCGTTTTTCTGGCTCTGGAAACACGCTCTGCCTCCGCAGCCAGCTCCCGCTTGAGATCCACGTTGCGATCCCGCAGAGAGCCCTCCGTATCGGAAAGCATCTTGGCGCACTTACGCTCTGTCTCTTCTATCATTTCATCGGCAGTCTTCTGGGCCGCAACCATAGCTTTATTCAGGCTCTCTTCCTGGGTGCGGTATTTTTCCAGCCGCTCCACCAGCACCTTCATTTTGCTCTTGAGCACTGCGTTTTCTTTGTAGAGCGCTGCGTAATCCTCCGCCAGCGGTGCAATAAAGTCATCTACCGCACTGACGCTGTAGCCGCCGAATACCGCTTTTTCAAAGGATTCGGACTGCACCCGAACCTCCTGTGGGGTAAACATAGGCGATCTCCTTTCATAAGAGCGAAAGGGCTCGGTTTTCACCCAGCCCTTACCGCATTATTTGTTTAGGCCTCGTCTTCGTCTTTGTCCTCGTCTTTTCCGGAAGCATCGCTCTCCAGCTCAACATTCTTGGGGATCATGATATAAACGTCGTCGGCAGCGGTCTTCAGATCACCGCCCATGGCGTATACACAGCCCTGATAGAAATTATAGAGCACCTGTGCCTTTTCGTCCTTCAACCCCTGGAAATTCAGGATCACGGAAGCACCGTTGATAAAGTAGTCCGCAGTGCTGTAGATCTTCTCTTCGGTCCAGTTATCCTTGGGCGTGCAAAGCACCACACGCTGCTTTCCATTGACTGCGCCAAAGCTGCTGCCAAGACCTCCAACCGGAGCATGGGACATACTGTCTCCCATGGTGCCCATACCACTCATACCGCCCATGGTAATGGGATTGCTGACCGGCTGCTGGGGCTGCACCTGAGGCTGAGGCTGGGGCTGAGGCTGTACCTGAGGCTGCGGCTGGGGCGTGCCCGCAGCGGTGCGGGAATAAGGGATATCATTCAGGCCGCCGTCCAGATCATCCATCTCATCTTCCAAAGCGCCGTCATCATCATAGGGCCGGGTCAGTTTCTTCAGTTCGTCCATAAAACTCATGGCTGTGTCCTCCAAATTAATTTTTTACGTATTGTCTCGACCCAAAAATAGCGGTACCAACCCGGATCATTGTCGTACCCTCTTTAATGGCGTCGGCAAAGTCGTCACTCATGCCCATAGATAGGCAGTCTATGTTAGTATTATCGTATTTTTTCGCCTTTATGTCAACATAAAGCTCATACATTTTCGAAAAATATCGTAAATTTCCGCCCTTTTCCGTGGAAATTGGTGGAATTGTCATAAAGCCGCGGAGTCTCAGGTTTGGAAACTCCGCCATTCTGGCAGCCATTTCGTCCGCCGCCTCCGGTACAATGCCGGATTTGGCTTCTTCTCCGCCGATGTTGACCTCCACCAGAATGTCCTGCACCAGCGCCTTTTGCCGGGCCAGACGGTCGATGGTCTGCATCAGCTCCACGGAATCCACCGAGTGGATCAGCTCTACCGTTCCCACAAGGAACTTGGCCTTGTTCTTTTGCAGGTGGCCAATGAAGTGGAGCGGGCAACCCTCATAGGCACCCTGGGCGTTTTTCTCCTGAAGCTCCTGCACTCTATTTTCACCGCAGATATCCACACCTGCCGCAATGGCCTGCCGTACCCGCTGTGCGTCGTTCATTTTGGTGGCAGCCAGCAGCTTGACCTCATTTTCCGCTCTGCCCGCCTGTGCCGCAGCCTTTGCCATTTGTTCCCGGATGACGGCCACACGATCTGCAATTTCGCTCAATTCAGATTGCCTCTTCTCTGCGCTATGGCGTTTGTTTTCTGTCCTAGTATAACGCAGAAGTGCGAAAATTTCCACCCCTGTTTTTCAATCTGACAGGATTTTCATAGTCAGCTGACGCACCCCCGCCACCGCTTCCAGCCCCTCTCTTCCGGAAAACAGGGTCTGAAATCCATTTTGCACCGGCTCAGTCTTTTCCACCGTAAGCCTGTATTGGCCAAAGCCGCCGCCCAGCAGCCGAGCCGTTACCGTCTCACCGGGCTCCAGCCGCTGCGGCAGTATGGCAGAATAATACCAGATATCTCCTGTGACCAGCCGTCCAAGGGCCAGCGCCGAGGGTTCGGCGGTGGGGAGCGGCGCCGTTGGAAGCTCCGGTGTCTCAGGTGTCAGGGACGTTTCCAGACCATCGGTTCCGGCAAAAAAGATGCCGGATGCCGGCGCTGTGATCACCGGCTCCTGTTCGTCTCTATCCGGCGTTTTCCTCTGCTCTGGGGAACCTGCCTTCCGGGACAGCAGCAGCGCCCGCAGAAGCATTCCATTTTCCTGTCCGGTCTGTCTCTGCCGGATATATTGATGCAGGAGCCGGCTTTTCTCATAGTCATTCAGCTGCCGGTCCGCCTCCGTTTGAAGCCATAGCGCCCGCTGTTCCAGCGGGTCTTCCCGCTTTTCCCGGAACAGCACCGCACCGGCAGCCGCACGCTGTCCGTTTTCCACGGCCTGCTTCCACTGCGCCGGTTCCTCGGCATAGATCACCTGCTCCTGTCGGATCACAATGCCGCTTACCAGCAGCGCCTCCGGCTCCTCGGCAGTCTGCGGCAAAGCCTGAGCTGTTCCATTTCGCCAAAGGCCCATGGCCTGTCCCAGTACCAAAAGACATATGGCCGCCATTATGCCGCCGATGACACTTCGGCTCGTCCACTTTTTCAAAAACAATGGGCATCGCCTCCGACGCCCATTGTATCATATTGCACCGTCGAAAAAGGGAATTTCCTCCAGTGCCTGTCTCTGTATCTCCTGAAAGCCTGTGTCTCTCCCGCAGACGATCCAGTGGATCCGCTCATTCCGGCGGAACCAGGTAAGCTGTCGCTTGGCATACCGCCGGGAGCCCTGCTTCACCTGCTCCACTGCGGTCTCCAGTACTGTTTCTCCCCGCAGCACCGGGAGAAACTCCTTATAGCCAATGGCCTGCATGGCTGTAGACGTCTCCGGGATTCCCTGCTCTAGGAGCCCCCGGATTTCATCCAGAAGCCCCTGCTCCAGCATTCGATCCACCCGAAGGTTGATCCGGTCATAGAGAAGCTGTCTGGGCTCAAAGGTCAGCCCCAGCCAGCAGGGCGCATATTTATCCGGGATCTGCCGGGATTCCAGATTGTGCTGGGTTATGGTCTTTCCGGTTTCTTCGTAGACCTCCAGCGCCCGGATAATCCGTTTCCCATCGGACACGTGCAGCCGCCGGGCGCTGTCCGGATCCACCCGGCCGAGCCGCTCCAGCATATGCGCCATACCATGCTCCGCCGCTTCCCGTTCCAGTGCCTGCCGTCTTCCCGTCTCCGGATAGGGCGCAAAGGTTCGTCCGGCCATCAGCGCATCCACATAGAGGCCGGTTCCCCCGGCAATCACCGCCGTCTTTCCCCGGCGCAGAATATCCTGAAGGATCGGATCTGCCATCTCCACATAGCGGGCCGCAGAGAAATTCTCCCATGGCTCCGCCACATCAATCATATAATGTGGGATCCCGTCCATTTCCTCCTGTGTCACCTTGGCAGTGCCCACATCCATCCCACGGTACAGCTGCATGGAATCTGCGGAGATCACCTCCCCATTCAGCGCCTTCGCCAGCGCCACAGACAGCGCCGTTTTCCCGGAGGCCGTAGGCCCTACCACACACACGATTCTATCCATTTTCCAGCTTCACCATACGCGGCGTATGCCGCACTGTCGGAAGGAACTTCTCCAATAGGTCCTTTGTGCTCAGCTTCAGGCTGGTGGTACTCATGCAGGGGTGGCAGCCCACATAGGGAAGCTCCAGGATATCCTCATCCATCAGCAGTTCCACCTGATTGTCGTGGTCATTCATCAGGCCCATCACGCTGACAGAGCCGGGGAGAATGTCCAGATATTCCTTCAGCTTTTCCTCATCTGCAAAGCTCAGCCGGGTGGAACCGATCTGATGGGCCACATCCTTGGCCTTGAATTTCTTCTCTCCGGGCAGCATCAGCAGGTAATAGTGATCTCCCTTGGAGTTTCTGAGAAACAGGTTCTTGCAGATGGCCGTATCCTCGCCCAGCAGTCGATCCGCCTCTGCGCAGTCCTCCATGGTGCGGGCCGCATCATGATCCACACGCCAAAAATTGATTTTCAGGCGTTCCAGCAGATCATAGACCCGTTTCTCTCTGTCCAGCCGATCTGACTCATCCGCAGGCCGGCCATGCTCCAACTGCATTTTCACGCTCCGATTCCCCCATTACTTTGTGATGAAATAGGCTGCCAGTACTACAACGCCCAAAATGATCCGATAGATACCAAAGGCCGAGAAGGTATGATGCTTTACATAATTCATCAAACTTCGGATCGCCAGCAGGGAAACCACAAAGGCCACCACCGACGCCACGATCAGGCAGGCCCACTCGCTGCCGCTCATGGAATAGCCCCCGAGAATAAACTTCAGCGCCTTCAGCGCACTGGCGCCCAGCATCGTGGGAATCGCCAGAAAGAAAGAGAACTCCGAGCCCACTGTGCGGCTCATGCCCAGCAGGATTGCCCCCAGAATGGTGGCACCGGAGCGGGAGGTTCCGGGAATCATGGCAAGAACCTGAAAGCAGCCCACCAGCAGCGCCGTCCGATAGGAGATCTGATTGGTGGCTCGAATGGCGGGACGGCGGCCCTGATTATATCGCTCTACCGCAATGAAGGCAACGCCGTACAGGATCAGCATAATGGCCACAACCACATGGTTATAGAGGTGGGCATCCAGCCAATCATCCAGCAGCAGTCCCAGCACCACCGAGGGCAGCACCGCCACGATCACCTTAAACCACAGCTGCCATGTCTGACGTTTCTCCACCATGCTTTTCCGTCCGGAGAACGGATTGAGCTTGTGGAAGAACAGCACAATGACCGCCAGAATCGCCCCCAGCTGGATCACCACATCAAACATGGACATAAACGCATCCGATGCTTTCAGCGGCAGCAGCTGCTCCAGCAGGATCAGATGTCCAGTGGAGCTGATGGGCAGCCACTCAGTGATGCCTTCCACAATGCCATAAATAATCGCCTTCAAAATCTCAAGAAACATAATTTGTTCTCCTTATGTCCGCTTAAATTGACGCTCCAATGTTGCACGGCTCAACGTGATGCACACCGGCCGACCATGGGGACAATGCTTGATATCATCCCGACTCATCAGTTCCGCTACCAGTGCAGCGATCTCTTGTGGATCTGTATGCTGTCCGCCCTTGATTGCTCCCTTGCACGCAACTGTATGGAGCAGATCGTCGTAGACCGCATTCTTATCAAGTTTCCTTCCGTCTATCATTTGCTGCGCCAGCTCCGACAGACACGCTGCCGCCTCCGCCTCCGGCACATCACAGGGAATGGCTCGAACCAGCAGGTCTCCGCCGAAGTCCTCCACCGTAAAGCCCAGTCCCTCCAGTGTCTCCCGGTTTTCCAGCAGCACCGCCGTTTCTTCCCGGCTCATTCTGGGATGCAGGGGCGCCATCAGCAGCTGGCTCATGACCTCATGGCCCTGAGCCTTCAGCCGTTCAAAACGGATCCGCTCATGGGCCGCATGCTTGTCAAAGAGCAGCAGGCCGTCTCCCTGCTCCACAATAATATAGGTATCCAATGCCTCCCCGATAATCCGGTAGGGCTTTTCCTTCGGCCGTTCCGGCTCCCGAATCTGCTGCGGCTCCGGCACTGCCGGGGTCGGCATCGGCGGCATCTCCATGGCCGTCTGTTCCGGCGCTTCCGAGGGCTCCTGCCGCACCGGCTCCGGCATCTCTGGCTGCACCGGGATTCGCTCCGACTCTGCCTGCAAGGGCGCCTGTCCCGAAATTGTGGCCGCAGCAGGACGTTCCTCCCGCTGTGGGATCGGCTTTGCCCCCTGCACCGATGGTGCCATTCGGACACTGTCGTGTACGGAAAGCGCCGGTCTCTGATCTTCCGTCCGCTGCACCAGTGTCTGGAACTGACGCACCACAGGCTCGGAGGGCTGGGCTGAGGTTCCCTTTTCCAGCATCCCGGTCATGGTTCGATACTCCTGTGCCGTGACGGTTTGATAAAAATCCTGCTTGGGCTGCACCTGGGGCTTTGGCTGCTTCAGCTGCATCTCCGGACGATCCTGCGCCCGGCTCAGGGCCCCCAGCACACTGTAGTGGATGGCATCAAACACATCCCCCTCCCGGAGGAACTTCACTTCGGTTTTTGCCGGGTGGACATTGACATCCACCGCCGTGGGCGCTACCGTCACATGGAGTACGCAGATAGGGAACCTTCCCACCATGATCTGATTTTTATAGGCCTCTTCCAGTGCAGAGGCCATCATTCTGGACTTTACATAACGTCCATTCACAAAGAAATGCTGATAGCTGCGGCTGCCCCGGCTGGCCGTGGGCTTTCCCACATAGCCGGTCACCGTCACGCCGCCGGAAGAGGACTTCACCTCCACCATCTCCTTGGCACTGGCGCGGCCCATGGCCGCATAAATGGCCGACAGGAGCTTCCCGTCCCCGGGGGTCGTCAGCTCCGGCTTCCCGTCCCGCAGAAAACGGAAGGCGATTTCCGGGTGGCCTAGCGCCTGCCGCTGGACAGCGCCGCTGATATAGCTCCCCTCCACGCTGTCCCGCTTCAGGAACTTCATCCGGGCCGGGGTGTTGTAAAACAGATCCCGGATGATCATGGTAGTTCCCTGAGGGCAGCCCGCAGGCTGAATATCCATGACATTTCCGGCTTCTACCCGCATACTGACCCCCAGCTCTTCGGATGCCGCCCGGGTCAACAGGTCGATCTTGCTCACCGAGCTGATGGCCGCCAGTGCCTCGCCCCGGAAGCCCATGGTAGAGATTCCACCAAGGTCCTCCGCACAGGAGATCTTCGATGTGGCATGACGCAGGAACGCCGTAGGTGCATCCTCCCGGGACATGCCGCAGCCGTTGTCTGTGACACGCATAAAGGTAACGCCGCCGTTTTTGATCTCCACGGTGATCTTCGTGGCGCCGGCATCCACGGCATTTTCCACCAGCTCCTTGATCACAGAAGCCGGACGCTCTACCACCTCTCCGGCGGCAATCATATCCGCCAGTGCCGGAGACAGCTTATGAATGATTCCCATTTTTGATTCACCCGATTCTATATAACGCAGTGATCATCCGCCCATGGCGCTCATGCCAATGGCGTTGATGATCATATGAAGGCCAATCGGGGCCCAGATGGTCCCCGCATACTCATAGCAGGCGCACAGCGCAAGACTGGGCAGCCCATAGACCAGAATATTATAGCAGATGCTCAGCGCATCCATCTGGCCAAGATAAGAAAGCACATGCATCGCCGCAAACACCGCCGCCGCTGCGCCATAGGCCGCCGGACGGTTCCACCGGCGCAGATTGCCAAAGATCAGGCCCCGCACCAGCGTTTCCTCCGTCAGCGGTGCCAGCAGTACCGCACCGGCCCACATGATCCGGTAATTCTCTCCCGCAATGGAGGCCACCGTATCATCATTGGGAATGCTGACTTTGCCATTCAGCAGCTGTCCCAGCAGGTCCAGCCCCACCTGAAGGATCCAGTAGAGGCAAAAGCCCAGCAGCATCGCCTTCAGGCACCGCAGCAGATGATCTGCCGCCACCGGCAGGCTGTAGGCCAGAAACCGTCGGAACAGCAGCGCCGTGATCACGAAATTACTGAGGAAATATACCGCATTGAGCTGTGCCCCGGTATAGGAGAGCCCCAGCAGACCAAGCAGCAGCGCCAGCACATCCCCCATGAAGAACCCATAGAAGATCAGCCATACAACGCCGCCAATGACCTCATACCGGCGCATTTTCACCGGAAGCGGCTGATTCATCTTAAACATCCTCTGCCATCTTCTTCAGCTCAAAGAGTACATTCAGGGCCTCAATGGGCGTCAGAGTCTCGATGGTGATGTCCCGGAGCTTCTGGGCGATCTGACTGCCGCCCATATCCATAAAGCTCACCTGCGCCGGTTCCTCCGGCTGTTCCTTTCTGCGGGGCTGAATATCGGAGCTCCCGCTCTCCAGCTCCTTGAGGATGGTTCTGGCCCGGGCCACCACTTTTTCGGGAATGCCCGCCAGACGTGCCACCTCAATACCGAAGCTGTCATCTGCGGCACCGGGGACGATCTTCCGAAGGAAGATTACATCCTCGCCCCGCTTCTTCACCGCAATGTTGTAATTCTTGAGGCCCGGGATCTCCTCCTCCATGACGGTAAGCTCATGGTAATGGGTGGCGAAGAGCACCTTGGCCCCCAGCTTTTTGGGGCTGGCACAGTATTCCAGCACCGCCCGGGCAATGGCCATGCCGTCAAAGGTGGAGGTGCCTCTGCCGATCTCGTCCAAAATCAGCAGGCTCCGTGCCGTGGCGTTTTTCAGGATCTCCGCCACCTCGCTCATTTCCACCATAAAGGTAGACTGTCCGGCGCTCAGGTCATCGGAGGCACCGATCCGGGTAAATACCCGGTCACAGATGCCGATCCGTGCGCTTTTTGCCGGAACGAAGGAGCCGATCTGTGCCATCAGCACGATCAGCGCCACCTGCCGCATATAGGTGGATTTACCTGCCATATTGGGGCCGGTGATCACCGAGACACGGTTGGCCGCCGTCCCAAGCTCGGTATCATTGGGCACAAACAGGGTATCCTTCAGCATTTTTTCCACCACAGGATGGCGGCCCTCTTCAATGTGGATCTCATCGGTAAAGTCTACCTCCGGCCGTACATAGCCGTTGTCCGCCGCCACCTCAGCCAGTGCGCACAGCACATCCACCTCTGCAACCACCTGGCAGGACAGCTGTACCCGGGCAGAGTTCTCCGAAACATAGCCCCGGAGCTTGGTAAAGATCTCATATTCCAGCGCCGTGATCCGATCTTTGGCCCCAAGAATGGTGGATTCCAGTTCTTTGAGCTCCTGTGTAATATATCGCTCGCAGTTGGCCAGGGTCTGCTTGCGGATGTAATTCTCCGGCACCTGCCCCTTATAGGTTTTAGAGATCTCTATGTAATAGCCGAATACACGATTGTAGCCGACCTTCAGCTTGGGGATCCCGGTTTTCTCCCGCTCCGCAGCCTCAATGCCTGCAAGATTCCCCTTTCCGCCGGACATAATGTCCCGCAGCTGGTCTACCTGCTGGTCATAGCCGTCCCGGATCATGCCGCCTTCCCGCACCGTAAAGGGCGGATCGTCCACAATGGCCCGGCTCAGCTCGCTGCACAGATCCTCCAGCGGATCCAGCTGCTGCGCCAGCGCCCGGAGGCGCTCAGACTGGAACGCCCCCATCTGATTCAGCAGCTCCGGCAAGGCCCCCATGGCAGTTGCCATGCCCAAAAGGTCTCTGGCATTGGCCGTTCCAGCTACGATCCGGCCAATGGAGCGCTCCATATCCGTGATCTCCCGCAGGGTGATCTGAAGCTCCTGCCGTGCCATCGAATCGTTTACCAGTTCCTCCACCGCTGCCGACCGACGCAGGATCTCTCTGGGCCGCAGCAGGGGCTTTTCCAGCCAGGAGCGGAGCATTCGCCCGCCCATGGCGGTCTTGGTCTTGTCCAGCACCCACAGGAGGCTCCCCCGCTTTTCCTTGCTGCGCATGGTCTCGGTAAGCTCCAGATTCCGCCGCGCCGTCAGATCCAGCTCCATAAACTGGCCGCTGAGATAGTATTCCAGATGGTTGATATGGCACAGGTCAGATTTTTCGATCTCCTTCAAATGGATCAGCAGGCCGCCGCAGGCCATCAGGGCCGCAGGGCTTTCTTCCAGCCCCTGCCCGGACAGCTCTTCCGCCGGGAACTGCCCCTGAAGGGCCGCAAGATCCTCCGCCCGGTCAAAGAGCCGCTGCTCTCCCACCTGTACACAGCATTCCAGTCTGCCGGAAAGGACGCCTCGAAGCTGCCGATTTTCCGCAGCCTCTCCCCCAAGCAGCACCTCTGCCGGCGTGAAACGCCCCAATTCGTTGATGATTTTTTCCACCGCACCGGAGCCCTGTCCGTCCGTGGCGTAGAACACGCCGGTGGAAACATCGCAGAAGGCCACGCCCCAGTCGCTTCCGGCCCCAACCACACAGGCAATATAGTTATTCTTCCCTTCCTCCAGCATGGAGCTTTCGGTTACGGTGCCCGGGGTGATCACCCGGATGATCTCCCGCTTTACCAGCCCCTTGGCCAGTGCGGGATCCTCCATCTGCTCACAGATGGCAACCTTGTAGCCCTTAGCGACCAGGCGCGCCATGTAAGTCTCGTAGGAGTGGAACGGCACGCCGC